>Ga0310811_10005743_pt1 | contig 15761 bp, 7 predicted proteins | sample YCmetagenome_FD_207642 | JGI IMG/M metagenome (GOLD analysis project Ga0310811, IMG submission 207642) | Soil microbial communities from experimental microcosm in Duke University, North Carolina, United States - YC | ecosystem: Engineered > Artificial ecosystem > Soil microcosm > Unclassified ...
TCCCTCTTTCTGCAATCACTGCCAATAGCCCGGCAGGTGATCGTGGTAATGCAGCCGCCCAGCTCACTCGTGTGCCTCTGCTTCCTGGACGGGAGTATCGCTTCCGAGGTGGTCGCAAAGGCTACGATGATCTGACCTATACCCAGAACCAGCTTTTTGGGAAAGGAAAACAGATCTCCGCCAGCACTCATCTGGTTGGGACACTGCATCCTTTTGTCTCAGATGGAAAGGAGATTCCCTTCGGACTGGCTCAGAGCCTGGCAACGCATCGGAAGCACTATATGCTCTCATCACAGGAGACCAAAGCTTACGATAGTGCCAGCCCGGATATGCCACTGCGCCCACTATTGGAGTTCCGCACTCAGCATGAAGGGCAGTCTGTCTCCTTCCCGGTGCATCCAGGCCAGCTTGAGATGATCCCAACCGATCGTTCGTCTCAGGCACAAGCTCAGCAGCAAGAGGCTCAGCGCTGGCAACAGGTTGCTGAGATCAATCGACAGCGTGAGGGTGGGGAGTCTGATGAGCGAATTGCCAAAGCTCAGGCAGCGGCCCAGCAAGCACGTCAGAAACGCATCAGCGATATGCAGGCGAACCGTGAGCACTTTATCCGTCGCAAACGGAATGAAGGACTGGCTCTGCTGAAGAAAGGCAGTATTCCAGCTCGACCCTTCCAGGGCTTCTCTGGTGGCTATTCCCCTCTTGCCGCACTTCAGGAACGTCTTGCGGCGCTTCCACCAACAGTTGTCCGTCCACCACGTCCAGGTTTCGATCCATCCCGGCCCAAAAGTCAAGATATGTACGAGACCCAGGGGTATGATCTCTCGACCCTGCCTGAGCGTCCTGCTCGTAGTGAGCAGGGTCTCGGACGTATTGATCCAAATACAGTATTCAGGTATCTACTTCAATATCAATGGCGCAATCGGGGCAACCCTGTCCCGAACTTCTCTCTGGATACCTTGCTTTCCTCATCGTTTTCTCCTTCGCTGGAAACGACACCACTCACCGATTATCAGCCTGTCCCGGATCATACATTGGGACTCTACCAGAGTGTGCCAGCTCCACAACTGCCACTCTCAGCCTACCAGCCGGTGCCAGCGTATTCTCTGGGACTCTACCAGAGCGTACCTGCATCGGTTCAGCGACCAGCACCGGAGCCTCCGACACGCCCCTGGTACAACGAGCCAGGGATGTTATTACCCGACGATGACGATCTCGAGAGCCTGATGGCGAATGCTCCAACCCTCGAAAGAGGGAAGGGGCTTTCGTCGTTTGCCCTCTCCAGCCTGCTACCCTCACGCGATCAGGTCGCCCCACTTTCACCACCAACAACAGCAGCACTTCAGTTTTCACAGATACAGCAGCAGTATCCTGACTCCTGGTATCCTGCGCACATACGGTCGATCCCATCACGGTTGGGCTATGGCGAGGGGAACTATACGCCACTGCTGCTTCCTCAAACAATTGCCTCCCAGAACTACCCGGATCGCGGCAATGGGATCTATCGTGGCAAGGGATTTAAATTCTATCGTGGAGCTGAGACCCCAGGTGATCTGGCTGGTCCCGGTGGTTTTGTCATGCAGGGGCTTCCCTTTGATCCTCTGGCAGGTCCTGCTGAGGGAGTGCCTGCTGTTATTCCTCTGGGAGCACACCAGGAACCTGTTCCACCATTAGGGCTTCCTGCTGGCCCACAACCGGCTGCACTGCTTCCTCAGCGTGCCCCTGGCCTTGCACAGAATCGTCAGGATGCTCTTGGGGCGCTTCGACTTCTGACAACAATGCCACGGACCATGCAGACAGCAACTGTTCGCCTGGCTCGCAATCAGATGACGCGGCCCAATCCGATGCCGAGTCTTCCTCCGATACAGCGTCCCCCACTGATGTTACCTTCACCCGGTCGAGCGGAGAACAGACGGCTGCGTGCACGTGGACTCAATCAGGCACAACACTTTTTGCGTGTTACCCAACCCGTTGAGATTGCTGGCAGTAATACAGCCGCCAGCGCCAAAACCATTCGTTTCCATCCGCTTTCATCTGACCAGCGGCAGGCCATTGATGATCCAGCCTATCATCATATTTTTCAAGGTGGTCCTGGTGCAGGTAAATCGGATATTCTCTCATCCAAACTGCTGGATATGTTCTCCAAAGGAACGATCCATCCCAGTACCGTTGTCTCGACCTCTCCCATGCACTCTGGTGTCTCTGAGTTGAACGCTCGCTACGAACGCAATATCCGGCCACTGCTGCCAAACCATGGCTATAGCCTGCCAGCTCCACGAACCTTGCATTCTCTGGCAAGTAGCATTGTCTTTCCCCATGGTACGCCCTCACCACATCTGAGCGCGATTGGTCGAGGCAACGTCACTGGCATTCTTGCTAATCCAACAGAAGAAGAACTCTCGCTGCTCGGACCCAAAGAGCAGGATGAGGAACGCGATAAGCAGTATCGTTTCCTGCGTCAGACACTTATAAGCACCTTTCCCCATGAGGCAAATCTGCCGAAGAGTAATCAGGAACTTCAGTATGCCCTCAATGATATCGGTAATGTGAAGCTCAATCGCTATATGCCCGGCAGCGACTATGACGAACGTATGGCGCGTGGGCAGCAGGATATAACGGCTGGCAACTATACCGAGAATGGGCGACTTGCAGCCTACGAGACACAAATGCAGCAGCAGGGCTATGTAGACTTCAATGATCTACCAGCAATGGCTCAGCAGCTTATCGGCCATACTGGTGTCCAGGGTCTCCCTGCCTATTTACAGAGTATGCGTGGCATGGTCGTTGATGAGGGACAGGATCTGGTCCCTGCCTTTCAGAAGCTGCTTCAGTCTATCCTCAGTGTTCTTCCGCAATCTCCACATATGCTGGTTTCCCTTGATCCTATGCAGCAGATTGTTCCTGGTGCCATTCCTGCGGAGAAGGTTATCCCGACCTATCATCAGATGATGCAATCGACGGGTCAGGGGATCGCGCATCATCAACTCAATGAGAACTATCGATCCGATCAGGAAACGATTGCCTTTAATAATGCGATCCTGCGCACCAAAGCCATGGCAAACGATCAGGGGAAGAGTCCTTTGCAACGGCCCCCTGATCACATGCCGATCGCACGTGGGCGACCTCCTGAGTTTCTGCTGGCAAAGTCACAGCCTGCCGTCTACCAAAAAGCCTTCTCCAAGATGCTCGATCTCTCCGGGGTTGATCCTGCACGCATGAAACAAAACATTGAGCAAGGACAACATCCCTTTGAGGGCGTCGATTGGAGTCAACCAGGGATGACAAAGCCCGGTGATATTGTCGCCCAGTTTCCTATGCCAGCCGAGCGCGAGGTCTTTGAACATGTAGCCCCTGATGTCCTTCAGAACCGTCTGGGGGTCAATCAGATGCAGGCTCGTTCTGCCTTCCAGCAGATGTATCGCGCTGGCATCCCTGGCAAAGATAGTCGTAAAGACGAGCAAGAACTGTTTGCCAATCGTGGGGCCTTCCGTGGCCTGACCGTAGGACAATCACGTGGCCTGGATGCCAGATACGTCATGAGTGATGTTGGGCGTGTCGGCCAGTGGATTAATAATGAGAATGAAAGTTCCCATCTCCGCAACCTCTTTATTGAAGGGAGCCGAACCCAGCATGGTGGGCAGAACTTCTTCATGGCGGCAAGCAATCCCTTTAATAAGAGTCAGATGCAATCCTTCGTACGAGGAACACCCTTTGTCGATGATGGTGAAACAGTCAAGCTAGGTGGGAAGTCAATCCTGCCGAAGAATACCACCGTCTTTGAACACTACCAGGGGCAGACCGTTCCCAATGGGTTTAAGGAGATCCTGGGTCTCAAAGATCAGGAACTGCAAGGTTTTACGAAACAGGGCCAACCATCGCCGTCACCACAACCATCGCCGTCACTGACGACCCCAACCATTGTTGACTCAACGCTGGCACCATCTCCTCCCTCCTCTTCTTCCACATCAGGAGGGCAACAGATTGATACGACACAACCTATCACAATTCATGGCAAAGATATCGTGGTAAATCAGTCTGGTGGTATGAGTCTTGCTGTTCCTTCATCCCAGGCACTTCCCTCACCAGCGCCAGCGAACCCGACATCCTCCTTCAGTGCAACGCCTCCCAGTGGTTGGGGTGGTGGACCCTTATCCGGGAAACAGATCTATGATCAGATTACTAATCCTACCGGCACTTCACCCTCCTCTCCCTCTTCTGGTCAGGGTAGTAGCAGAAGCACTGGTCGTGGTGGAGGGAGCCGTTCAGGCAGTGGTGGTGGCCTTGTTTCAGTAGGAAACAGTAGTGGCGGTAATGCTGGGGATATCTTCATTAATGCAACTGGTGGTGGTGGCAGCCGCTCTGGTGGTGGAGGTGGTGGCAATAAGTTTGCCTCAACGATCTCAAACCTTGGGCGTACTGCCGCCCGTATTGGTTCTGAGATGCAGTTTGTGGGCCAGCTCTTCACCACGATGACTGGTGGGGCTGTCACGCAAGGATCACAGTATCGTCGCGCAACGGTTCCGATGACGGGTGGCGATGGCACCTCCGGGTTCTTTAACTACATGCAGGGCCAGCAAGGCATCGCTGCCTATCAGTCAGGGACGCTTCCGATGTATAGCGATACCCAGATTGCTCAGAATATGCAGGCAATGCTCGGTATGACCAATGCTCGCTTTTCTGGACAACAGACACTGGGGCCACTTACTGATATGCTCGGGATCTCCGCGATGACCGGGATTGATCCGACGCAACTGATGCAGCAGATGACCTATGCAACCTCCTATACCAGTCAATCACCACAGAGTAATCTCACGAACACTCAGCACCTTTCAGGTATGCTGGGCAGCCTCTATGGCAATAATCTGACGGCAACCAATGTCACCAATACGTTAGGGGCGCTGGATAACAGTCTGCCAACACTGCAAGGCATCTCTCCCTCAAGTAGTGATAATCAGACCGCCCAGTTGATGTCCATCTTCAAGCTTGCCCTTGGCTCTGGAATGAGTGATAGCAGTCTGGGCAATGTCTCTACGACTGTTAATTCTCTGGCCCAGATGGGATCAGCTCCCAATCTTCAGCAGCAGTATGCCCTCTCCAATCTCTTTGGGTCCCAAAATATGACGGCCAATCCTGATCTGGTCAGCTTTAATACCGGCCAGCATCAGCGGCAGGAGCAACTGCAAGAACTGGATCTCCAGCAAAATATTGGCAATGGTCTCTCCCTGCCCAACTTACAGATCCAGATTTCTCAGGCGACTATCTCGATGGATAAGGCTCAGCTTGATCTTTCCTCCTTTCAGCAGCAAGAGAATGTCGCCCAGTATGGCGCATCACAGTACCAGTATCAGATTGATCAGGCCCAGTACCAGGCATCGCAGTTTCAGCAGCAATACGCAACCGCTCAGTACAATGCCGCCGCCTTTAATCAGCAGTATAACCAGGCGCAATTTAACCAGAACCAGTATATGCAGAATCAGTTGTATGGCCCGATCGGTGCTGATGCCTCACGCACAAGCTACTACAACTGGCTACAAAATCAGCAGGCGACCCAGTATAATGGTCTTTCCCCTGAGTCGGCAACCCAGTTGCAACCCTCGCAAACCTTTGGACTCAAAAATGAAGAGTTCTATTCCTCGATGGAGAATCAGCGCAGTCAACTGGTGCTGAATCGCTCACCGCTTTTAAGTGATGCTGCCTTCCAGAACCAGATGAAAAACATCGATCAGCAGGAGAACTTCTATAAGCAGGAGATCGATCTCCAGAATCAGCAACGCGCCTTCGACAAAGACTGGCAGCAGAAACAACTGGATGTCCAGAATAATCTGCTGACCTATCAGAAAAAGCAACTCTCCATTTCACAGAACCTGCTAGATATGCAGGGCAAATATCTTTCTATGCAGGGCAATCTGCTGACGATGCAAGGGAAGCAAATTACCTTACAGGGCAATGTCCTTGATATTCAGAAGAGTCAGTTTGGACTCCAGCAGGAAGAGGCTAGCTATGAGCAGCAAGAACTGACTCTGCAAAACACCTATTTGCCAACCGAGACTAGTGATATTGCTGCCATGAGCGTTGCGCTCCAGCAGCAAATTCAGGGAGAAGGACCAGTTAATGGAGGGATGGTTCAGCCAGATCAAATTATCCAGGCCCTTGCTGGTCAGAAGCTGTCTGATAAGAGTCTACGTGCCGAGGTCAATACCTTTGGTCTGCCCCCGGACCAACGGGACACCCTGGTCAAACTGGTAGAAGAGCTGCAAAAAAATGGGGGGAATATGGCTGATGTTGAGAAGCAGCTCAATAGTAGTAGTGATAAAGGACTCAATGCTGATCTCCAAAATATGATCAAGCAGGGTGCTTTCCAGGATCTGACCCATACCGCTTCTGCCAGTAATGCCTCCCTTGATTTTGCCGGAGTTGGAGCAAACTGGCAGAAGCTGATCGGCTATGAACAGAGTATCGATACTTCCCTCAAAAGTATCGCGAGCTTCTTCAATAGTCGATCTCCTCTGCTGCTCTTCATTGGAGAGATCGGCAATATTCTGGGGCCACTCTTTATGATCATGGCAACAATCATGAACTCCCTGGGCTTTTTCTCTTCATTGTCCGGTGGCGTTGGTGTCGGGATGATTGCCAATCTCATCAATGGCTGGACGCAGTGGACACCCCAGAGTGGGATCAATGATCAGCAGCAACAAGGGAATTTCTGGAATGTCGTCAATCCGTTCCAGGGCATGTATGACTCATCAGCCGGGATGAAAACATGGTGGCAAGCCTGGAATGATCCGGCCTATGCAGATAAAGCCTATGGAAAAGGGACCGGAAATATTGTCAAAGGTGTTGATAACACCCTTGGTGGATGGGGACAGGACTGGAATAATGCCTGGAACCCGAACTACTGGAATAAACAGCAACAACCTGCCACATCAGCAGCACCATCGGCCCCGGTCAATCGTCTTGCTGGCCTTGCTGGCAATGCGAGTTCTTCTGTCCCTCCACAATCCTGGTGGGATGCCACGATCGGCGGATTTTTCAGCAAGACACTGCCTGGTCTCTGGAATAGTACGGCTGGTACCTTCTTTGGAAAAACATTTCCAGGATGGCTCTCAGCGCTCAACAATGACTGGAATTCGATGTGGGGGAATGTTGGTGCCGGCTGGAATACCTTCTTTAAGAAAACACTCCCCGGCTGGACATCGGCGCTCAGCAATGATTGGAACAAAATGTGGGGGAATGTTGGTGCTGGCTGGAATACCTTCTTTGAAAAGACCGTTCCTGGCTGGGGATTAGCAATAGAAAAAGGATGGAATGCTCTTTGGACTGGTATTGATAATTATTGGAACACCTTCTTTGGGAAAACAGTACCCGGCTGGGGATTAGTAATAGAAAAAGGATGGAATAATTTTTGGAGTGGTATAAGTACAAACTGGAATAAATTCTGGTCTGATCGTGGAAATGACTGGAATAAATGGTGGACGACCGCTGGCAAATGGTTTGCCAGCATTCCTGGAGATATTTCCACCTTCTTTACCAAGACCCTGCCAGATGAACTGAAAAAAGTGCTCAGTAATATTCCAGTCGTTGGTGGTCTCGTGAGTGGTGGAAGTGCCCCACCAACAGGAACAGGCAACGCACCAGGGCATCCTGGGTTCACAGTCACCCATGTAAACCAGGAATTTGGCGTGATGAATGCCCAGCGTGGCTATCATGCAGGTGTTGATCTGGCTGCCAGTCAGGGTTCTCCGCTAGGAGAGATGATTGGGGGAGAAGTCACAGCGGTTGGCTGGCATCCCTGGGGAGGTGAAGTTGATGTTGCTATCCCAGGTGGCATGATTGAACGGTATGTCCACCTCTCTGGCTTTGGGGTGAAACCCGGTGATGTCGTCAAGCAAGGTGATTTTATTGGCCTCTCTGGTGGAGGCACCCCTCAATCTGGACTGGGCTATTATAGCGATGGGCCTCACTTACATATAGAATATGATGCCGGGCAGCTCTATGGAACAGCCGTTTCTCCCTGGAATGTCTGGGCCGCCTTTAGTGACTACAACATTGCGAAATGGATTGATGGCTCCTATCCAAAGGCAAAGGCAGAGCAGGGAGGTCAGAGTGGCGCTGGTAGCCCAACGAGAATGCAACAGTATCTGGCGACAGGCGCAGCCCCAACACGTGAGGCACAACCTCTGCGTGGACATCTGGCAACAGGTGGTATCGTTAATAAGCGCTCTCGTGTTGAGCTAGGTGAGCAAGAGCCAGAGGCTGTTATTCCGCTTTCAAAGCTCGCTGATGTTATGAATAAATTGCCGATTGGTCTGGGTGGGAGTGGTACCAGTAGCTCAACGAACAACAGTAAGAGCATCGTCATTCAGAATCTCATTGGCTCTCTCACTATACAGACCAATGGGGGCGGATCACTTTCAGAGACAGAGCAAGATGAGATTATGGCTCAACTCCTGGATCTTATCTCAGCGGCAGCGCAATCCCTCATGGGCAAACTTCAGTAATAGAGCAGAAGAAGAAGAAACAGTGAAGGAAAAAGATGAGTGTGACGTATGTACCGGGTCCATTGGTTCCCTTTGGTATCGGAACCTATCAATCAGTGAGTGGTGGGACCACGATCGGGGCAGGCTTTCCTACAACCGCCTTTAGCCTGACGCATCCCTATGCAGGCACGTATGGAGGAACGATGGGCTATCTCCTGGATCTCACGATCCGCACTCCAGCCCAGGTGCAATATACGCCAGCTTTGGAAGTAGGGCTTGACGGCTATGGCGCATCTGTTGTGCGATCCTATCCCTCGATGGTCTGGTCCTATTCAACGCTTCGACCAGACTACTGGTATTACCTCATGCAACTCTATCGGCAGTCCGTCTATACCCCTCCTGGCTTTCAATATCTGGTATTACTGCAATATGCTGATCCGGCAGGCAGTGGTACCGCCATCCAGCAACTGGCCCGGATGGACCCACCTGTCGTCGGTCAGCGAACAAGCTCGGTCTATCAGAACATTCAGCTCAAGTTTACCTATATCGGGCAGGCGCAACTTGACGCTGGCACCCCGATCCTTCTTCACACATAAATGCTTTTCTTTCTCAGTGTTTTCTTGGAGCAATGAGGATGAAAGTGGCATCGCTGCACACAGACAGGATAGGATGAAAAAAAGAGAGGGAATCCGTTTCCAGTCCATTGCTGCTCGCTTGATATCAGATAATGATATCCCCTCAGAACAGCAATGTCTCTGGTGGTATCTGTTTTATGATCCACCAGAAACGATATTTGTTAAAATGTTGCGGAGTCTGGTCAGCTTTGCAACATTTTAATGAGTATTTAGCCTCTGACTGGATCACGCCAGTGCTGATCTGGGAACCTTTCCAGATCAAGACGGATGCCTCTCTTTCCTCTCCTTCTCTCTCGTATTTATTTTAAGGCAAGGGCAATAAATTCATTGAGTCCCCATGCCCCACTAAAATCTTTCTCTTCAAATGCCTTGATCATTTGTTCTGCTCGCGTATCATAGTACTCTGCTGTGGTTACATGATAGGCCAGTGTGAGTGGTCGAAGCGTACGGATGAGCAGTTGAAGGTTCTGTATCACCGTACTGTGCTCTGGTTCAACACCAGAGGAAAAATCAATGAATTTTGCTTTCTGTTCTACTAAGGTGAAGGGACTTTCTCGAAAGAAACGAAAAAGTGCCGGGACCAGTGCCGTTTCATATTCAGAAAAGGTACGACCAGCGAGCCAGAGCGCTTTATGTTGAATCTCGCTCAGTTCATGTGCTACCGGACAATGTTCGTAGAGCATCGTTGCCTGCTCGATGATTCTGAGGACTCCACCGGGCTTGAGAATACGATAGCATTCTTGCAGCAGTGAGGGCCAGCAGGACTTTGGCATTGCGGCAAAAATGAGACGAATAAACATATAATCTGCCGAATTATCATCAATATCAAGCGTGACGCGCATTGATTGATCGGGTAGACGCTCAATGATATTCATTTCAGCAAACTCAACATTGTTGTAATTTCGGGCCAGTTCCTGACAATAGGCAATTGCCTCTCTGTTAATGTCATATCCCTTCAGTTGAATATGCGAATAGTCCTTTTGAAACTCCTTCGCTAGCGCAAGGATATAACCACCTGTGCCACAGGCAATATCAAGGACAACCTGTGGATCTTCCTTTGCGCTTTTCAGCCTCGGTACAAACTGTGATGGAAGATGGTCAAAGCGGGGTGTAAGAAAGAGGTCCTGCATATTCAGTCGCTGTCGTTCCAGTCCTGCATTCAGTTTACCCGCGACAGGAATAACATAGGAGATATCCTCTTCACCCTGAATCTGCCGATGTACTTCTTCATTGTGATCGAAATCCATGAAATGTCCCCCCTATTCTTGTATATCCTTAGTATACTCGTGGAATACGTTGTTCGCTACCTCTTGCAACTCTTCATGTGTTTTGCCCGGATGGCGCTTTTGAAGTTCTTGTGTAAATTGTTGGTAGTTATAGATCGTTTCCCGATCGGTATAGCTGAGTTTTTCCAGTAACCGAAGCTCAATCTTCTCAACAGGAAAGAAGTCAGCTTCATAAGGAACCAGTCCAAGGATAAGGGCAAAGTAGCGCAGGATTGTGCGCAGGTCATAGTGAAAGAACTCGAAATCATCGGAAGCCAGAAAGAGTACACCTGAGACGAATCCATAGCGCATGACGGGAAAAGCGGCTGAGGCTTTGATTAAGAGTGCATCTTTCACATGGTCATCAAAGGAGAGCATATACTCACCGGGATAAAAGGTTGGTTGAAGTGACATGATCGCGTTTGCTGAGAGCGTTTCATCTCCTAAAAAGAAGGAGTGATGAATGGGCCTCTCTTTCCAGGGGCCACTGCCAAGTGACTCATTGGCGTCACAGTAGAGTGTCCGAACGATACCATCTTCATCAGCCTGACATTTAATATAGGTGACAAAAAATCCGACACCTTCACGTTCAAGTTGTCGGACAAGTTGCTGGAAGGTCAGGCTAATAATAGCCCAGGGTGCGTACCGACGCTCTGTTGTTGCCAGGAGATTAAGAGCCTCAAACACATGAGGGGCCAGCGTCCGATAGACACTTTCTCGTGTATCGGTTACGCCAAACACCTGAGGAAATGCTACCTTGAGGGCAGCCGTCATCTCTGGCTCTTTGCCCGGAATAATGGTTGCCAGGTTGGTAATTAGCTCATATCCTTTAGGCGTTGGCCCTGGAAGCTGGGCATAGCGATTGATGGTACGCACTGTGACACGAAGTTGCTTAGCAATAGCTTCTTTATCTACAGTAGGATCATTAATAAAATTGCGAAAGAGTTCTTTCCAACGTCTATGCTTCTCATCAGAATCATTTATATTCATGTCTGTTTCCTCCTTATACTCATGGGAATCATCTTCTGGTGCTAATCATACTTGAAAGACACCAAGAAGACAAGCAGGACATGACCATGACAAACGAACTGTCCCTGCTGTCTTGACATCATCTGTCCCAAAAGGCTATACTACACATAGATGTATGCCAGGTTGGTAAAAAAGAAGTAGAACAGGTTGTTTTGTAAAAGATTCCACGAAAGGCATTTCCCTCTTTCATCTATGATCTGTATATATATCGGCCATGTATTGTATCTTTCTATGTATCCATGTATGTGAGAATTGAATCATGACAACGACGCCATCTTTGCTCCTGAAATCACCCGAACAGATCAAAGCGCTCTATCCCTGGACGAGACAGGAGCTTCCCTATCAAGAGATCCTTTTTGAAGATGACGAGGAGGAGATAGAAGAGGAGGAGGAGATAGAAGAGGAGGATGACGAACTCACCGAACGAAAAGGGAAGGTCGAATCCGTCAGTGGCTGGAGGAAACAGGAGAAAGCGGAAAGGGCAGCCGGGTTTACCAGTCTGCTCGACCATATTACCCTTCCTTTGTATCAATGTCATATGTGTGGTCTTTGTATCGGCCCACACTATAGTGAGCAAATGATGTATATCTGTCCGGTGTATGACCAGTTTATCTTCCATTGGAAGAAGCCTCGTCCCTATTATGTCGATTCTGCTGTGGTGCATGTATGTGGTGGATGCGCAAATAAGCCCTTCTGGTCTCTCCCCTCTTCTCTCTGCGTGTTGATCCCAGCCTACTGGGAAACGACACTTCTGCTTCCTCCTGCCGGAAAACAGCCATCCCCTATTGATCCCCAGAACTACCTGCTGCTCGCACAAGTGGAGACGGCGATCCGTCGTTTTGTTCGGAAGAGAGAACAGGAGGTACGGATGACCTTGCTTGATCAGGAAGCCATGCTGGCGGAAGCACAACGTCAACAGACACTGGCTGCCACACGAAAGAAGCGACCAGCCATACGTAAGACCCGGATGCAATCCATTCCAGGACCAGCAATGACCGAAAAGGTCGCATCCGTGAGTGCTCAACTCATTGAGACAGGTCAACATCGAGTTGTCTCTGTGGTGAATGAGACACTGGATAGAAAGCTACTCCCAGCACTCCACCAGATCCTCAAGCCAGGATCGACTAGCTCACTTTCGCTCTAACAATCGTATGAAAAACACTGAGAAGAAAAAGAAAGGATGATCATGTTACACGCACTTATCGTTCCGTCACAGGAACCAGCCCATGATTTGATGCAGGCGTACCATGCCCTGAGATCTATGCTCCATCTTGAAGATGTCACATCTCTCCAGATACTTGAGGAAGAGCAGCAGAGTGATCCTGTTCAGTTTGTTGTCAGGCAGATTGAACGGCTTGCAACCAATATTGCCAATGATGCCCTGGCGCTCGGCCATCTACTGGTTGAGGGGCAGAAAATTGGTTTCCATTATGCACTCTCACAGGAGTGCACCAGCATGGTTGATTGGGTATGCAATTATTGCCATATCCCGATGGACATTATCCGATTATCCATCAATAAATATACCGCCTATGATGCGGTGAAAGTCTATGGTATTGAGCCAGAGATGATCCGACACGCTGACCCCATTCATGTTCAAAAGATCCAGGCATCCCTTCGTGATGTAGACGCTCAGGTACGAAGTGTCGTTGCTGACCTGGCATCTATACCAGTCAGTCAGGTAACAAATGAGGACATCAGCCGATTTCCAGAGTTGGGGGAACGAGTCAAACCCATGGTGGCCGGGCACATTCTCTCCATTCTAGAAGAGAAACCAAGCGACCTGCGTTCATCAGTTCAGGAGAGCGGAGGCCCGGCGGATAAGCCCCTGATCGTGATGGACGGACTTTCCTTTGATCCTCTGGACAATCATCTGCATGCTGAGATTGATGTCTTTCTGAGGGATAGTCAGATCGAGACGTGGGATCGATCGAAGAGTGTCGATATTCTGGCAAAGTTTGCCAATAATCCAGGGACGCAGATCCCGCTACGTGATATTGGTCATATCCTCTATCAGATGATTATGGACCAGCAGCAGCAAGATCAGGATCTGGAGAACTGATCACCCTCTCTTTTTTCCTCAGTGTTTTTCTTTCCCAAATACAACAAGGCCGGAGACAGACAACAGAACTCCGGCCTTTGTTGTGTCTCTTCTCCTGCTCTCGGTATGATTGAGCAGAGAAGAAGGAGACAGACCCCCACACAAGAAAAAAGAACACAGAGGGACGCAAGACAGACACCCAACGACCAAAGAGAAGGACGACGAGCCGCCAGAAAGGGAGCAGATCGAAACAGTGAGAGAAAAGGACGAGCGATCACCTTCCCTCTGATCTGATCTTCCACTGCCCAAAAATTCAGAACACATGACCAAGAGGGCTTGTTTTTGGCTCTCGCGTGTTGTACAATCATACTCATCAGGTATGATTATTATGCATTTGGAAAGGAACGGAACACATGAACAAACTAATGCTGATCGGCAATTTAGGCCGCGATCCTGAGATGACCTACACCCCCAGTGGTGTTGCTACCACCAAGTTTACTATCGCAGTGAATCGCGTGAGCCGGAACCAGAGTGGTGAGCGGCAGGAGGAGACCGAGTGGTTTAACATCGTCGCCTGGCGTCAACTGGCAGAGACGTGTACCCAGTACCTGAAAAAGGGCCAGAAAGTGTATATCGAGGGTCGCCTGCAAACACGGCGCTACACCGATCGCAACGGTGCCGAGCGTACGGCAATTGAGGTTATTGCCAACGATATGGAGATGCTCACCCCGAAAAACCAGCAGTCCAGTGGCGGCTCTGACCAGTTCCTGAATGAGCCAGATGATGGCCTCGGCGAGCTGGATGATCACCCCTTCTAACTTCTAAGCAGGTAAGAGATAGATGTCTCTTCCTGCTTTCTTTGTCTTCATGAGAGAACAACGGAAAGGAAAGACCACAATGGTAGAACAACAAGATCCAAAACATCGTTTTGACCCAAACGACCACCTTCGTCAGATGAAAAGCAAGGATGGTCCCCAGGACTATCTGGATGTAAAATGGCGGCTCGTCTGGTTTCGGGAGCAATGTCCCCAGGGAACAATCGAGACGGAGGAAATTCTGATCGATCTGGATCGGGAGGTCGAAGAAGAGGTGTTTGTCTGGAATAACGAGCGGCGGCGCAGTGAGAAAATTATAAAGCATGGTACGGGCTATGCTCGCTTTCGTGCAGTGGCAACTGACGGAAAAGGTGGCAGTGCCACTGGTACAAAGACGGAGAATGCGGCTGCCTTCCCTGACTTTGTAGAAAAAGCTGAAACGGGTGCAATTGGACGTGCCCTGGCAGCCCTTGGCTATGGAACACAGTTTGCCCCTGAGTACGATTCTGGTACTGAGAGTGAGCCTCTGGTCGATAGTCCGGTGGATCGTCGTCCATCAACGAATAGTAGCTCTACATCGAATACCACGACTGCCTCGACACCACCTACGCCGTCAACATCCAACGGTAATCGCGCTCAACGCGAGCAGCGTACTGCCCAGAAGCAGGAGAAAAACACTGAGAAGAAAGAGACCAGTACAGTGCCTTCTACTCCTGTACCAGAACCACCTGCCACGCCAACGCCAGCACCTGCCGCTATTGTCACCATCACGCGGAAGATGCCAATCCCTGATACAGCGGAAGCGATGATGGCCCTGGTTCGTATTGCGGAAGCTATGATGACCTCCGAAGAGTTTGCTGATATCGTCTCATTCTCTGGTATCGAGATTGAGACAGATCAATGGGAGCTGGGCCATTACAAGGCTTTGCTCACCAATCTTCGAGAGCAGGATGCCCTTCCTGCTTTACTCGCACGCTACCAGGAACTTCTTCAGCACTATCCTCGCCCGGTAGTAACTGCCTTGAAAGAGCGCTATCCATTTATGGTTGGAAAGAAGATTGAGAAGCTTTCCTGCATGGAGCTGAGCCTGCTGGTCAAAGATATGCAAGATGCTCTGCCGTATCATGAGCTGGGAAAAGTACTGGACCCAGAATTCCAGCAACTCAAGAATGCGCCCTACGCGCAAGATTGTATCCTGGATCTCTATGGCCCGGACTGTAATCTGAAGCTTATTCAGCAGTATATCGATAAGGTGCTCAAAGCAGGTTATGCCCATGCACCCTATCGCAATAAGCTCATAGAGGAGGCCCCGTATCAGGAGATCAAGACCCGCCACTACGATCTGATCAAAGTGTGGCATGAAGAACTCAGAGCCAGGAAGAATGCCAGTAGCCAGAAGGCTCAGAAGGCCAGCTAGCATGATGAAATGACGCAAGTGTAATCCGAGGAGTCGCAGCGAACAAAGAAATGTTGCGAACCAGGATTGTACTCGCGTCATTTCT
>Ga0310811_10005744_pt1 | contig 15760 bp, 16 predicted proteins | sample YCmetagenome_FD_207642 | JGI IMG/M metagenome (GOLD analysis project Ga0310811, IMG submission 207642) | Soil microbial communities from experimental microcosm in Duke University, North Carolina, United States - YC | ecosystem: Engineered > Artificial ecosystem > Soil microcosm > Unclassified ...
ATGACATATCGTTTTATTTGAAAATTAAGAAAGATTAAGCGTCCTGCTCGCCGCGTGATTCTTCAGGTTGAAGAGAGCCGAACAGTTTTTGAAGTTTACGTATTTGTCGCTGGCGGTTAAAGAATTCATCCATCATGTAGGCCGGAATAAACCCTCCGAGCCAAAAAGCCATCACGAACAAATTAGACATGCCCTGGTACAGAAACCAGGATGCAAAAGCAAAAAACAGAAATCCCAAAAGTGCATAGTAGTTCGCCTGCCTTATTTTTAGCTGATAGCCTTTTTCTTTAAAAGTATGTTTAAAAGGGAAAGTAAATAAGGGAACAAAAAGGAAATAGAACAGGTTTTTTTCGGCAAATGCCAAATCATGTGAGATATTTCTTTTAATGTAATTATTAAGCTTTTCTAACTGCTTAAACTTATAGTTTTTGATTTCTTCTTCTGATATGCTCCTGCTTGCCAACTCCTCAAAAGCGACAGAAACGGCCAATTCCGTATAACCGAACTTATTATCAATAATTTCCATTAACTTCTCAGTCGGAAGCATAGCATAAATGCCCTTTAATTCATCTTTTGAAACCATTGAAAATCAGGCGATTTAGTTTATAATTGTCGGTGTTATATCAAATGTAAACTTTACACTTTAATTTTCCTAATTAATCTATGATTTCCGTAGAGTTTTCAATATTTGTTAACTATAGAGTAATAAAAAAACCACTTAACGAAATAAACAGAATAAATTAGGTGTTTATCTGATTTTTTGAGACCGCCTGAAAGCTTTTAAAGGATTGCTAATATGGATTTTCGAGATAGTTGTCACTGCGCCTGCCTGAGATATTTTGCGGATCAGGTTATTGTTTTCGTCGGCTACATAGATATTGCCTGATTTGTCAACAGCAATACCTGCCGGCGTATTGAAACTTGCAGCCTTGCCCGCACCGTTATTAGCGCCTTTCAAACCACTGCCTGCTATTGTTGTGACACTACCATCAGGCGTTATTTTACGGATCAGGTTATTGCCGGAGTCGGCCACATACAAATTGCCTGAGGCATCTATAGCTATTCCAAACGGGGAGTTAAAACTTGCAGCAGCGCCTGTACCATCACTTTTCCCGGGTTGGCCACTTCCTGCAAATGTAGTCACCTGTCCTGCCGGTGTAACTTTTCTAATCAAGTCATTGCCGTTATCAACAACATAAATATTCCCTGCTGCATCAACAGCTAAAGCTTCGGGTAAGTTAAAGGTAGCTGCCGTATCCAGGCCATCGTCCGCTCCTTTAGCGCCAGAGCCTGCCAGCGTACTTACTACTCCTGCCTGGGTTATCTTTCGTATCAGGTTATTCCCGTAGTCGGCCACATAAACATTTCCGCTGCCGTCAACTGCTACACCCAGCGGAGAATTGAATGTAACTGAATCTGCCACATTAGATGAACCTGCAATACCGGTACCTGCAAAGTTGCTCACCATACCTGCACTGCTGATCATCCTGATCAGGTTATTGCCTGCATCGGCCACGTATAAATTACCGGCTGCATCCGCAGCAACACCAAATGGCTTATTAAAGGTAGCCAGACTATCCAATCCATTAGCTGATCCCTTCACGCCACCTATTCCGGCAAAAGTGCTTACCAACCCAGTAGTATCTATTTTGCGGATCACATTGTTCCCTACATCTGCAATGTACAAGTTGCCGCTTGCGTCTACAGCCAAGCCAAAGGGATGGTTGAATTTTACTGTTTTACCGGTGCCATTTACCAGCCCTGCTGTATCACTGCCAGCAACTACAGTGCTGTCTGTAACATGTGAAGGTGATAGTAATTCTTGTTTACAACCAATAATACCGCTAACAAAAACGACACCCAGAAAGATAACAAGCAGCTTCAGCGTAGGTTTGATCATAGGTAATTTAAACGCGTTCACCAAATTTAAAGTTTTCCCGACAAGGTAAAAGGAAAAAGGTGAAGTGCGAAAGGCAATTTTGGCTAATTGTTTAACACTTCCGTCCCTTAAAAGGGACGGCAATGAATCTCTTCTAAATTAATTTTTCATTGCCGTCGGTTTTAACCGACGGATCACTTGTCAACAATTGAGGCTTCAGCCAAAATAAGCGATAGACCTTCTCATCCAAAAGCAACCTTTTATCTTTCCCCTTTCAGCTTTTACCTTAAACCAATATCTTAGTCATGATGAATAAGCTGATCTGTTTTTGTTGTGCGTTGCTGCTTGTGCTATTTTCTTGCCATAATAGCGATCCATCCAAAGGAAAGACAGTTTTTAACATCAATCTCGACGAAGGCCTCACCTCGCTTGACCCTGCTTTTTGCCGTAACCAGAATACCACCTGGATGGACAATCAACTTTACAACGGCCTGGTGCAGGTAGATGACAGCTTGAACATACAGCCATGCCTTGCTAAAAGCTGGCAGGTATCAGCAGACGGACTTACATACACCTTCCGCTTACGAAGCGATGCCTATTTTCATGACGACCCATTGTTTAAAGATGGTAAAGGCCGTAAAGCGGTAGCATCCGACTTTGTATACAGCTTTGGCAGGTTAATCGATCCAAAAGTAGCCTCGTCAGGATCATGGATATTCAGCGATAAGGTTGAAGGGAAGCAGGGGTTCATCGCATTAGATGACAGCACATTTATTATCAAATTAAAGGAACCTTTTCCACCTCTGCTGAGCATGCTTACTGCCCAGTATGCCGATGTGGTGCCGCATGAAGTGGTTGATTACTATGGTAAGGATTTCCGTAACCATCCGGTAGGTACAGGGCCTTTTAAATTCAAGTACTGGAAAGAGGGCGAGGTAATGGTTTTTCTAAAGAATGAAAAATACTGGGAAAAAGATAAAGACGGCAGCCCCATGCCACATCTGGACGCCATGCGTGCTACTTTTATGGGTGATAAGCAAACCTCTTTTATGGAGTTTGTAACGGGCAAACTCGATTTCCTGAACGATATAGACGGCAGTTACCGCGACGATATCCTCACCAAGTCAGGCCAGATTACTCAAAAATATAAGGGCAAATTCATTTTAAATTCAGCGCCCCTGCTCAATACCGTTTACCTGGGCATGTTGGTTGATAGCAGTCTGCCGATTGTAAAGCAGTCGCCCCTGAAGCTGCTGAAAGTGAGAAAAGCCATTAATTATGGTATCGACAAGCAGAAAATGATCAAATTTTTGCGCAATAGCGTGGCTGCACCAGGCAACGCAGGCTTTATTCCTGCCGGGATGCCGGGTTTTGACGAACAAAAAGTTAAAGGATATGCTTATAATCCCGAAAAAGCGAAGGAGTTATTGGCCGAAGCTGGATTTCCTAACGGTAAAAACCTGCCCGAAATATTACTTAGCACAACTACCGGTTACCGCGACCTGATAGAATACGTTCAGGGCCAGCTTGGCCTGATCGGGTTAAGGACAAGGGTAGAGATAACCCAGAGTGCAAGCCTGCGTGAATTGATATCAAAAAACGGGGTCAATTTTTTTTATGGATCATGGCTTGCTGATTATCCTGATGCCGAGAATTACCTGTCTGTGTTTTATTCCAAAAACAAAATACCCTGGGGGCCAAATTACACCGGATTCAATAATAAGAAATTCGACAAGCTGTTTGAAGAATCGTACTACGAGCCGGATAAAACCAAACGTTATGCTTTGTACCAGCAGATGGACAACCTGGTAATGGAACAATCGCCTGTGGTAATATTATATTACGACAAACTGGTGAACTTGTATCAGAACAACATTACCGGGTATAGTAAAAACGCGTTGAATTTGTTAGTGCTGAAGAGGGTGAGGAAAAAGTGAGTGGGTTGATTAAGTTAATTGAGTTATATAGATTGTGAATAAAAAACCCAATCAATCTAACCAACCACTTAACTCAATCAACTGCAACTATTCCCCTGTTGTAGAAGCAACCTCCAACGAGGAATTATTGGTAAGGCTCTTGAACCTTTTAGCCATTCGTGCTTTTGTTTCTTTGTCCAGGTTTTTGTCTTTAAAAATAGCCATCCATACTCTCCCCTGCGTACTTGCAAAAAACATCTTCAATTGATCTTTAAACTTTACACGTTCATAATACAGATATCCCCAGCCACCATCGGGCAAAGCGTCGCAGCTGTAGGAGTTCCAACTCTCCCCGGTTACTGTATGCCACGGGATCACAATGATATCATTTAACAATGCAAAAGCAACATCGCCTAATTTTAAATTATGAGCAGCGCAGGGTACACGAACATTGGCCTCAGTACTGTCGCTGATCATGTCGATCAGATAAGGGATTGCCAGTGTGTCTAATGCTAAAATTTCATGGTAGGCAGGGTTCTCTTTCCTGTACCTGGCGTTAATACGCTCTTCTTTTTGCCATTGGCCTGAGCCAAATTGCCCATAAGGCAAATATTTTATGTGCCGTACATCCCGCTCCACTATTTCCTTAACCTGGCTAAAACTTGCAGTACTGCTCATAACGAGCAAAATCAGTAACAAAGTCCGGTTAAACATATTAATAAGGTTGACGCATAAATATAGTAAAGAATAATCTGAATTTCACAATAGTTTAATAAAATTTTTTCTTTCGAAATTTCATAATTACAGATTAATAATTAATAAGTTACAAGCACTAACTAAAGTTAATTTTCGTCAATATTTTTATTGATTTAACCCGCTGTTTATGTGTGTTTTAACACTTAAAATCAACGAAAAAATTATAACCTTTCGTTAGCGAAAAGGGATGGAGAATAACAAATATTTTAATAACCTGCCAGACAGTAAAAAATAAAAAAAGCCTCCAAACCGGAAGGCATAATGCGTATTTTGAGAAATTTTACTGCTTTTCGTATTTCAGTGCGTCAGCATTTACAATATCTGACGCAAATTTTCCGCCATCATTCACTGTATTTCCAGTGATCACAATTGCGTCGGCACCGATAGTTTTACCGTAAGCTATTAGCTTTGACTTAATGCTGTCTTGTTTCATAACGTTGGGAATCGTCAAATGCCCTATCACTTTGTAAGGCTGTTTAACATCATGAGTCGAATAAAACAGATCAACTGAAGTGGTTGGCGGTAACTTGTCTCCAAAATAAGTTGGCTGCAATGCCGCGCATGCGGTTAAAAATGCAATACTGATAATAAGCAATAAGTTCTTCATGGCTAAAGTTGAATAAAGCTAGGACTTACCCGTTATTCGAAAGTTTAAGTAAGATTAAGTAATGATTTTATTACAACACGATTTTAGGATTTGCCAGATTCTTTAAGAAATGAGTCTGAAAAATCCATTAAATCTTTTAATCGTGTCCAATAAAAAAGCCTCTCCCGATTAGGAAAGGCTTGAATATATTCTTGCTTTTTTAGCTTTCGCCTTTAAGCTTTCAGCTTAATTAGCCATTTGTTTACGGATGATATTCAACGCACCACCTGCTTTGAACCATTCAATCTGCTGTGCATTATAAGTGTGGTTTACAGCGAAAGAATCGGTAGAACCATCTTTATGATGAAGCACTACGGTTAACTGCTTGCCAGGAGCGAAGCTGGTTAATCCTTTGATGTCGATACTGTCATCTTCCTGGATCTTATCATAGTCGGCAGGGTCAGCAAAAGTGATACCCAGCATACCTTGTTTTTTCAGGTTGGTTTCGTGGATACGTGCAAATGATTTAACCAGTATAGCACGTACGCCTAAGTGGCGTGGTTCCATAGCAGCGTGCTCACGAGATGAACCTTCACCATAGTTTTCGTCGCCCACTACGATTGTACCGATACCATGCGCTTTATAATCGCGTTGAGTAGCCGGCACTGGACCGTATTCGCCGGTTAATTCGTTTTTAACGCTATCAGCCAAACCATTGAAGTAGTTGATCGCACCGATCAGCATGTTGTTGGAGATGTTATCCAAATGCCCGCGGAACTTCAACCACGGACCAGCCATTGAAATATGGTCAGTAGTACATTTACCTTTTGCTTTGATCAGGAGTTTTAAGCCGTTCAGATCAGTACCCTCCCAGGCAGCAAACGGATCAAGCAATTGTAAACGTGCTGATTTAGGATCAACTTTCACTTCTACTTTGCTGCCGTCTTCGGCTGGTGCCTGGTAACCGGCATCTTCTACCGCATAACCTTTTATTGGCATTTCGAGGCCCTGCGGCTCATCCAGTTTTACTTGCTGGCCTTGCTCATTGGTAAGGGTGTCAGTCAATGGATTAAAAGTCAGGTCACCTGCAATAGCAAATGCAGTAACGATTTCTGGCGAAGCCACAAAAGCGTGAGTATTAGGGTTACCATCCTGGCGTTTAGCGAAGTTACGGTTAAACGAAGTGATGATAGAGTTCTTTCGTGTAGGATCATCCGTATGACGTGCCCACTGACCTATACAAGGGCCGCAGGCATTAGCCAATACCACACCGCCCATTTCGGCAAAGGTACCCAGGTAACCATCGCGGTCAACAGTATAACGAACTTGTTCTGACCCCGGGGTGATGGTAAACTCCGCTTTTGTTTTCAGATGCTTGTCAACTGCCTGCTGAGCAATAGACGCTGCACGGGTAATATCCTCGTAAGATGAGTTAGTACATGAACCGATCAAACCAACCTCTAAAGTAGCGGGCCAGTTATTTTCTTTTACGGCAGCAGCGAATTTAGAGATAGGCCAAGCCAGATCCGGTGTGAACGGACCATTTACATGCGGTTCCAGTTCGCTCAGGTTGATCTCGATCACCTGGTCAAAGTATTGCTCAGGATTAGCGTAAACTTCTGCATCGCCCGTTAAATGTTCTTTTATAGTATCTGCCAGGGCAGCAATTTCTTCGCGTTTTGTTCCTCTCAGGTAGATGGCAGCTTTCTCGTCATAACCAAATACCGAGGTAGTAGCGCCGATCTCGGCACCCATGTTACAGATGGTACCTTTACCGGTTGCTGAAAGCGATTGCGCACCTTCGCCAAAATATTCAACGATAGCGCCTGTACCACCTTTTACGGTAAGGATACCGGCCACTTTCAGGATCACGTCTTTAGCAGAGCTCCAGCCAGACAACTTACCGGTCAGTTTTACACCGATTAGTTTAGGGAATTTTAGTTCCCAAGGCAATCCGGCCATTACGTCGCAGGCATCGGCGCCACCAACACCAATAGCGATCATACCCAAACCACCTGCATTAGGTGTGTGTGAGTCGGTACCGATCATCATACCACCCGGGAAAGCATAGTTCTCCAATACTACCTGGTGAATGATACCTGCACCCGGTTTCCAGAAACCGATACCATATTTATCAGATACCGATGCAAGAAAGTCGTATACTTCCTTATTGGTGTCTTTTGCAGTATTTAAGTCAATCTCAGCGCCAATTTTAGCCTGGATCAAGTGATCGCAATGCACGGTAGACGGCACAGCAACCTTCGGGCGGCCAGCCTGCATAAATTGCAGCAGGGCCATTTGTGCTGTAGCATCCTGCATCGCCACGCGGTCAGGAGCAAAGTCAACATAATCCACTCCGCGGGCAAAAGCCTTTTGAGCATTGCCTTCAGATAAGTGGGCGTATAAAATTTTTTCAGTCAGGGTAAGCGGTTTACCGGTCGCTTTACGGGCAGCAGCCACACGGGTGCTGTAGCGATCATAAACCTTTTTGATCATATCTAAATCAAAAGCCATTGTATTGATTTTTTGGTAAATAGTAAACGAATTCGGAACAAGCAGACCTACTATATTCAGTCGAGCAGCGAATTTATAAAAATTGCAGCTAAATGGTGTCAGTATTTTGTTTAAATGTAATTTGGAGATGTTCTAAATTAGTGAGTGGTTAACCTGTGATCGGTTATTAGTGATTAGTATGAAGATTAATCAAATAAAAGACTAAATCTCATTGAATGGATCAAGCAATTCCAAAGAGGTTACTTTTTTAAAATCTGAGGTATTCCGACTGATCAATATTAATCCATTTACTAATGCAGTAGCCGCAATTATTGCATCAGGAAGTTTTAATCTGGATTGTTTTCTGATCTCTATCGTTTTTAATTTAATATCCTGACCCAATTCATAGATAACTGAGTTGGATATAAACTTTTGAAGAAGTTCAAGATCATATTCAGTCGCTGTTTTCCAGCATAATAGTTCAATTTCTGTAATCACAGAAATTACTGGTTGAGAATTATCTACTACGTTGTCAATAAACTTTTCGCCTGATACAGAAAATTGATTTTGAAGATAATAAATTACAGTATTGGTGTCCCAAAGATATTTTAATCCCATTCTTTACGCAAGTCGTCCAATTGTTTATCAATTTCTTCAGGCGATTGTTTGGTCATCAAACCTTTATAAGATTTAATAGCATTAATATTTTTAACATCGCTATCCCCATTTGTTTCATGAAGCCTAATTACATTTAAAGCCTCTAAGTCTTTCAAAAGGTTAAGCGCCTCGTCCTGCAATATATCTACTGTTATAGTTCTCATATCCAAATATTGATATAAAGATACGTAATAAATAAGTATCTGAAAAAAACCTAATCTCTGATCACTAATCAACTAATCTCTATCCTCCACCGTCCGCTTGCGTACGAAAACTGTACGATAGCGTACATCTGCAAACTTCATAAAAAATTACCTTATTGATAATCAGGCAGTTATTTAATGGGCATCTATTTTGGCATACCCTGTCAAAAAAGAACAACAATTAATACAACATTAAATATCAATAAAATGAAGAAGTCAATTTTAACGCTCGCAATAGCAATAGTAACTGTACTGGGCGTAAGCCAGTCAGCATTTGCCGGTAACAAAGACCGCGAAACCGTTACCGTTTTAACAGAGATCAGCAACATCAATAAGATAGAAGTTCATGGAAATGTGGAGCTTTACTTATCAGATGGCGCAACCGACCAGGTAAAAGTTTATAATAAGTATTATTCAGAAAATGCTTTGGTTCAAAACAAAAACGGTGTGCTTACGATATCATCTTACAAAGCCGAAAAACTGGTAGTCTGGGTTACTGTAAACAACCTGTTCAACCTGTCAGTTTATGACAATGCACAGATAAAATCTTTTGGCAAGCTCTCTGCACTTGAGCTAAGTGTAAATTTGTACAATGATGCATCGGCTCAATTAAACCTGGATGCTTATGCCGTGAATGTAAAATTAAATGACCACGCCAAAGCCGATCTTGAAGGTACTGTAACAGAAGCCAACCTGAATTATGATTATTCAGCATTCCTGAATGCGACCAATTTGAATAGCGAGCACTTAATAAAGAAAGCAGTATCTGGCTCTTACAACAGTGAAACTAACCCAACTGTAGCGTTATAATTTCAATTCATTGCCGTTGGCTGAAGCCAATGGATCAAAGGAAGCTTATCCGGCTTTAGCCATACAAAGGGTTAAAGCCTCTTTTATTGTCTCAAAAAAGTAGAATTTTGTTCCTTATAATTATCCGGCAATTAGCTTTGTACTGATGAAAATAGCGATAAATGATTACCAGGATGCATGGAAGGGGTTATTTGCCAGGGAGCAGGAAAACATCCATAAACTGATCGGTTTCCTTGATCCTGTTATAATGCATATTGGCAGTACTTCTGTTCCTGGGCTTTGTGCTAAACCAGTTATCGATATACAAGTAGGGTTACAAAATAGCAGGGATCTCGACCGTACAATTTTGCCGATGCAATCAGAATATACCTATGTCAACAAGTTTGAGCCCGATTGGCCAACAAGGCGTTTTTACTGCAAATTTAAAAGCGAATCAGGCTCTCCAATACCAAAAGTGATTGACATTAATGACCCAGAGCCGGTTAAGCAGGGATTGACTTCACTTTTCAATATTCATGTGTTTGCTAAAGATACCGAAGATTGGATAAGGCATATTGCATTTAGGGATTACCTTATTCATCATGAAGAAGTTAGATATGAATATGGGCGGCTTAAAAAAGAATTGTCTGCACAAGAGTTTGATAATATAATCGCGTATAATTATGCGAAGAGCGACTTTGTAAAAAAAGTTCAGACGGACGCTTTAACCTGGTATAATTCTACCAGGTAAATTATTGATCGAGGCCTAAAAACTCATACCCCATCCTACTCCACTCCTCCATCGCCCTTGGCAATACATACTCTAGCCGGTCATAAGCTTTCAGGCTGTCATGAAACACGATGATCGAACCATTCCTGGTATACCGCAATACATGCTGCAAACAGGTTTCGGGTTTTAGTTCGATATCGAAGTCACCGCTTAGTACATCCCACATGATGATCCTCGTGTCGGGCTTTGCATTTCTGATCAGTTTTGCCTGCGACTTTTTGATGCGTCCATAAGGCGGGCGGAACAGATCAGCATGAAGCAACTCATCGGCTTTTAAAAAATTTTCAACGTAAGTTTTATTGTCTGTTTTCCAGCCTTTAAGGTGATTGAATGTATGGTTCCCGATGCTATGACCTGCATTTTTTACCTGTTCAAACACCTCGGGATGTTTGGTCACATTATCACCAATGCAGAAAAATGTAGCCTTTGCATTATATTGCTTTAAAATATTTAAAACATACGGTGTAACAATCGGTATAGGGCCGTCGTCAAAAGTGACATAAATGCAATGACGCTTGCGGCTCCTGTTCCATATCATATTGGAATAGAACTGCTTAAGCAACCAGGGCGTTTTAACCAGATACATTTGTTGAGACGTGAGATTCTAGATTTGGGATTTGAGACAGGTAAATTTTAATAAAGAATAATAATTCTCAAATCTAACATCTCAAATCTCAAATCTCAAAATATTGAGGATATAACCTTATGGCAAAATTTATATTCAGTTTAAAAAAAGGACTTTTAATAGCTTTTACCCTGGGCCTTTCGGCTTTTAACTTTACAACGGTCAATGCACAACAGGTAATTAGTTTACAAAAAGCGATAGACCTGGCACTGGCTAATAACCTGTCTGTAAAACAGTCGCAAATTACCACTGCGTTAGCCAATGAGGATTACAAACAAGCAAAATATAATCTATTACCTAGTTTAAGTGCAAATCCACAGGGCGGGTATTACTTCGGTAAAACCCAAATTGCAGGCGCATTGGCCTATGCTTCGTCTACATTAAACATTAACGGTAACTTAAATGCTTCTTTAACCCTTTTTCAGGGTGGCCAGTTACGCAACCAGATATTGGCTAATAAGCTAGTACTGGATGCGGATAAAACAAGTACTGCTAAAGCAAAAAACGATCTATTGTTGAATGTAGTAACCCAATACCTGATCATTTTGACTGATCAGGACCTTGTAACCGCGGCTCAACAGCAAATAGACCTCGCAAAGATCACTCTGGACAGATCCCAGAAAAACTTTGATCAGGGCAACGCCACGCGCGCCGATCTGGCGCAGGCCCAGGCCCAGGTATCGACAGCAGAGTTTAACCTGACCACGGCACAAAACCAGGTTGATCTGGCCGTCATAGTACTGAAGCAATTCATGGAGATGGATCCAACTACGCAGATCAGTGTTGAAAAACCGGATATAAGTAAACTAACCGATGTTAAAACAGTTTATGATGCTAACGAGGTGATAAAAACTGCATTCGGTATAAATCCTGACATACAACTAGCCGAAATCCAACAACAAGGATATGCGCAGCTTATTAAAGTAGCTCAAGGCGGATATTATCCTATCCTTTCGTTATACGGAGGTGCTGGTTCAAGTTATTCAAACCAGATACCTTCCACATTTTATAACCAGTTCTTTAATGTCAATTTCAATCAGTATTTCGGACTTAACCTGCAGATACCGATTTTCAATAAATTCACGACACGCACAACTGTCCGGAAGGCGAAGCTAAATTATGAGTACGCCCAACTAACTACCCAGCTTGCAAAGAACACTCTGAGTAAAACTATTATACAAGCACTTGCTGATTTGCAGGCAGCCGTTAAAAACTACCAGTCTGCATCACATACGTATGAGTCGACCAAAGAGGCTTTGAATGTAACCAAGCAACGTTATGATGCCGGCTTTGTAAACACATTGGATTACAACACAGCAGTTACAAATTATAATAAAGCGCAGAATGACATGATCAATGCGAGATATTCAATGGTATTCAGAAGCAAAGTGATTGATTATTACCTGGGCAACAAGATCGAGTTATAGTGATTAGGGTTTAGAATTTAGAACTTAATTGAACTTTAGATATTAGTATTTAGAATTTATAAAAATGGGAAAAACTACTAAATATGTTTTAATAGGCCTTGGGGCTTTGGTTGTCATTTACATTGCTGGCAAAGCAGCCGGCATTTGGGGCAAACCGCCAAAAACGCAGGTTGCAACCGAGAAAGCAGATTCGCGCGTAATTAACGAGTCGGTATCTGCCAGTGGTAAAATAAAGGCCCATGTTGAAGTTAAGATCAGTCCTGAAGTATCGGGAGAGGTTGTTGAGTTGCCAGTAAAAGAAGGCGACGTAGTAAAAAAAGGTCAATTGCTTTGCCGTATCAGACCGGATATTTTGCAATCCGATTACGACCGTACTGTAGCGGCCTATAACTCGCAAAAGGCAAGTGTGGGAAATACCACGCAAATGCTGAAGCAGGCTGAAGCCACATACGAGAACCAGGCAGCGATCTACAAACGCGATAAAGTGTTATTTGATAATAAAGTATTAACTGCTGCTGAGTTTGATGCAGCAAAAGCCAGTTATGAAGGTGCAAAAGCACAGCTTGAAGCAGCAAAACAAAATGTAGCAGGATCAAACTATGGTCTGGCACAATCAGCTGCATCGGTAAAAGAATCCCAGGCTAACTTGAATAAAACTACCATTTATTCTCCGGTTGATGGTGTGATATCTAAATTATCGATACAAAAAGGTGAACGAGTATTGGGTACCCAACAGTTCGCCGGTACCGAGATTATGACGATATCCGACCTGAACCAGCTGGATGTGAATGTGGACGTTAACGAAAATGATATTAACCGCATCGCACTTGGCGATTCGTCAAAAATACAGGTAGATGCCTTCCAAAGTAAATTGTTTGCCGGTACTGTTACCGAGATAGGCAGCGCGGCAAATGTGGTGGGTACCACAGCCGACCAGGTGACTAACTTTACAGTAAAAGTGAGGATCGACCCAAAATCGTACGTTGCATTGCTGAACAAAACTGCATCTAATCCTTCGCCTTTTCGTCCGGGCTTAACGGCAACTGTTGAAATTTTAACCAATCATGCCAAAGCGCTTTCAGTACCGATACAATCTGTAACTACGCGTCAGGATACTAAAACTGCTATCACTTCGAACAATGACAGCAAACCGGATGACAATAGTGGCAATAAAGCCAAGATCACTGCTGCTGCAAAAGAATATGTATTTGTGTACAGTGCAGGAAAAGTGAAACAGGTAACAGTAACTACCGGTATTCAGGATGATTCTTATATCCAGATATTATCAGGATTGAAGGCTGGCGATGAAGTGGTTTCAGCACCATACACAGCTATATCCAAAACATTGAATGATAAGATGGAAGTAGAAAAAGTAGATAAATCCAAGCTGTTCAGCGGCGACGCCGGAAAATAATGTGCAGATGCGGGGATGTGCAGATGTGCAGATTGAATAAATTGTAGAGATTATTTTGATTGTTAAATACGAGAGGTCTATGTAATAACATAGGCCTTTTTTATTTGGTGCCATTTGCACATCCGCACATTTGCACATTTGCACATCTATCCGCACATTTGCACATCTGCATATCTGCACATTAAATCAATGCATCAACAACAGAATAAAATACTCATAGTGGGCGGGGGAAGCTGGGCAACAGCTAATATTAAAATGCTAACCGATAATCCTTTAGAAAAAGAGGTCTTTTGGTGGATGCGCAACGAGAAAGCGGCTGAACATATCCGCCAGTTCAGACATAACCCAAATTACCTGAGTTCAGTTGAAATAAAAGTACCCGCGCAAAATATCTCTTCTGATTTGAAATCGCTAATTGAAAAGGCTGATATTATTTTATTAAATGTACCGGCCGCATTTCTGAAAGAAGCGTTAGAAGGTATCACTCCAGATGACTTTGCGGGCAAGAAAGTGGTATCGGCTATAAAAGGTATCGTACCGGATGAAAACCAGATCATTGGCGAGTTCCTGAACCAGCGATACAATATATCTTTCGACAATTTTATGGTGATTAGCGGGCCATGCCATGCAGAGGAGGTTGCACTTGAAAAATTGTCCTACCTCACTATTGCTTCTGGCGATACAGAACTGGCAGCCTGTTTTGCAGGTATGCTAAGCACCCGCTACATCAGCACAATCGTATCTGACGATATTTATGGCACGGAGTACGCAGCAGTGCTAAAAAACGTTTATGCTATTGCCAGCGGCATTTGTCACGGCGTGGGTTATGGTGATAATTTTCAGTCAGTTTTAATATCCAATGCCATCCGCGAACTGGAACGATTTGTAGAGGCCGTACACCCTATCGACCGTGATATAAAAGAGTCAGCATATCTCGGCGATTTACTGGTTACCGCCTACTCCCAATTCAGCCGTAACCGTACATTTGGTAACATGATAGGCAAGGGCTATACAGTAACTTCAGCGCAACTGGAAATGAACATGATTGCTGAAGGTTATTATGCGGTAAATTGTTTACAACAAGTAAACAAACAATACAAAGTTTTTATGCCTATTTGTAGTGCCGTTTATAGTATTTTGTACGAGAAAAGAAACCCGGCTATAGAGATGAAACATTTAGCCGCTCAACTTAGTTAATAGCTTAATTAATTTAAATACTTACAACCCTCATGAAAAAGTTAATAGGAGCCGCACTGTTTGCTGCGGCATTATTTGCAGCCGGCCAGGTACATGCACAAAGTAAAGACACTACAAGCTTTAAGGACAAAGTACACAAAACAACCAGACAGGTGGGTGATGCAGCCACAAAAATTGGCCATAAAACTTCAGAATTAGCGGTTAAGGGAGCCTCAACTGTTGTTGATAAACAATACAAAAGTAAGTGCGGCCCTAATGGCGAAACCATCTATATCAATAGTCATTCAGAATACTACTATGTTGATAAAAAAGGGCATAAAGTATATCTGAAAGAATCAGAATTGAAGGACAAAAAGATGTAATTTTATATTACATGAATTGAAGTATTCCAGTCCCTATCGGGATGCTTCACCATTTGTTAATGCTATGAAAATATTCTCTTTTCGCCAAAATATAGGGCTTAGCCTTGTGTGTGCGATGCTCTTGTTATCTGCTTGTTCACACCCGAACTCCAATTCAGGTTCTGGCGATAGCAGGCTACAGGGCAACTGGAAACTAAAAGATGGCGATACTAAATTGAAGATCACCAGGAAAAAGTTTGCCATGGATGCTGATCTGGAATATGCTGAGGATTATTTTGTAAAAGGCGATACGATTTACTCATCCTTTCAGGGCAATCAGCCTTACAGCAAATTTGTAATACAGCCCCTCATCAAAAGACGAGAGGCCTTGCAAACTAAACTAAACCTAAAACTTATTCTTGAGTTGATTAGGTGAGTGGTTAAGTGGTTGATTGAGTTAATTTATTCAACTCAATCAACTTAATCCAACTCAATCAACATTAAAACCGTCTGCGGCGTTCGCCATTGTTATTACCCGAACGGTCTTCGCGGCGTTTGCCCGAGAAATCGCGAAAGCCACCACCGTTTGGTGCTCCTGCCCTTTCCCTGTTGTTACCGCCCTCGTGGCTGTAACCATTTCTGCGGAAACCACCTTCTCTTCTGTCGCCGCCTTCACGTCTTTTATAG
>Ga0310811_10005746_pt1 | contig 15757 bp, 14 predicted proteins | sample YCmetagenome_FD_207642 | JGI IMG/M metagenome (GOLD analysis project Ga0310811, IMG submission 207642) | Soil microbial communities from experimental microcosm in Duke University, North Carolina, United States - YC | ecosystem: Engineered > Artificial ecosystem > Soil microcosm > Unclassified ...
TCCGCGGTCGAGACGACGCGCCAGCCTTCCTGCAGCGCCAGCTCGAGATACACGTCGCGCGTGGCGCCGCTGTGACCGGCGTCTGACTCGTGGATGTCCGCTTCGAGCGTCGTGTACCCGCGGGCCGCCTTTCGCCCCACGAGCTCGCGCGCGAGCGCCACCGGCGCGTCGAGCAGCACGACGAGGTCCGGGCGGGGCAGCGCGAACTCGCCGTACTCGACCGCCTCGAGCCAGGCGAGCAGGCGCGAGCGGGCGGCTCCGGTGAGCTTCGCGCCCTGGTGCGCGGCGTTCGAGGCGACGTAGCGGTCGCAGACGACGAGGTCGTTCTCGTCGAGCGCCGCGAGCAGGCGCGGTCGCGCGTGGAACCGGTCGCCGGCGTACAGCAGCCCGGCGAGCTCCGGGTGAACCTCGTCGGCTGCCCCGAACTCGCCGTTCAGGTAATCGGCGATCGCGCGGCTGAACGGGTTGTCGTCGTAGAGCGGGAAGCTGAACGAGGCGACGCGGTGGCCGTGCGCGGCGGCCGTCTCGCAAAGCCGGCCCGCCTGGGTGCCCTTGCCCGAGCCGTCGATGCCTTCGATCGCGAGGAGCACTCCCATCGCTCCTAGGATACGAGGCCGATGCGGGCGATCGTCACTGGGGGCGCCGGTTTCATCGGCTCGCACGTCGTCGACGCCCTGCTGGCGCGCCGCGACGAGGTGCACGTCCTCGACGATCTCTCCTCCGGCAGCCGTGAACGTGTCGCGAGCGGCGCCGAGCTCCACGTCGCCGACGTCCGCGCCCCGGTCCAGGTGTTCGACATCGTCGCGCCGGACGTCGTCCTCCATCTCGCGGCCCAGGCCGACGTGCGGACGTCGATCGAGCGACCTGACCACGACGCCGAAGTGAACGTTCTCGGCACGCTTCGCGTCCTCGAGGCGGCGCGCCGGCACGCCGCGAAGGTCGTGTTCGCGTCGACGGGGGGCGCGATCTACGGCGAATGCGACGGGCCCGCGCCGGAGACGGCCGAGCGCCGGCCGCTCTCGCCCTACGGCACGTCGAAGCTCTGCGGCGAGGAGTACCTCGCGACCTGGAACCGCCTCTACGGCACGAGCCACGTGACGCTCCGTCTCGGGAACGTGTACGGCGCGCGCCAGGAGCCCTCGGGCGAAGCCGGCGTCGTCTCGATCTTCATGGGCGCGTTGCGCGACGGCGGTGCACCGAGGATCTACGGCGACGGCCGCCAGACGCGCGACTACGTCCACGTCGCGGATGTCGTCCGCGCGATGCTCGCGGCGCTCGAGGCCGACGGCGGCGTCTTCAACGTCGGCACCGGCGTCGAGACCTCGGTGCTCGACCTGAGCGAGGCGATCGCACGCGTCACCGGCATCGAGCGTGCACCGACATTCGCGCCCGCGCGGCAGGGCGAGCTCCAGCGGAGCGTCCTCGACGTCTCGCGCGCCGCGCGCGAGCTCGGCTGGCGGGCCGAGCGCTCGCTCGACTCGGGGCTCGCCTACACCTGGGGCTGGCTGACGGCATAGGCAGGAACGGCAGCGCGGAGAGCGAATCGATTTCGCGCTGTGCAACACGCCGAAAGCTTTCCCGGCTCGTTTCCCTGGCGCACCTCGACGGTGGTCGTCGGCGCGATCGCTCTCGCCGAGCTCGTGGCGCTGATCGTGATCGGCGCCGTGCACCTCGCGCCGCACCGGGGGCATGCCAAGGTCGCCGCGCCCGCGACGACCGCGGCGCGCACGGTGGCGCACGTCCGGCACGTCGCGCCGGTCCCGTCGCACCCCCTCCGCCCGCGCAGCAAGGTCTCGGTGCTCGTGCTGAACGGAAACGGGGTTCAGGGCGCCGCGTCGAGCACGGCGGCGCGCCTCCAGGCCGCCGGGTACCACATCGGCGCCGCGCAGAACGCGCCGCGACACGACTATGCGCAGTCGATGGTGATGTACGTGCCCGGCTGGGTGAAGGAGGCGAGGCGGCTCGCCCACGAGGCCGGCGTGAGGCTCGTCGCGCCGGTCGACGGCGTCGGGCGTGGGCGGCTCAAGGGCTCGCAGGTCGTTTTGATCCTGGGCACTTGAGCGTCGGCGGCGTGTAGCCGGTCGCCTTCGTGCGCGCCTGGTCGAGCAGGCCGCACGGACGCGCGAACGTTCCGAAGCGGTCGTACGTGTAGGCGTTGTTCAGCGCCGCGTAGGCGCGTTGCCAGGCCTCGTGCTCGAAGTAGAAGACGCCGAGCGCGTACCACGTCTCGGCGTTCTGCGGCTCCAGCGCGACCGCGTCGCGGTAGAGCCGGTCGGCGTCGCGGTAGTGCCCCGGCCGGTCGTCGAACGCAGCGAGCCCCTGCAGCGCGTCGACCGACAGCGGGTCGTACGAGTGCGCGCTCGCGAAGGATGCAGGCGTTCCCTTCGCGAGCTGGCGCTGCGCGAGCCACGGCGCGGTGAGGGAGTACACGGCGGCGAGCGCGACGGCGACCGCGCCCGCGGCGAGGAGCGGCCGGCGCGCGTGCGTCGCGCTCCGCCTCGCGAGGAGCGCCCCGGCGACCAGAAGCAGCGGCCCGCAGGTGGCGACGTAGTTCCAGTCCTTGTCGACGACGCCGTGCACGAAGAACGCGGCCACGACGAGGCCGAGCGCGAGGCCCGCCGGCTCGCGGCGGGCGCGCCAGGCACCCCAGAGCGCCCCTCCCGCGACGCCGAGATAGAGGAGAAAGCCGATCACCCCGGTCTCGCTCAGGAACTGCAGCGGGGTGTTGTGGGGCTCGTCCACCACGACGGGCGCCCGGTGCAGCATCTGGTTCGTCAGCTCGAAGCTGCCGGCGCCGGTCCCGCCGCCCGGATGGCGCGTGAACGCGTGCCACGCCTCCTGCCACCAGATCCAGCGGTTGCTCTTGGCGCTCGCGAGGTGCGAGACGTTGTTCGAGAGCTGGCTGCCCGGATTCGTGAACTCGCTCCAGACGCTGCCGGCGAACGCGATGCTCACGGCGAGCCCCGCGAGCGCGAGCGCGAGCGCGGCGAGGCCCGCGGCGCGCTCGATGCCGGCGCGGCGCTCGGGCGGCACCTCGCGGCCCGCAAGGGCGAGCGCGGCGAGCGAGACGAGCGCGGCTCCCGCGATGACGACGAGCGCGAAGATCCACCCGTCGTGCGCGCGCACCGACCGGGCCTCCCCGTCGTTCGTGATCCCCGGCAGCGCGAGCGCGATCCCGAAGACGGCGGCGCCCGCGCCGCCCCCGACGGCGAGCGCCGCGAGACTCTCGACGCGCCGCCGGTCGAGCGCGACCCAGGCGGCGGCCGCGAGACAGGCGAGCGCGACGCCGAAGCGCGAGTACGTGAGAAGGAGCGTCAGGGCGAGCGCGTAGAGGAGCACCACGCCCGCCGCCCGCGCCCGCTGCCGGCGCGCGTGTGCGGCGGCCCAGAGCGCGAGCGGGACGCCCGCGTCGCAGAGGAGCGCCAGCTCGTTCCAGTAGCCGAGCGGCGAGCGAAGCCGCGCGACACGCCCGTAGTCGTAGAGCGCCGGCACGCATTTGGCGAGCAGCGCGAAGCCGGCGAGCAGGGCGAGGAGCGCCGCCGCGCCGGCCGCAAGCCGGGCGCGCGGCAGGCGCGTGCCGGCGACGAGCCCGAGGAGCGCAAACGCCGTGTAGACGACGGTGCGGTTCGTGTAGCCCCACGTCCGCTCGGGCGAGATCGACCACACCGTCGAGAAGCCGCACCAGACGGCGAGCCCGAGGAGCGAGCCGAGGAAGAGTGCCGCGGGCCCGTCGAGCGTCGGCGCCGGCAGCGCGCCGAGCAGCGCCGCCCCGGTGAGGAGGGCGGCCCCGACGAGCGCGAGCGCCCCGATCCAGGCGAGCGTGGCGGCGGTCAGGCCGCCCCCGAAGAAGATCGCGCAGAACGAGACGGCGGCCGCAGCCGAGGCAGGGCCGAGGGCGACGGCCAGTCCGCCGGCCCGTTCGCCCGCAGCGCGCACGAGCCGTGACGCTAGCATCGTCAAAACGGCGCGGCGGACCCGTTCACAAACGGTTTACATCGGCATTACCGCGAGAACACCCCCGACGAAGAGACTTGTGTCCAACCCGCCGCGGCGCCCAACCCGCTCCGACGCGGAGTGGCGCGCCTGCGGCGACCGGCGATGACGACGAAGGCACGCACCTCATACGAGTGGACGAAGCTGCTCGTCGCGGCTTTCCTCGGCGCGCTCACGCTACTCGCGGCCGGCGCCGGCACGGCGACAGCGGCCCCGGCCGCGTCGTTCCAGGCGACGAGCACCTGCTGGCAGCAGGTGATCAACGACTGGCTCGACAACAACCAGGTCGACCGCGTCTACGCAATCCCCTGCTACACGCAGGCGATCCAGCACCTGAGCCAGTACCCGGACGTCGCGGGCTACTCGAGCGCCGAGGACGACATCCGCCGCGCGGAGCTCGCAGCGATCCGCCTCGACCGGGGGAACGGCGGGCCGCCGAGCCTCGGCGGTGGTGGCGGCGGCGGCCCGGGCGGCGGCTCCTCGGGCCCCGGCTCGGGGTCGGGCGGGGGCGGCTTCTTCAACGCGCTCGGCGACCGGCTCGGGCCGGGCAACGCCCAGTCGATCCCGCTGCCCCTGATCGTGCTCGCCGGGCTGGCGCTCCTGCTGCTCCTCGCGGCCGGCGCCACGTGGCTCACGCGGCGGCTCCAGTCCCGCCGCGTCACGCCGGCGACGGCCGCCGCGCCCGCCGGCCCGAAGCGCCGCTAGCCCGGAGCGCCGGCGGCCCGAAGCGCCGCCGGCTCCGTCCGGTGCGAGGCCTAACCTCCGGTCCCCCGCTGGGCGGACAGGGGCCCGGCGAAACTACAGTGTGGAGGGGCCGGAATGGCGAGCGTAGAGGACACGACGAACATGGACACGACGGTCGAGGAGGCGGTCAATTCGGTCGCCGACGAGGGCGCGCGCCTCGGCGTCCGCCGGTTCTTCACCATTCCCGGCCGCGACCCGTTCGACGAGATCGAATGGGAGGTCCGCGACGCGACGATCCCCGGCAAGAACGGGCCGGCGTTCGAGCAGCGTGACGTCGAGTTCCCGAAGTTCTGGTCGCAGACCGCGACGAACATCGTCGCGCAGAAGTACTTCCGCGGCCGCCTCTCCTCGCCCGAGCGCGAGTCGAGCGTCAAGCAGATGATCGGCCGGGTCGTCGACACGATCGTCGGCTGGGGCAGTGCCGGCGGGTACTTCGTGGACGAAGCGGAGGCCGAGACGTTCGCGGCCGAGCTCAAGGCGCTGCTCGTCAACCAGTACGTCGCCTTCAACAGCCCCGTCTGGTTCAACGTCGGCTTCGAGGAGAAGCCGCAGTGCTCGGCCTGCTTCATCCTCTCGATCGAGGACTCGATGGAGGCCATCCTCGACTGGATCCGCCGTGAGGGCGTCATCTTCCGGGGCGGCTCCGGCTCGGGCGTCAACCTGTCGAAGCTCCGCTCCTCGAAGGAGCAGCTGTCGAAGGGCGGCTACGCCTCCGGCCCGGTCTCCTTCATGCGCGGCGCCGACGCGTCGGCGGGCACGATCAAGTCGGGCGGCAAGACCCGCCGCGCCGCGAAGATGGTCGTGCTCGACGTCGACCATCCCGACGTCGAGGAGTTCATCTGGTGCAAGGCGAAGGAGGAGCGGAAGGCACGCGTCCTCGAGTCGGCGGGCTACGACATGTCGCTCGACTCGCCCGACTGGGCCTCGATCCAGTACCAGAACGCGAACAACTCCGTGCGCGTCAGCGACGCGTTCATGGAGGCTGCCGCCGAGGCCCGCGAGTTCAACCTGACCGCTCGCACGGACGGCGCCGTCGTCGACACGGTCGACGCGCGCGACCTGCTGCGGCAGGTCGCGGCCGCGGCCTGGGAGTGCGCCGATCCGGGCGTGCAGTACGACACGACGATCAACTCGTGGCACACGCTGCCGAACACGGGGCGCATCAACGCGTCGAATCCGTGCTCGGAATACATGTCGATCGACGACAGCGCGTGCAACCTCGCGTCCCTCAACCTGATGAAGTTCCGCCGCGAGGACGGCGAGCTCGACGTCGAGGCCTTCGAGCACGCGTGCGACGTCGTCTTCCTCGCACAGGAGATCCTCGTCGGCTACTCGTCGTATCCGACGCCCGAGATCGAGCGCAACGCGAAGGCGTTCCGCCAGCTCGGCCTCGGCTACGCGAACCTCGGCGCGCTGCTGATGGCGCGCGGGCTGCCGTACGACTCCGACGAGGGCCGTGCCTACGCTGCGGCGATCACCGGGCTGATGACGGGCCGGGCCTATCGCAAGTCGGCCGAGATCGCGGCGAGGATGGGCGCCTTCGCCGGCTACCAGGCGAACCGCGCTCCGATGATCGGCGTGATCGCGAAGCACCGTGCTGCGGTCGGCAACATCGAGAACACCGACGTCGTGCCCGCCGACCTGCTCGGCGCGTGCCGGAAGGCGTGGGACGACGCGCTGAACCTCGGCGAGGTGCACGGCTTCCGCAACGCGCAGGCGACCGTGCTCGCGCCGACCGGGACGATCAGCTTCATGATGGACTGCGATACGACTGGAGTCGAGCCGGACTTCTCGCTCGTCAAGTCGAAGAAGCTCGTCGGCGGCGGCGAGATCACGATCGTGAACAAGACGGTGCCGATGGCGCTCGAGAAGCTCGGGTACGCGCCGCGCGAGGTCGAGGAGATCGTCGCCTTCATCGACGAGCGCAACACGATCGTCGGCGCCCCGTCGGTCAAGGCAGAGCACTACCCGGTGTTCGACTGCGCCGTCGGCGACCGCTCGATCCACTACCTCGGCCACGTGCGGATGATGGGCGCGACGCAGCCGTTCATCTCCGGCGCGATCTCGAAGACCGTGAACCTGCCCGAGGAGGCGACGGTCGAGGACGTGATGAGCCTCTACATCGACGCCTGGAAGCTCGGCGTCAAGGCGATCGCGATCTACCGCGACAACTGCAAGGTCGCGCAGCCGCTCTCGAGCTCGAAGGACGCGACGGCGCCGCCGCCGGTGCTCGTCCGCGAGCGGAAGCGGCTGCCGCTCGACCGGACGGAGATCGGGCGCAAGTTCCAGGTCGGAGACCACGAGGGCTACATCCACGTCGGCCTCTACGACGACGGCAGCCCGGGCGACATCTTCGTCGACATCGCGAAGGACGGCACGACGATGGCCGGCCTGATGAACTCGCTCTGCCTCGCGGTCTCGATGGGCCTCCAGTACGGCGTGCCGCCGGAGGTGTACGTCTCGAAGCTCTCACACATGCGGTTCGAGCCGAGCGGGCTGACGAACGACGCCGACATCCGCGTCGCGAAGTCGATCGTCGACTACATCTTCCGCTGGTTCGGCAAGAAGTTCCTGACGCCGGAGCAGCAGGAGGAGGCGGGGATCCTCTCGCCCGAGGTGAAGGCGATGCTCGCCGACCGCTACGCGGGCGGCGGCGAGACGGCAGCACCCGCCGAGCCGCTCGAGACGCCGCCGCCGGGCCAGACCGCCCTCTTCAACTCGTGGGAGGACGCGGTCGAGTGCGCCCGCTGCGGCGGTCGCATGATCCGCACCGGCTCGTGCTACACGTGCCGCGACTGCGGCACGAACACCGGCTGCTCGTAGCAGTACGAGCAGCCTCGCGTCGGCGTGGCGGTGCGGGTGGCGGTGAGGCAGCCGCCCGCGCCGCAGCCGCGGAAGCCAACGTCGTCTGCCACGCCGGGACGGCCGTTCACCTTTACGGGTGATGCCGAACCGCGGGCCGTTGCCTAAAGAAAGAGGGCTTCATCCCTGCGGTTCGAGCGAAAGGAAGCCCTCGAATGAAGTTCTCGCGGAAGTTCGGCGCCCGCTATGGCAAAGCGCTCTACATGCTCGGCATCGTTGCGATGTTCGTCGTCGCTGCAGGCGCCGATCGGAAGTTCCACTAGCGCACAGCACCACATCGGGGCCGTGAGGGCCCCAGGGCTGCGAGGGCGGGCGACCTCTCAGCAAGCTGCGCAACCGATCATGTCGTCGTCCCCGAGGCCGGCAATCACGCGTCACGGCGACCCGGGGTGGTCGCCGTGAGCGTACGCCTTCGCAACTACGGCTTCGTCGTTGGAGGGCTCTTCTGGGCCTGCCTCCTGACGGGCCTCGCCCTGCATCACGGCGTTCACTCGTTCTCGAAGATGGCGCCGCTCGTCGCGCTCGCCGTCGCCGGGGAGGAGCTCGTCGTTCGCCAGCGCGAGCGAGGCGGAGCTGCCGCGATCTCGTTCTCCGCCGTCGCCCATGTCGCCGCCGCGCTGCTCCTCAGCCCGCTCGATGCAGCAGCGACGGCAGCGCTCGGGATCCTGATCGCCGACGGCCTCCGCCGGGACGGACGCGGGTTTCTGCTGATCAACTCTGCAATGTTCGGGATCGCAACCTGGGCGGCGTCGATCGCCTACCACACGCTCGGCGGCGGCACCGCAAGCCTGACGTCGCGAAACTTCATCGCGCTCGCGGCGGTCCTCGCCGTGCGGTATGCGATCACCACTTCGATCTTCTGCGGAGGTCTTGCCATCAGCGGCGGTGGTCCGTTCTTCGCGATGCTCGCCCAGGCCGGGTTCGAGGAGCTCGGGTCCGCGGCCGGCGAAGGAAGCCTCGGAGTCCTCGTCGCTGCCGGCATCGCCCACGACACGGCGACGCTGCCGTTTCTGCTGCCGCTGTTCGGGGCTCTGTACGCATCGAAGGCGAACCTCGAGCGACTGCGCACAGAGACTCAACGGGCCCTGAACGCCATGGCGGACGTCATCGATGCACGTGACCCGTCGACCGCGGCGCACAGCGAGCGCGTCGCAGACTACGTCGGCCAGTTCGTCGAGGCGCTGCGTCTCCCGCCGGAAGCGGCGGATCAGCTGATCGCGACTGCCCGGTATCACGATCTCGGGAAGATCGCCGTCGACGTCCGGACGCTGACGAGCGCCGAGCGCTTGAACGACGAGGAGCTGAACCAGATCCGCCAGCACCCTCGCCTCTCGGCGCAGCTGCTGCGCCCGTTCTCGTTCGCCCGTGACATGGCCGAGTTCGCAGAGCTCCATCACGAGCGCTTCGACGGTTGCGGCTACTACGGCGTCGGCGGCGAGACGATGCCGATCGAAGCGCACGTCCTGATCGTCATCGACAGCTTCGATGCGATGACGTCTGCCCGCCCTTACAGGCCGGCCCTGACTCAGCAGGAAGCCTGTAAGGAGCTGCTCGACAAGTCGGGAACACAGTTCCATCCGCTCGTGGCGCGTGCTTTTGTCGCCGTGCTCTCGGGCGAAGCCGTCGAGACGGCGCTCTCCGCACAGGAGCTCGTCGTTCTGAAGTCGCAATTCCGGCGTCCCCGGCCTGTTTCCCTGCGGCTGCCGGTCCTGTGGCAGCCACGCACCGCCTTCCTCGCCTCGATCCTCGTCGCGCTCGGGCTCTCCGGCCTGCGAGTCGAGGGGGTCTGGCCGTACACCGCACCGCTCGCCGCCGCAGCCGCATCTGCGGGTGCCTGGGCTTGGACCGCAGGGCGGCTTCGGCGCCGGCGACAGCGGGCCGAGAGCGCGCTCGCGCGCGGCCTTCCGGCGGACAGCGTGCTCGCCGAAGCGGGACTTGCGGGATCGGCCGGTTGGCTACCGCTCGACTCGGGTGTCCTGCCCTCAGCGCTGCCGGGTCTCGGCTCCACGGCTCTCGCAGAGGCACAGAGCTGGGCGCGGCGCCGTGACGACGCGGGCGTCGTGCCGTTCGCGAACGGAGCGACCGTTGCCTTCTCCGGCGCGACGAAGAGCGACTGCCATTTCGTGGTCACCCTGATCAGGCGGCCTCATCCGAGCGAGACCGGGCTCGTGGAGTGGCTCGCCTCGGCACTCGCGGCCGCAGCGGACCGGCCGCCCGCCGCCCGCAGCCGGGTCGACGAGAGCAGATCGGCGAACGAACAGCGAGTGATCGCCCTCGTCGCGCTCGAGTGCTTCGACCGCGTCCGACGCGGTGCGGGTCAGCTCGTCGCCGAGAGGATCGTCGCGGAGGTCGAGCGCGGGCTCCGCTCGACGCTCAGGCAGAACGATGCACTCATCCGGCTCGACGACGACACGTTCGGGATCTCTGCGCTGGTCACCGACGTCGATGCGCTCGACCAGCTCGAAGGCCGGATCGCCCGCGCGATCGGAGCCGTCAAGCTTCCGGCGAGGCTGGAGCCGCTCGCACCGCGAATCGTCGCCGGGACCTCCGACGGTGCCGTCGCGATCCCCGAGCTGGCCGCGATCGAAGAGAGGCTCCTGCCGGGCTCCGGCTCACCGGAGCGAGCGCGGTGACGCTCGGCATCCTGCTCGGTGGGGGCATCCTGCTCGCCGCGGCGGCGGGCGCGAACGTGCGGCGCCTGGCCGACGTTCGTCTCGAGTCAAGCTGGCTGATCGCGCTCGCCTTTTCGTTACAGCTGCTGCTGTTCGCGATCCCGTGGACGACACGGCTCTTCGGGGGAGCGGCGACTGCGGTGCACATGGCCTCCTACCTTCTTCTGCTGCTATTCGCCGCCGCGAATCTTCGCAAGCCTGGATTCGGCCTCGCGACGCTCGGGCTCGCCTTGAATGCGACGGTCATCGCCGCGAACCACGGGCGGATGCCGGTCGCGCTCTCGGTCTGGAAGACGACGGGAAAGGCCGGAGCCGCGATCACTCGCAGCGGTCACTACAACAACAACGTTCTCGCCGGTGCGCACACCCATCTCGGCTTCCTCGGCGACGTGCTGCCACTGCCCGCCGCCGTGCCGCTCGCGAACGCGTTCTCGGTCGGCGACCTCCTGTTGCTGCTCGGCGCGACTGCCTTCGTGTACCGATCCTGTACCGCAAGCCCGAATCCGCGACTCAGACGGCTACGGCGCCAGACCGCGGAGTAACCCGAACACCGGCTTCCCCGTTTTCCCCTGAAAAGAGGAGGAAGACGGATGCGCTATGCAGCAACCACGGCCGCACCGCGGGTCGGCGTCAGCTGGCTCTTCGCCCTCTACCTGATCGTGGGCGCGATCGTCGCGGCGACGCACGAGTACTGGTCGCACCTGCACACCCTGCGGGGCTGGGGCTCGGCGCTGCTCGGGACGGTGCTCTGGCCGCTGATCCTGATCGGGATCAACCTCCACATCCACTGACGGGACGACCATCCCGCCGTACCCTCCGTACCCCGAAAGGGGCACCTACGGGGGCGCCGCGAGGCCGATGCTGAGTCGATGCGCGCTCACATCGGTCAACGCGGCCTCGGGCGGCCCGTCGTCGTCCATGCGCTCGCCGCGGCGACGGGCTTCACGCTCGGCGAGGCGACGGGCCACCTCGCCGTCGCGATGCTCGCCACGGTCGTTGCGGGCCTCGCCGCGCACCTCGCCGATCGGACGGGCCAACAACGCCGAACCGACGCCGCCGAGCGCCGCTACCGCACGCTCGTCGAGGAGCTGCCACTGATCACGTACATCGACTCGCCCGACACCGCGACGGAGTCGGCGAGCTACATCAGCCCGCAGCTCAACGAGATCCTCGGCTACAGCGTCGAGGAATGGCAGACCGTCCCGAACTTCTTCGCCGATCACCTGCACCCGGAGGATCGCGAACGCGTCCGCGAAGCGCAGCGCGCAGCGCGGCAGAGCGGCGAGCCGCTCGAGCTCGAGTACCGCTATCTCGCACGCGACGGCCGCATCGTCTGGCTCCGTGACAGCTACACGATCGTCCGTGACGACGACGGAAAGCCCTGGTACACCCAGGGCTTCGCGGTCGACATCACCGCGGCGAAGGCCTCCGAGCGCTACCGCGAGGAGCTGCTGCGCCAGACGCAGCTCCAGAACAACCGCCTCCTCGAGCTCGACCGGATGAAGGACGAGCTCGTCGCGCTCGTCTCCCACGAGCTGCGCACGCCGCTCACCTCGATTCGCGGCTATCTCGAGCTGCTGCTCGACGAGGCGCGCGATGCCGGGCTCGGCGCCACGCACGTCGACTGGCTCAACATCATCGACCGCAACGCGGTGCGGCTCCTGCGCCTCGTCGAGGATCTCCTGCTGAAGGCGCAGGACGCCGCGGGCACGATCGCGCTCGATCGGACCGATGTCGACATCTCAGCAGTCGTGGAGCACTGCATCCAGGTGGGCGGGCCGGTCGCAAAGGCGCGCGGGATCGCCCTCCACGGAGAGTCGGAGGAGCTCGCGCCGGTGAGCGGCGATCCGGTCCGGCTCGGGCAGGTGATCGACAATCTCGTCTCGAACGCGCTGAAGTTCACGCCCCCTGGAGGGCGCGTGGACGTACGCGCCTACTCCCACGAGGCCGGGATCCGGATCGAGGTCGCCGATACCGGCGTCGGCATCCCGGAGGCCGAGCAGCACCGGCTCTTCGAGCGCTTCTACCGGACGTCCCAGGCCGAGTCGGAGGCCGTCCCCGGGGCAGGCCTCGGCCTCTCGATCGCCAAGGCGATCGTCGAGGGTCACGGCGGAGCGATCTCGTGCCGGAGCAGCGACGGCGTCGGCACGACGCTCGTCGTGGAGCTGCCGCTCGCGGGGCCCGTCGAGTCGGCCGCCTAGCGATACAGTCGCGCCGATGCGGCTTCGCACCGGCGCCGAGCTGCGAGTGACCGGGCCGGCCGCCGCGACCGCCGCCGTCGTGTGCATGAACGGCGGGCAGAGCCGCGAGGTCGAGGGCACGTGGAGCGCGACGCTCGAGTGGCTCGTGCGCCGGCTCGCCCCCGCGTTCCCCGGCCTCGGATTCGGGGAGCTGCGCTACCGCATCAAGTCGTGGCGACGGCTCGACCTCTGCATCGAGGACGCCCGCGCCGCAATCGAGGCCGTCGGCGCACCGCGGACGCTTCTCCTCGGCTTCTCGATGGGCGGCGCCGTCGCGATCCGCGCGGCGGACGAGCCCTCCGTCGAGACGGTGCTCGGGCTCGCGCCGTGGATCCCGGACCGGCTCGAGCTCGGCGCCCTGCGCGGCCGGCGGCTCTGCGTGCTCCACGGCACCCTCGACCGGGCGCTGCCGGGCGTTCCCGGCGTCTCTCCGCTGGGCTCGCGCCGCGGCTTCGACCGGGCGCTCGAGCTCGGGATCGACGGCGAGTACACGCTCGTCCGAGGCGGGTTGCACGGGCTGGCGGTGCGGAGGCGCGGCGGCCGCCCCGTTCCGCTGCCGCGGGCGGGCGCCTGGGCACGGCTCGTCGCGGACGAGCTCGGACGTTTTCAGGCCGGAGGGGCGGGCACCTAGTCGGCATGGCGCAGCTGAAGCCGGGCTACCTCGTGCACGGCCTCCCCGGCCACCCGCTCCATCCTCCGCTGACCGACGCGACGATCGGGGCGTACACGTTCGCCACGATCGCGGCAATCGCGAGCAAGGCCGGCCTTGCAGAGCATGGTCTCGCGACCGCCTGGTGGCTGGCGCTCGTGATCGCCCTCTGCACGTCTGCCTTCACGGTCGTGACCGGTCTCCTCGACTGGCTCACGATCACGCGCTGGAGCGAGCTCTGGAAGACGGCGACGGTGCACGCGCTCACGATGGTGACGGCGACCGTCTTCTTCGTGCTCGCGATCGTCTTCGGGCACGACGACTATGTCGACCGCCACATCGCCGTCGGCCCGTTCGTCCTGACGCTCGTCGGCTTCGTGGCCCTCACCGCCGGGGGCTGGCTCGGCGGCGCGATCACGTACGTGCACGGGATGCGCGTGCTGAGCCTCGTCGAGGAGCCGGCGATCCGCGCCGCCGCGCCGCTGCCGCACGACGAGAAGGTCGAGGCCTCGCAGGGCTGACGGCCAGGGGGCGCCGACGCTCAGGCGATGCGGCGCCGGTCGAGCTGCGCCGCGTCGGGCACCTTGACGTCCCAGACGAGCCCGAGCTTCTCGAGGCCGCGGATCACCCACCACGAGAGGTCGATCTGCCGGCGCTCGAGCCCGTGCCGCGCCGATGCCGGAAACGCGTGATGGTTGTTGTGCCAGCCCTCACCGAAGACGAGCAGCGCCACGAGCCAGTTGTTCCGCGCCTCGTCTCGCGAGCGATAGTCCTGCCGGCCGAACATGTGGCAGATCGAGTTGACGCTGAACGTCGCGTGCTGGTAGGCGGCGATCCGGATCAGCCCGCCCCAGACGAGCCCTTCGACGCCCGCCTGCCACGACCCACCCACGGCGTACCCGATCCCGAACGGGATGCCGAGCGTCAGCACGACCCAGACGAGATAGAGGCGGTCGATCGCGCGCACGAGCCGGTCCTCGTAGAGGTCGCGGCCGTACTCCCTGCCCTGCTCCATCCCGAGGTTGCTGAACATCCAGCCGACGTGGGCGTGGACGAAGCCCCTCAAGGCGCCCCACGCGCCGGCGCCGTAGCCGACGTGCGGCGAGTGCGGGTCGCCCGGCTTGTCGGAGAGCGCGTGGTGCTTGCGATGATCCGTCACCCACTGCGTGACCGGGCCCTGCATCGTCATGCAGCCGAGGATCGCGAGCAGCGCCTTCACCGGCGGGCCCGCCTCGAAGCCCTTGTGCGTGAAGAAGCGGTGGAAGCCGATCGTCGTCCCGAACGCGCAACCGACGTAGAGAGCAGCGAAGAGGACGACGTCGATCCAGTGGAAGCCCACCTGCCAGAGCAGACCCATCGCCGACACGAGCCCGAGCGGCGGCACGACGACCGCGACGAGGGTCACCACCTGGCTGATCCGGCTCGTCCGCGGACGGACCGTTCCGATCGACTCGACGCTCTCCATCGCCGGTGAGGCTACCGCTCAGCAGCCCGTCGGCCGCAACCTCGGCGGCGGGCCCACGACGAGGGCGTATTTCCGCGCCGCCGCTACGAGACGGCGCCGATAGACCGTCATGTCGGCCCGGCGCCAGTCGGCATGCGTCTGGCAGCGCCACGGCGCGTAGAGCTCCCTGTGGAGAGGGCTCATGAGGCTCTCGTTGTGCCCGATCACGTTCGCGAGCGCGATGCGGTACCTCGCCATCAGCCAGAGGGTCAGCGCGAGCGACGAGCGCAGCTGCGCCGCGTCGCCGAGCACCTGCGCGTCGGAGAGCCCGACGTGCTCGATCCCGATCGCGGCCCAGTTCAGGCCGACCGTATGCCGGCACATCACGTCGAGCCGGACGAGCTGGTAGATCGTCCCGTCCCGGTCGACGACGAAGTGCGCACACGTCCCGGGCAGCTGATGCAGCTCCGCGTCGGGCGCATCGGCGCTGAACGTCGCGAACGCCGACGAGAAGCTCGTCGTCGCCGTGACGTGCTCGACGATCGCGCGCGGCTTCAGCACGTACGTGTGCATGCCGTAGTGCCGCTTCGCGTAGGCCGCGGTCTCGGCGAGGCGCCTCGCGCCGAACGGGATCGGCTTCCACACGATGTGAGGCTTCGGCGGAGCGAGAAGCGCCGCGACGACCGCGAGCAGAAGCACCGCGTCACGGTAGCCGCAGGCCGTAGACCCGGTCTGCGATCGCTTCGACCCGCCAGCGGTCGAGGAACGCCGGCGCGAACGGACGGCCGGGCTCGGCGAGCAGGATCTCGCCGCCGAGCCGCGGCAGCAGACCGAGGAGCTGCTCGGCGTTTCGCTGCTCGTACAGCAGGTCGGCGCCGAGCACGAGCTCCCAGGGCGCCTCGCGGAGGAGGAGCTGCGGATCGTCCCACCGCACGCGCTCCGCGCGCAGGGAGATCCCGTTTCGCGCCGCGTTCGCGCGCAGGAGCGCCACCGCGTCGCCGGCCCAGTCGGTCGCGAGCACGTCGGCGCCGCCGAGGGCGGCCGCGAGCGACGGCAGGCCGAGCCCCGCGCCGAGCTCGAGCACCCGCCGGCCGCGGAGGTCGAGGCGGGCGACGGCCTCGGCGAGCGCCGCGCCGCTCGGCCAGAGCTCGGC
>Ga0310811_10005747_pt1 | contig 15756 bp, 13 predicted proteins | sample YCmetagenome_FD_207642 | JGI IMG/M metagenome (GOLD analysis project Ga0310811, IMG submission 207642) | Soil microbial communities from experimental microcosm in Duke University, North Carolina, United States - YC | ecosystem: Engineered > Artificial ecosystem > Soil microcosm > Unclassified ...
GCGGGGCGGCTTGGCCGCCCGATCGAGATCGTGCGCACAGGCTCGCGGGGCCTCTTCTGGCTGGAACCGATGATCGAGGTCGAAACGCCAGCCGGTCGCGTCGCTTTCGGTCCCGTTACACCGCGCGATGTATCGGCGCTGTTCTCTTCCAATTTCAGCGCTGGCCATCCCTTGCACCTCGGGCGCCCGGAAGAGCTTCCCTTCCTGAAACGGCAGACGCGCATCACCTTCGCGCGCTGCGGCATCACCGATCCGCTGTCGCTCGCCGACTATAGAGCGCACGGCGGATGGCGTGGATTCGAGCGCGCAAAGAGTCTCGGCGCGGCGAAGGCGATCGAGGAAGTCACCAAGTCCGGACTGCGTGGCCGTGGCGGCGCGGGTTTCCCGACCGGCATCAAGTGGAAGACCGTCGCCGATACATCGGCGGACCGCAAATACATCGTCTGCAATGCCGACGAGGGCGATTCCGGCACTTATGCCGACCGCATGATCATGGAAGGCGATCCCTTCGTGCTGATCGAAGGCATGATGATCGCAGGCTTCGCCGTTGGCGCGACCAAGGGCTACATCTACATCCGCTCCGAATATCCCGATGCGGTGCGGACGATGGAGCGCGCCATCGTTCTCGCCGAGGCCGAAGGACTGCTGGGCACCGAAGCAAAGTTCGATATCGAAGTACGAGTAGGGGCGGGTGCCTATGTCTGCGGCGAGGAGACGTCGCTGCTTGACAGTCTTGAGGGCAAGCGTGGCCAGGTCCGCGCCAAGCCGCCACTGCCGGCGCACAAGGGCCTCTTCGGCAAGCCGACCGTCGTCAACAACGCTGTATCACTCGCCTCGGTACCGGCGATCCTGGCAGACGGCGGCGAGGCCTATGCGGCGCTGGGCGTGGGCCGCTCGCGCGGCACCATGCCAATCCAGCTCGCCGGCAACATCAAATACGCCGGCCTGTTCGAGGTGCCGTTCGGGCTGAGCCTCGGCGAGCTCGTCGAGGAGATCGGCGGCGGCACGAAGAGCGGCCGTCCGATTCGCGCCGTGCAGGCAGGCGGGCCACTCGGTGCCTATTTCCCGCGCGCCCTGTTCGACACGCCCTACGACTATGAAGCCTACGCCAACCGTGACGGGCTGATCGGCCATGGCGGCCTGGTGGTGTTCGACGACACGGTCGACATGGCCCGCCAGGCGCGCTTCGCCCTGGAGTTCTGCGCCATCGAATCCTGCGGCAAGTGCACACCCTGCCGACTGGGGTCGACGCGCGGTATGGAAACCATGGACAGGATTATCCGCGGCGAGCGACGCGAAGCCAATCTCGCCCTCATCGAGGATCTTTGCCAGACGCTGAAGTTCGGCTCGCTCTGCGCGCTGGGCGGCTTCACGCCCTATCCCGTGATGAGCGCCATCCGACATTTCCCCGAAGACTTCAACCGCCCGCCTCTTGCGGCGGCGGCGGAGTAGAGGACAGGACCATGTCACTCCTTGTCGAAACCGACTACGGCACGCCCGCCAGTCATACGGATGAGCAGGTCACGCTGACGATCGACGGTCGGACCGTTACCGTGCCCGCCGGCACGTCGATCATGCGGGCTGCCATGGAGGCGGGGATCGAGGTTCCCAAGCTTTGCGCCACCGACTCGCTGGAAGCGTTCGGCTCCTGCCGCCTCTGCCTGGTGGAGATTGCCGGCCGCACGGGGACCCCGGCGTCCTGCACCACGCCCGTGGCGCCGAATCTGGTGGTATCCACCCAGAGCGAGCGGCTGGCGCAGATCCGCCGTGGCGTGATGGAGCTCTATCTGTCGGATCACCCGACCGATGCCAGCGACCTGCAGGAGATGGCAGTGACGGTCGGTCTCGGTGAGGTGCGGTATGGCCGTGATGGCGCCGACCATCTGGCAGACGCAAAGGATGAGTCGAACCCCTATTTCGTCTTCGATCCGGCCAAATGTATCGTCTGCTCGCGCTGCGTGCGGGCCTGCGAAGAGGTGCAAGGCACCTTCGCGCTCACCATCCAGGGCCGCGGCTTCGAGTCCAAGGTCTCGGCCGGCACACCGGTCGACGATTTCCTGAGTTCGGAGTGCGTGTCGTGCGGCGCCTGCGTGCAGGCCTGCCCGACCGATGCGCTGATCGAGAAATCGGTGCTGGAGCAGGGGTTGCCCGAGCATTCGGCAGTGACGACCTGCGCCTATTGCGGCGTCGGGTGCAGTTTCAAGGCCGAAATGCGCGGCGAGGAGCTGGTGCGCATGGTGCCGTACAAGGAGGGCAAGGCCAATCACGGCCATTCCTGCGTCAAAGGTCGCTTCGCCTGGGGCTACGCCAATCATCGCGAACGCATCCTGAAGCCGATGATGCGGGAAAGCATCGACCAGCCGTGGCGCGAGGTGAGCTGGGAGGCCGCGATCGATCGCGTCGCCTCGGAGTTCAAGCGCCTGCAGGAGAAGCACGGCCGGCTCGCCATCGGCGGCATCACCTCCTCGCGCTGCACCAACGAGGAGACCTACCTGGTGCAGAAGCTGGTGCGCGGCGGCTTCGGCAACAACAACGTCGATACCTGCGCGCGCGTCTGCCACTCGCCGACCGGCTATGGCCTGAGGACGACCTTCGGCACATCGGCCGGCACCCAGGATTTCGATTCCGTCGACCAATGCGACGTCATGCTGGTGATCGGCGCCAATCCGACCGATGCGCACCCGGTCTTCGCTTCCCGCATGAAGAAGCGGTTGCGCGAGGGAGCGCGGCTGATCGTGGTCGATCCACGCCGGATCGATCTCGTGCGCATGCCGCATGTGAAGGCCGACTATCACCTGGCTCTGCGGCCGGGGACGAACGCCGCCGTCCTGAATGCGCTCGCCCATGTGATCGTGACCGAAGGGCTCGCCAATGAGCGCTTCGTGCGCGAGTTCTGCGATCGCGATGCCTACGACTTCTGGGCCAGCTTCGTGGCCGACCCGAAGAACAGTCCGGAAACCGTCAGCGCGATTTCGGGCGTTCCCGCCGAAACGATCCGCAGCGCAGCGCGTCTTTATGCGACCGGAGGCAACGCCGCGATCTACTACGGCCTGGGTGTCACCGAGCACAGTCAGGGCACGACGGCGGTGATGGCGCTGGCCAATCTCGCCATGGCAACCGGCAACATCGGCCGGCAGGGCGTGGGTGTGAATCCACTGCGCGGCCAGAACAATGTCCAGGGTTCGTGCGACATGGGTTCTTTCCCGCACGAGCTCACCGGCTATCGCCACATCTCCGACGATGCCATGCGCGGCACGTTCGAGGTGGTGTGGGGGCGCAAGCTTGACGCGGAACCGGGGCTCAGGATCCCCAACATGTTCGACGCGGCGATCGAAGGCACGTTCAAGGGCCTTTACGTGCAGGGCGAGGACATCCTGCAGTCCGATCCCAACACCAAGCATGTGGCCGCTGCACTCGCGGCGATGGAATGCGTCGTGGTGCAGGACCTGTTCCTGAACGAGACCGCGAATTACGCCCACGTCTTCCTGCCCGGATCGACCTTCCTCGAGAAGGACGGCACCTTCACGAACGCCGAGCGGCGCATCAATCGCGTTCGCAAGGTGATGGCGCCGAAGAACGGCATGGCCGATTGGGAAATCACGCTCGCCATCTCGAAGGCGATGGGCTTCGAGATGCATTACGACCATCCGTCCGAGATCATGGATGAGATCGCGCGGCTGACGCCGACCTTCGCCGGCGTCTCCTTCGATCTGATCGATCGACTGGGCTCGGTCCAATGGCCGTGCAACGAGAAGGCGCCGCAAGGCACACCGGTCATGCACATCGGCGGCTTCGTGCGCGGCAAGGGCAACTTCATGGTCACCGAGTATGTGGCAACCGACGAGCGTACTGGCCCGCGCTTCCCGTTGCTGCTGACCACTGGCCGTATCCTGAGCCAATACAATGTCGGCGCGCAGACTCGCCGCACCGACAATGCCGTATGGCATGGCGAGGATGTGCTGGAGATCCATCCGCACGATGCCGAGCAGCGCGGCGTGCGCGACGGCGATTGGGTGAGGCTCGACAGCCGGTCCGGCGGCACGACGCTGCGTGCGCATGTCACCGATCGTGTCGCTCCAGGCGTGGTCTACACCACTTTCCACCATCCGGAGACCCAGGCCAACGTCGTCACGACCGAATACTCGGACTGGGCGACCAACTGCCCCGAGTACAAGGTGACGGCGGTGCAGGTTTCGCCCTCCAATGGGCCGAGCGACTGGCAGCGCGACTACGAGCGGCAGGCCGATCGTAGTCGCCGGATCGCAAAAGTGGCGGCGGAGTAACCCGTGGCCGACGACAAGCTCGTCATGATGGCCAACCAGATCGGCAAGTTCTTCATGCCGCAGCGGTTGGCCGACCCGGTCGACGCCATCGCCGATCATTTGCGGAAATTCTGGGATCCACGCATGCGCGCCGCGATTGTCGCGTATCTGGAGAAGGGCGGTACGGATCTCGACGATCCCGTCCGCCAGGCCGTCCGCCGGCTGAAGGAGGCGGGAGCGAAGAAATAAGGAGAGAAGGATCACTGGGGAGAGACGGGCAAATGACAGTCATCGAAGGAACGATGGCCGCCGTGCCATCGCGTACGAGAGTGCGTTCTTCATCCAGCCGTAGAGGAGAATGCTCATGAGTTTCCTCACTCGCGAACGGACGATCGCCAAACCGGGCTTCAGCCGATGGCTGGTGCCGCCGGCGGCGTTATGCATCCACCTGTGCATTGGCCAGGCGTATGCCTTCAGCGTCTTCAACCTGCCGATGACCAAGCTGATCGGCATCACCAAATCAGCGCCCGACGACTGGAAGCTCACCGAGCTCGGCTGGATCTTCTCGATCGCCATTGTCTTCCTCGGCCTCTCCGCCGCGGTGTTCGGCCGCTGGGTCGAGGAGGGCGGGCCGAGGCGGGCCATGTTCACGGCAGGCCTCTGCTGGAGCATCGGTTTCCTGGTGTCGGCGATTGGTGTCTATGCCCATCAGCTTTGGCTGATCTATTTCGGTTACGGCGTCCTGGGCGGCATCGGGCTCGGCATCGGCTACATCTCGCCGGTGTCGACGCTGATCAAATGGTTCCCCGACCGGCCCGGTATGGCGACCGGCATGGCCATCATGGGCTTCGGCGGTGGCGCCTTCATCGCCTCGCCATTGTCTGTGTGGTTGATGCAGAAGTTCTCGACGCCGACCCACGTCGGTGTCGCCGAGGCGTTCATTGCGCTTGGCTGCATCTACCTCGCCTTCACCATGGTGGGCGCCACCATTGTGCGCGTACCGCCGGCCGGATGGATGCCGGAGGGCTATGCAGCGCCGAAGGTCGCGCAGAAGCTCATCACCAAGAACGACGTCTATGTCTATGACGCGCTGAAGACACCGCAGTTCTGGCTGATCTGGTGGGTGCTCTGCCTCAACGTGACCGCCGGCATCGGCGTTCTGGGCCAGGCCTCGGCGATGAGCCAGGAGATGTTCCCCGGCCGGGTCACACCGGTTGCGGCAGCGGGCTTCGTGGGTCTCATCAGCCTGTTCAACATGCTGGGCCGGTTTTTCTGGGCCTCGACCTCGGATTTCATCGGCCGCAAGAACACCTATTTCTGCTTCTTCGCGATCGGAACGGTGCTCTACATCCTGGTGCCGCAAACGGGCTCGATCGGCAGCGTGACGCTGTTCGTGCTCTGCTTCGTCGTCATCATGAGCATGTACGGTGGCGGATTCGCAACCGTGCCCGCCTATCTCAAGGATATGTTCGGCACGCGCTATGTCGGTGCCATCCACGGACTGCTGCTGACCGCCTGGTCGGCGGCCGGCATCTTCGGCCCGGTGCTGGTGAACTACATCCGCCAGTACCAGATCGACAACAACGTGCCCAAGGCCGAGGCCTACAACACGACCATGTACATCATGGCCGGCCTGCTGGTGATCGGTTTCGCCTGCAACGCGCTCGTGAGAGCCGTGCACGATCGCTATCACATGAAAACGGAACAAGAGTCCGCGCGCGCTTCGGCCGCCGGCGCCCGGGCCTAGAGGGAGACATGCGATGAGCAACTCGAACAAAAACGGCGCCACCACCCTCTATCTGGTGCTGGCCTGGGGCTTCGTCGGCATCCCCCTGATCTGGGGCGTCTTCAAGACGCTCGAGAACGCGATGAAGCTCTTCCAGTAGCTGCAATAGCAGCTTCGGCATATATCGCGGGCTCAGGTCGGGATCTCCGTCGTCATGCGTTTGAGCAGGTCGGCATCGGGGAAGGCGCCGAGTCCGGCTTGGGCGTTGTCGCGCATGTGTTCGGGCTTGCTGGTACCGGGGATGACGCAGGTCACGGCCGGATGGGCCAGCACGAATTTGAGCAGCACCTGCGCCCAGCTGGTGCTGCCGATCTCGCCGGCCCATGTCGGCAGCTTGCGGCCGGCGAGCTTGCGCAGCAGTCCGCCGCCGCCAAACGGCTGATTGATCATCACGGCGATGCCGTTGTCGCGGGCGAAGGGCAGCAGGCGCCGCTCGGCGCCACGATCGTCGATCGCATAGTTGATCTGCAGGAAGTCGAACTTGGCGCGCTGCAAAACGGCTAGCACCGTGTCATGCGCGCTTTCGGCGTAGTGGGTGACGCCGATCAGGCGAACCCGACCCTCCTTCTTCCACGCCTGCAGCGTCGGCAGATGCGTTTGCCAGTCGACCAGATTGTGGATCTGCATCAGATCGATGCGGTCTGTGCGCAGCAGCTTCATGGAGCGCTGCATCTGCTCGATGCCGGCTTGCCGGCCGCTGGTCCAGACCTTGGTGGCGAGGAACGCCTTGCCGCGATCGCCGGAGGCCGCCAGCACATCGCCCACGACTCCTTCGGCGCGTCCATACATCGGCGAGCTGTCGATGGCCGTGCCGCCCGCGTCGAACAGCGCACGCAGCACCTCGGCGAGCGGCGCCCGTTCAGCAGGGCTCGCCCCTACGTCGAAGGTCTGCCAGGTGCCGCAACCGATCACCGGCAACTCCTCGCCAGTGGCGGGAATCTTGCGTCGTTGCATACGGGCTCCTGTCTGTGCAGCGACGGGACCGCTCAGGAGAGCGGCGCCGGCAAATTGGAGGAAGGCTTCGCGCGTGAGAGGCATGGGATTACAAGGTTGCGAACTGGAAGGTGGTTCCGACTTTTCGGCAGTCGACGACGCGTCCATTCACGGTAACGTGCGGCGCTGCCTCGAGGCCAGAGACGCTGAACGTTCTCGCGAAATCTTCATGTCGCTGATCAGGCTTCAGCGCATGGGTGATGTCGAATGCATGCGCCCATGGCTGATACTCTGCGCGCAACAAGCCAACCTTGCCGTCGGCGCGCAAGGTGGGGCCGTCGCGCATCGTCAGGGTGAAGGTTTGCGGATCGGGCAGGGGATTGTAACCGACCACGGCGCCGGTCATGGGATCGGCCAGGAGATACGCCTTGTGTCCGGGTTCGGTCGTGAGAACCGCGCCGTTCTTTTCGAGACGGCCCGTCGTTCCCTGCTGAGACCATGTCGTATCGCGTTCCAGTCCTTCCGGCAGATAGGGCCACCGGCCGTTCAGCCGGCGATAGGGTATGGCCTTCTCCTGCTGGCCCGGCTCCAGTGCGGAATGACGTTCGGCGGGCTGTGCGAAGTCGGGGCTGAAGCCCGCTTCCATCAGGTCGTCGCCGCTCTTGTAGGACACTTGCATCAGGTGGCGGTCCTCATGCCAGGCGGCTGAGAGTTCGTTGGCTTGGATGTGGCGAACGAATGCCTCGAAGCTGCCGTGCTGTTCCTGATCGCCCATCTCCAGCACGAAGCCGCCGTAGGTGCGACGAGTGATAGCGTCGAGATCGAGGTCGCTCCGCGCCATCGGCTTCTCGCGTTTCAGGTTGAAGATCGAGACGATGAGCGCCGGCGCAATTTCGACGCCGGTTGGATCGGCCTTGCCACCGCCTCCAGGCCCGATCTCGATCTCGGCGTCGCGGCCGAGATCGCTGGCCGGCAATGGCAGAAGGGCGAGATAGGTCACGCCATCGCGAATCAAGATGCGCTGTTTGCCGTTCAATCGCGCAGGAAAGGAGTTGATCCGGTGATCATCGGTATAGATCTCCCAGTCTCTTGTCTTCGCAAAGTTCCAAAGGCCGATCACGGTCGCGAGCTGCGAAAGCCCGTCCTTGCCGATCGCTTCCATCAACCGGTCGCGATTGGCATGCGGTTTGGAGAAGACGATCGCGCGATTGCGGCTTTGATAGGTGAGGAGCAGCCCTGCTTGCGGAAGTATGCCTTCGCGTGTGGTCGCGAGGTCGGGCTGGTTCGCGGCATAGAGGGTGGTCAGGGTGCCCAGACCCTCAAGCGTCGTCGATCTGCTTGGACTCCGTACCCACTGACCGAGGAGGTCGACGGTACCGCCGCGGATATCGGTGCTGGCAAGCCCATGCCAGCGGCCCAGGAAGCTGCGACGCCAGAGAGGCGGCTTGAAAAGGCCGCGGGTCGTATCCGCCGCCGTTTCCTCGAACGGTACCGGCTTGTCGTCGATCAGGCCTGAAACCCATGATGGCACCCACGGTTGACGCAAGCTTTGAAGTGCCACGCGGCCCGGCGGAAAATCGTAGCCCCAGACCGGCATGCCTTGCACTGTCGCATCCGCCGGCTGGTCGGCATACTTCACGGCGCCTTCTTTCGAACCGGTGTGCAGCGCGCCATAGATGCCGTCTTGCTCGACCAGCACACCAGCGAGCCGCGCACGGTTGGATGACGACACGCAGCGACGCAGTTTCGGGTGATAGAGGGTGATCAGCATCTCCATGGTGCGGTCCACCAGAACCCGTCCCATCAGCCGATCCACCGGCAAAGGCGCGAAGTCAGCGAACATCTTCTGGCTGCTGAGCGTGATCGACAGATAATAGTGATCGAGGATCTCTTGCGTGCTGCCGTCCTGGAAACCCCAGAAGCGCAACAGCAGCGTTTCCAGCCCATGCCGGCCGTCGGCCGTCGCACGGTCCGACCCGATCATCGCGCCGCCCAGCAGCGCGCCCATCGCCGCGGTGTGATTGAAGTTCTGAGTGCTGACCGCGAAATTGTAGCCGTCGCGGAAGAACGAGGCGCGGCCGCGCCAATCGCGATTGCGTTTCCAGTAGTCGATCGCGTCGGCGCTTTGCGGATGAACGAAGGCGTCGGTGGCAAGGTCGGGCTGCAGCCAGGCGCGCCAATAGGCCTGGAGATGATCCTGCACGGGCGCCGGCAACAGGTCGTGCAGCAGGTACCAAATGAGAAGGTAGTCCGCGATCTCCCATCCCACCCAGTAGCGTGGCGGCATGGCAAGCAGCGCGCGAAGATGATCGAGATAGTCTCTGTAGCTCTTGTCGTCCTGGGATTTTGCCTGGGATTTGGCAAGTGCGCTGACGTTGTCACCGCCTGCATGCCGCAGCTCCGCGATATGCTTGGCCTGCCATTCCGGCCGGTCGCCCTGGATCTGCATCGCGCGTCGTCCGCGCTCCGCGGCCTGCTCCGCCGTCAGCATGACGGCCGACGGCTGAGAAGCGTCGGGTGCGAGAACTTTCCAGTCCGGCGGCAACACGATCGAGACAGTCGCGTCCGTGCGGTGACCGGTCAGGATCAGGCGCGGTGCGGTGAAGCGAAGTCCATGGCCACCCGTTGGCATGGCCCATTCGTAGGCGTTGCCGAGTTCGCGATAGCGTGTGTCGTAGGTCTCGACTTTGCGTAGCAGAAAGCCGCCGTGTTGCAGCCAGAGCAGCCGCGCTCCGGGCTCACGCTCGACGATGGCGGTCGCGAGAAGCGGCGTGATATCGAACTGTGCCTCTCGGGCTCCTGTTGAAAGCTCCTGCGGTTTCAGTATGTCAAATAGGCGATCGAGCGTTCCGTCCGTGGCGCCAAAGCGGCCCCAGTAGTGCCGGCCATTTTCGCTGGCGTTGAAAGTGGGGCCGCGCTTGCCGTCGGTGATCCATGGCTGACGCAAGGGGAAGGCCTCGACGTGCCAGCTCGGCGGATTTTCGGTCCAGAGTTTGCGTCCGAGGCCTTCCCGGCAGAGATAGCCGTCGGGCACAATCTCATAGCCTTCATAGGCAAGCGACAACTCGGTCCGGACCAGAACCCGGCCTGCGCGCAGGAAGTCACCGATCTCGTCGGCCGCCGTCGGGAAGCGCAGAAGCACCGAGCGATGGACCGCGTCGACTGTGGTGCCGCCGACGATGGGAATATCCCACTGCCGACCGTCGATGGTCGCGGTTTCGGCGACGGCGATCTCGAGCGTGTCTTCGCGCTGCTGTGCACGCGCGGCCACGGGAGTCGCGGCCAGAGCCGTTCCCGCGGTGAGAAACTTGCGTCGATAGAGGGCGAAGGACATGCGATCCCATCATGTTACGCTGCGATCGAGGAGGAAGCATGATGATCCAGCGTAAGCAGCGTCTTTCGATGCGCGATCTTTCGACCCTGACGGCCGAGGACCGCGAGACGGTCGAGAAGAACGCCATGAACGGCCGTGTCTTCAATATTTTCAAGGTCCTGGCCCATCACCCCAAGCTCGTGAAGCGGTGGACGCCGTTCGCCGGGCATATCCTCGCCAAGCAGACGCTGCCGTTCCGCGATCGCGAGCTTCTGATCCTGCGCATCGGCTGGCTGAACCAGGCCGAGTATGAATTCGCCCAGCACGAGCTGATCGCCAAGCGCGGCGGGTTGAGCGACGCCGACATCGCGCGCGTCAAGGAGGGGCCGAAGGCTGTGGGCTGGGACGAGAAGGAAGCGGCCCTGATACAGTCGGTCGACGATCTTTACGAGAATTCCGTGGTCTCGGATGCGACCTGGGCCACGCTCGCCAAGAGCTATTCGACCGAGCAGCTCATGGACGCGGTCTTCACTGTCGGCCAGTACAACCTCGTCTCCTGGGCGCTCAACAGCTTCGGCGTCCCGCTCGACGATTTCCTGCCGGCGGCCAAGGAACGCTGAAGCCTAAGCCTTTTCGCTGACACCGGCCTCGGCAAAGGTGGCCATGCCATTGTGACAGGCCGCCGCTGCCTTGAGGATCGGCACGGCAAGCGCCGCAGCGGACGCTTCACCCAATCGCATGTCGAGCTCGAGTAACGGGCGTTGGCCAATCGCCTCGAGCAGGCGCCTGTGCCCGGGCTCGACGGAGCGATGGGCGACGCGGCAATGGTCGAGTGCTCGGCGATCGATCGCATGGAGCACCGCCGCCGCCGCCGTGCAGGCGTAGCCATCGAGCAGCACGGGGATGCGGCCCTGGCGCGCCGCCAGTACCGCGCCGGCGATGGCCGCGAATTCCTCACCGCCAAAGACCGCCAGCAGCGTCAACGGATCGTGCGTGTCGATCGCTTGCTTGTGTCGCGCAAGTGCCTCGTCGATCACGGTGATCTTGCGTGCGAAAACCGATCCGCTGACGCCGGTGCCGGGGCCCGCCCAATCGGCGCCCGTCCCACCGAACAACGCGGCGCACAGGGCGGCGGCGCTGGTGGTATTGGCGATGCCCATCTCGCCCAGACACAGCACATCGATGCCAGGCTCGGCTGCCATCATGCCGTACGCCATGGCCCGGGAAGCGCGCTCTTCGCTCATGGCAGGCACCTGAGTGAAATCTTCGGTCGGATGCTCGAGGTCGAGCTCGTAGATGCGTAGATCGGCATCGATGGCGGCGGAGAGCTGATTGATCGCAGCACCTCCCTTGAGGAAATTCTGCACCATCTGCTGCGTGACCTCCGGCGGGTAGGCGGAGACGCCGCGCCGCGCCACGCCGTGCGCTCCGGCAAAAACCGCCACCCGTGGCCGCTCGATCCTGGGATGCGCGCGGCCTTGCCAGCACCCCAGCCATTCGGCGATTTCCTCGAGGCGGCCCAGTGATCCGGCGGGCTTGGTGAGCACAGCCTGCCGCTGGACGATCTCGGTTTGCGCGTCGAGGTCAGGTCCCGGCAGGTCGCGCAGGACGCGGCGCATTTCGTCGAAAGTGGCCAGGAAAGTGGCAGGGGAGGCGTTCATTGAGGGCGCGGACCATCCTATATTTGCTTTGCCATGACCAGCCCCAACGAGTCCCCGGACCCCATTCCGGCCGGCCGCCCTTCGTCGTTCGACGAGTGGCTGCAGGCCTTCAAGGAGCAGGTGTCCTTCTTTACCGGTGTGAGGCTTGTCACCGACGCGCCCCGCTGGCCGCTGGCCGAAGTCCTGCCCGTACTGCCATTCGTCGGCGCCGCGGTCGGCCTTGCGGCGGGGCTGGTGTTCGGGATCGTGCGCGGCATCGAAGGACCGAGTTGGCTTGCGGCTGTGCTTGCGGTGGGAGCGGCTGTCCTGCTTACACGGGCCCTGCACGAGGACGGCCTGGCCGATACCGCAGACGGGCTTGGCCCGCATGCCCTGGAACCGCCGCGACGGCTCGAGATCATGCGCGACAGCCGCAACGGCACCTTTGGCGTGCTGGCGTTGGCGCTTTCGGTACTGATCAAGGTGGCCTGCCTTGCTCAATTTGCGGGCGGCACCGGCCTGGTGGTGCTGGTTGCCGCGCATGCCCTTTCGCGCGCCGTGCTTGCCTATCCGCTGCTGGCCTATTCATCGGTCCGTCAGGATGGGCTGGGCGCCCAGGCCGGCAAACCCACCGACAATGACGTTTGGCTGGCGGTCGGCATCGGCGCGGCGCTGGCTTTCGTGCTGCTGGTCGGCAAGGGGTTGGGGGCGGCGATCCTGGCTCCGGTGGCGGCCGTTGCCGTGACCTGGTTTGCGTCACGCTGGATTGCCGAGCGCATCGGCGGCTATACCGGCGACACGCTGGGCGCGATCCAGCAGATGGCTGAGCTTGCGTTTCTGGTGGTGGCGGCACTGCTGATCGCCCATTAAGAAGGCCGCGACGCAAGCAAGCAGTATCGAGGAGTAGCGATGGCGACCGGAGCCAAGATCACCGGATCGATCACGCGCTGGTGGTGGGTCCGCCACGCGCCGGTCCCCAATCCCGAGGGCCGCTGTTACGGCCAGACCGACAAGGATTGCGATATCAGTAACGATGCGCTGTTCAAGCACCAGGCGGCACTGCTGCCCAAGGGAGCGATCTGGTACTCGTCCAATCTTCTGCGGGCACGCAAGACGGCTGAAAACCTCGGTGCGCATGGTGCGGACTTCGGCGAGGTGCTGATCGATCCCGACCTGGCCGAGCAGCATTTCGGCTCATGGCAAGGTCTCACCTATGCCGAGATCGCGGAGAATCACGGCAGCAATCATCTCTTCTGGCTGGGACCGCCGGAGCTGCGGCCGCCCGGTGGCGAAAGCTTCATTGACCTGCGCGACCGCACGGTGCGCAGCATCGAGCGCCTCACCGAGAAGTATCGTGGCCGCGATATCGTGGCGACGGCGCATGGCGGCACGATCCGAGCGGCTCTCGCCCATGCCTTCAATATGCATCCCGAGGCGGCCGTTCGATTCGAGATCGAGAATGTCTCGATCACGTTGATCGAGCATTTCGAGCAGGCCGATCCGGCCCACGCCTGGCGCGTGGCCTTCACCAACTACATGCCGCGCCAGATCGTGAAGGCGCATGCTGCGGCGAGCAAAGCATGAAAACGCGTGAAGAACTCGCAGCCGAGCAGGCAGCCTACTGGAACGGGCAGGGCGGCCAAGCCTGGCTCGCGGCCTTCGAACGGATCCAGCGCAGCATGGCGGGATTCAGCGAGGATCTGTTGACTGCGGCGAAGGCAAAGCCTGGCGAGAGAGTGCTCGACGTCGGTTGCGGCACCGGCGAAACGAGCGAAGCGCTGGCCCGAGCCGTTCGGGATACCGGTCATGTGCTGGGCGCCGATATCTCGGAGGTCTTGGTTTTCGCCGCACGTGCCCGCGCGCTTGCCAACGCGACGTTCGAAGTTGGTGATGCCGCGACCTACGGCTTCGAGACAGCGGCCTTCGATCTCGTCTTCTCGCGCTTCGGCGTCATGTTCTTCGCCGAGCCGGTGCAGGCCTTTCGCAATCTCCGGCGTGCGCTCCGGCCGACGGGTCGGCTGGTGTTTCTCTGCTGGCGCACGCCGCAGGAGAATCCCTGGGGGCTGGTGCCGATGCGTGCCGCGATGCCGTTCCTGCCGCCGATGGAACGTCCGGGGCCCGAGGATCCCGGTCAGTATTCCTTTGGTGATCGGACGCGGGTCGAGCGCATCCTGACCGCGGCGGGATTTACGAGCCTCTCTTTTCGTCCGCTCGATCGGATGGTGCCGCTTGGTCCCGATATCCCGACCGTGCTCGACAATATCGGTAAGTTCGGGCCGATCGCGCGCGCGTTCGCCAATGCCGAACCGGCTCAGATCGAGAAGGCCAAACAGGCGATCGGCGAGGCGTTGCGCCCGTATGTGACGGCGGAGGGCGTGCGCCTGGGCGGCGCCTGCTGGCTCGTCAGCGCGCAGCCCGGCTGATGGAGCACACGCCCTCGCTTTCTCTGCCACCGGTCAGCCTGGTGCTCGGGGGGGCACGTTCGGGCAAAAGCACCCATGCCGAAAAGCTGGTGTCGGGCACCTTGTTCGGCGCCGCGCCCCGGCCGGCCGTCTACATCGCCACGGCGCAAGCCGGCGATGTCGAGATGGCGACGCGAATCATGGCCCATCGCACGCGTCGCGGCGGAACGTGGACCACGATCGAAGAGCCTCTGAAACTCGCGGAGGCGATTCAGGGATCCGTCGCCCGCGGCGAGCCGGTGCTTGTGGATTGTCTGACCCTCTGGCTCTCGAACCTCATGCATGCGGGCGCGGACGTCGACCATACCGTTGACGAGCTGGTCCTGGCCTTGGAGGAAATAACCTCGCCGGTGGTTTTCGTGAGCAACGAGGTGGGCTTGGGAATCGTGCCCGAAACGCCGCTCGGCCGGGCTTTCCGTGATGCGCAGGGGCGACTGAACATGCGGATGGCCGAGCGGGCCGACCGCGTGATCCTGATGACAGCGGGCCTGCCGCTCACCCTGAAGGATCGCCCCGCTCGGCGCGGCTGAGAGCCGCAATTCCGCCCTGAACCGTGCTATGATTGCACCGTTGTGGGCCTCAAGGCGCTTCCTCGGCGTCGCCCGCCAACCAAGGAGCAGACTATGAAGCTCGATCGCCGATCCGTCCTGGCGGGGACTGCGGCCGCCTTCGCCACCTCGCTCGTAGGTGCCACCGTTGCCCGAGCCGATGCCAAACGCCAGTCGCTGGTCGACCAATGCCTGCAATCGGCGCAAAAGGTCCTGAGCGGCAAGGATTTCCCTGATGCCCTCAAGCACATGGGCAATGCCAAGGGCGTGCTGGTTATTCCCGAACTGGTCCAGGGCGGCTTTATCCTGGGCGCGGCCGGCGGACGTGGCACGCTGCTGGCGCGTAGCAAGCCTAACGACTGGTCCTACCCTGCCTTCTACGGCATGGGATCGGGCAGCCTCGGCCTGCAGATCGGCGGCAAGGTGTCCGAGATCGTGTTCATCATCCTGACCGAGAAGGGCCTGAACGCCATCCTGGATCAGAAATTCAAGTTTGGTGCCCAGGCCGGCATCACGATGGTGGCGATCGGTGCTGGCATCGAAGGGGCGACCACGGCCGCGGTGGGTACCGACATCATCGCCTTCTCGAATTCCGCGGGCCTGTTCGCCGGCGTGTCGCTCGAGGGTTCCTATCTCGACGCCGACGACGACTGGAACGCGCTCTACTACGGCCCCGGCGCAACCGCCCGAGCAATCGTCATCGATCGGCGCTTCACCAATCCGGGCGCCGAACCGTTGCGCCAGTTCCTCGCCAAGTGGTGACGCATCGCCTCACCCTGAGGAGCATCGCGTAAGCGCATTCACATGCGCGG
>Ga0310811_10005749_pt1 | contig 15752 bp, 14 predicted proteins | sample YCmetagenome_FD_207642 | JGI IMG/M metagenome (GOLD analysis project Ga0310811, IMG submission 207642) | Soil microbial communities from experimental microcosm in Duke University, North Carolina, United States - YC | ecosystem: Engineered > Artificial ecosystem > Soil microcosm > Unclassified ...
GGCGTCAAGCTCTCGGGTGGGCAGCGCCAGCGCATCGCGATTGCACGCGTGATCCTCAAGAATGCGCCCATCCTGATTCTCGACGAGGCTACCGCCAGCCTCGACTCGATCACGGAACGGGCAATCCAGGAAACGTTGGACGACGCCATGGGCGGCAAGACCGTGATCGTCGTTGCCCACCGGCTGTCCACGATTGCGCATCTTGATCGCATTCTCGTGTTCGACCAAGGATGCATCGTCGAAGATGGTTCGCATGCGCAACTGCTGGCACGATGCGGCACTTACCATCGCCTGTGGCAAAAGCAGATCGACGGTTTCCTGCCGGACAGTGTCGGCCCAGGCCCGGTTCGTTCGAATGGAACTTCATCGGCTCAGTCCGCCGAGGCAAACCTTCGTCGTCACAGTGAGTGGGATGCACTGTCGACGGAAACCGTCTGATTCCCGTTTTTCCAAATCCATTTACCGGAGACAAACATGAGTCAATCCGAAAACCGTACGCCCGATCACCCGATCGAACGTATCTTCGTCGAGCGCTGGTCCACACGCGCCTTCAGCGGCGAAGCCATTCCCGACGCCATTCTGTTCCGCGGTTTTGAGGCAGCACGCTGGGCGCCATCAGGCAACAACCAACAACCCTGGCGTTTCCTGTACGTGAAGCGCGACAATCCCAACTGGGCACGTTTATTCAATGTGTTGAATGAGCGTAATCAAATCTGGGCTGGCAATGCCGCGGCCTTGGTACTGGTTTTATCGCGCACGGTGCGTATCGTTGACGGACAGAAACAGCCTTCGCGCTCGCATGCCTTCGATGCCGGTGCCGCCTGGTCGAACTTTGCACATCAACTCAAGCTGCTCGGCTGGAGTACGCGAGCCATCGGTGGTTATGACAAGGAAGCGGCGCGCGCCGAGTTTTCCGTTCCGGATGAGTATGCGTTGGAGGTCGTGATTGCAGTCGGCAAACCGACCGAGAGTACGGTACTACCGGAGGCGCTGCGGGCGACCAATCAACCTAACGACAGATTGCCTTTGGCCCAATTGATTTCCGAAGGCAGCTTCAATTTCGTTTGAAACTTCACGCAGCTTGCTGCTGCATAAACACTTGCTGAAATACAAACAACGCTGAAGTGATGCTGCGTGTTTCGGCGAATCAAGCAAGCCTCGAAAACCTAGGCGCAGACTCGATTTTCAATATGCGCCGGGTTTTCTCTGCATCGGCACAGCTCTTGCTGAATGTCTTTCATCCGATTCGGATCAAACGACCTTTCAGTCAAGGAGCGCATCATGAGCCAAGCCGAATCCGGCCAGAAGCCGGACACACTCTGGTATACCCGCTGCAGCATTCCCACCCCGCTGGGCGTGGGCGCCCAACTGGGGCTCTACGAAGACGAGTTCGCGGCTGACGGCATCGTGGTTCGTTCACTGCAGGAATCGAACGATCCAGCGCAGCAGGCCTCGCACTTCGAACACACTCTGCCGCATTCGTTTCGCCTCGGCGGCTCCATTCCGCCGATCTGGGCCCGTGCCAAGGGGCAGGATACGAAGGTCATTGGAATTTCGTGGATAGACGAATACCAGGCCATCATTGCGTTGCCCGAGTCCGGTATTCGTTCACCCAAGGATCTCAGGGGGCGCCGCCTCGGTTTGCCGCAGCGTGAGGAAAATAGCAATAGCGTGGATGTTGCGCGCGCCTCCGCGTTGCGTGGCCTGCTGTCCGCGCTCGAGCTGGCAGGCCTGGATTATCGCGACGCCGAATGGATTGATGTACCGACGCAGCGACACACGCTGCTGGGCGATATCGCTGCACCTGACACACGTGTGCGTCGTCGCCGCGCCCACAGTTATACCGACGTCGCCCATGCCTTGATCAAGGGCGACGTCGATGCAATTTACGTCAAGGACGTGCGGGGTGCCGAAACTGCCCATTTACTGGCCGCACATGTTGTTGTCGATCTGGGTTTCCATCCCGAGCCATGGGTGCATATCAACAATGCCACCCCGCGTCCGCTCACTATAAACACGGCGACGCTAGAGCAACACCCGCAACTGGTCGAGCGTTTTATGCGGCGCGTGGTCGAAGTCGATACCTGGGCACGCCGGCATCCGGACGAGACCGTCACGCAGATCGCGCGCGAAACCAATTGGACTGAGGCTTGGGTTCGCTTTGCCTATGGCGACAAAGTGCACGAGCATCTGGCAGTCAATCTGGACGAGAAGTCGATTCACGCGTTGAACGATTTCAAGGACTTTCTTCTCAAGTGGAATTTCATCGCCGCCGACTTCAGCCTGCAGGACTGGATTGATCCGAGACCGCTGACCGCCGTATTGGGTCGTCAATTAAAGGCGGCCTGATGATGCACGACAGGCAGCGCCGCCAGGCACTCAAGCTGCTCGGTGCGGCCGCGGCTGCATCACTGCTGCCGCGGTTCGCCCATGCCGCGATAACGCCGCCCTCCGTCATTCGCATTGCCGGTGGCGCCAGTTTCGTCGAGGGTAAACTGCATCTCACCGGCTTGTCATCCGTGATCAATGACCAGGGGTGGCTGGCACAGGAGCTCGGCAAGCGCAATATCAGACTGGAGTGGTTCACGACTTCGCATGCAGCCGTCGGGCCGATGGTCAATGAAGGCTTTGCCAATAACACGGTGGACTTCGCCAGCTATGGCGATTTGCCTTCAGCCATTCTCAATGCCGGCGGAATTGAAACGCGCTTGCTGGTGCCGAACGGCTATGGCCAGGGCGACTGTTTCCTCGTCGTGCCTGCTGATTCCAAGGCGCGCAGTATCGAAGATCTTAAAGGCAAGCGGTTGGCCATCCATCGTGGCCGCCCGTGGGAACTGCCGCTGGTACGCCTGTTGCAATCGAAGAACCTGAAATATAGCGACTTCAAGCTGTTCAACATCAATCCGCAAGTCGGCATGGCGGCACTGGCGGCGGGGCAAGTGGATGCTCTGTTTACCATCACCGACGCCTATCTACTCGAAGAGCGCGGCCTCGGCAAAATCATCTGGTCTACCAAGGAAGCGCCGCCGGACTGGAAGATGCGTACCGAATTCTGGGGTGCGAAATCCTTCATCCAGAACTATCCAGAGCTGACGCAGCTGGTCATCGATGCCTATATCAAGGCCGCTTACTGGGCATCACAGGACGCCAACCGCGACGCGATGATCAAGATCGCTGCCAGTGCCGGTACTCCGGAAAGTGTGATTCGCCGTTCCTACGACGACTGGAATTACAGCTGGAAGGACCGTTGGTCGCCGTTGTTCTTCGATGTCCTGCAGAAACACTATCGCAATGCGCTGGATTTTGCGCTTGATGAGAAATTGATCACTCGCAAGCCTGATCTCAGTACTTGGTTCGATCCACGTTTTGCGCAGGCGTCCCTCAAGAATCTCAATCTCGAAAACTACTGGCAGCCCCTCGCGGCCGGCAGCAAGTCGGGCAAGAAGGCCTGATCGTATCAACCATCATTCACCAGGAGACAAGCATGAGTACCGCCACCGCTGCATCCGTCAATCCCAATCCCGCAAACAATGTCGCGACCTTGCCGCGCAAGGAGTTGTCCGACTTCGCCCAGAGGGCCCGCTATGAAATCGAGGAGGCGGGCAAATTGCTCCAGGATTTCGGAACGCTCTCCACGCGCGGCAACGGCAAGGGAGCATACAACGCCGCCATCCGTATTCCCGGCGAGAGCAGGTTCGTCCTCGGTGGTTTTGGTGCGGCGGTCGTCGTTGGTTTCGACGGTACGCATTACGAGGGTGAAATCAACCGTGGCCTCAAGGAAGTGATCGGTGTCTATGCGGGTATTTTCCAGGAGCGCGCCGACATCAATGCCGCATTGCATACGCATTCACCTTTTTTGACTGCGCATGCGATTGCCCATAAACCATTCCGTATCGATTACTGGTCAGTGGCCAAGCGCGCCGGTGCGCTCGAAATTCCGCTCAGTCGCTGGGCCGCGCGCTATGACGCCGAACCCGTGGTCGAATCGATTCGCGCCTACCCGGATTCGCCGGCCGTTCTGCTGCGCAATCGCGGCTTGTTCACTTGGGGCAAGGGCAGCCTGCGCGAGGTCGCTGCACTCCTTAACAGTATCGAGGAAGCTGCCGAGTTTGCGGTTTACGCAGCCCAGCTCGGCGGCGGTCAAGCCTTGCCTGAAGGTGAGCTGGAAAAGTTCAAGGCGAAGCAGCAGGGCTGATGTGTCATGGTCCGTTGTGGCCTTGCCCGAGCTTGCTGCATGTGTTGAAACGGCAGCAGGCGGCTGCGCGATTTTCCACAAAAAATGCTGCTGCTTTTGACGCAACCCTTGCAGCAGAAGCTTTTACGTAATGGCTTGAAGCTTGCTAAATACACGGCGTTGTCCAAGGCAATGGACGAGGCCTGCAATTCCAACACAGACACGAAGGGCACGAAATGAGCACGCAAGACAAGAGCAGCATCGATACTCTCTGGTTCACTCGTTGTGCCGGCGGCGGTCGCGGCGGTGTTCCCACTGCTTCCGGCATCGCGTACAAGCTCGGCTGGCTGAACGAGGAATTCAAGGACGACGGCTTCAAGCTGCGTACTCTGCAGGATGATGATGCACAAGCGTTCCGTCACCATCATTACGACCACGGTCTTGAAACTCTGATCCGCGAAGGTGGCAACTTGTTTGCCATTCCGGCCAAGGCACAAGGTGCGAACACTCGCCTGATCGGCCTGACCTGGATCGACGAAGGCCAGTTCATTCTCGTCCGTCCCGATTCGGCGATTCGCACGCCGCAGGATCTCAAGGGCAAGCGTCTCGCTCTGCCGCCGCTGCGTCAGGCCGACATCGACGAAAACAAGCGCGGTCGCAGCATCTCGCGCTACATGAGTCTTGCCGGCTACAAGGGCGCGCTGGCTTCGGCTGGCCTGACGCTCGACGACATCGAGCTTGTCGAAGTCGGCGTGGAAACGGCGGCCAGCAATGAAAGCCAGGGCGGTTTCCAGCAAAGCTATCAGCCCTTGCTCGACGGCGTGGTCGATGCCATCTACGTCAAGGGCGCACCGTCGGCCGATGCTGCGCGCAAGTTCGGCCTCGTGGTCGGCATCGATCTCGACAAGCTGCCGGAGAAGCGCTTCCGCGTGAACAACGGCACACCGCGTCCGATCACTGTGCATCAGCACTTCCTCGATAATCACTACGACATCGTCGTGCGTTTCCTGACGCAGACGTTGCGTGCTGCCGAGTGGGCCAAGACCAATCTGGCCGGTGTGCGCGAAATCCTGCAAAGCGAAACTGGATCCTCTGCTGAAGGCGTGGCTGCAGCCTATCGTGATGGCTTCCATTTGTCGCTGGCACCGGACTTGTCTGCCGAACGTGTCGAATTGTTCCGGCAACAGAAGAACTTCCAATTTACCTACGGTGTATTCGAGCGCGACTTCGATTTCGATGCATGGATTGATCGTCGGCCGCTGGAAGAAGCATTGCGTCGTTTGCAGGAGGACCGCGTCGCAGCGTAACAAATATTTCGACCGTATCCGCGAACACTTTTCAGGTGTCGCGGATGTGGTCGTTCCCCAAAAAATTCCCGGAGTTGCAATGAGCATTTCGCTGTATCAGGTTTCCGTACCCGTCTTCGACAAGTTTCTCGCCAATCTCGCCGCGATCATTGATCTGGCCGCCGAGTTCAGCCTTGAAAAAAAGATTGAACCGAAGGTGCTGCTGCAGACGCGTCTCTATCCGAACATGTTTACCTTCGCCAGGCAGGTGCAGCGTGTCGCTGATGCCGCCACTGGTTATTCGGCGCGTCTCGCCGGGCTGGAGCCGCCGGTGTTTGACGCACCGCTGGAGAATTTTGGTGATTTGCAGGACTACATCCGGAACTCTCGCGCATTCCTTGCCACATTGACGGCGGCGCAGATTGACGGTCAGGAAGAACGCGAGATCAGACTCAAGCGCGGCGATGAAATTCGCGTTGTACGCGGTCAGCCCCATCTGCTCAATAACATCCTGCCGAACTTCTATTTTCACTTGACCACCGCCTACGCCATCTTGCGCGGGATCGGCCTGGATGTCGGCAAGCAGGATTTCTTGGGTCGTGCCTGAAACCTTGCCGCTATCGAAAGGAATTGATCATGACAATCGAGATTTTCTGGCAGCTGCCGGTACAGGGCGATGGTCGTAGCATCCATCCGACCAATTGGCAGCGCGGCGATTTTTCAGCCGTGCGCAAACAACCACATGCATTTGCTCGTACAGGTGTACAGCGTGACGGTTACACCTACTACGATCATCTGTCACAGATCGTCGGTGCGGCAGAAGTGGCGCGCTTCGACGGCGTATGGATTCCGCACAGCAATGGCGGGGAGGATCCGCTCATCGTGGCGGGTGCTTTTGCGCGCGAAACTCGGCATGTAAAGTTTGTTACTGGCCTGCGTGCACCGCTGCTGTCTGCCGTCTATGCCACCAAGATTGCCAACAGCTTTCAGCGCCTGTCGCGCGGCCGCCTGATCTGGAACCTGGCGACTGAAGCGGACCAGCCGCATACCTGGCATGGCCGTCACTGGAATCTGGACGAGCAGGTGGCGCGTACACGCGAGTTCATCGAAGTCGCCAAGGGTTTCTGGAATCAGGCGCCATTCACCTACAAGGGCACTTATTACGAGGTTGAGAACGGTGGTTTTGCCCCGGCGCTGCAAGGCCCAAAGCTGCCGCTGATTTATTTATCGGGCGAGAGCGAGGCTGCACTGGCCCTCAGTGCCGAGCATGCCGACGTGCATATCCTGCCGTTGGAGTCCGTGACACAAACGCGCGAACGCATTCGCGAGCTCGACGAGCGCGCTGCGGCGCATGGCCGTACCTTGGCGTATGCGCTCGCCGCCGATATTGTGGCGCGCGAGGATAACGCTGCCGCTTGGAATGATTTACGTACGCGCTGGAACGAGCCGGGTGCGACCACGATCCCGATTTCCCCGGAGATTGCCGAAAGTAATCCGCCAATCAATTTCGACGACTTCAAGCGCGGCGACAATCTTTGGCTCGGCTTTGCCCACGTGCGTCCGGGCGGCGGTGGGGCATTGGTCGGTAGCTACGAAGACATTGCCGCCTGTGTCGCCGAATACGTGGAGGCGGGCATCGGCCACTTTATTTTCAATGCCAATCCGGCTCTCGAAGAGGCCTACCACCTTGGCGAACGCTTGCTGCCATGTATTCGCGCATTGACCGTGCCGACGCGCAAGGCCGCCTGATCAGGAGACGTTCATGACCCAATTTCACTGGCGCATTCCCATTCACGGCGACAAGGGTGACCTTGGCACCAAAGGCTATACACGCGGTACCTGGGGGCCGCTTGTCGATGGCAATCTCGCCCCGACCGTGATCGAGGGTGAGGCCGATACGACTGTTTATCACGACTACTTATTGCAGGAAGCCAAGGCCGCCGAGAGCGCCGGTTTTGATGGCGCGCTGATTCCGTCGTTCCCGGATTCTGAAGATCCGTGGGTAATCGCCTCATCCATCGCGCGCCACACCAAGACGCTGCGCTTCATGATCGCCTATCAACCGGTGTGGTTCGATCCGCTTCACGCGGCGCGTGCGTCGGCCAGCCTGCAACGTTTGTCAGGCGGCCGCCTGCTGTTCAACATCATCACCGGCGGCGGCGGGCCTGAGCAACTCTGGTGGGGCGACCGCATTGCCCACGGGGATCGCTACACGCGTACGACAGAGTTTCTCGACGTGCTCAAAGGCGTCTGGCGTGGACAGCCTTTCAGTTATCACGGCAAGTTCTACCAATTCGACAATGCATATCTTGCGGAAGCATTAGCTGATCAGCGTTTCCCCGAGTTGTATTTCGTCGGCTCGTCCGATGCCGCACTCGCTGCGCAGGGCAAGCATGCTGACTATGACCTCACCCATCTCGAACCCGAAGCCAACCTGATCAAGAAATGGGATCGCGTGCGCGACCTGGCGTCCAGGGACGGCCGCACCGTCAAGCCGGCGGTACGTTTCAACATCATCGCCCGGCGTACACCGGAAGAGGCTTGGGATGTGGTGCGCCGCGCCTGGCAGAAAGTGGACTGGGACGCCATTGAAGCGCGGCGTGCCGCACGTGGTCGCGGCGATGGCGTCGGTTCGTGGAATATCAAGGCCGAACGCAATCATACGGTTGAGGATCTGATCGTCGAAGACCTGTGGGCTGGCTTTGGTACGCTGGGCAGTCAGGGTTCGCCGCTCGGTTTCGTCGGCAGTTACGAGCAGGCCGCGGAACGCATCGACAAGTTCATCCGTCTCGGCGTCGACGGTTTCATCTTTTCAAGTACACCGGCACTTGAAGAGGCGTTCCATGTGGGAGAGGAAGTTCTCCCGCTGGTGCGCGGCAGTGCCTCGACCCTCAAATTCGCCAGCGCCTGAGTGCACGGCAACCACAAGGAAAACACCTATGTCCATTACCCTCGAATCCTTTGCGCAACAAGTGCGTGAATACCTGCAAGCCGACCCGGGTCCCGCCGGCCGCGAAAAGGCGCGCCTTCTGCTGCAGGAAGTACTGGTCGATCCCGAGTTCGTCGCCGAATACGTCAAGGACGACTACCCTCAGCGCACCGTACTTCATCACGACGAAGCGCTTGGCTTTGCGATCCTCTCGCACGTCTACCACGTCAAGCGCGAGACGCCGCCGCACGACCACGGCATTTCGTGGGCCATCTACGGGCAGGTCGCTGGCGAGAGCCTGATCCACGACTGGGCTGTTGTTGACCCGGCCGCTGCAGGCAAGCCCGGCAAGGTTCGGCGCAATGGCGCACGCAGCCTGACACCTGGCACCGCCATCACTTATCAGGAAGGCGAGATTCACTCGCCGAGCCGCGAAGGCCCGGCCAAACTGATTCGCATCGAAGGTCTACACGTGCAGGAAACGTCGCGTTTTGAATGGCAGGCGGTGTAAGGCCATGCGTAGCACCGCGATCAATTCACTCTGGTACACACGCTGCCCGGTGCCGACCGCCTCCAGCATTGCTCTGCATCAAGGCTGGCTGCATCAGTCATTTGCCGAGATCGGCATTGCACTTGAATCGGTGCGCGCTTCCGAGGACGAGGTAATCCGCAACAGCCATTACGACAACAGCCTGCGCAACATGTTTCGCGAAGGCGGCAACGTACCGCCGATCTGGGCGCGCGCCAGCGGCCAGCCGACGGTCGTGGTCGGTATCACCTGGGTCGAGGAGTTCCAGGCCATCGTTGTGCGTACCGATTCGCCGTTATCGAGTATCGCCGATCTGCAAGGCAAGAAGCTTGGATTGCCCAGGCATCCGGGCGAGCTCGTCGATCACAGCCGTGCCAGTGCGCTGCACGGGTTTGTGAGCACGCTCCGGATCGCTAATATTTCGACTGATGCGGTTGAATTCATTGATGTTGCCGCGCCGCGGTTTGATATTCGCGAAGACGCAAGGACCGGTGTTTTGGCGCAGGCCAATGGTAAAGAACTACAAGGCTCGGTATTGCAGTCATTGCGCGATGGACATATTGACGCCGCCTACGTGAAAGGTCCGGGCGGTATCCGCCAGATGCAAAAGAACGGCTTCAAGGTACTGTTTGACATCAGCGCTCATCCCGATCCGCAAGTACATGTGAACAACGCCGTGCCGCGGCCGATTACCGCCGATCGTGAGTTGGTGGAGCGGCACCCCGATCTGGTCGCACGCTATTTATCGGTGCTGTTGCGTACCGGCCGTTGGGCTGAAAAGAATGCCGACGAAGTGTTGCGGCTGGTTGCGCTCGAAACCAGCAGCAGCATCGAAGATGCCGCTGCAGCCTACGGCCCGAATCTGCATCAACACTTTGTGCCGACGCTGGCGCCGGGCATTGTGGCCGGTCTTGAACGGCAAAAGAATTTCCTGCGCGACTGGAATTTCCTTCCCGCTGATTTCGATTTTGCTTCGTGGATCGTCCCCGATCCCTTGGCCGAGGCCGAACGCATTGTGGCAAACGAGAGTCTGGAATTAAAGCCGCGCATCGAATTGGCGGCGTAATGTCGATGTGTACCGACGGCACTTCATTCTTTGTCGTGGCGCTGTATGACTCATGCAATCCTAGCCTTTATGGAAGGCGGGTAGAAGCGGCTTCTGCACAATAATCAACAGCCGATCGGTGGTTTTTGGACATCGCGCTGCTTGCCGCTACTGTCATTCCGGATCGGCATGGTTCTGTCAAAGCCCCTTGTTGCAAGGGTTACAAAGTAGGCAGTGGGTTGTCGCTTGCGACTGGTACGGTTTCTGCAGTGGATATCGGAAAGATCTTCGCTCACCGAGCGCCATCCGAGGACACCATCATGAGCCAATCCGTTACCGACAATCCGATCAATCTTTGGTACACCCGCTGCGGTGCGGCCACTGCATCGGCCCTTGCTATTCGCAAGGGCTGGCTGCAGGAGGAGTTCGCCCAAGGCGGGACTGCGCTGCATTCGCTGCGCGATTCTGAAAGCCTGGAGGTGCGCAATTCGCACTACCACCACAAGCAGTCCGGCATGTTCCGCGAAGGTGGCAATATTCCACCGCTCTGGGCTAAAGGACTGGGCCAGGACACTGTCGTCGTCGGTATTACCTGGCTTGACGAATACCAGGGCATTCTTACTCGCGCTGATAGCGGCATTCGCGACCTTGGCGATCTGAAGGGCAAGCGCCTCGGCATTCCGCTGCACAAGAATGCCGTCATTGATTTCCAGCGCGGCGCCGCGCAACACGGTTTCGAAACCGTGCTGTCGCTGATCGGTCATTCGACTGACAGTGCCGTTCTGGTTGACATCGACGCCCCCAGCTACGATCTGCAAGATGGCCCGCGCCGCACGTCGGAGAATCGGCAATACAGCGTCGAGCTCGAAGCGCTTGAGCGCGGTGACGTGGATGCCGTTTTCCTGCGCTTTGCGCGCGGCTATCGAGCCTCACAGGATCCGCGCTTCCATGAGCTGATCAACCTCAACACGTTGAAGGATCCGCTACTGCGCGTGAACAACGGTACGCCGCGTCCAGTCACGGTTGATCGCGCCTTCCTCGACAAGCATCCGGAGGTCGTCGCTCGCTACCTTGCCGTGCTGCTGCGCACCGCTGCCTGGGCCGAAAAGAATCACGACGAGGTCGTGAGCCTGCTGGCGCAAGACAACAGCGCGGCGAGCATCGCCGATGTGCTTGCCTCGCATGGCCCGAAGGTGCATCTGTCGTTCACGCCCAAACTGAGCGAGGACTACATTCTCGGGCTCAATGAGCAGAAGGAATTCCTGCGCCGCTGGGGCTACATCAAGCATGACTACAACGTGCGCGACTGGATCGTTGCCGAGCCGCTGGCCGAGGCCCACAAGCTGTTCAAGGCCCAGCCGGAATTCTCGGCGTCGGTATCGACCAAGGTTGCCTGAGGAGAACGCACGTGAGCGGACAACTTTCCGATATTGATCTGGTTTCCTTTGTCGATGAGGCCAAGGCCGATGCTATTCATGCATTCAACGTTCTGCGGACGTCGGGAACGCTCTCGGCCAGCCTGACTTTCTCGGTTCAGCATCGCATCGCCAGTCACGACAAGCTGCTCAGCGTCCGCTTCCCCGGGCCGTGGGTTCGAGATCGCACACCGCGCATCGAGATCGTCGATTTCGCGGAGCGCAAGGAGTCCGTGCTGAATGAACCGCGTCTCGATGCCGATACCGTGATTCACGCACATACGCCATACCTTGCCGCCTGGTCGCTGGCGCACAAGAGTTTTCCGATCCTGTATGTGGCGGCACAACGCCATCTGCTGGCGCGCGAAATCCCGAATCATCTCGACCGAACCAAAGGCGTACTTGAGACCATTACCCAACGTCTCGACACGCATCCGGAATTGGCGCCGCCACCAGCCATTCTCGAATCCAATGGCGGCGCGAATTTCTGGGGCAAGGGCATCCTGAAGACAGCCGAGCTGATTCTGCTGATCGAGGAAGCTGCCAAGTTCCAGTCGCTGGCCGAGCAAGTCGGCGGTGCACAAAACTACACGCCGGGTGCCCTGGAAGTGCAATGGAAGCGCACTGGCTTGCTGGAAAAGGCCAAGGCCTACTCGGGTTGACATCACAAAGTTCGGCAGTGATGCCGACATCTGGCTACATCAAGGAAACATCATGAGTAAAAAACCGCGCCAGCTTGCGCTTAACGTCTTCGTTCAGCGCTTCGGCCATCATGTCGCTGCCTGGCGGCATCCGAGTTCGACCGACAACGGTCGGCCTAGTCTGGACTGGTACATTCGTGCCGTAAAGGCGGCGGAAGCCGCCAAGTTCGACGGCTTCTTTCTCGCTGATTTCATCGGCCGTACCGGCGAAGTGACCGCCGAGACAGGCCGCAACGCGATCAGCTATCAGTTCGAACCATTGACATTGCTGTCGGCATTGGCGACGCACACCAGCCATATCGGCCTGGTTGCCACCATTAATGTCAATTTCGACACGCCTTACCATATCGCACGAAAACTCACTTCGCTTGATCACATCAGCGGCGGCCGTGCGGCATGGAATCTGGTCTCTTCGTTTGGTGAACATACCGCCGAGAATTTCGGCTTCGACCATCGGCCTTCTCATGAGGAACGCTATGAGCGCGCAGACGAATTCCTGCAGCTTACCAAGGCGTTGTGGAATTCGTACGACGACGATACCTTCGACCATCCGGATCGTCGGAACGGCCAATTCTATGATCCGGCCAAGGCGCATACCGTCCACTTTCAGGGCAAGTATTTCAAGTCCAACGGCTTGCTCGATTATCCGCGCCCCATCCAGGGCCACCCGGTTATCGTCACCGCCGGCAATTCGGACAACGGCCGTGAGTTCACCGCGAAGAATGCCGAGGTTGTGTACGCTTCTGCGACTTCGCTCGACGTGGCCAAAGCCTACTATGCCGACGTCAAGAGCCGCTTGGCGAAATACGGCCGCACCGAAGACCAACTCAAGGTGACTCCCGGCATCTCTGTGGTGGTGGCGGAGAGCGACCAGGAGGCTCAGGATCGTTTCGGCGAACTGCAACGCCTTGTCGATTTCAGCAATATCAAGTTTGGCGGTTTCGATCTCTCTGAATATCCAATCGACGGCCCGCTACCGGACCTGCCTTACGAGCCGGAAGCGAATGGCAAGGGGCGTTTCCAGCAACAGCTTGAGCTTGCTCGCCGCGAAAACCTGACCATCCGCGACCTGGTGCTGCGCTTCCGCGTGAACCGCGGCCATGTACAGGCCATTGGCTCAGTGAAGACCGTGGCGGACTTGATTGAACAATGGTTCGTCGAGAAGGGTGCCGACGGCTTCAATGTCGTGCCACCTTATCTGCCGCAAGGCTTCGATGATTTTGCCCGCCTTGTCGTGCCGGAACTCCAGCGTCGTGGCATTTTCCGCAAGGAATACGAAGGTAAAACTTATCGGGAAAATCTGGGCCTCGCTCGGCCGGTCAATCCGAACACGGTGGATACCGACACTCGCCTGGATTTGCTCAAGGCCGTGGGCTGAAAAAACGCCGGCGCTTTGAGGGTGGGATGCTGCAACGGCCAGTACGTCGCCCCGATTCGTTTGCTATGCCAAAGATAAATTTTTGGTGATGGCAATTGCGTTCGCATGGTGAGAAAGCATTTTCACGAGGCTGCATGCCAGCCATCGTTTCAGGTGCGACATGCTTGTCGGAAACGATGGCTGGCGTCGCTGTGTCGTTTAAAGAAATTTAAAAAGATAACCCCATGAAAAATCTCTGGCGCGCCATTCAATTTATCCCTGAATACAAAGGGCGCGTAATTGGCGTCATTTTCGTTGGTACCACCATTGCTTTCATTGGGACCGCGACACCTTATCTTTACAAGGCAATTGTCGATGTTATTGCCCGCCTCCTTGGTGGTCATCTCGATCAGGCAACAGCGGTCGGTCAGGCAGCCCTTCTGGTCGGTTTGTTTTTCTTACTCCGGGTCGGTGTGGTCGTGTTCGGCGCGGTACAGAACAAACAGGCCGACGATCTCTGGCTGGACACCGTCAGCACTTTCCGCCAACGCGTGTTCGACAACATGACGCAGAAGTCCATCGATTACTTCGAGAAAACCCGCGTCGGCGAGATCATGGATCGTTTCGGTGCCATCACCACCATCACCATGTGGTTGTCATCGTTGACCGAAGGTACGCTTGCCGGAGTGTTGCAAATGCTCTTTGCGGTGATCGTGCTGTTGGTAAAGGCACCGGTGGTCGGCATCATCATGTTGGGCGTGCTCGGTTTCAACTTCTGGATTTCTTATCGCACCGTTGGCTGGACCAAGCCGCATCGCCGCGGCTGGCAGGCTTTGGCCGGACGCATGGCCGGCCTGCTTGCGGAGATGGTCGGCAATATTGCCACCGTACGTAGTTTCGGCGGAGAGCCGGCGGTCAAGCAGCGCTACGATGACACGCAGGCGGAATGGAAGATCGTTCGGGACCGCTTGCACAAAACGGAATGGCGATCCGAGCAGATTCTTAATTTCGTGAACACTTTCGGTATTTTTGCCGCAGTGGCCCTCGTAACCTATGAGGCCTTGCACGGAGCGCACAGCGCCGGCGACATATTGTTGATTCTGATGTTGACCCAGAGCCTGATTGCGACAGTCGGCCCCATTGCCCGTCAGATCAATCAGGCCAGCGAAATCGAAAGTACGGCGGAGCGCCTGGTTGAGTTGCTCGATGTAGAAAGCGAGCAGGCCGATACACCGGATGCTATCGCTTTAACTGAGCTGCACAGCATTACCTTCCGCAAAGTCAGTTTCCGTTACCCGGGCAAGGATATTCATGCGCTCAAGGACGTGTCCTTTCATCTCGACGCGGGACAGACGCTGGCACTTGTTGGAACGAGTGGCAGCGGCAAGACAACCATCGTCAAGCTGCTGATGCGCTTCTATGATCCTAGCGAAGGGCAGATCCTGATCAATGGCCGTGATTTGCGCACCTACCAACAGCGCAGTGTGCGTGCCGTCATGGGCGTAGTGCTACAGGATGTAGCCTTGTTCAACGACAGTATTGGCGAGAATATTGCCTTTGCTCGACCCGGTGCTACAAGCGACGATGTGCGGCGCGCGGCAAATGCGGCCCACGCCGACGAATTTATCCAGCGCCTCGATCAGCAATACGAAACACTGGTGGGTGAGCGCGGAATCAAATTGTCGGGTGGTGAGAAGCAGCGTGTTGCGATTGCACGGGCCATTCTCAAGGACCCGCAACTCATCATCCTTGACGAAGCAACCAGTGCGCTCGATTCTGAATCGGAGCATCTGGTCCAGAAGGGCCTCGAGCGTCTACAGAGCGGACGTACCTCCATCGTCATTGCGCACCGACTAAGTACCGTCATGAGCGCCGACCAAATCTTGGTTCTGCGACATGGCGTAGTGGTCGAAACGGGCTCGCACGAAGAACTTGCGCGGCGGGATGGCGGGATGTATGCCAATCTTTTCGAACTACAAACGCGTCGCCCGATTGTTCCGGAGGCCGTTAGCGCATAGCGCCGGAGATCTGCGCTAACGCAATCCGTACCGATTTACGTACATCCGGATCAGCATCGTCGATCGCAGCTTCAAGCAAGGGCAGCGCCGCCTTGTCGCCGATTTCACCCAAGGCGAGGGCAATTTCCTTGCGCAGATTGCTGACTGGGTGATGAAACAGTTCGGTGAATTGCGGAATAATCGAGCGTGCCTTTAGCCGACCCAATGCACGCACGGCTTGCAACTTGACCTGCCAGTATTCGTCGGCCAGTGCCTGTGCCAATGTTGCTTCGGATTCGAGCAACTTGAGCTTGCCGAG
>Ga0310811_10005750_pt1 | contig 15750 bp, 16 predicted proteins | sample YCmetagenome_FD_207642 | JGI IMG/M metagenome (GOLD analysis project Ga0310811, IMG submission 207642) | Soil microbial communities from experimental microcosm in Duke University, North Carolina, United States - YC | ecosystem: Engineered > Artificial ecosystem > Soil microcosm > Unclassified ...
GATCAGAGGGCATCCCGTGACGCTGTATTGGTGGAGGTGGGGGGAGTCGAACCCCCGTCCGAAAGCGCTTGATGCCCGGATCTACATGCTTAGCTCAACGTTCGATCTCGTTCCGCGACAAGCACGATGGGCAAAGCGCACCGCGGAACCAGCCTGCTTGATCTGACCTTGGACCGACAGGCGGCGGTCTTCGGCGATCCCGTGATAATGACCCTACACCGACGAGCACGAGCACAAGTGGGTTCGGGGCTTACGCCTTAAGCGGCGAGAGCGTAGTTGTCGTCGTTGGCAACTATGAGTTTGCTGCTGGATTAACGAGGAAAGCTGCCCCCTCGGCATGCACCAAGCCATCTCACTACCCCCGTCGAAGCCAGTACACCCCCGGGGAAAACGGTATGGCCGCACAAGTATATGGGGTCGCGGCACAAGGCTTCAATGCGATGCGCCGTTCCCGTCCATCGTTCGTTACATCTCCACGCAATCGAAACGCCGGTCCGTCGCCACTTCGCCGTCGTAGTCCACGTCGCTGCGGTCGAAGCCGAACAGCTTGAGGAACTCGTGCTTGTAGCCGGCGTAGTCGGTGACCTGCCTGAGCGTCTCGGTGGTGACGGTGGGCCACAACGCCTTGCAGGCGTCCTGCACGTCGGTGCGCAGCTCCCAGTCGTCCAGGCGCACGCGGCCCTCGGCGTCGGTGGGCACGGCGGCGCCGTCGGCGCGGTAGAGGCGGTCGTGGAACAGGCGGTTGATCTGCTCGATGCAGCCTTCGTGGATGCTCTTCTCCTTCATGATCCTGAAGGCGATGGAGACGTACAGCGGGATCACCGGGATCGCCGCGCTGGCCTGGGTGACCACCGACTTCATCACGCCGACGCGAGCGTCGAGACCGGCATGGCGCTCGCGCAGCGCCTTGGCTGTGTTGTCCAGGTGCTGCTTGGCCTGGCCCAGCGTGCCGTGCCAGTACATCGGCCAGGTGATCTCGGTGCCGATATAGCTGTAGGCGATGGTCCTGGCGTTCTTCGCCAGCACGCCGGCGGCGGAGAGCGCGTCGATCCACAGCGCCCAGTCCTCGCCGCCCATCACGGTGACGGTGTCCTTGATCTCCTGCTCGGTGGCCGGCTCGATGGTGGCCTCGATCACGGTGTCCTTGTTGGTGTCGACCGAGGTGTTGGTGAACGGCTGGCCGATGGTCTTGAGCGCCGAGCGCACCACTTCGCCGCTGCCAGGCAGCTTGCGCACGGGCGAGGCCAGCGAATAGACCACCAGATCGATCGGGCCGCCCATCTCGGCCTTGATGATCTCGATGGCGCGCGCGCGCGTCTCGTTGGCGAAGGCGTCGCCATTGATCGACTTGCTGTACAGACCGGCCTGCTTGGCCAGCTTGTCGAACGCGGCGGAGTTGTACCAGCCGGCGGTGCCGGGCTTGTCCTCGCTGCTGGGCTTCTCGAAGAACACGCCCAGTGTGGCCGCACCGTAGCCGAACGCGGCGGTGATGCGCGAAGCGAGGCCGTAGCCGGTGGAGGCGCCGATCACCAGCACGCGCTTCGGACCCTTGCCGTCGTCGTGGATCGCGGCCCTGGTGGTGGCGATCTGCTCGGCCACGTTGAGCTCGCATCCGACCGGATGGGCCGTGACGCAGATGAAGCCACGCACTTTGGGTTTGATGATCACTGGGGATGCTCCATGGGGGATTCGCAAGGCGGCATCTTAGCGAAGGTGGGGGAACATGCGCTGCGGTAGGGAGCCTTCGCGCCCCTTTCCCGCTTGCGGTAGAAGGTCGGGGAGAACGCATGCGGAGGTGCGGCACGCATTCCCCCATCCCCTCTCCCGCAAGCGGGAGAGGGGAGTCGTGCCGTCAGGCGATGGAATGCAGCGCCTGCACCAGTGCGCGCACCTGTTCCACGTCGCTGCGCAGCTCGCCGCCTTGCATGTCGGCGAGCAGCGGAGGGCGATGACGCATGCCGGAGGCGAGTTGCCGTTTGGCGGATGCGTGGAACTCGCGAGCGCCAGTGGCTGCGGCGAGCGCGGCGAGGTTGTCGGCCGTCACGCCTGCGCCCGGCATGATGGCGATGCGTCCGCCCGCCTGCGCGACCAGCTCGCGGATCAAGGCAGCGCCTTCCGGCGCGCGGGCCTGCCCGCCCGAAGTGAGCACGCGCTCGCAGCCCAGCGCGATCACGTCGTCCAGCGTGCGCCGCGGATCGCGCACGAGGTCGAACGCACGATGGAAGGTCACGCCGAGATGGCCGGCCGCGGCGAGCAGGCCGTAGCAGCGTTCCATGTCCACATTGCCGTCCGCGTCGAGCACGCCCAGCACCACGCCGTCGCAACCCAGCGCCACGCAGGTCTCGATGTCGCGGCGCATCGCCTCGCATTCGTCGTCGTCGTAGAGGAAGTCGCCGGCGCGCGGGCGGATCAGCACGTACAGCGGAATGCGCAGGCGCTCGCGCGCCATCGCGATGGTGGCGTGCGAGGGCGTGAGGCCGCCCAGTTCCAACGCGCTGCACAGTTCCACCCGCCCTGCCCCGCCCGCCTGCGCGGCCAGTGCGGAGGCCACCGAGTTCGCGGCCACTTCCAGCAGGCGGGCGCTCATGCGGGGAAGACGCTCTTCGCGGAAACCAGCGCGCGCTGGTCCTTCGCATCGCACACGGCGTAGGAGAAGCCGGGCTGGATCGCCCAGGCGCCCACTTCGCCGTCCCTGTTCATGGCGAGGAAGCCCACCTGGATCTCCTTCGCGGCCTTCGGCTTCTTGCGCACGATGCGCATCACCGCCTCGCGGCAGGCCTCGGTGGGTGTGCGACCCTGGCGCATCAGCTCCACCACGAGAAAGCTGCCGGCGTTGCGGATCACCTCCTCGCCCACGCCGGTGGACGTGGCGCCGCCCACTTCGCCGTCCACGTACAGGCCGGCGCCGATGATTGGCGAATCGCCCACGCGGCCGTGCAGCTTCCACGCCATGCCGCTGGTGGTGCAGGCGCCGGCCAGCTTGCCGTGCGCGTCCAGCGCCAGCATGCCGATGGTGTCGTGGTTGTCCTTGCCGCCGGGAAAGCCCTTGCCGTAGTCGCGCATCTCGCTGTTGGCGGTCGGCTGGTAACGCGCGGTCTTCAGCCACTCGTGCCAGGCCTGCTCCGATTCGGGCGTCAGCAGGTTTTCCTTCCCGAAACCCTGCTCCAGCGCGAACTGCAGCGCGCCGTCGCCGGCCAGCAACACGTGCGGGGTGCGCTCCATCACGCGGCGCGCCACCGAGATCGCGTGGGTGATGTGCTCCATGGCAGCCACCGCACCGCAGTTGCCCTCGGCGTCCATGATGCTGGCGTCCAGGGTGACCTTGCCGTCGCGGTCGGGGTAGCCGCCCTTGCCCACGCTGTGGTTCCTGAGGTCGGCCTCGGGCACGCGCACACCGGCTTCCACCGCGTCCAGCGAATGACCGCCCTGGCCCAGGATTGCCCACGCCGCCTGGTTGGCGGCGATGCCGAAATCCCAGGTGGAAGCCACGCGCACGGTGGTGGCCTGGCGGGCGGTGCCGGCCGACTCCGCGGCAGCGAGCGGCTTGCTGATCGCCAGTGCCGAGGCGCCCAGCAACGAGGTCTTGAGGAATTGGCGGCGATCGGCCATGTCAGCTCCTGTGTTTTTGCGATTGTCCCTGATCGTGAAAATCAAACGGGCGGCCATCCGTGGTCGCACTACTCAAAACCATCTTTGCGATCGTCCATGATCGCGAGAATCACATGGGCGGCCATCCACGGTCGCGCTTCTCGAAGCAAAAAGCCCCGCGCCGGGGCGCGGGGCTTGGTTTCACTGCATGGCCGGCGCCGACGCCGGCCGGTGGAACTCAGGCCGCAACCTCGACGCCCGAAGCCTGGGCGCCCTTGGGGCCATTGGTGACTTCGAACTTCACGCGCTGGCCCTCCTGCAGGCTGCGAAAGCCCTTGGAGTTGATGGCCGAGAAGTGGACGAACACGTCCTCCCCACCGTCCTCGGGCGCGATGAAGCCGAAGCCCTTGGCATCGTTGAACCACTTGACCGTACCGAAACGCATTGCTGGAACCTCTGGAAGCATGGACAGGGCGCACCCGACCGAGCTCGAACCATCCCCCTGGCTCACCGTCCTGGTGCCCGGAAAGTATCAACATGTTTGCGGGCAAAGCGCAATATGTGCCTGCCGATTTCCTGCCCGGGACCCCATTCCAGCCTACAGGGATGCGTCATGCGGTAATGCGATAATGCGCGCTCACGCACGCAGCATCGCTTCCAGCAGGCGCGGCACCTCGGCCGTGGCCGCGGCGAGATGGGCGAAGATCTCTTCGATGCTGATCTCGTCCTCGTCGCCGCAACCGGCGGCGTAGTTCGCCACCAGGGCGAGGCAGGCGTAGTCCAGCCCCAGTTCGCGCGCCAGCGCGGCCTCGGGCATGCCGGTCATGCCGACCAGGTCGCAGCCGTCGCGCTTCATGCGCGCGATCTCGGCGCGGGTCTCCAGCCGCGGCCCCTGGGTGGCGCCGTAGCAGCCGCCGTCGATCACCGCGATGCCGGCCTTGCGCGCGCCCTGCAGCAGGCGGTGGCGCAACGCGGCGGTGTATGGCTCGCTGAAGTCGATGTGCTTCACCTCGGCGCCTTCGGCATCGCAGTAGCTGGTGGTGCGGCCGTGGGTGTAATCGATCAGCTGGTCCGGCACCACGATGGCGCGCGGCCCCATGTCGGTGCGGATGCCGCCCACCGCGTTGACGCCGATCACCGTGCGCGCGCCGAGGCCGTGCAGCGCCCACAGGTTGGCGCGGTAGTTCACCCGGTGCGGCGGCAGGCTGTGGCTTTCGCCGTGGCGGGCCAGGAAGGCCACGCGCTTGCCTGCGAAGTCGCCCAGCACGATCTCGCCGGAAGCTGCGCCGAACGGCGTTTCCACCGTATGCCGGCTGGCGTTTGCCAGGCCCGGAAACTTGTACAGGCCACTGCCGCCGATCACTGCCAGATCGATAATGTGCTCGCTCATGAGAGGGTTCCGAGAAAGTTGTTGAGATGGCGCGCCAGCAGTTCGCGGGTGCGCTCATCCGCAAGCCGGCCGTCTGCGATCTTGGTGTGCGCCTGGAACACCAGCACCTCGCCCTGCGGTTCGACCACCGCGCCGGCGCGGCGCAGGACCAGCCGCAACTGGTCCTGCGCACGCACCGTGCCGGTGACGCCGGGGCTGGCGCCGACGATGCAGACGCGCTTGCCGGCCAGCGGCGCGGATGACCGGGCGATACCGGGACGCGAGACCCAGTCGATGGCGTTCTTCAGCACACCGGTGATGCCGCCGTTGTATTCGGGACAGGCCAGCAACAGGGCATCGGCCTGAGCCACCGCGTCCTTCAGCGCGGCCACCGGCGCAGGGTCGCTCTGCTCCTCCACGTCCTGGTCGAACAGCGGCAGGCCATGCAGGTCGTGAATGGCGAGGTTCGCGCCCGCCGGCAACAGCTCCTGCGCGGCGTGCAGCAGCACGGTGTTGAACGAAGCCCGGCGCAGGCTGCCGGAGATGCCCAGGATGTTCATGCGCGAGTCCCGGAGGGCGCGTTCAGCGCAACGCGTAGATGGCCGGCAGGTTGCGGCCCTGCTCGTGGTAGTCCATGCCGTAGCCGAACACGTAACGGTCGGGCAGCTCGACGCCATTGAAGTCGGAGGCGATGCCCTCGACCAGGCGATCGTGCCGCTTGCTGCACAGGCTGGCGATTAGCACGCGCTTCGCGCCGCGGCGCAGGCAGTCTTCGCGCACGGCCTTCAACGTGTGGCCCTCGTCGAGGATGTCGTCCACCAGCAGCACGGTGCGCCCCGCGAGATCCACCGCGGGCTCGCGCAGCCAGTGCAGCTCGCTGCCGGAGGTGGCGCCGCGGTAGCGGGTGGCGTGCACGTAGTCGAATTCGAGGTCGGTGCGGATCGAGAGCGCCAGCTGCCCGGCGAACATCAGCGCTCCGTTCATCACGGTGAGGAACACCGCGCGCTCGCCGTCCAGCGCGGCGTCGATCCGCCGGCCGAGGTCGGCGATCACGGTTTCGATCTCCGCGCGCTCGAACAGCACGTCGGCGTGCGCCAGTGCATCGTGGAGGGAGGGAGGCGTCTCGTTCATGCGGTGCCCTGTGCGGCGTCCAGCGCCGTGATGCGCGCGACGAAGCGGTCGCGCTGGGGGTTGTCGGTGAGGCTGTCCCAGCTGGCGCCGATCGCCCCGCGCAGCGGAACCAGCCGCTCGGGATTCGCCGACACGCGGCCGGCGACGGCGGCGATGGCCTGGTCGACCACCTCGGGGAAGCAGGCCAGCACCAGGTCGCAGCCGGCGTCCAGGTGGCCGTGCACGCGCTCGGCCACGCCGCCGGCCACGCCCGCGGCAGCCATGCTGATGTCGTCGCTGATCACTGCGCCGGCGAAGCCCAGTTCGCCGCGCAGGATCTCGCCGATCCACGCTCGCGAATAGCCGGCCGGCTGCGCGTCGACGGCGGGATAGACCACGTGCGCCATCATCACGGCCTCGACCCGCGCCGCGATGCACTCGGCGAACGGCCGTAGGTCGTCGCGACTGATCTCCTCCAGCGAACGCGGATCGACCGCCTGCGCCTTGTGCGTGTCGGCGGCCACCGAACCGTGGCCGGGAAAGTGCTTGAGCACCGCGGCCATGCCGGCCAGGTGCATGCCGCGCACGTAGGCCGCGGCAAGTTCCGCGGCGACGGCGGGATCGGCATGGAACGCGCGCATGCCGATCGCCGCGCTGCCGCGCGCAAGGTCCGCCACCGGCGCGAAACTGAAGTCCACGCCGCAGGCGCGCAGCTCGCTGGCCATCACCCAGGCGTGCTCCTCGGCAAGGCGCACCGCTTCGGCCGGATCGCGGTCGTGGACCGCGCCGATCCGCGCCAGCGCGGGCAGCCGCGTGAAGCCCTCTCGGAAGCGCTGCACCGGACCGCCTTCCTGGTCCACCGCGACCAGCAGCTGCTCGCCGCCGATCTCGCGGATGGATTCGCACAGCGCCATCAGCTGCGCGCGATCGGCGTAGTTGCGCGCGAACAGGATCACGCCCGCCACGCCGGGCGCGGCGAGCCAGGTGCGTTCGTGCTCGGCGACTTCGAGTCCGGCCAGGCCGATCAGCAGCATCAGGCGGCGCCCCCGTCGTTGGCGTCGCGCTCGGCCTGCGTCCAGCGGGCATACGGGTGCGCGACCAGGTTGACGTTGTAATAGCGCGAAAGCGCGCTCACCTCGCGCCCCAGCCACGGTGGCCGCGGGAACGGCGCGTCCGCCCGCGGCAGTTCCACCTCGGCCACCACGAGGCCGGCATTGTCGCCCAGAAACTCGTCGATCTCGAACAGCGTGCCGTCCACCGTGACATGGTGACGCCGCTTGCCCAGCACGCCGTCGCACAACGTGGCCAGCAACTCATCGGCATCGTCCGGCGGAATCGCGTAGTCGTACTCGGCGCGCTCCACGCCCAGCCGCGCGGCCTTGATGTTGAGCCAGGCCTCGTCGCCCGCCCGGCGCACCCGCACCGAGGAGCGCGCGTGTCCGGCCGCCAGCGCCGCGGCATCGATCAGGTAACCCTGCGTGATGCGCTCGCTGCGCTCGACCTGCGTGCGCCAGCTGTCGTCGTGCAGGAGAAATTTTCGTTCGATCTCGATGGGCATGGGGTGTCCTATATCTCGAAAGCAGGCACGAGCAACGATGGCACTTTGCCTCCAAATCCGTCATTCCGGCGAAGGCCGGAATCCAGTGAAACATGCGTGCGAAGCACTCGAAACAGGTTTTGCGTGCACGCACGAGTATCCAACTGGATTCCGGCTTTCGCCGGAATGACGCCGCCGCAGACGCCGCTCCCAGACATTACCGCTCGAACACCGCAATTGACTCGACGTGCGCCGTGTGCGGGAACATGTCCATCACGCCCGCCGCGCCGAGCCGGAAACCATGCTGGTCGACCAGGATGCCGGCGTCGCGCGCCAGCGAGGCGGGATGGCAGGAGACGTAGACGATGCGGTTGGTCGCCTTGTGCGGCAGGTAGGCGAGCACCTGGTCGGCACCGGCACGCGGCGGGTCGAGCAACAGCTTGTCCCAGGGCTGGCGCGCCCACTCCGTGCCGCGCTGGTCCTCGAACAGGTTGGCGACATGGAAGCTGGCGTTGGCGATGCCGTTGCGCCGCGCGTTGTCCGCAGCGCGCGACACCAGACCGTGCTCGCCCTCGACGCCGGCCACCTCGGCCACGCGGCGCGCGATCGGCAGGGTGAAGTTGCCCAGGCCGCAGAACAGGTCGAGCACGCGGTCGCCGGCCTGCGGATCCAGCAGCTCCATCGCGTGCGCCATCATCTTCCGGTTCATGCCGGCGTTGACCTGCACGAAGTCCAGCGGCTGGAACTCCAGCTCCACGTCCTGCGCGCCGCCACCCGGCGACAGCGTGAACGCCAGCCGCGGCGCCTCCGGCCACAGCGGATGCACGCTGCTCAGGCCGCCGGGCTGCAGGTAGATCGCGAAGCCATGCGTCTTGCCGAATGCGGTCAGCGCCGCGCGGTCGCGCTCACTCAGCGGCTGCAGGTGGCGAAACACCAGTGCCACGGTGTCGTCGCCGGCGGCGAACTCGATCTGCGGGATGTCCGCGGCGGCATCCAGCGTGCCGACCAGGTCGCCGAGCAATTCGATCTTTTCGCCCAGCGCCGGATGCACCACGTCGCAGCGACGAATGTCGGCCACGTAGCGCGGATTGGCCTCCTCGCGAAAACCGACCAGCACGCGCCCCTTCTTCGCCACCGCGCGCACCGACAACCGGCCCTTGCGGCGGTAGCCCCAGGGTTCGTCGGTGAGTGGCGGCAGCCACCGCGCCGGCTCCACCTTGCCGATGCGCGCGAAGTTGTCGGCCAGCACACGCTGCTTGGCGGCGATCTGCGCCGCCGCGTCCAGGTGTTGCAGCGAGCAGCCGCCGCATTGGCCGAAGTGCGGACACTTCGGTTCGACGCGGTGCGGCGACGGGCTGAGCACCTCGGTGGTTTCCGCTTCGTCGAAATGGCGATGGCGCTGGCGGATGCGCAGGCGCACCCGCTCGCCTTCGAGCGCACCGGCGACGAACACCGCCTTGCCGTCGATGCGGGCGACGCCACGGCCGTCGTGGCCCAGGTCGGTGATGTCGGCTTCGAGCTCGGGTGCAGGCGCGCGGGGGCGGGAGTTGGATCGGGACATGGTCTGCGGGGTTTCAACACGGCAGGGGCAGACCGGCCATTATCCCCGATTGCATCCCGCGACGCTGCAACAGGCGCCCACCCCGTCCTCCCCTCCGGAACCCCGCCTCGTTCCTCGATGCCGGCGCCAGCCGTGACGCCTCCCCGCGTACCCGCAAGCGGGCGAAGCGGATCAAGCGCTCACTTGCGCTGCCACGCGCCAGCGGCATCCTGGTAGTACCAGCCGGCATGCGCATGTTCGATCCAGGTCTGCGCGAAGGTGGCGCGGATCTGCGCCTCCCACTCCGGATGGTTGTTGGCGTTGGCGATCTCGCGGTAAAGCGCGGCGCGGTCGCGGTTCTCGTCGGCCACGGTGGCGTTGGCCTGGGCACGTTCGGCGAGCGGCACCTTGGCCGCATCGCGCATCGCGACCATGCCGTCGCGGGTGAAGCCCACCGCGCCGCTGTCCAGCAGGGCCTTCAGCGAGCCCTCGAAGCGCGTGCGCATCCGCTCGTGGATCGCCTGCGCCGCCGGCGTCTGCACGCGCAGGTTTGGCACGTCGGCGGCCTGGGCGGCCGGTACCAGCAGGTCCAGCAGCATCGCCGAGGGCTGGTGCGCGGGCGGCGGGCTGTCCTGCGCCGGGGCGTTCTTGTCCGCAGCGGGCGCCTTTTGCCCGCTGCCGTCGAGCACGGTGCCGATGAACTGGTCGGCGGCCTTCTGCGCCGCCGCCTCGGGGAAATAGACGTTGATCGTGACGCAACCCACCAGTGCGACGGCCAGCATGGCGAGGATGGTGCAGGTGAGCTTGCGCATGTGCCACTCCTTTGAACGGGGACGTTCGCGACGGCTTCAGCGGATCACCGGCGCGTGGCCGTTGATGGCTTCGCGCAGGCGTCGCACCAGGGTGGGCCAATCGACCCGGGTCTGGTGGCCGATCACCTCGAGATGCGGCAGGCCGCTGCCCTCGACGATAGTGTAACCGCCATCGTCGTTCTCCAGCCCGCCCATCTGGCAGATCGCGCCGCGCAGCGTGCAGTTGAGGCCGATGCGCTTGTAGCCGAAGGTCTTGAACAATTTCAGCATCGCGCCCTGCAGGCCGCCGGCCATGCTGCCCCCACCCACCGCGGTGAGGTTGTTCACCGCGCGCTGGCTGATCCGCCCGCCACTGCCGGCAAGCAGCGAGGCCTTGAACGCGACCGGGTTCCAGTTCGCCAGGCGCAGATCGTCGATGGTGCCGTCGAGCCGCCCGGTGATGCTGCCGAAGTCGAACACGCTGGTGATCGCACCGAGGTCGAGCTGGCTGAGGCTGATGTCGCCGGCCAGCATCGGCGCATCGCCGAACGGCTGCTGCAGCGAGAGGTGGGTGACGTCCACGAAGCCGCCGAACACGTTCACCGACAGGCCGCCGGCCAGCTCGAAGCGATCGCCGACCCAGCGCAGCGAGGGAACCGCGCCGCCCAGCGTGCCAGGGAACGACGGCCAGCCCAGCGCGTGGCTGAAGCTGGCCATGTCGACGCCGGCGACGGTGAGGCTGGTGGCGAGGCGCTGGCCCTTCGCCGCTGCCGGGCGCCAGTCCAGGCTGGCCAGCCGCAACTGCCCCTTCAGCACCGGCACGGTGAGCGGCTGCTGCAAGGCCAACGTGCCGTCGCGGCTCTGCCAGTGCGACTGCGCCGCGCCGTTGGGAATGCGGTAGAACTGCAGGCCCTGCCAGCCCAGCGTGGTGGCGGGACGAACGCCCTGCGCCGTCCAGTCCAGGCTGCCGCGGAGGTCGCTCACCGCGAAGCGGCCCGCGCCGTCGGCCAGGTCCAGCCGGTCGGTGTCGAACGCGAAGGCGTGCAGGCCGTCGCTGCGCAGGTCCAGGCTGCCGCTCAACTGCCCCGCGGAGCGCACGTCACGCAGGCCCAGCGTGGCCAGCCAGGCCTGGCCGTAACGTTCGTACGCCGCCGGCAAGCTGGCATGGAAGCGATCCAGTTGCAGCTTCTGCAGGTTGCCTCTGGCGTCGAACGCCAGCGCGCCGTCCAGTTGCAGCGCGTCGGCATCGTCCACGTGCAGGCGATCCAGTTCGATCGCGCCGCGACTGGCGCGTGCGCCGATGTCCAACTGCACAGGGTGCGCGGGCAGTTTCGCGTACAGCGGCCCCAGCAGCAGCTCGCCGCCGCCCAGGCTGCCTTGCAGGCTGATCCGGGCTCCGTCGTCGCCGCTCTCGAAACCGAAGCGCCCCTTGCTGCTGATGCCCTGCCCCGCAAGGGTGCCGCTGGGCGTGTCGAAGCCGACGCCGGCCAGGGTGAACTCACCGGAGGACTGCACCCCCGCGTCGCCCGCGTCCAGCGCGAGATCGGCGTCCAGACGACCGGCGCCGAGCCGGCCGGACCAGACCGTGCCGAGCAGGCCCTGCAGCCAGCCGGCCGGCAACTGGCGCAGGCTGATCTTCGCGTGGCTGAGCTGGTCCAGCGGCAGCCACGCGTTGGCCTGCGCCTTGTCCTGCTGCAGTTCCACCTGCATGGTGTCGGAGCCGGGATTAACCACCCAGGTGAGCTGCGCGTTGCCGAGCGCGCCGCCCGGTGCGCCGCGCAACTGCACGTGGCCGTCGAACACCCAGCGCAGCTGTGCATCGCGCTGCAACCGGCCGTCGAGGTGCAGGCCCACGCGCCGCCAGCCCATCGCGGCAATATCCGCCTGGCCGGCCTGCAGCTGCAGATGCAGGCCGCCGGCCGGATCCTCGCTGAGCCGGGCGCTCAGATCCTGCAGGCGCAGGCCCGGCAGACTAAGCTGTTTCGCGGCGACCGTGATGTCCGCCCGCGCCGGCTCCGCCAAGCCCAGGCCGAGGCCGAACAGCAGGAACAGGCACAGCAGCAGATGGCTTGATGTCGGGCGCATGTCGGGCCATTCTGCCAAAACCAGCTGAACCAAGGATTCGGTCATGCCCGTCGCCCCCGCCGCGTTCCCGCCGCCACGCATCCTGGTGGCCGATGACGATCAGGCCAGCCGCCGCTTCCTGTGCGACGGATTGCGCTCGCTGGGCGCCGAGGTGCGGGACTGCGCCGATGGTACGCAGGCGCTGCAACTGGCCCGCCATGAGGCCTTCGACCTGCTGCTGCTGGACTGCCGCATGCCTGGCGCCGGCGCCCGCGAGGTATTGGCGGCGCTGCGCGACGACGCCCAGGCCCGTTCCGCCGGCAGTCTCGCGGTGGCCAGCTCCGCCGAGCTGGAGGCCACCGAGCGCCGCGAACTGCTGGCCGCCGGCTTCGACGCGGTGCTGCGCAAGCCCTGCGGCATCGCAGAGCTGCAGCGCCTGCTGGCCCTGCTGCCAGGCGCCACGCCGCTGCTGGACGACGCGGCGGCACTGCGGGCCAGCGGCGACGCCACCACCATGCAGGCGCTGCGCCAGCTGCTGCGTGGCGAGCTGGCCCTGCTGCACCAGGAACTGGGCATGCCGGTTCGCGACCATGCGGCGCTGGACGACCGGCTGCACCGGCTGCGTTCGTCCTGCGGTTTCTGCGGCACCGCCGCGTTGGCCGCCGAGGTGGCCAGCCTGCAGCAGCGGCTGCGCGAGGAGCCGCACGATGTCGCCCCGGCCATCGCGCGATTCCGCAGCGCTGTGCAGGTCACGCTGCAGGCTCTGGATACCTGAGAGCCTGTCCAATGTCCTCACGCAGCTCGCGGAGACATTGAACAAGCCCTGCCGCCAACCGCCTCAACGCCTCAACGACGCGGCTGCGCGCCCGCCAGCATGCTCCACGCGCGCAGTTCGCCCCCGCCCAGGTGGTAACGGATCACCTCGCGCATCAGTCGGCGCAACGCCGCCGCCCCCTCGTGATCCGGCATGCGGTCTTCGGCCAGCGCCAGCAGGTCGCCGCCGCGCACCGCACGGGCCGCACCGGCAGCGCAACGCACGGCGCCTTGCTCCACGTCGTAGCGGTAATGCGCCTGCGCCTGCAGCGCCTCCTCGCCGCCGGCCTCGTGGCGCAATTGCAATCCGTAGCCGATGGCCTCCAGCAGGTCGCGCTCGAAACGGCGCAACGTCCAGCCCGCCGGTTCGCCCGCGGCCAGCCGCGCCAGCGTGCGCGCATAGGCGTCGAACAGCGCCGGATGGGCGTCCTGCCGCGCGGTCAGCCGCACCACCAGCTCGTTGAGGTAGAGCCCCGCCAGGCCGTGGTCGCCACCCAGTCGCAGCGGCATGCCCACCGTCTCGGCGCCCGTCAGCGTGGCCAGTTCGCCGCGCAACAGCAGGTCCAGCGCCAGCGGCTGGAATGGCTCCAGTTGCGCCCGCCGCAACTTTGCCCGTTCGCCACGCACCCCGCGCGCCACCACGCCGAGCCGGCCGTGGTCGCGGGTCAGGCATTCCAGCAGCAGCGAAGTCTCGCGGTAGGGCCGCGCATGCAGCACGTAGGCGGGTTGCTGGTCGAGGCGCATGAAAAATCAAGAGTGAGGAACGAGAAGTGAGAAGTGAGAGCGCGCAAGAAGCGAAAAGCGAATGGCGATGATGCGAGAAGCATCCCAGGCTTTTCTCTCACTTCTCACCCCTCACCTCTCCCTCCTAATCCGTATAGCCGAACTTCTTCAGCATCGCCTCGTCGTCCACCCAGCCCTCGCGCACCTTCACCCACAGCTTGAGGAAGACCTTGCGCTCGAACAGGCGCTCCATGTGGCGGCGCGCTGCCGTGCCAATGGCCTTGAGCTGGGCGCCGCCCTGGCCGATCACGATGGCCTTCTGGCCGGCGCGTTCGACCCAGATCACCGCGTGGATCTCGGCGACGCCGTCGGGGCGGTCGTTGAATTGCTCGATCTCCACCGTGGTGGCATAGGGCAGTTCCTGGTCCAGTCGCAGCATCAGCTGCTCGCGCACCATCTCGGCGGCGAGGAAGCGCTCGCTGCGGTCGGTGATCTCATCCTCACCGTACACCGGCGCGCGCACCGGCAGGCGGGCGAGGATGGCCCGCTCCAGTTCGGCCAGGCCCTTCTTTTTCAACGCGCTGGCGTAGTGGATCTCGTCGTAGTCGTGCTGCTCGCTCAAGCCGGCCACGAACGGCAGCAGGGCCGTCTTGTCCTTGCTCAGGTCCACCTTGTTGATGACCAGCAGGCGCGGCGCCTTCTGCTCGGTGAGCGCGGCGTACAGCGCCTCGTCCTCGTCGGTCCAGCGGCCCGCCTCGATCACCTGCACCACCAGGTCGACGTCGCTGATCGCCGCGCGCGCGGCGCGGTTGAGGCTGCGGTTCATCGCCCGCTTGGCGCCGCGGTGCAGACCAGGCGTGTCGACATAGAGGATCTGCCCGGCTTCGCTGCTGGCGATGCCGAGGATGCGGTGGCGGGTGGTCTGCGGGCGCGGGCTGACGATGGAGAGGCGGAAGCCGATCAGCGCGTTGAGCAGGGTCGACTTGCCCACGTTCGGGCGGCCGGCCAGCGCGACCAGGCCACAGCGATAGTCCGCGTGCGGCAGCGCGCCGTCGGCGCCGGATTCGATGGGATGATCCATGGGAAGGAGTACTCGGACGGGTATGCGGCATTGTAGTGCGCCAACCCGTGCCCGCAGGCAGTCGGCGCAAATGCGGTCGCACTCAGGCGGCGCGCGACTGCTCGATCAAGTGGGCCAGCACGGCGTCGGCAGCGTCCTGTTCGGCCTGGCGCCGGCTGGAGCCGCTGGCCTCGGCGCTGAACAGCTGCGGCTCGGTCACCGTGCAGCGCACGTCGAAGACCTTGGCGTGATCCTCGCCGTGGCTGTCGACCAGTTCGTACTGCGGCAGCGCGTGGCCATGGCCCTGCAGCCACTCCTGCAGGCGGGTCTTGGCGTCCTTGGAGGAGCGTTGCAGCGCGGCGATGCGTTCCGCGAACAGCTCACGCACCACCTGCCGACAGGCGTCGAGGCCACCATCGAGGAAGACCGCCGCCAGCGAAGCCTCGAACGCATCGGCAAGGATGGAGTCGCGGCGGAAACCGCCACTCTTCAATTCGCCAGGACCGAGCTTCAGCGCATCGCCCAGTTCCAGCTCGCGCGCGATCGCCGCCAGCGCCTGGCCGTTGACCAGCTGCGCGCGCAGGCGCGACAGCTCGCCTTCGCTGGCCTTCGGGTGCACCTCGTACAGCATCTCGGCCACGAAGGCGCCCAGCAGGGCATCGCCGAGAAACTCCAGGCGCTCATTGTTCGGCTTGCCGACGCTGCGGTGGGTCAACGCCAGCGCAGCAAGTTCGGGATCGCGGAAACGGTAGTTCAGGGTCAAGCGGGGCGACTCACTCGTTCACGTTGCCCTGCAGCGGCACGCTCTTCTCGAAGTGCAGCAGGAAATCGATGTTGTACATGAACGGGATGTCCTTGTCGTAGGCGACGTGCAGCACGCTGGTGCCGCCGTTGTCGCGGCTGATCGTGATGTCGGTCGGCTTGACGGTGGCGTCGTCCACGTACTGGAAATCCATCTTGCGCAACAGCTCGCGGCGGATCTCGTCCAGCGACTTGCCGCTGGTGCCGGAGCTGGCGATGCCGTTCATCGCCTTCACCACGCCACCATATTCGGTATAGGACGGCACCAGCTTCATCGCCATGTAGCCGAAGAAACCCACCACCAGCAGGATCACCAGGAACCCGATCAGGGTCACGCCCGACTGCTTCGTTTTC
>Ga0310811_10005751_pt1 | contig 15748 bp, 11 predicted proteins | sample YCmetagenome_FD_207642 | JGI IMG/M metagenome (GOLD analysis project Ga0310811, IMG submission 207642) | Soil microbial communities from experimental microcosm in Duke University, North Carolina, United States - YC | ecosystem: Engineered > Artificial ecosystem > Soil microcosm > Unclassified ...
CGGGTCAAGGTGCCGGTTACGACGCTGTTGCGCCACCACTGGCAACCGACGCTGCTCGGCGCGATGGCCATGATCGTCTGCTATACGCTGTTCTATATCTCGACCGTGTTTTCGCTGTCGTATGGCATCGGCACGCTGCATCTGCCGCGCCAGCAGTTCCTCGGCCTGCTGTGCGTGGCCGTGGTCTTTATGGGTCTGGCCATGCCGATCTCGGCGTGGGCCAGCGACAAGTTCGGCCGCAAGCCGGTGCTGATCGTGGGCGCGCTGGCGGCGATCGCCTCGGGCTTCACGATGTCGCCCTTGCTCGGCAGCGGCCACATCGACGCCATCACGCTGTTTTTGATTGTCGAACTATTCCTGATGGGCATCACGTTCGCCCCCATGGGCGCATTGTTGCCCGAGCTCTTTCCGACCAACGTGCGCTACACCGGCGCGGGCGTCTCGTACAACCTGGGCGGCATCCTCGGCGCTTCGGTCGCGCCGTATATCGCGCAATTGCTGGCAAGCCGCGGTGGACTGAGCTATGTCGGCGGATATGTCTCGGTGGCGGGCGGGCTCAGCCTGATCGGCGTGCTGTTGATGCGCGAGACGCGCAATCGGAACCTGATGAATCTTAGGTAGCCGGCAGCCGGCGCGCCGACAAAGAGGCGCGCCGGACCCGCGACCAAGAGTCAGGTAAAATCAAACGTTTGCCTAGCCCCCTACCACCGATGCAAGCTACCGACCTTGACGGTCCTTCACCGTCCGCCACGCGCGCCTTGACGTCGCATGATTACAAGACGCTCGGCCTCGCCGCGCTCGGCGGCGCGCTGGAGTTCTACGATTTCATCATCTTCGTGTTCTTCGCGCCGGCGATCGGCCAGCTGTTCTTTCCGGCGTCGATTCCTGACTGGCTGCGCCAGTTGCAGACTTTCGGCATCTTTGCGGCCGGCTACTTCGCACGCCCGCTCGGCGGGATCGTCATGGCGCACTTCGGCGACCTGTTCGGTCGCAAGCGCATGTTCACGCTGTCGGTGATGCTCATGGCGCTGCCGACACTCGTGATCGGCCTGCTGCCGACTTACGACGACATCGGCGTGCTCGCGCCGGTGCTGCTGCTTGTCATGCGCGTGCTGCAAGGCGCGGCGGTCGGCGGCGAAGTGCCGGGCGCCTGGGTGTTCGTATCCGAGCACGTGCCGGCGCGCAAAGTAGGCTTTGCCTGCGGCACGCTCACGGGCGGCCTGACCGCCGGCATCCTGCTCGGCGCGCTGATCGCGGCCGCGGTCAACGCGCATTACAACATAGAGGAGATCCACGAGCACGCGTGGCGCACGCCATTCCAGATCGGCGGTGTATTCGGCCTGCTCTCCAGCTTCCTGCGCCGTTGGCTGAGCGAGACGCCGGTGTTCGCCGAGCTGCGCAAGCATAAATCGCTCGCCGCGGAGATGCCGCTGAAAGCGGTGGTGCGCAACCATCGCGGTGCGGTGATCACGTCGATGCTGCTCACCTGCACGCTCTCCGCCGCGATCGTCGTGGTGCTCCTGATGACGCCCGCCCTGCTGCAGAAGCAGCACCACATATCGGCCGTCGAGGCGTCGATCGCCAACAGCGTCGCCACCCTGATGTTGACGATCGGCTGCGTCGTGGCCGGCGTCCTGTGCGACCGGTTCGGCGCGCGCCGCGTGATACAGGTGGGCAGCGTCTTACTGGCGGCCTGCTACCTGTGGCTCTTGTCGACGGTCGACACACACCCGCAAGCGCTGCTCCCCCTGTACGCGATCACCGGCTTGACGGTTGGCGTGGTCGGCGCGATCCCGTTCGTGCTGGTCCACGCGTTCCCGGCTGCGGTGCGCTTCTCGGGTATTTCGTTCTCTTACAACATCGCCTACGCGATATTCGGCGGGCTGACGCCCATTATCGTCTCGCTGTTCGTGAAGAGCAGCGCGATGGCGCCGGCGATCTATGTGGCCGCGTTGTGCGCGCTCGGCTTTGTCGTCGTGACCGTCGCGAAGGACCGTCGCACGCTGGCGTGACGGCCCCGCAGGCGGCCCGCCCGCCTGCGGCGCACGTCCTTTGCACCACGCCCGCGCACAAGCGTTCTATGCTACCGTTGCGGAACTATTCACGAAGATATGTCGCATACCGAGGGACCCAAGTGGGCGTCGCCGAACCAATAACAGAAGCACACACCGCCGGCACAACGGCACAAACTGCCGAGGTCGCGGCGTCGGGAAGTTCGTTTTACGCAGCGATGCGTGTCTTGCCGCGCGCGCAGCGTGAAGGCATGTTTGAGATCTACTCGTTCTGCCGCCAAGTCGACGACATCGCCGACGCCGACGGCCCGCGCGAGGGCCGCCTCGAAGCGCTCGAGCAATGGCGCGCCGACATCGACGCACTGTACGCAACGCCCGACGCGTGCGCCGCCGACACCGGGCGCGTCGTGCCGCAAACGGTCGCGCCGCATCTCGCGAAGTTGGCGCGCGTGATTGCCCAGTTCTCACTGGAGCGCGAGGATTTCATCGCGGTGATCGACGGCATGAAAATGGATGTGGTCGCAACCATCGTCGCACCCGATATCGCGACGCTCGATCTCTATTGCGACCGCGTGGCCAGCGCCGTCGGGCGTCTGTCGGTGAAAGTCTTCGGCATGCCGGACAACGATGGCCGGCTGCTGTCGCATCATCTTGGCCGTGCGCTGCAGTTGACCAACATCTTGCGCGACATCGACGAGGACGCCGCGATCGGCCGCGTCTATCTGCCCCGCGAAGCGCTGCTCGCCTCCGGCATCGATACCCTGACGCCCGAAGCGATCCGCGTACGCGTCCTCGATGTGGCATGCACGCCGCTGGTTGCACAAGCGCGCGAGCACTTCGACGCCGCCCGCACCATCATGGCCCGCAATCCGCGCCGCACCGTCGCCGCGCCGGCGATCATGGCGTATGTGTATGGCGCGATACTCGACAAGCTGGCCGCGCGCGGTTTCGCCCCTCCGCGCGAAGCGGTACGCGTGTCGAAGGCGCGGCTGGTCGTTTTCGCGTTGCTGCGGCACCTGTTGGTCCGATGAGCGGCACGCTTTACGTAGTCGGCGACGGTCTTGCGGGACTGGCCGCCGCGCTCAGGCTTGCATCACTTCCCTTTGAACGATGACCCAGATTCTCGATACCGCGACCCGCGACGCATCGGAACAAGCGTGTCGCCCGGGCACACCGAATGCCGCCCTCGAAGAGGGTATCGACACCGCGCGTACCGCGCTCGAACAAGGCGTTAAAGCGGCGCGCGATGCGCTGCTGTCGCTGCAGCACGACGACGGACATTGGCTGTTCGACCTCGAAGCCGACGCCACGATTCCCGCCGAATACGTGCTGCTGGTCCACTATCTCGGCGAAACCCCGGACGCCGTGCTCGAAGCCAAGATCGCCGCGTATCTGCGACGCATCCAGGGCGAGCACGGCGGCTGGCCGCTGTTCCATGACGGCGCATTCGACATGAGCGCCAGCGTCAAGGCGTATTTCGCGCTCAAGATGATCGGCGATCCGGTCGATGCGCCGCACATGCGGCGGGCGCGGGACGCGATCCTGGCGCGTGGCGGCGCCGTGCATGCGAACGTCTTCACGCGGGTTCTGCTCGCGCTGTTCGGCGTGATCGGCTGGCGCGCGGTGCCCATGATGCCAGTCGAAATCATGCTGCTGCCGGCGTGGTTCCCGTTCCATCTATCGAAGATCTCCTACTGGGGGCGCACCGTGGTCGTGCCGCTGCTGGTGCTGCAGGCGCTGCGACCGCGCGCGCGCAACCCGCGCGGTGTAATCCTCGACGAACTGTTCATCGGCTCGCCGCGCGCGGTGGGCCCGACGCAGAAAGCGCCGCACCAAAGCCGGTTCTGGTTCACGCTATTCGCCGGTGTCGATGCGCTATTGCGCGCGACCGACCGCTACTTTCCGAAACGCCTGCGGCAACGCTCGATCGACGCGGCCGTCGCGTTCGTCGACGAACGACTGAACGGTGAAGACGGCCTGGGCGCGATTTTTCCGGCGATGGCCAATTCGGTGATGATGTACGACGTGCTCGGCTACCCGCCGGAGCACCCCAAACGCGCGCTCGCACGCCGTTCGCTCGACAAGCTACTGGTGATCGGCGAGAACGAAGCGTATTGCCAGCCGTGCCTGTCGCCGGTATGGGACACCGCGTTGGCCGCGCACGCTTTGCTCGAAACCGGCGACCAGCTTGCGCTGGATCAGGCGGCGCGCGGGCTCGACTGGCTGGTGCCGCTGCAGATTCTCGACACGCGCGGCGACTGGATTTCGCGCCGTCCGCATGTGCGGCCCGGCGGCTGGGCCTTTCAGTTCGCGAACCCGCACTATCCGGATGTCGACGACACCGCGGTAGTGGCCATGGCGATGGATCGAGCCGACCGGATGCTCGGCCGCGACAGCTATCGCACCGCGATCGACCGCGGCTGCGAATGGGTCATCGGCATGCAGAGCAGCAACGGCGGCTGGGGTGCGTTCGAGCCGGAAAATACCCATGAGTACCTGAACAATATCCCGTTCTCGGACCATGGCGCGCTGCTCGATCCCCCGACCGCCGACGTGTCCGCACGCTGCTTGTCGATGCTCGCGCAACTGCCGTCTTCGGCCGAACGCGACGCATCGGCGCGGCTTGCACAGCGTTACCTGCTGCACGACCAGGAAGCCGACGGCAGCTGGTACGGCCGCTGGGGCTTGAACTATGTGTACGGCACGTGGTCCGCGCTGTGCGCGCTGCGCGCGGCAGGCGTCGCGCTGGACGCGCTGCCGATGCGACGCGCCGCGCAATGGCTGCGGTCCATCCAGAATGACGACGGCGGCTGGGGCGAAGACGGCGACAGCTACAAGCTCGACTATCGCGGCTACGAGCGCGCGCCGAGCAGCGCGTCGCAGACTGCTTGGGCGCTGCTCGGCCTGATGGCTGCGGGCGCCGAGCACGAGCCCTGCGTGGCGCGCGGCATCGAGTACCTGCTGCGCACGCAGAACGCCGAGGGACTGTGGGACGAGGAGCGTTTCACCGCGACCGGTTTCCCCCGCGTGTTCTATCTGCGCTACCACGGCTATCCTAAGTTCTTCCCGTTGTGGGCGCTGGCCCGCTATCGCAATCTGACCGTGCGCAACCAATGCGCGGCGCCATGCGGGATGTGATGGAGACGGCGCACGGCAACGCCCTGCCGCGCGCACCGGCCGACGCGCCGGTACTGGTCGTCACCGGCCTGCGGTTCGAAGCAAAGATTGCCGCGGGCGCAGGCGTGCACGTCGTCTGCCAGCAAAACACGGCCCTCGAAGCAGCGCTCGCCACTGCGCTCGATGAAACGCTGACGCACGGATGTCGCGGCATCGTTAGCTTCGGCACCGCCGGCGGCCTGGTCGATGCGCTGCGGCCCGGCGACTGGGTCGTCGCGCGCGCGGTGCTGGCGGGCGAGCGGCGCTACGCGTGCGACCCTGCCTGGACCGGCGCCCTGCGCCGCGCGCTGGGCGTCGCACGCGACGACGATATCGCCGGGAGCGGGCAGCCGGCTGTCGACGCACAGTCCAAACGCGCGCTGCAGCAGACGACTGGCGCAGCGGCCGTCGACATGGAATCGCAGGTCGTCGCACGGATCGCCGCGGCTCGCGGCATCCCGTTCGTCTGCTGCCGCGTCGTCATCGATCCGGTCGAACGCTCGCTGCCCGCCGCCGCGCTCGCCGCGATGCGTGAGGACGGCTCCACCGATGTGCTGGCGGTATTGCGCTCACTGATCCGGCAGCCGGCTCAGTTGCCCGCGTTGCTCGACCTCGCGCGCGACGCCGGCGTGGCCAAACGCGCATTGCGGCAAGGACGACAACGTCTGGGCGAGCGGTTCGGCGTGGACTTCGGCACGGACGCGACAGCCTGAGCGCGACGCCGATCAAGGCGCGATCTCGTCTCTGCGGTGGTGGACAGAGGCATTGCGTTCCGCCCATCGCGTCACCATAAAACATCCTCAAAAGCAATTGCTTGCCGCCATTTAATTCTCAAAATTTTCTCAAACGCAAACGATTGCCGGGAACGCGCCCCTCTTCCGCTTGGGCGATATACAGTAAATAATACGAATACGTCGATGCGGTAACGCATTTCCATAAGTGCCGATATTCAATACGAATGCCCGGCACAGTGCGCGTCACCCGGCGGTCTCAGTCGGCCCGCCCTGGAATTTGACCTCCGCCGGCACAGTGGCGAGCTCAGTCAATCCAGCTATTGCGTCGCGACACTTATGCAGGGTGTCTGGCTCTTAATTCGGCGCAAAAAATGGCCGGAATAGACCAGCTTGTCTTTAGCGGAGAGAATCACATGCAGTATTCCACCGATATTGATAAATGCCGTGCAGCCCCATTGCACGTTCTGCCCGCCGCACCCGTCAATGCCCGGAAACATATTGGCATTACGTTATTTAATGGCTTTGCGCTGCCCGAGGTTGCCGCAATCGTCGAAATCTTCGAATTGGCGAATGCATTCCAGCCAGGCGCAGCACGCTACGACGTCTGTCTGTTGTCGGCGGGCGGAGGAAGGATCGCGAGTTCATCTTCGGTGTTCGTCTGGACCGACAGTGTCGATGCGGACTGCCGGGACCGCTTCGACGCGCTATTCATTGCCGGCGGCGCGGGCGTGCGCAGCGCACGCCACGATGAACGTCTGATCGGTTGGCTGCGCCGCGTCTACCCGCGCAGCGAACTGACCTTCCCCATCGCCGAAGGCCAGCTGCTGCTGGACTCCGCGGGACTCGGACGGGGCGCCAGCGAACCGCGCCACATGGGGCGCGCGCGTTCGATCCCATTGAGCAGCTCGTGTGACACAGTCAGTCCGCTGCGGGCCGCCTTGACGGTGGTCGAAGCAGACCTTGGCGCCGACGTGGCACGCCAGATCGCGAGCCGCGTGGCAGTGCAGATCGAAACGCAGTCGTCCCGCATCGAGCGCCACAACGCCTCAGTCAGCGTGGGAGTCAGCGAGCCGATCCAGGCGTCGGCGCGATGGCTCCAAGCGAATTGCAATCGCCCGATCGCCATTGCCGATGCGGCGGCGGTCGCCGCAATGAGCGAGCGGAACTTCCTGCGCCGTTTCAAGATAGAAATGGGGGTGACGCCGTCGGACTATCTGCGCGGCGTGCGGCTCGACATGATCTGCCGCATGCTCACCGAGACCAGCCTGCCGGTCGACAAGATTGCCCGCCGTTGCGGCATAGGCGGCGGCGAACGGCTGGCGAAAATCTTCCGAAAACATCTTGCGGTCTCGCCGACCGAGTACCGCATCAGTCAGCGGCCGCCGCATGCATCGATGTGACCGCGCTGCCGCCTCGGCGCGGCGGGTCGGTCCATCTCACCGCTTCGCCTGCGCGCGGCCCTTCCACATGCCACCGCGCCCACGCCAGTGCTGCAAGGCGGAATCGAAGGTGAATACGGTGTAAAGCACGGCCACACACGGCAGCATGGGACCCCACCACGGCGCGCGCCCATAGAAGCGCAGCATCGGCTGATACGCAATCGACATCGCCAGCCAGGCGAGCGCGCCGGCGGCGCGTGCCGCGCCGTGCGCGAACACGGTCAGCAGCGGCGGCGCTACAAACGTCAGCAGCAACGAGAGGATCGTCCCTAATAGCAACCAAGGCGAATATTTGAGCTGCGCATACGCGGTGCGCGCCACCATCTTGCGAATCTCGCCGAGATTGTCGTACGGACGCACGCTGACGGCCCGCTCGGTCAGCCCGAGCCAGATCGCGCCCTGGGCCTTCATGCGAGCGCCGAGCGCACAATCGTCGATGATTTCCCCGCGGATCGACTCGATGCCGCCTGCCGCCTCCAGCGCATCGCGGCGCACCAGCATGCAGCCGCCCGCCGCGCCAGCCAAGGGATGGTCGCGCCGGTTGATCCAGGCAAACGGATAGAGCATCTGGAAAAACAGCACGAACGCGGGAATCAGGGCACGCTCGAACAGCGCGTCGCAACGCAGCTTGGCCATCAGCGAAACCAGCACGCGATCATCGGCCACCGCCCGGGTGACGAGCCGCCGCACATTGTCCGGCGCGTGCGCGATGTCGGCGTCGGTCAGGAGCAGGAACGCTGGCGGCGACGCACCCTCGCAGGCCCGCGCGATACCCTGCCGCACGGCCCAGAGCTTGCCCGTCCAGCCCGACGGCAGCGGCGCGCCCTGCAATACATCGAGCCGATCGGCCGCGACGAGTGCGTCGGCCGCCGCGCGCGCCAGGTCCGCCGTTGCGTCGTCGCTCTGGTCATCGATCACGATGACGCGCAGACGACCCGCATAATCCTGTCGCAGCAGGCTGTCGACCGTCTGGCCGATCGACTCGGCTTCGTTGCGTGCCGGAATCACCGCGACCACGTCCGGCCAGGCAAACCCTTGTGCGAACCCGTCCGCCAGCGCCGAAGGCCCGCGATCGTCCCGTTCGCGCGCCAGCCAAAAACCGCCACGCGCCACTAACATGTAAACCCAGATCGCCAGCGAGATCGCGGCGATCAGCAGCAACAACGACATCATCCCAGATACCCCGCGCCGCGGAACCAGTCGAGCGCGTCGCGCAGCCCATCGGTATAGGGACGCGCGCGGTAACCCAATTCGCGCTGCGCCTTGGCCGAGCTGAAAAACATCAGGTAGCGGGACATCTTGAGCCCATCGATGGTCACGAACGGCTCCTTGCCGGTGAATTTCGCGACGCCCTGCGCGGCAAGCGCGAGCGGATAGAGCGGCCAGCGGGGCAATTCGATCGACGGCGGTTTGCGCTGGACCAGTTGCGCGATGGTGCCCAGCATCTCGCGCAGCTTCACGTCGTCGCCGCCCAGAATGTAACGCTCACCGATGCGACCGTGTTCGAGCGCCAGCAAGTGACCTTGTGCGACGTCATCGACGTGCGCCAGGTTCAAGCCGGTATCGACGAACGCGGGCATCTTGCCGCGCGCAGCCTCGACGATGATCCGTCCGGTCGGCGTCGGCTTGACGTCGCGCGGCCCGATCGGCGTCGAAGGGTTGACGATCACCGCGGGCAGACCCTGCTGCGCGATCATCCGTTCGACCAGCCGCTCGGCCGCGACCTTGCTGCGCTTGTAGACGCCGATGGTCTCGTGCTCCACGGCCGGCGCGGTCTCGTCGACCGGCTCGCTGGCGTCGTGCACCCGCAACGTAGCGACGCTGCTCGTATAGACGATCTTTTCGACCCCCGCTTGCAGCGCCGCCTCCATGACGACGCGCGCGCCGTCGATGTTCGAGCGCATGATCTCGTTAGGATCGCTCGCCCACAGCCTGTAGTCGGCCGCGACATGCAGCAAGAAGCGTACGCCGTCGAGCGCGCGCCGCATCGATGCGGCGTCGCGCATGTCGCCTTCGACAATGTCCGCTTCCAGGCCGAGCAAATTGGCGCGCGGACTGCTCGCGCGCACCAGCACACGCACATTGAAACCGCGCGCCAGCGCAGCGCGCGCGACCGCCGAGCCGACGAAACCGGACGCGCCGGTCACCAGCACGCAGTCCGTCCGATTTCCCGCGAATCGATTCGTCAACCGGGACGTTGATACATCTGCCATCAATCGTGTGCGACCGTTTAAACGGAAGCTTTCTGCTCGCGCAGTTCGGTGAGCTTGATTTCGACGTGCTTTGAGAACACGTATTCAGCCGGCCGTTGCTTGGCGAACGAAACGTCCGGCGCCATCGCGCCTTCGGTCTTGACGCCCTTGAGCGAGACGCCCAACGCGCGCAGCGGGTGGCGCACGGTGTCGTTGACCGCGCTGGCCTCGAAACCGCTGTGCACCATGCAGTCCGCGCACTTCTCATAGTTGCCGGTGCCGTACTTGTCCCAGTCGGTGGATTCCATCAACTCGGCATAGGTCTTGGCATAGCCTTCGCCCAGCAAGTAGCACGGACGTTGCCAACCGAACACCGTGCGCGTCGGATTGCCCCATGGGGTGCAATGGTAGGTGCGATTGCCCGCCAGAAAGTCGAGGAACAGGCTCGACTGGCTGAAGGACCAATCGAGACCGCCGCGGCCCCGCTTCAAAATGTCGCGAAACAACTGCTTGGTTTTCTCGCGGTTCAGGAAGTGCTGCTGGTCCGGCGCGCGCTCATAAGCATAGCCCGGCGACACCGTGATGCCGTCGACGCCCATTGCCTTGACGCTGTCGAAGAACTTCGCGACCTGCTCCGGCTTCGCGTCGTTGAACAGCGTGCAATTGATGTTGACGCGAAAGCCACGTTCCTTGGCCAGCTTGATCGCGGCCACTGCGCGATCGTAGACGCCGGCCTGGCACACCGACTTGTCGTGCATCTCTTGATCGCCGTCGAGGTGGATCGACCAGACGAAGAACGGGCTCGGCTTGTAGTCGTCGATCTTCTTTTCCAGCAGCAGCGCATTGGTACACAGGTACACGAATTTCTTGCGCGCGATGATGCCTTTGACGATCTCCGGCATTTCCTTATGCAGCAACGGCTCGCCGCCCGCGATGGACACCACCGGCGCGCCGCATTCGTCCACCGCGTGCAGTGCGTCTTGCAACGAGATGCGCTGGTTCAGAATTTCGTCCGGGTAGTCGATCTTGCCGCAGCCTGCGCAAGCGAGGTTGCAGCGAAACAACGGCTCGAGCATCAGCACCAGCGGATAACGCCGCGTGCGCGTGATGCGCTTCTTCATCAGGTAGGCGCCGACATACGCCGATTGTAGAAAGGGGATTGCCAAGTTCGACTCCTGTAATGGCACACGCTGCATTGCGCACGCAGCGCTGCGAATAACGGCCCGCTGAGGGCTGGCTCAGCTCTGGGCGGTGCTCGCCACTGAATTCGACTGATCACGGACCGGCTCGACATCGACCAGTTCCGAGGGCAGACGGAACTGAATGTTCTCTTCGATGCCATCCATGATGCTGACCTCCACCGCCTCGATGCGACGCAACGCGGCAATGACGTCTTCGACCATGCTCTCGGGAGCCGATGCGCCCGCGGTGATACCGATGCGACGCGCGCCACGCACCCATTCCGGGTTCAGCTGGCTGCCATCGTCGAGCAGGTAGCTCGGCACGCCGACTTCGGCGCCGATCTCGCGCAGCCGGTTCGAGTTCGAGCTGTTGGTGGCGCCGACCACCAGGATCACGTCGGCGCGCTTGCACAACTCGCGTACCGCGGTCTGGCGATTCTGCGTCGCGTAGCAGATGTCCTTGGTGTTCGGTCCGAGGATGTCCGTAAAGCGGCGCTGCAAGGCCGCAATGATGCTGCGCGTCTCGTCGACCGAGAGCGTCGTCTGCGTCACGTAGGATACAGGCGTGTCGGTCGCGATCGGCAACTTATCGACGTCTTCCTCGGTCTGCACCAGGTGCACCGGAGCGTCGATCTGCCCCATCGTGCCCAGGATCTCCGGGTGGCCCGCGTGACCGATGAGGATCACCTCGCGGCCATTTGCCGCATAAGTCTTGCCCTGGATATGCACCTTGGTGACCAGGGGACAGGTCGCGTTCAGCACCTTCAGGCCGCGCGCCTGCGCTTCGTCCTCGACGGCCTTGGCGACGCCGTGCGCGCTGAAGATCGTCACCGCGCCAGGGGGCGCGTCGGACAGCTCATCGATGAAACGGGCGCCCTTGGCCTTGAGCGACTCGACCACGTGCCGGTTATGCACGATCTCGTGCCTGACATAGACGGGCGCACCGTATTTCTGTAACGCGCGTTCGACGATCTCGATCGCACGCACTACCCCGGCGCAAAATCCGCGTGGTTGAGCAAGAATGACTTGCATAAATGACTCCAGCTTGAATCAGTGCGTCTTAACGACTCTTGTTCTATAACCCCGCTGTGCGCGGTTGCTACCCGGTCGCCGCTCACCGCGCACGGCCAGCGCGCCCGCCAAACGTTGTCGGGTCTGGGCAGACGGGATTCTAACCCTCACGGACAAAACTTGCTAAAAAGGCCCCACACGTTTTGTCTTATTTACGCGATTGTCATTTACCAAATCTTGCGTTGTGCTCGACCAAGTACGTGATCAAACTGTCGATGCCGCCTTTTTTCAACTGCTCCGCGAACTGCTGCTGATACACCAGGATCAGCCACGCGCCCATCATGTCGATATCGTAGATGCGCCAGCCGGCGGGCGTTTGCACCAGCCGGTAGCCCACCTGCATGTCGTCGCCGGCCCCTTGGACCGTGGTGCGGACCACCGCGTCGCTACCGCTCGCGGCGACTTCGGCGGGCTTGTAACGAAACCGCACATTTTGGTCATGAATTTGAACAAGCTGTAATGCATAGGTATGAACCAGCAGGTCGCGAAACTGCTCAAACAACTGTTTGCGCTGCGCGGGCGTCGCCTCTTGCCAAGGCGCGCCGACCGCGAGACGCGTGGTGCGCTCGAAATCGGTATACGGCAGGAACTCGCGCTCCACGACCTTTGTCGTTGCGGCCAAATCGCCGTCTTTCGCGGCGGGATCGGCTTTTGCCGCCTTGACGACTGTCTCGACCGCACTTTTTACAAAATCGTTCGGATTCGGCGACTTCACGCCTTGCGCCCATGCTGACGCGATGCTCGATGCAGCTAGCAACGATACTAAGAGTTTTTTCATTATGCTTCCCATACAGTATTTTACCGCGTTTCGTTTGAATGCTCGGCCGGACACATGCGCGGTTGGGGTACCCTGCCCGCCGACAGGTATACTCGCCACGACGCTCCAATAAAAGACCTTCATGCTGAATATGCTGATTGCGCGCATTGTCCGCTACTCCATGCGCCACGCCTACCTCGTGATCGCCGCCGCCCTGCTGCTGGGCGCGGTCAGTACGCTGTACGTCGTGAAGCGTTTCGCGATCAACACCGACATATCGGGCCTGATCGACACGAACGCGCCGTGGGCGAAACGCGGCAAGGCGATCGACGAAACGTTCCCGCAACGCTCCGAAATCACGCTGGCCGTGGTCGAAGCGCCCGCCGCCGAATTCGCCGACCGCGCGGCAGCCGAACTGGTCGCCCGGCTCGCGCACCACCCCGAGGTGATCAGCTCGGTCACTCGGCCGGACGCGGGCGACTTCTTCGAGCACGATGGTCTGCTGTTCCAGCCAACCCCGGACCTCGTCAAGCTGACCGGGCAACTGACCGACGCGAAACCTCTGCTGAGCCGACTCGCGCGCGACCCGTCCTTGCGCGGACTCGCCAATCTGCTGTCCGTCACGCTGTTGACACCGCTGCAGACCGGCAAGGTCAAGCTTGGCGACATGGCGAATCTGATGGACCAGAGCGCCCGCACCATCGACGCGTCCATGGCGAAACAACCGGCCGCGCTGTCGTGGCGCGCACTGGTCGCACCCGACACGGTGGCACGCAGCTTCGTCGAAGTGCATCCGGTGCTCGACTATACCGCGCTTGAGGCCAGTTCGGCCGCCTCCAACGAGATTCGCCGCGCAGCGGACGAATTGCGGCTGCATGAGCGTTACGGCGCAACCGTGCATTTGACCGGAGAGCGCCCCCTCGCCGACGAAGAGTTCGGTTCGGTTCGCCAAGGCGCGGTGCCCAATGCGATCGCGACTCTCTTGATCGTGCTGGGGATTCTCTGGCTTGCGGTGCGCTCCGCCAAGATGGTGGTCGCGGTGTTCGCGACACTGCTGATCGGTCTAGTGGTGACCGCGGCGCTGGGCCTGCTGATGGTCGGCGCGCTGAACATGATATCGGTAGCGTTCGCGGTGCTGTTCGTCGGCATCGGCGTGGACTTCGGCATCCAGTTCGCGGTGCGCTATCGCGTCGAGCGGCATCGCCGGGACAATCTCGAAGCCGCCCTGATCGGCGCCGCGAGCGACATTGCCATGCCGCTGGCGTTGGCCGCCGCGGCCACTGCCGCCAGTTTTTTTGCGTTCCTGCCGACGGACTACCGTGGCGTGTCGGAACTCGGCCTGATTGCCGGCGTGGGGATTTTGTTCGTTGCCTTTCCGTCCAGCGTCACCCTGCTGCCCGCGCTGATCACCGTGCTGCGGCCGCGGGGCGAGCCGGCCAGGCCGGGCATTAGCTGGCTCGCGCCGGTTGACCGCTTCACGCTCAAGTATCGCAAAGGACTGTTGTTCGGCACGCTGGCGCTGGTAATCGCCGGGTTGCCGTTGCTCGCGCACCTGCATTTCGACTTCAATCCGCTGCATTTGAAGGATCCGCACACCGAGTCGATGATGACGCTGCAGAAGCTGTCGGACGCCCCCGAAGCGGGCGTCAACGACGTGCTGGCGATGAAGCCGTCGCTGGCCGCCGCGGACGCGTCCGCCCGCCAGCTGCGCGGCGTGCCGCAAGTCGGGCGCGTCTTGACGCTGAGCAGTTTCGTGCCCGAAGATCAAGCGCGCAAACTTGGCATCATTCGCGCCGCCGCTGCCGAACTGCTGCCGGCGCTCGATGAACCGCCCGCCGCGCCGGGCACCGACAGCACCCGCGTGGCCGCCCTCAAAAACGCGGCCGGGATGCTCGAAAATGCCGCACTCGACCATCCGGGCGCGGGCTCCGCCCAGGCGCAACATCTCGCCACATCGCTGCGCAAACTGGCGGCCGCGGATCCGGCGACCCGCGATCGCGCCGAGTACGCGATCGCCGAACCGCTCAAGATCGCACTCGGCTCGCTGCGCAGCTTGCTGACACCGCAACCGATCACGCTCGACACGCTGCCGCAGAAGTTGAAATCGCAATGGGTCAGCGCCGACGGCCACGCGCTGGTCGGCATTTCGCCTAAGGTGCCGCCTGGCGTCGACCCGAACGACGACGCAATACTGCGCGCGTTCAGCGCGGCGGTGCTGCACGCGGAGCCGAATGCGATCGGCGGTCCGATCTCGATCCTGCATTCGGCCGACACGGTCGTGCGTTCCTTCGTCGAGGCCGGCATCTGGGCCTTCCTGTCGATCACCCTGCTGTTGTGGATCGCGTTGCGCAACGTCGGCGACGTGTTGCGCACGCTGCTGCCGCTGCTGGTATCGGCAGCGGTCACGCTAGAACTTAGCGTGCTGATCGGCCTGCCGCTCAACTTTGCCAACATCATCGCGCTGCCGCTGCTCTTGGGCGTCGGGGTGGCGTTCAAGATCTACTATGTGATCGCCTGGCGCAGCGGCAAGACCAACCTGCTGCAATCGAGCTTGACGCAGGCGATCATCCTATCGGCCGGCACCACCGCGACGGCGTTCGGCAGCCTGTGGCTATCGCATCACCCCGGCACATCGAGCATGGGCGAGTTGCTGGCGCTGTCGCTGTTGTGCACGTTGATCGGCGCGGTGTTCTTTCAGCCGGTGCTGATGGGCAAGCCGCGCGTGAGCCACGTCGGCGACGAGCACCCCGGCGAAGTGACCGCGCGAAGCCGGCACGGCCATGCCGCCAGCCACGCTAGCCACGTCAGTCACGTCACGCAGAACGATGGCGGCGCCGAGGTTCACGCGGGCGTCGCGCGCGATCGACAACACTGAGCGGGCCAGGCCGGCGCGCCGCCGTCGGCGCCTGCGCCATGGCCAGCGCGCCTGTGCAACGGCCAGCGCGCCTGTGCAACGGCCAGCGCGCCTGTGCAACGGCCAGCGCGCCTGCGCCATGGCCGCGGCGCCTGCGAAATGGGAACGCAGCCTCAGCCCGGCCACCGACCGTTCCGACTTCACCCCCGTCACACGGGCATTGCGCGGAAGTTCACCACAGACTTATCCACAAAATCTGGGGATAAGTTCTCAACGTGCTTGCGCGTGCGAGGAGGCCGACGCCGCCGCGCCGGGCGCCTTACCCATTCTTTCGAGTACGTGCGCAGTCATG
>Ga0310811_10005752_pt1 | contig 15746 bp, 13 predicted proteins | sample YCmetagenome_FD_207642 | JGI IMG/M metagenome (GOLD analysis project Ga0310811, IMG submission 207642) | Soil microbial communities from experimental microcosm in Duke University, North Carolina, United States - YC | ecosystem: Engineered > Artificial ecosystem > Soil microcosm > Unclassified ...
TAGCCAGGCGTCGACCTTCGCCAACGCAGGATAGGCTTGCTCCTGAAAATCGGCGATCCGGCCAGCCATCTGATCGGCAGTGCCGCGCATGCGGTAGAACCGTGGCAAGGCCAGCGCACGCAGCAGGTCCGCCTGCTCGAAGGTCAGCCAGCTCGTGACCTCGGCGCGCAGATAGCGATCATCGGGCAGAAAGCGGGTTCCTTCCGCCAGATACAACATGATCGCGGCGGATTCGACGATGGTTCTTCCATCCTCAAGTTCGAGCAGGGGAATGCGCGCGAAGCGGCTCTTGGCACGAAACACCGGATCCGCCGCCTCGCCTTTCGCAAGGTCCAAGGTAATGCGTTCGAAAGGAAGTCCGAGTTGCGTTAGCAGGATACGGACTTTCCAGGCATTTCCGGACAGACGGCTGTCGTAGAGACGTAACATGATCGCGAAGCCCCTCTCTCAGAGGTAAGAGCGCATATCGACACCCATGGCCTTTTCGACCTCGGGAAAGACGTTCGGATCGAGGGCGCCCTTGCCGACCGGGAACCTCGATCGATGGGCTATGATGACAGCGACCCGGCTGCCTGGCTTCGATTCCGAGATAGAGACGACCTCGCCGGTTCGAGGGTCCAGCGTCCCAATCATGTCCGGGAAGGTCGCAACGCGCTTGCCACCAAAATCCGCAGTCATGAACTCATTGTAGACGCCGAGGATGGCTTCGCCGTTACTGCCACGAACCTTCATCTGGCCGAGGTCGAAGCCGCCACCGTAAGTCACCGTGTTTTCGATGACTTCGCCCTCGACCAGCAACTCGCCGCCAACAAATTCGACAGTAGCGCGGATGCGATCGCTGCCCTTCGCCGCCAACATCGCGCGGCCGAGATCGAGCTGAAAGGTGATGGCGCCGGCTGCGCCGTTCTCTTTGATGAAGCCGGCGCTGAGCGGGCCCCGCGCCGCATAGATCAGGCCACCATTGATAACCGCGGCCTGCCGCATCAAGTTCGATGTGCGGACGATGTCGCCCTTTACGACCACGGCAAGCTCGGAATTCTCAGCCTTGCTACCGCTGCTGCCGACCTGGGTGATCGAAAGGTCGAGGCGGGAGGCAAGCCCCATCCCACCCATCTTGACGGTCGGATGGCCGCGCCCGTTCGATGCGGCATCGACATAATCAAGGCCGAGCGCCGCCGCGACGAGCCAGGCGTTGAAGCCGGGCACGTGCCCGCAGATCACGCCAACCGGCGGCTTGTCCATTGTTTCGATCAATCGCCGCGCGGCATTGACCGCGTCACGTGGCCGGATCGCCCAATTGGCGAAGCCGGGTGCGCCGACCGCCGTCGCCGTGATGATCGACGCATCTGCGCCCAACTCGTCAATTCCGACCAGCCGCACGCCACCGTAGTCGAGTGCCATCTGCCCCAGCCCGCGGTTCTTAGCGACCGCATTGCGACCGCTCCCGCCAGCCGACAGGAACAAACCCCCGACCATCCCTGCTTCCACATCATCCGCTGTCAGCATTCGCGCCATTGCTTTTTTCCCCACTCATCACCATCGGCTATGTCGTTCGAACCTAGGATCGCGCTGGCTCGCTCATGCCGAGGAACGTCGCGAACATCGAGCCGGCTGCTCGGGCTTCGGCGGCAGTGCCCTGATAGACCTGCACACCCGACGACATTACGCAGACGTTGTCTGCTACATCCAGCGCCCGCGCCGTGTTCTGCTCGACCAAAACCACGGTCAAGCCGGCGCGCTTGAGCTGGACTAATGCGTCGAGGCACAGGTCGACCATTTTTGGCATCAACCCCAAGGAGAGCTCGTCGACGAGCAACAGGCGCGGCTCGGCCATGAGCGCTCGCCCGATCGCCAGCATCTGCTGCTCGCCGCCGGACAGCGAACCCGCCAGTTGGCTGCGGCGTTCGGCAAGTCGCGGAAAATAGCCGAACACCCGATCGCGCTTGGCGGCATCGCGGGCGGCAGGCCAGGCGTAACCGCCGACGGTCAGGTTCTCGTCGACCGTGAGATCCGAAAAGAGCTGGCGTCCTTCCGGCACCAGTGCGACGCCGAGCCTGACCCGTTCGATAGCGCGACGTTTGGTGATATCCTTGTCTTCGAGGCGAATGGAGCCGCCGTGAATTGCGACATGGCCCATGACCGCCATGATGGTCGATGTCTTGCCCGCCCCGTTTGGGCCCAGTAATGCCAGGATCGAACCGGTGGGAACGTCGAAACTGACGTTGTGCACCGCCTCTACGGAACCATAGCCGCAGCTCAGCCTTTCAAGATTCAGCATGGCTCACCATCCCACCGCCGACATACGCATCGTGCACCACCGGATCGGCCATGACGGCGCGCGGCTCGCCATCGCCTATCACCTGCCCATTGTTGAGCACGACCAGGCGACGGCAGTTTCGCATCACTTCTTCAAGGTTGTGCTCGACGAGAACGACAGTGAGACCGCGCCGGTGGACATCGGCGATGGTCTCGGCCTGCTTCGACGCCTCGGTATGGTTGAGACCGGCGAGCGGCTCATCCAGCAAAATGACCTTCGGATCGATCGCGAGCCCGCGTGCAAGTTCAAGCCGCTTCAACTGTCCAAGGGGCAGCGAGCCAGCCAACTTTCGCTCCGTGCCGGCCAATCCGACTGACGCTAAAATCTCTGCCGCGCGTTCGCTTTCTCGTCGCCGACCAATGCTCAATAAAGCTCGAAGCGGGCTGGAGGTATGCTCGACGCCTGCAGCCAGGACGACATTGTCGAGCACGGTCATCTCGCGAAACGGCCGCACGATCTGGTGGGTGAGCGCAAGGCCACGCCGGACTCTTGTCGCCGTGGGGTCGCTCGTCACATCCGCACCGGCGAGCATGACCCTGCCCCGATCCGGACGAAGTAGGCCTGCGATGATGCGGATCAGCGTGGTCTTGCCGGCGCCATTCGGTCCGATCAGCCCGACGAATTCGCCCGCCTCCACCGCCAGCGACACCCCACCAACGGCCTGAACACCGCCGAATTGAATCGCGACGTCGTCGAGTTCAAGCACTGCGCTCATACCCGCTTCCCCCGCGCAAACAAATTTCGCGTCAGAGCCGCGAGCCCCCCGGGCGCCAGCCGGATCACCAGCACGAGCATGCCGCCAAACACCAACAGCCGGTAGTCATTGACGAAGCGGATCGCCTCCGGCAGCAAGGTCAAGCCAACAGCGGCGACAGCGACCCCCCAGGTCGACCCTACGCCGCCAATCACGACCATCGCCAACAGCATCACGGAAAACACGAAGTCGAACGAATCGACGGTGATGAACTGCGTAAAGAATGTGTAGAGGGCGCCGGCTAGGCCTGCGAGCGCAGTTCCGATCCCGAACGCCGCCAGCTTATAGGCTCGCGCGTTGATGCCCAGCGTTGCAGCCGCCGACTCGTCTTCGCCGACGGCGCGAAAAGCGAAACCCATCCACGACCGGCTCATATAGAGGCTGAATGCAATCGTCATGCAGGCCAGCGCCACGATCATGATCGCGTTTCCGGTTGCGCCAAAGCCGGTTGCGGGAATGCCGCTAATTCCCATCTCGCCGCCGAGCCATCCCTGTTTGCGCACAAAGCCGACGAACAGAAAGTTGACGCCGATGGTCGTCACCGCGAGAAAATCAGAACGCACCCGCAGCGAAGCGAAGCCGACGATAATGCCCAGCGCACAACCCATGATCAGCGCCGCGAGCAGCGCCAGTGGAACATTCGCAGTCGCGATCATGGTCAGCGCCGCGGCATAGGCACCTGCGCCAAAGAACGCAGCATGCCCGAGGCTGATCTGCCCGCAAAAGCCACTGATGATGTTCAGGCTGACGGCCAGAATGACGTTGATCCCTGCGATCGAAACGAGGCTGATGCCGTAGGCGCTCATGCTGTGCGCACCCCGGTAAAGCCCTGCGGACGGATCATCAGCAGCAGAATGAGAGCGAGGAACGCAATTGCGTCACGATCCAGCCATGCACCGATGAAGATCGTGCCATAGGCCTCGACCAGCCCCAGCACGAGGCTTGCCACCAGCGTGCCCTGTACGCTGCCGAGACCACCGAGGACGATGATGGCGAGCGCCTTGTAGCTGACGACAAAGCCGATTCCGGGATCGACCAGATTATTGAGGAGCGCCACCAGCCCACCGGCTACCGCCGCAAGTGCGGAACCGATCGCGAAATTCAGATAACGCACCTTGATCGGATCGATCCCGAAGCTCGTGGCTATCTGCGGCCTCGACACGGTCGCGCGCCAGCCGACTCCGATCCGGGTGTAAGTCGTAAAGAGATGCAGGCCGAGAAAGACGACCACCGTCGTAACAATGATTGCGATCTGGACGGCGCTGATATTCACTCCCGCGATATCGAAGGTTGTGAACGATAGCGAATTCTGACGAAAGGTGACGCCCTGCTCGCCGAACAGGACACGGAAGGCATCCTGCATCAATACCAGAAGCCCGACCGAAGCGACCATCGGCACGTCCGGCCGATACTTCAATAGCGGCTCATAAAGCAGCCGGTAGATCGCCATTCCGAACAACGGCGTAATGACGATCGCCGCAATCAAGCCGCCCAGAATGCTGCCACTCGCGTTAGCCACGAGAACCGTGACATAGGCTCCAAGCGCGAATACCGCTGCGTGAGCGATGTGCAGAATACGCAAAAGGCCGTAAACCAGCGTCAGGCCGACTGCCATGATCGCGTACATGCAGCCGAAACTGACGCCGGTTACGGCAAGATCAATATAGTACACTTTATCATCCTATAGCGCAGCGCCTCACTTTTCAGGAGGCGCGATTGCATCTAGATCGTCGACCTCGCCGGCAGGAACAAACTTGCCTTCCTTGATCACATTGACGGGGACCGTCATGATCATTTCGTGAAGCTTGTTGAAACCGATCAACTTGCCTTCCAGCAGCGGATAGTCCTTGGTCGCCGCCAGCGCGTCGCGCACTTTGTCTGGTTCGGCACTGTTCGCTCGCTTGATCGCATCCGCCATCAGCCGCACCGCCGAATAGGTCTCCGTCGCCACGCCTTCCGGTGGATAGCCGGCGCGTTGCTTGAACTCGGCAAAGAATTTCTCCAGCGCTTCATCCTTTCGATCACGATCGAAGCTATCGATAATGTAGGTACCTTCGGCAGCAGGGCCCGCGATCTCGATGAATTTCGCGGAATCGAATGCCTGTGAGCCGATGATGGGTACGGTGATTCCGGCGGCACGAAGCTGAGCGACCAGCGGGCCAGCGGTGAAGAAGTAGCCGGTGGCGTAGATTCCGTCCGGATTGTCGCGTTTCACGCTGGCGACGATCGACCCGAACTGCCGGTCTTTCAGCGAGTAGCTGTATTTGTTGATGACCTGGATGCCGTATTTCGGAGCCGCCTCCGTGAATCCCTCCATAGTGGCCTGGCCGTAGTCGTTATCCATGGTGATGGTGGAGATCTTTTTCAGCCCGAGCTTCTTGCCGACGTAAATCGCCGCAGCAATGCCCTGCGGTGGGCCGAGGTGTTCGAGGCGAAACATATAGTCGCCTGCCCGTGTGATGTCGGGATGCACACCGTAGGCGGAAATCATCACCACGCCGGCTTTTTGGAACACGGGCGCGGCGGCGCGTCCCGACGCCGAATAGCTGGCGTTGACGACGAGCTTGACGCCATCTTCACCGATCAGCTTGTTGGCCGTAAACATCGCCTGGTCCGATTTGGCCTGGTCGTCATAGGTGACGAGTTGCACCTTCTGTCCGAGCACGCCGCCAGCGGCATTGATGTCGTCGGCCGCGACCTCGCCTGCGATCTGCGCAGACTTGCCGTCGGTCGCCGCGGGCCCCGTCTGCGGGACCTGAAAGCCAATCTTGATCTCGGCGTGGGCCGGCATCGAGGCGGCCCCGAGCAAGACAAGGCTGGCAAAACCCAACAATACCTTTCTGCCGCGGGATGAAGAGTTAAGGCTGTATGTCAACATGGCTTTTCTCCGCCGGATGAGAACTGATCGTTGCCGTCCCTAGATTAGCTTGTGCTGGCGCAGGATTTCCCTCGCTCTCTTCAACGCCGCCTGCGGCGGCCGCGCGAGATCCCAGTCAGGCCGGTCGCCCTCCCGGCGCGTCGCGTCGATACCGAGCTTGGTGACGGTCCCGCTCTGCTCAAGCGGCTCGGAGCGATCGGCTCGAACGCCGGGGATAGTGAGGTAATCGCGATCAGGCTTTGCGCGCGTTGCGCTAGCCCATTCAACGTCACGCGCGTTCCAGGGATCGATGTCGTCGTCGACCACGATCACCTGTTTGATCAGGTTGACCGCCGCCCAAATGGCAAACATGGCCTTCCGCGCCTCTCCCGGACGCGGCGCATGGAGCGAAACCACCGCATGCAGGCGACCCGCGCCGCCGATACCGACCGCAACCTCGCGGACCGACGGCACCGCATTGCGAACCGCGCGATGGAGACCTGCCGCGATGGCGACCCCGCCGAGCAAGCAATGCTCGGGATGATAGCCCGGCAGGATAACCTGAAAGATGGCATCGCGCCGACGGGTCAGCCTCGCAAAGGTTGCGACGATACCGGCTCCATAATTCTCATACATGCCATGGAACTCGCTTACCGGCCCCTCCATGAAGCTCTCGCCTGCATCCAGCGTTCCCTCAAGCACGCATTCACAATGTGCCGGTACGAGCAGATCCGACTGCGTGCATTTGACGACATCGAGCGGCTCGCCCAGTAGCGCTCCCGCAACCGGGAGTTCATCCTCGCCCAACCCTAAATAAAGGCATGCCGCCAACAGAACGGCAGGGTGATTGCCAATGCACACCGCGATATCGAGCTTCTCGCCGCGGGCCTGCGCGGCTCGCGCCAGCGCGGCCAGGTGATGATTCGGCGCGATCCCTACAAACGCCCTGTTGCTTTCGAGCGGCATCAGTCTGGCAATCGAGAGATTGGCTTGGCCCGTAACGCGGTCCTTTGCAACGATCGCGCCAGCGGTGATGTACGGCCCACCTTCCTTCTCGAAAAAGCGGGGGATCGGCAGTTCGTCCACCAGCGATGGGTTTACGACAGTGTGCTCCTGGCACGGCGCGGTCGTAGCCATGCGATGCGGCAGCGGCTTTTCGATCGCCGCAATCAGTGCGACCTGCATCTCGCGGACCGGGCTGCCCAATCCCATGGCGAGGCGTGACGGCGAATTAAGCAAATTCCCGGCGACCGGCATAGCGCGGCGACCAGCTCGATCGCCCACGTTCAGGAAATGAAGCGCCGGTCCGGCGTCGGCCTCAGCAAGACATCCAGCTATCTCGTAATCCACGCTGACGAGGTCGGGAACGCTGATGAGGCTCTCCGCAGCCCTAAGATCCGAAAGAAACGCGCGCATCGACTGCCGGGAATTGGCCGCCTGTTCCTTCGCGTGCATTTCCATCTTGCCTCGTCAGCCGACCACGAACGGAGTCCGGAGTGGCAACGATCATATTCTGCGCAACGGCTCGGTCTATCGGCCTCGGCAAAATCAGGCCATAGGCAAAAGCGAAGTGGTGATGACTTCGACCGAAGGGCGGGCTATGCTGCGCTCGATCGAAATCCGATGATTGAACTGCGCACCCTGGCTTATTTCGTGACGGCATGCCGGGCGGGGAGCCTAGCGCTCGCCGCACGTGAACTCGATATCGCCGTTTCGACCCTGAGCACCACCCTCAAGACGTTGGGACAGGACTTGGGCGTGGCGCTGTTTCGGCGTAGCAACAACAGTATTTATCCTACGGCCGCGGCGCGCGCGTTGATGCGCGTTGCCGAACCGCTCCTCACGGCGGAAATGTTCGCTCGCCAATATATGGCGTCGCCGCCCAAAACCAGACTGAAGCGTCTAGTTCTCGAAATTGGGCTGAGCTTTACCATTGGCGGTGTCTGCGAGGCAGTCCGTAGCACCATCGAAGACATGGCGATTAAGCGGCCCGACGTTTTCGTCGATGCGGACTGGAAAGATGAAAAGGATCTTCCACACGTCAAGCCGATCGTGCATGATTGGACTGGCGTTGAGAGTAGCCGTCTGACGATTGGCTTGGGAGAGACCGGCCCATACAAGGCCAAAAGGGAGACTCTTCTACGCTCCGACCCCTGGGTCTTTGCCTGCCGGCTTCCGGCCGGCACGCATACTCCACCGAGCGCAGCAGAACTGATTGGCGGCCGTCTCGTAGTCCCGTTGCTGGCCTCGCCGCTCATCGAACAGGCCGAGCGCTATTTTAGCCGAAACAGAATAGCTGGCGTTCGCTTTCTCAACGAGCATCCCGGTGATCTGCCCCGCATCATCGACGAGTACCCCGATGCGGCGCTGTTCGTGCCGCGCAGCCTGGTGTCGGCACGGCTCGGCCTATCCAATGTGGCGGCTGTCGTACCGCACCGCCCGCTGACAATGGACATCACGGCCCAGACCGCCAAACCGAACGCGTTCGCCAGTCTGTTTGTCCGTCATCTAAAGCTGGCGATGGAGAAAGATCGATCTGCTCCAACCGAACGCCCGGTCGTCAGCCTCAGGCAAATCCATTATTTCAACTTGATCCATCGGCTTCGACGGGTGTCTGCCGCAGCGCGCGGCGCCAATATCAGCCAGCCATCGCTCAGCGAACAGCTCCACAAGATGGAAACTTCACTTGGGGACGCACTGTTCGAGCGGCATGGTGACGGCGTTGTTCCGACGGCAAAGGGCGATCGTTTTGCCCTCTTCGCCACACTCATTGAATCCGGATTTCGGCGTCTGCCGACGGGCGCTGAGGGAACCACGCTGCCGCAGGCGCGGCGCATCGTCGCCGGCATTCTTCCATCGGTCAATCAGCACGGCTTTCTGGTCAACCGGATTACCGAGGCTGTTGTCGACGTTCAGGCCCGCTATCCAGCACTAAAGCTTGTCGTCCAGGAGGCGCCAAACGGCACGCTGCAGGACTGGGTGATCCGCGGACAGGTCGGCGTCGCCATCGTCGAGACTGTTCTGCCGCGCATGCCTCGACTGCCGCTTGGATCGTCCGAGGGACTTGCGGTGATCGCCGGTGCCGTACACCGGATATTGCCACCCGGACCCGTCCGTTTTGCCGATTTATCGCGGCTCAAGCTCGCACTGCCGACCAACCGCTTCGGCTTGCGGCAGTTGCTGGAAAATGCAGCCGGCGAGCATGATCTGAGAATGCACCCGTATATGGAGATCGACTCGTTGCCGATGGCCGTAGCGGCGTTGGCTCGACTGCCAGTCTGTACCGTGCTGCCGCCGTCGGCGGTGGCGCGCGAGCTTGCCAGCGGTGATCTCGTCGCGCATCCGATCGTCGATCCCGCGATCATGCGGCGGCTCTATGTCATCTATTCCGGCGAACGGGCCTTAAGCGAGCCCGAACGCAGCCTGGTCAATGCGCTGCGAAAGAAGCTGTCGGAGCACCGAAGCGAGAGTTGACGTCGCATCCACTACTCTGCGGCCGGCATTGTTTTCTGCAGTGATATATCGAGAGCCTTAACGGCCTGAAGGATAACCGCTGCGCCCGCCGCGATCTCGTCCTTTTCGGCCCATTCTTCCGGGGCGTGGCTTTTTCCTGCGCGGCATGGCACGAACACCATGGCGGAGCGGCAGATGCGGCTCATGAAAGCGGCATCATGTCCCGCACCGCTCGGCAGATCCGTTTGACCGAGGCCAAGATCGCGCGCGGCCTGGCTCAGTGCAGCTCGCAATTCCGGATCGCAGGCAACTGGTGGTCCATCCGACAATGTTGTGAACGAGCTACGTCGAACGCGCGCTGCTTTCGCCGCGTCTTCGCTTTCGGTACTGAGGGCTTCAACGAAACGTTCGGTCAACGCTGGATTGGTGGTGCGCGCATCGACGACGAGACGGCATCGGCCCGGCACGATGTTGGATGCCGAAGGCTCGACGGCCAGAATTCCGACGGTTGCGACGAAATAATCATCACCCTCGCCATCAAGCCGTTCTGCAATCCGACGCACGGCCACAACCGTGCTGGCCGCCGCGACGAGCGCATCATGGCGCAGGTGAAGCGGCGTAGTTCCAGCGTGGTCGGCTTCGCCATCGAATGCAATTTCGATACGGCGGATACCGACGATCGACGTCACCACGCCGACGTCGAGCGACTGCGATTCGAGCACGATGCCCTGTTCGATATGCAGTTCCAGAAAGGCGCGGACATCATCGCGCTTGGCTTGTCGAAGCCTGGCGGGATCGCCGCCGACCCTGCGCAAGGCCTCGCGCAAGGCTTCGCCGCCGGGCTCGACAAGGTCGAGCATCTTGTCGTCGAGCGAACCAGTCATGCCGCGGCTTCCGACGCATGACAGTCCATATTCGCTCGGTTCTTCGGCAAGAAAGTCGATCACTTCCAGGGTGTGATCAAGCCGGACGCCGGAATCGCGAAGCGCGCGTGCGACTTCGAGCCCGGTTGCCACGCCGGCAATGCCGTCGAAACGGCCGCCGGCCGGCACGGTATCGCTATGCGATCCGACTGCGATCACGCCGAGCTCTGGCCTGCGGCCCTCGATCCGGCCGATCAGATTGCCGGCGGTATCGATCCGCGTCGTCAATCCAGCCTCGGCGAAACGTTGTGCGAGCCAGTTACGGCCTTCAAGAAATAGAGCCGTGAACGAGCGCCGAGTAAAGGGCCGCGTCGGATCAGTGATCTCCGCCAGGGCCATGACGTCCGTCCACAGACGGTTGGCGTCGAGCGGAAGATTGGATTTTGCCATGCGGCCCTGCCTTCTCTTGGTTGATGCCGGTCTTTATCGCATCCGTAGCGGACTGACAAAGCGGCCGCTGCCGGGATCGGCCATCACATGCCCGTCGGCGGCGACGCATTGACCGCGCACAAAGTTCGCGACCGTCCTGAACGGCAACTCGATTCCGTCATAGGGGCTCCAGGAGACGAAATTATTGCCGCTGGCGGCTGCACTATAGCGATAAGGGTCGCGCCGCATCAGCGCCACATCCGCATCGCGACCGACTTCCAGCGCTCCTTTGACATGGGTGATCCTGAACAAAACCGCTGGATTGAGCGCGAGCAGACGTGCCGCATGGGTCAATGGCAATTTACGCGCGTCCAGTCCCTTCAGCAGCAACGCATAGAGCACTTCGAGTCCGGGAATGCCGGAGGAATTCTTCAGCATGTGCGGATCGATCTTTCGATCTTCCGACCAGCTGACATGGTCCGTCGACACGATCGTGACATTGCCCGCCGCCAGATGGTGCCACAGCGCTTCGACTTCCCGGCGCGGCCGTAGCGGCGGGTTGATCTTCGCCTTACCACCGAGACGGCGGACGTCGTTTTCCTCGTCCAGCGTAAGGTAGTGCACGCAGGCCTCGATGGTCGCGCCGTGCCCTTGCGCCCGATAGGCGGCAGCCAGTTCGTAGCCTCGGCTGATCGAACTATGCACGATATGCACGGGACAGCCGGCGGCAGCGCCTAGCTCATAAACCTCCACAGTCGCGAGCGCCTCCGTCACCGGAGGCCGAGAAAGGCCGTGCGCGGTGTAATCGGTGATGCCTTTGGCTTCGACATCGGCCATGAAGGCCCGAACCATTTCATCGTTCTCGTTGTGGATGCCGGCAATCAGGCCGCGTTTTCCGACAGCAGCGAAACAGGCATAGAGCGTTTGCGGAGGAATCCGAGGAAATCGCTTTGGGTGGGTCCCGAACGTCGAAAATTTGAAAGCTGCGGCGCCGGCATCGACGAGCTCATCCACCCTCGTTGCGCCCTCATCCGGATCCACGGTCGCATACAGCGCAAAGTCCACCCGCGCCTGCGCACCGGCCTCCTTGATCTTGGTACGAAAACGATCGGCGGTCGCGATCAGGCAGTTATCATCATACGGCATGTCGACGATCGTCGTGACGCCGCCCGCCGCAGCGCTGCGCGTTGACCAGATGAAGTCTTCCTGGCCGAGCTGGCTACGGCTGTGAACCTGCGCATCGATGGCTCCGGGCATCACGAGAAATCCGGAGCCGCCATGTTTCTCTCCAGCGGGTGCCGCTCCGGATCCGACCGCCTGAACCTTGCCATCGCCTACTAGAACGTAGCCGTTATCGATCACGCGGTCGGCAAGAACAACCTCGCCCGCAAAAACCTTGTCAGCCATCGCTTTCTCTTCTTTTGATTGAAATGAACTTCACAAGTCGCCCTTGCGACTTTCGTCGCATCGGCTCTGCAGAACGTTAGACGAAGCCAAAAGAGACGACTAATCCCGATCCTCTGAAGCTGGCGATAGGAAAAACCAAATTTTGGATCCGTGGGAGATTGCGCTTCTACGAACCGATCAGATCGGCATCAGCTCTTCCGTGCTGGTGATACTTTGGGCAGGCGCGGTGCAAAATCTCCGCAGATATCCCCGCTTGCTCGTCGCATCCGGTTCGATTATGTATAGACATGTTCGGGAGGAAGAGCAGCTGACATGAACGATCCGCTCCTCGCTTTTGACGGTATCGGACAAGACTTTCCGATGCCCGGGCAGCGCTCCAAGGTGCGCGTGCTTGATGGCATCAGCTTCGATGTCAACCGCGGCAAGTTCGTTGCCGTCATCGGTCCGAGCGGCTGCGGCAAGAGCACCTTGTTGCAAATGGCAGCGGGCCTTCTCGCACCGACGCGTGGCGCCGTTCGCCATCACGGCAGCAAGATAACAACCGTCAATACCGCGGTCGGCTTTGTACCTCAGCAAGCCCAATTGTTTCCGTGGAAGACGCTGAAAGAAAATGTCGAACTTCCGCTTCTGCTGCGCGGTGTCACACCAAGTGAAAGGCGTTCCCGCGTCGCGGCAGCGCTTAAATCGGTTGGCCTCGATGGCTTCGAAAATCACTATCCGAGCCAGCTTTCCGGCGGCATGCAGAAGCGCGGATCGATCGCGCGAACGCTGGTCTACCGGCCCGACATTGTATTGATGGACGAACCGTTTGGAGCGCTCGACGCCCAGACCCGCATGGTTATGCAGAACGATCTACAGACCTTGTCGCTGGAAGCCGGCGCGACGATCGTATTCGTCACCCATGACATCACCGAGGCCGTGCTTCTTGCCGACAGTGTCGTCGTGCTCAGCCAGCGGCCATCGCGGTTGCTGGCAAACATCCCGATCAATCTGCCGCGACCACGGAACATGTTCGAACCCTTCCGTAACGACGGCTTCGAAGCGGCGTACGACGCGGTATGGACCGAGTTTCGTTCGCAGATCGATATCGGACGCATCCATTGAGCAAGAGCAAGCCGATGACCGAAATGGCCTATGAAGCGTCTTCGCCGGCAACCGAAGCCGATAGCCCGGCTCGTGTGGCCTGGATGCAGAAGGCCACGCATTTGCTCGTGACGCTGCTGCCGGGCGCCGCCCTCCTGTTGTTCTGGCAGTGGTCTTCCGGACGGCTGATCAAGGAAATCTATGTCAGCAAGCCAACCGCAGTCGCCCAACGCCTCTACGAGTTATTCGCCTCCGGCGAGATCTATCCGCATCTGTGGACGACGGGCCAGGAGCTCGTGCTCGGTTATGTCATCGGCGTTACGGGCGGCGTGATCGGAGGCTACGCCCTTGGCCGTTCGCCGCGGCTTGCCCGCATCTTCGAACCCTATGTGATGGCCTTCTATGGCGTCCCTAAAATCGCTCTAGCACCCCTGTTCATCATCTGGTTCGGCATCGGCATGGGATCGAAGGTCGCGCTGGCCTCGATCATGGTGTTCTTTCTGGTGTTCTACAACGTGTTCGCCGGCGTGCGCAGCGTCGACCGCGAACTCGTGAACCTTACGCGGGTGATGGGCGCGAACCAGCGGCAGCTCACCTATCACGTCTTTCTTCCGGCGGCGGCTCCCTTCGTCATGCTCGGGATGCGGATGGCCATTCCTTACAGCGTCATCGGCGTGATTGTTGGAGAGTTCACCTCCTCGACCCAAGGCCTTGGCCTGTTTATCCATGAAGCTTCAGCGACCTACGATCCGGCGGGCGTATTCGCCGGCATCGTCATTCTGCTCGGCTTTGTCATGGTCGCCGGCGCCCTCGCTGGTCGCCTCGAGCGCTGGCTGCTGCGCTGGCGCGCCCCGTCGGGTCTTGGTCCAAGCGACATCTGACCATCGGCAATCGAAAATCGGAGAACGCCATGCGCTCACTTAACAATCTGGTCGGAACGTTGGCGGTCGGAGCGGCACTGACGTTGGCCCCGAGTCTGGCGTTCGCGCAAACGGTGCGCATCGCACAAGGCGTCGCGACGCTCAGCTTTCTGCCGTTGTGGGCTGCGCGTGCGCTCGACACATTCACGCCTCAAGGCGTGACGGCGAAGGCCGTGGTCATTCCCGGTGGCGATGCCACGGCGCTCGCGGCGCTCGATGCCGGCGATATCGATCTTGCCGCGGTCGGCTCAGACGCGATTCTCCGGGCGGCAGCGAAGGGGCAGCCATTCGAGATGGTCTATTCGCTGATGTCAAAAGTGACGCTTCAACTTGTCGTATCGCCGTCACTGCTCCAACGGGCGGGCGTAAAAGTCAGCGATCCCCTCGACAAACGCTTGAGCGCGCTCAAGGGCGCCACGATCGGCGTCGCCGCAGCTGGCGGCACTCAGGATATTGTAGCTCGCTGGCTCGCAACCAAGGCCGGCCTCGATCCAAAGACTGACGTCAAGATCGCGCAGATCGGCAATCCTGTCGCCTTGCAGGCGGCGCTTGAAAACAAGCAGATCGACGCCTTCGTTCTCTCGCCGCCGGAAGGCTTTCTGGCCGAAAAGGCCGGTACCGGCACCGTCATTACGTCGCTTGGCGACGAGTTTCCGGTGCTGAAAAATCAACCCTATCTGGTTCTCGTCGCCAAAAAGCCGATCGACGACCAAAAGGCCGCGCTTTTCGTCAAAACGGCACGCGCGCTGCAAGCTGCGAGCGACGCGTTGGTGAAACAACCTGATCAAACCGCCCAAACCATCCAAAAACAGTTCTTCGCCAAGGCAGCGCCGGAATCGATCGTTGCCGCCGTAAAGGCGATGAACAGCGGCGTTACCGGCGGGGGCGCGATGGACGTTGAAGGCTTTAAGAACTTGCTGGCCTTCGCAAAAGAAAACGGAACCAATTTCGGAAAAGAGTTCGACGCCAAGGCCGCGGAGAACGAGCTTTGGACCAACCACTTCGTCGAAGGCGCCAAGGCAAAATAACTTGAGGCAAAAGAGCTCAACTGCTCGGTGTGAATCGCGCAGTCAGGTCATAAAGTGGTCCGGGATGAACGAGGCGCACCGCCGTGATCGGTTCGCCATTGCGCCAGGTCCGTCGCTCGATCACGAGACAGGCTATCCCTTCATCGATTTTTAGCGCGGCGGCGAGCGACTTATCGGCATTGCACGCGGAGATGCGATGCTCCGCTTCGGTCCACGGCACGTGATCGACCAGCCAAGCACTCGGCGCGACAATTGAAAAATCCTGCTGCAGCGACTCCGGCACAGCTTTCACGTTCAGGAGCCGGTCTTCGAGCGCAAACGGTTGCTTCGCCGCCTCATGCAGGCAGCGCAGCGCAAGCACCGGGGCTCGCAAGTCAACTTCCAACCGTGTCTTGTCCTGTCGCGTGGCAACGCGTTTCTGACGCTCCAGCAGCCTGTAGCTGTATCGCTCGCCGCGACTTTCGACCTCTGCTTTCAGATCGGGAATCTGCAAGACGGCCGAATGGACCTTGGGACGGGAAACGAAACTACCGGCGCGCCGCCTGCGCTCGACCAGACCGGCCGCTGCAAGGCCCGATAAAACCTTATTTACCGTCATCCGCGAGCAGGAATAGGATTCCATCAGTTCATGCTCA
>Ga0310811_10005753_pt1 | contig 15745 bp, 9 predicted proteins | sample YCmetagenome_FD_207642 | JGI IMG/M metagenome (GOLD analysis project Ga0310811, IMG submission 207642) | Soil microbial communities from experimental microcosm in Duke University, North Carolina, United States - YC | ecosystem: Engineered > Artificial ecosystem > Soil microcosm > Unclassified ...
TCGACTCCTTCAGTTCGCCGGCTTTTGTCACGCCCGCCTTTGCGACAATGAATACCGTTCCGGCTGTCGGCGCCAATACCGTCGCGTCGGTCACCGTGAGCACCGGTGCGGAATCCATCAGCACAATGTCGTAACCGGCCGACAACTCGTTGATGAGTTCGGGCAAGCGATCGTCCATCAATAGCTCGGATGGGTTCCGCTGGATCGAACCTCTCGCGATGAAGTCGAGGTTGGGAGCCACCTGTCTGACCGCGGCTTCGGGGGCGGCCACGCCCGTGATCAGATCAGTGAAGCCAATCGCAATGGCGCCGTCAAAATAGCGGTGCAGACGTCCCTCTCGAATATCGCAGTCTATGAGCAGGACTCGCTTGCCCGTTGCAGCCAGAAGCGCCGCGAGATTGGCCGATACAAACGACTTCCCGACTCCTGGCGTCGGGCCCGTCACGAGGACGATCTTGTTGATTGCTTCGAAGAGTGTGAACTTCAACGCGGTGCGCAAACCACGCAGGCTTTCCACGGCGGGATCGTGTGGTGCTTCCAACGCAAGCATGCGTGCACGAGGATGACGATCGCCTGCTTTTCGCGCGATGGCCGCTTGAATTTTGCTGAATGGAATCGTCGCGTACACGCGCAAACCAATACTCTGTTCGATCTGCGACGCTGAATTGAAGCCACCAAACAGGACACTGCGAGCATAAGCTGCGACGGTGGCCGCTATCAGCCCAAATACCAGAGACGCAGCGAGCACCAGCGCTTTCTTCGGTTTGACCGGCTCGTCCGGTAAAGCTGGCGTGTCGACGAGTCTGACATTGCCCACCTTGCCCGCTTTGACCAGCAGCAATTGTTGGGCGTTGGTGAGGAGCGACGTATACAGATCCGTATTGACCTTGACATCCAGCATGACTCTGGCCAGCTGTTGTTGCAGGTCCGGCAATAGCTTGAGTTTTGTGTTTAATTGATCCGCCTGCTTCTGCAACACGCCGATCTGTTGATCGACTGTCGAAACTTCTTTGGAATCGGGCCCCCAGTGAGACGATAGCTCCTGCTTCTTCTGCTGGAACTGGATCAGTCGCGTTCTGGTATCGGCCGCCTGCCCGAGAATAATCCTCGCTTCTTCATCGAGATCGAATGTGCCGTTCTGATCACGCAGTCTCGTCAGGTTTTGCTCGGACGTTTGAAGTTGCTGCTTGAGCACCGGCAACTGGGCCTCGAGGAACTTGAGCGACAAAGCCGCGTCTTCGGATTTCCGATCGACATTCTGCTTGACGTATTCCCTGCCTATCTGTGTCATCAGATCGCGCAGGTACACAGCGTCCTTGCCTTGAAGCGTGGCGATGACGACGCCCGACTGTTTGATTTTTTCCTGAATATTCAGCCCCGCCTGGATGTCACGAATCGTCATCGGTCGCGAGCGTCGCTTTAGCACGAACGCGGCGCCCGGCTTTCCCGTGGCTGATTGAACGAGAAGCGAGATGTCGCCATTCTGTCCGTGAAACACCTCTCTGGTTCCGATGCTGCCCTGTACCGGCGCTTCGAGCCCCGGACCGGACAACGCATAGCGGCCCTCGCTCCGAAGCGTCACCGTAAAGTTCTTGTCTTCGCTTCGAACCGGTACATCGAATAGCGGAACGTCGATTGCCTCGGTGCCCCACGTGTAACCGCCGCGCCCGAACAACCCCGGACTCGAAAGTCCGGACGCCTGCTGCGCGATCAGACGGCCAAGCACAGGAAAGCGTTTTGGCGCGGCGACGATATACGCATGCACCGCGTCGACCGCGCGAGTGACGACGAGGCGTGATCCGAGTATCTGGGCTTCGGCGGCGGCAGTCGACTTCACACTGAACAGCGCCGACACGTCGGCAAGCAAACTCTTTCCCGCCGACGCCTCGGGACTGTCCTCGACCTGGACCATGATGTCGGCCTCATAGACCGGAGTCGCGAGGAAAGCATATAGCGCCCCCACCAAAGCAAACATGAGCGTGATGAGAACCATCATCCGGCGTTGCTCGACGATGATATCGACGAGCCGGACCAGTCCATACTCTTCGGACTCGTGCATACGATCTAACGGTCGAGAACTGCGGGCATTCATAGTTGGGCACTCGGTCCGGATTTCGTTGACATCGCTGATGCACCTTGATTGGCGGTTGAGACTACCGGTGATTGACGACTTCCTTATCAACGAAGATCGCCTCGACTTCGAGATTCGCCGCATGAGACAACGTACCCGTCGTCACCAGGGGTCCCCCCGCGGTCACTACCGGTTCGCGAACGGCGTTGAGCTGCGACGGTGTGGTCGACGGCAGCATCGGCGAGACTTTCTGCTTGCGCTCGCTTTGCAGATTGCGCTCGAGTAGAGCCTCGTACTGCGCGAGTACGCTGTCCCAGCGAAAAGCACTGTCGAATCGCCGCCCACTTGCCTGGCGCATTGCTTGCACGGTGGCGGCATCGGCAAGCAATGCCGAGATGTGTAAATCGCAGTCTGATTCAGTCGAGAAAAAGCGCGCTTCGGACCCTGCTACCCAACGATTGAACTCGTTGTCGTGCGCGATGACCGCGCAACTTGCGCCCAGTGCTTCGACGAGTGAAGGATTGGTGCCGCCAACCTGATGCCCGTGCAGATAGAAAAGCGCGTGACGTCTCAGCGCATTCACGGCCTTCTGATCGTAGATGGCACCGGGAAACAACACCTCCGGCCCCGCGGCGTCAATGACCTGGCGATGGTACGGGTTGTTCTGGGAATCGTATTTGCCCAGTACGACGAGTTTGGCCGCCCGAGGGCGGCGTGAGAAAGCGGTAACGATCTCGAGTACGGAATTCTCGGGTTCAGGGCGCGCAATGACGAGCGCATAGGATGTCTTGTCCAGGCTCAGTTCTTTGGGCAGATCGCCACTCAGTTCGTCGATACGATCGGCTCCGTATGGAATCATCGTGATTTTGCGATGATTCACACGCGTGCCAAGGTGAGCAGCAATGGACGGGTGATCGGCGATCAAATGGTTGCCTGTCCAACAGCCAATGCGCTCGTTCATATACAGCCACGCGCGCTCATGCCAACGCCATTTCGTGCGGCGCCATTCCAGGCCGTCCATGTTGATCAGATTCTTGATGCCACGCCAACGTAGATAAGTACAGAAAATCGCGGTGTTGTATCCCAACGTCAGCACGAGCGAGCCCTCGGCTTCAGCGGCACTTCGAACCGACTTCCAGTCGAATTCCACAGTTCCTATTGCACCGTCTCGCTTGATGGGTACGAAGATACGTCTTATTCCGCACCAGTTGTCCTCGGTGAGTTGCACGCCGCCGACCTGGCCTTGGCAATAGACAGTCACAGCCCAACCACGTCTCGTCAGATGGAGCGCAAGTCGTTCGGCGAATGTCTCGAAGCCGCCGTGTTGCGCCGGAATGCCCCGTGTTCCCATGATCAACAGCTGTTTGGTTTGCATGTCGATTGACCTTAACGTTCCGAAGTCATGCTGCCGCGTCGTTTGGGTGGTATACGGCCTAAGCCTATGGCAGCCAGCATGGAGATTTCGGTCACTGTTGTGATTGATTCCGCCAAATGTCGAACGAGTTCTCAGACCGGCCTCCCCGGGCGTCGGACGACGAATGCAGTACTTGTGATCTCTATCTGCAGGGCTTGTCGGAATGGGCCAAAGAATTGACGTAAGCGGATGCGCACGCTTAATTAGGATCGGTCGAAATGTGAGAGGAATCTATCGTCATGAAAAGAGACAGCACTCCGGTTGTCATCGTGCCTGATGCCCTCAAGTCGAATGCGCTCAAGCCGCCGATCGACAGGCGTCTGGAGTCGTCACTGCGTCCGGATCCCTTGGTGGGATTAGTAGAAAGATCGCTATTTCATGAACCATGGTGGCTGGATGCCACGGCAGGCGAAAACTGGCACATGGCCGTCGTCAAATCGGGCGATGAGGTCATTGGCGAAATGCCGTACACGCTGACCCAAAGAGGCCTATGGCGAGTGTCGTATCTGCCGCCTATCACCCGCACCCTCGGGCCGGTGATCAAGCGCCAATCCGCGCATGCCGGCAACGCTGAATGGGTCCATCGTCTGGATGTCACGCGAGAGTTGATCTCGCAGTTGCCCCGGTGCGCGCACTTTCAGCAGCTTGCGGACCCCCTCGTATCGGAAGCCGAGGCAGCCGCATTCGCACTGGCCGGTTTCAAGGTGTCCGTGCAATTCACGCTCAAATTGCCGGCTGGCCTGGATGAAGAAACAGTTTGGAGCAGGCTTCGCCGGAACACCCGCAATCATGTCCGGCGCTCGTCGGAGCGATTCGTCGTACAGCAGATCACAGACGTCGATGCGTTCGTCCGCTTCTACGATTCGAACCTTTCCGAGCGCGAGCTCGACAACGTCTATGGCTCCGCGATCATGCGGCGGCTACTGACCGAAGTCCTGAAACGGGAAGCCGGCACGCTACTCGGTTCCTTCGATAGCGACGGTTCGCTGACTGCCGCGACCGCGCTCGTGTGGGACCGGGCCAACCTCTATTACATTCTGGCGACGCGCAAAGCCGCCGCGCACAGCGGTGCAGTCGCGCTGCTGATCTGGCAAGCGATGAAGATCGCCCGCGAACGCAACGTCGAATTCGACTTCGACGGCGTTTCGACAGCGGGGATTCTGCAATTCCTTTCGGGCTTCGGCGGCCAACTGGTGCGGCGTTATCAGTTCGAATACATGCGGGTCGACTTCGCACTTATACGCGGCGCACGTGCGCGCGCGAGAGAGCTTATAAACGCGGCGCGCCAGCGTGACGCCGAGAAGAACGCGCAGGACGAATAGGAATCATCAGGCATGGACTTGCTTTCACGGCCCCTCATTCATCGCGGAATGACAAGACTGATTCGCCGGCTCCAAATCGCGGAAAGCGATGCCAATCTTCTCGTGGTGCAGGTTGCCGAGCCGGTAGTCCGTCGGTGTAATCGACAGATGTCTTTTAAACAGCTTGGCGAGCTGGCCGCCACTGCCGATCCCGCAACGGCGCGCAATCTTGTCCACCGGAAGTTGCGATTCGACCAGCATGCGGCAACTCAGTCTGAGTCGCGCGTTCTGAAGATAGTCCGACGGTGTCATGCCGATTTCAGCCTTGAAGCGACGCAGGAAGTTCCGTTCACTCATGGCGGCCACATCGGCTGCCAGGCCGATCGAAATCGGACGATCGACGTTTGCGTCCAGCCAGCGGGCGGATGCCATGATCTTGTCGCTAACGCGTGGAGGAGGCGGCACGGGTGCGGGAACGGGATCCGGCGAATGCTTCGTCATTAGCGTGCCGAGACCTTCTTCGACGACCTGAAGCACCGTCCGAATCGGATTCGTTGAATTCTTCCAGTGCGCCTGCTCGCGGATATGAGATGCGCCGTGCGGCTCGCTGGACTGCAGGTCATTTCGGCCCGTTAAGCCGACTGCATCCAGAATCAGTTTGCCTTCCGAGATTGGACATACGATCGCGCTGGTTGCATAGCGTCGGCGAACCCAACCGGAAAGCCGATCGTCGCACGCTGCCCGCGTCGCGCCTGCACCTCCGGCAATGAATAGCAGAACCGTTGAATCCGTGGCACTGTCAAAACTTGCTTTTTCAGTCCATACATTCACGGCGGATGAACTGGCTATCCTTCCGCCTGACGAGGACAGAAGTGAAACGGCATAGCGCGGGTGTCCATTTGCTTGCGCTTGTATCGATTCGTTGGCTTTTTGAAAGATTTCGATAACAGCCGCGATCGTCGGTAATGAGAAACCATCGAACAGAACGATTTCCACTCCCGTAACACTGCTCGCGGCGGAAATGCGAACTTCAGCACACTCGTTGGGTTGTGTCGAATTCATTGCCACTCTCCAGACAGCAAAACATGGTCGCCTACACGCGGTCCGGTACTTTTCATGGCCCCCTTGAACAGACACCACCAGTATATTTATTACCGACTCTGCCGGTGGTCGGCATTTCCTTCCTCGACACGCTAAACGATTAAATTCGGGTTGTCGAGCCTGCTTTGATTCGCGAAAAATAAACTTCCGATTTCGCTATTGGACAGTGGCGCCATCCGCTTCAATGCTTTTAATTTCTACTTGTACTCCGCGACACTGAAGAGGCCCTGTTTTCGCGGCTCTTCATGATGTTTGGGCAAACCGGCATCAAGTCAGCTTCGCAATACGAGTGGTCGCGCATAGTACTTTTGCCGGGTAAATCCCAGGCTACTGGAATGTACGGTTCCGAACTAAAAGGCGAGCTTAAGCGGCTGATCGAGGCAGTAACGTGGCGAGCCAGATGAGTGCAAGATAAAGAGATACTCGATCGCTACCTTCGCTTTTCGCTGGTAACGCCGTCCGCGATTTTCGGATTCAAATCGAAATCGATAGCTCGCCGAATCTCCTTGTCTCACATTTTGGTATTTTTCAGTGATATCGGCGACCAGTCCCCCCAATGCGTTATCACGACCGAGACGAAAACTCGCGCTCTGGCTTCGCGATGCTTTTCCAACTGACGACGTCCTGTCTTTCTTCCGTGCCGTAGCCGATTTCGCCAGGTTCATATGGCACGCAGCCCGACCAATCGCGCGCGAGCATCGGCGAAGCATCAAACAAATGTGCGCAGACGGGGTAGATATAGACCACCCTCAATGTTTCTATCGCTCCCTCTGCCAGCGCGCGCTCCAGGTTGTCGAGCAGTCTCGACATCACGCTCGAGCCAAACGGATTGAAGAGAAAGACGACCAGCTTGCGGTGGGTGAACTCGAGTTCGAGCGCATCCGCCGCGAACGCTTGCATTGGCGTGCGTTCAGGATGCGTACGCGCGACGATCTTTGCATTGCTATTTGCGACGGCCACGAGGCGCGCGGCGAGATCATAGCCAAGCACCGCGTCGAAAGGGAACTCGGTCGCGACAATCATTGGACGCCCTTTGCCGCAGCCTACATCGATGAAAGTATGCCCGCGTACATCGCCGAGCCGCGCAAGCACGCGCCGCACGATGCTCGGCTGTGAACCCATGTATGGCAGATTGCCGCTCTCCGCGCCGAAGCCATCAATCGGCTCGGGTGGAAAGAGGCCGCCGGTATCCGTACCGAGTTCACGATCGATCGGATGCTTGCGGTAGCAACCTGTATAAACCACGCGCAACACCGGCACGCGTTCGCCAAAGCGCCGAACGTAGGGAATGAAAAGAACGGACTGCAGGCTATCGGGGAGTAATGCCACGAGCGCGATCAACGGCCATTTGATGCGGCGTTTCACGCGCTTCCTGAGTGTCGCGAAAGCAGGTGTGCTCATCTGGATTCGACCTCAAAAGATAGCCATAAGAAGTAGCGGTGAGCGAAAAAGGCGATCTTCGGAAGAGCCCGTACTTATAGCCTTCAGGATCCTGAGCCCGTGTGCCCGGTCCACACCTGTTTCGAATTGACAGTACTTTTTATGCTTACCCGTTAAGCCAATGAAGACAAAAGATGAGCTTCAGGCGCCACATTCTGCGGTTGTGTATCTCGATCAAACCGCGACGTCGGTATCGTTTTTTCACGGAGATGCCGCAACCTCGCAATACGCGATCTCGCTGTGGCACCCGGGTGCATTTAACGCATCGGCTGTTGCTGATTTGCCGTTGGCCCGCTGTTCGCATCCGTTCCGGCCGTCTCGTCGAGCGCCATTCGAAACCCAACGACGCCAGGATCTTCGGTCCGCGTAATCGTGAAGCCGCTGGACTTTGCGAGCGCGATCATCGCGCCATTCTCGCGCAACGCCTCACCGATCAGCCAGTGAATGCCGCGCACTCGCGCATATGCGATGATCCGCTGCATCAGCAGTTGGCCAAGACGCCGGCCTTTCTGGTCCGAGCGCACGGCTACCGCGAATTCAGCCGTTTCGTTGTCGGGATCGGCTACCGCGCGCACGACGCCGAGCGTCTGCGTGACACCTTCCTCGTTGACGATAGTCGCGATTAACGCCATTTCACGGTCGTAGTCGATCTGTGTCATGCGCGCGAGTTGCGAGTGATCGAACGCGCCGATCGCGCCGAAGAAACGCAGTCGCAAATCCTCGGGCGTCATCGCTTGCACGAAATCGCGATGCGCGATTTCGTCTTCAGGGCGGATCGGCCGCACCGTCACGCGCATCCCGTGCCAGTCGAGCGTCTCTTCGAAGCGGCGTGGATAAGGCACGATCGCAAGGCGGCTGCGCTGCGCGCCGAGATTAAGCACGGGGTCGACCACCATCACGTGATCGACGTAGACCCTGAGCGTCAACGCAAGTCCGACGATCTCGCGCACGTCGCAAACCGCTTGCGACAATGCCGTCAGTGCAGCGAGCGTCGGCTCCGGCGCAACGAGCCGCGCGTAATGCGAACGCGTGACGATGTCGCGCGCGAGGGTCGGATTGAGCGGCGGCAGGCCATAGACGCTCAACGCTGCGGCCACGCCGTCGACCGGTGGCGCGACGAAGCGGAACACTGGACCGAAGTTGTCGTCGTCGTGCAGCGAGACGGCGATATCGACGATGGGTTTTGCGGTGAGCGCGCTGGCGGTTGGCGCGTTTGTCAGCTCATTTGTCAGCTCATTTGTTGCCGCATCTCCCGACGCGCGGTCGACCGTGCCATTTGCCGCTGTGTTCACCGCCAGGCTCTCGCTGCCGGCCACGCGATACGCTGTCTTTTTCCCGTCGGCGCCCTCCACGCTTAATCCGAAGCGCCCCAGAAACCGCGCCGCCGCCTCACCGGTTAGTTGATCCTCGCTTGCTGCCAATGCTTCGCGAGCCTGAGCCTGGGCCGCATCGATCGCGTCGGGCATTTCCGCGGACAGGCCCTCCGGCGTTTGCATCAACAGCTCGCGGCCCAGCCGGTAATCGACCAGACGCGCGAACGCGCGCGCGAGCCGCCGCGGCGTCGTGTGAACCGGGATGCCTTGCGCGTGCAGCGCGTCACGCATCGCCGCATCGACTCCGCCGAAAAAGCACGCGAGCAAGCCGCGATATGCGAAGCGTTGATGCGCGATCAGCGCCTTCGCGACTTCGTCGACCGGCGCACTGTGTGTCGACGCGTGGACCACGAAGGCCGTGCCCGTCTCGCGATGCCCGGCGAGCAGTTGCAGCGCGGTGCCGAAATGCTCGGCGCGCGCGGTATCGCCGAGCAGCAGCGGATTGCCGCCGCTCGCGTACGGCAGCGCCTGTTGCAGCGCCTCCGATGCCTCGCCGGGCCACGGCGCGAGCACCCCGCCGGCGGCGGCGAACGCGTCGCGCGCGAGCGTCGCGAGGCCGCGGTCGCTGGTGATCAGCGTCGCCGTGCCGCCCGCCGCCACACGCCCGACGCCGAGCGTTTCGATTTCGTCGAGCAGGTCATCCAGCGCGTCGACGCGTACCATGCCGGCACGCCGGAACGCGGCGGTGTAAATCCCGTCGGCAGGATCGTCGCGGCCGGAGCGCAGCGCGAGGACCGGCTTGTTGCGCGCCGCCGCGCGCGCGGCCGACATGAACTTGCGCGCGGCCCGCACGCTATCGAGTTCGAGCAGAATCGCGCGCGTGCCCGGATCGCTCGCGAGGTAATCGAGCACGTCGCCGGCATCGACGTCGGCCTCATCGCCCAGAGCCACCGCATGCGAAAAGCCGAGCCCGCGCGCCTGCGCCCAGCCGAGCACCGCATTGGTCAGCGCATTCGACTGCGACACCCACGCGACGCCGCCCGCCTTGACCGTGCACGACGGCGCGCCCAGATGCGCGCCGAGCGCCGGCGACACCACGCCGAGACTGCCCGGCCCAACGATACGCAGCAGATGCGGACGCGCCGCCGACAGCGCATGCCGCATCGCGAGCCGGTCGTCGTCATCGCGCAGCTCGCCGATGATGATCACCGCCCGTGTCCCCATCCCGCCGAGCCTGTGGATCAGCGCGGGCCACGTCGCGGACGGCGTGCAGATCACCGCGACCGTGGGCGCCTGCGGCAGATCGCCGGCATCGTGGATCACCGCGTGGCCGCCGAGCGTGTCGTACTTCGGATTGACCGGCCACAGCGGGCCGGCGAAGCCGCCTTCGAGCACGCGCGCCCAGACCATCGCGCCGGTGCTACCCGGCCGTTCGGACGCGCCGATCACGGCGACGGATTTGGGTCGAAACAGCGCGTCGAGATTGCGGACGGTCACGGGCGCTCCTTGCGGTGAGAGAGGCGGGGGGCCTCCTGGCGAGGCGCATGGTTCAGTCAGCATAGGCGAATCCGGGACCGGCGCGGGACCTTATTGCGCTGCCTGTCCTGGCCGTCCGGCTACTGACGAATCTTTGTATCTCGCGTGCCCCCACCAGCGCGCTGGTCATCTCACCCGGTCAACGCCTTCGCTTTGTCCAGCACTCGCATCAGTTCGCGCACGATCCTGTCGACAGGCGTGTCCGCGACAAAGATGGCCGCCACACCGCACGCGCTCAGCGCCGCATGATGCGCATGCGGCACGATGCCGCCGAGCACGACCGGCGTTTCGCTGCCGCTCCCGCGTAATACGTCGATCAGCGACGAAACCAGGCTCAGATGCGCGCCTGCGAGCGACGATACGCCGACGAGATCCGGCTCATCGGCCGCGATCCAGGCCGCGGCTTCGCGAGGCGTCGCGAAGAGCGGTCCGAGCGTGACCTCGAATCCCGCATCGCCGAGTGCGGCCGCGACCACCCGCGCGCCGCGATCGTGGCCATCCTGCCCGAGTTTCACGAGCGCCATCCGGGGCTTGCGCCCGCGCGCCGCGCGCCAGCCCGCCACCGCAGCCTGCGCGGCCTGCCACGCGGCATCGCCGTCGCGGGCCTCGGCGTAGACCCGCGCGTCGACTCGCAAGGGCTGGCGCCAGCGCGGCCACACGGATTCGAGCGCCGCCGTGCATTCGCCCACGGTGGCACGCGCGCGTATCGCGTCGATCGTCGCCGCAAGCAGATTGCCGCCGCCGCTGCGGGCGCAATCCGACAGCGCGGCGAGCGCGGCACGCACGCACTCGCCGTCGCGTGCCGCCTTGAGCCGACGCAGACGGTCCGCCTGCTGCGCGCGCACCAGTCCGCCATCGATGTCGAGCCATTCGCTTTGCTCCGGCTGCGGCTCATGCCAGCGGTTCCCTCCCACCACCACCCTCTCGCCCGCATCGGTGCTCGCCTGCATGCGCGCCGCGCCGCGATGCACGCGCGCGTCAATCCAGCCGGTAGCGAGCGCCGCGATGATGCCGCCCTGAGCGTCGATGTCGGCGAGCGTCGCTTCGACCGCTGCCACCGTTTGCGCGGTAAGCGCCTCGATCAGATACGAGCCGCCCCACGGATCAACCACGTCGCACAATCCCATCTCGTGCTGCAGGATCAGCTGCGTGTCGCGCGCGAGCGTCGCGGCAGCCTCGCCGGGCAGCGACAGCGCCTCGTCCCACGCGTTCGTGTGCAGCGACTGCGTACCGCCGAACACCGCCGCCATCGCCTCCACCGTCGTGCGCACCACGTTGTTGTGCACGCGTTGCGCGCTCAGCGTCGATCCCGCCGTCTGGCAATGCATGCGCAGTTGCAGCGCGCGCGGCGAGCACGCGCCCAGCGATCGCGCAAGCCGCGCCCACAGCACACGCGCCGCGCGCAGTTTCGCGATCTCGCCGAAGAAATCGCGGCCCACCGCGAAGAAGAAACTCAATTGCGCGCACACGCGCTCGACGTCGGCGCCCCCGTCGACCAGACGGCTCACGTACTCGCGCGCGTTCGCCAGCGTCAGCGCGAGTTCGAGCACACCGTCCGCGCCCGCCTCCTGCAGGTGATAGCCCGACACGGACATCGCATTGAAATGCGGCATGTGTTCGAGCACGTAACGCACGACGTCGGTCGCGATGCGCAGCGACGGCTCCGGCGCAAAGATGTACGTATTGCGCGCCATGAACTCCTTGAGGATGTCGTTCTGGATCGTGCCGCGCAGTCGCGCAGCTTCGACGCCGGCTTCCTCTGCCGCGACGATGTACGACGCGAGCACCGGCAGCACCGCGCCGCTCATCGTCATCGAAACGGAGACTTCGTCGAGCGCGATGCCGTCGAACAGGCGCTTCATATCCTCGACGGAATCGATCGCAACGCCCGTCATCCCGACATCGGCCGCGACATCCGCGCAATCGGAATCGTAGCCGCGATGCGTCGGCAGATCGAAGGCCACGGACAGGCCTTTCGCGCCCTGCTCCAGCGCCCGCCGATACGCGCGATTCGAGGCGGCCGCGTCGGCGCTGCCCGAGTATTGCCGGATGGTCCACGGCCGCTGCGTGTACATCGTCGCGTGGATACCGCGCTGATACGGAAACACGCCGGGGCGCGCGTCGAGCCATGGCACATCCGCGAGATCGTTCTTCGTGTAAAACGCGTTGCGGGGCAACGCGGCGGCATCATTCATGCGTCCACCGTTTATGAGTGACGATTTCGGCAATGCACGCGCCGTCGGCCACGCGCGCGACCGTGCACCAGTGCGAGAGGCCGTCGTGATCCGCGCGGCGCGCGCCGAACGTGAGGGTCAGCTTGTCGCCGACGTTGGCGTTACCGAAGAACGCCATCTCGCGCTCGACGAGCGTCGGCGGCGCGCTGTGCTGCGCCGAGCGCCAATGCCATTCGGCCCGCTCGACCATCGACTGGAAGCTCGCGAAATAGAGCAGATGCGCGCCATTGAAATCGAGCGACGGGCAAGGCAGATAGTCGACCACGTGCCGCGCCGGGTGCGCCGCGCGATCGAGCGGGCCGTGGCGCGTCCATTCGCCGGAGCGAAAGCGCTTCGCCTGCGCGATCAACTCGCTGGCGGCGTCGGGCGTCGCGCTCACCGGCGTGCCCGCGAACATCGCGCGGCACACGGAGCGATTGTCGCCGGCCTGCTCACGACGCACGAACGTCGACACCATCTCGACGCGCGCAATCGCGCTTTCGGTCGTGAACACGCGGAACTGCCCAAAGTGGCGCGCGCCCGCGATGCGCCTGACGTCCGTCTCGATCGCGAAGCGCTGGTTCTCGCTCACGTCCTCGAGGCGCGCCTCGCGCACGCGGATCGCCATGAACGCCGCATAGGACTTGCGGCCCTCATCGTCATAGAAGTCAGGCAGCGCGCCGCCCGACTGCGCCGCCAGCGCGCTCCAGTGCAACTGCCCGCAGGTGCGTAGCAGCCATTGTTCCGAAAGCCCCGCGAACGCGAGTTCGGGCATGCCCGCCACATAGTGCGTGCGCGTCGGCTGCGGGGCGCGCGGAGATGGCGGCGCACCCGCGGCGGACTCACGCCGCGCGCGCATCGGGCCTCGCCAGCGCGACCATGCGGCCGGCCAGGTACTCGGCGTCGCGGGCAACACCCGAGAAGCGGCCCGAGCCCCACGTGTTCAGCCACGGCAGCCCGACGAAATAAAGGCCGTCGTGCGACGTGACGCCGCGCGCGTGTCCCGGATAGCCACGCCCATTGAAGACCGGCAGATCGATCCAGCTGAAGTCGGGCCGAAAGCCGATGCACCAGACAATGCTGCCGATTCCGCTCGATGCGAGGTCGAGTTCGCCGCGCTCCGCCTGCGGCTCCCACACCGGCCGATAGGGTTCCCCCGCAGGCGCTTCGATGCCCTGCTGCGCGATGAACTTGTCGATCGATGCATTGATGCGGTTATAGGTGGCATCGGCGCTATCGAGGTTCGCGCGCAGATTCGGCTGGAAGCGCAGCGCGCCGTCGACGTAGTCGTCGAGCGCGCCATAAAGCTCCATGCCTTCGAGCGCAAACTTGCGCAGATCGATGTCGCGCCCGCCATCGCGGCCCGTCACATAGTGATTGGTGTTGTCGCGCACGCCTTCGCGCAGCGGATGCTCATCGACCGGAATGTCGTAGTACTTCATCTGCGCGAGCCAGTCGACCACGTCGCGGCCGCGATAAAACCGTGCGCAACGTGGTGCCTCGCCAGCCGCAAGCACAACCCGGCGCCCCGCCAGATGCAAATCCTCGGCAATCTGCGCGCCCGATTGCCCCGAGCCAACGACGAGCACCGCGCCCGCCGGCAATGCGGCGGCATTGCGGTATTCCGACGACTGGATCTGCATCACCGAAGACGGCAGGCGTTCGGCCATGCGCGGCATGATCGGCGTGTGATAGCCGCCCGAGGCCACGACGACCTGGTCGGCGCTCAGCGTGCCCGTGCTCGTCTGCACGAGAAAGCCGCCCTTCGCGCGCTTCGTCACGCGCGTGACGGCCACGCCCTCGCGCACCGGCGCATCGACGTGCCGCACGAAGCCATCGAGGTACGCCACGATTTCGTCCTTCTTCATGAAGCCGTGCGGATCGTCGCCACGATACGGATAGCCGGGCAGCGCGCATTGCCAGTTCGGCGTGACGAGGCAGAACGCGTCCCAGCGCTGTTCGCGCCACGTATGCGTGACGGTGCGCTTTTCGAGCACGACGTGGTCGATGCCGTACTGCTTGAGGTAGTAGCTCATCGACAGGCCAGCCTGGCCGCCGCCTACGATGATCGCGCTGAAGTGTTCGTCGGCGACCGGCGCGTCAGCGGCATGCGTCTGTTGGGACATGGAAATCTCCTTGTGAAAGGTCAATCTACGCTGACGACGGTGACCTGCGCGGCCGGATCCGATCGATAAGCTTCGGCGGTGTGTTCGAGCACCGCCCACTGGTCGAGCGCCGAAGAGCACATGTAGCCGAATTTCGCGCGCACGCGTTCGGACGCGGCGTCGAGCGCGTCGTGCGCGCAGGAGAGAAAGGTGTCGAGCGGATAATCGCCGGGGCGCAGATAGTCGCGCACGATCGTCGACGGCGAATAGCAGCGCTCTTCGCGGCCGTCGGGCCAGCGCACGACGAAATGAGTGACGGGCATGGGTGTCGTCCTTAAAGCATTCAGGTGACCGGGGGGTCGAACGCGCGCGTTGCGCGGCGGTCGGACGGCACGATGAACGGCTGTTCGTCGAGCTGCCAGACACTGCGTACGTCGCCGTTCAAACGTAAATCGACCGACTGGTTGCCGGTGATTTCGCCGATATCGGCACAGGCGATGCCGCGGGCTTCGAAGCGCGCGGCCACTGCGTCGACGTTGTGCGGCGGCACGCTCAGCAGATAGCCGAAGCTCGGAAAGACGTCGAGCCAGCGTTCTAGCGGCACGCCGTCCGGTTTCGGTACGCGCTCGAGATCGATGCGCACGCCGACGCGCGAGCACTCCGCGAGCATCATCGCGGTGCCGACGATGCCGGCCATGCTGATGTCCTTCGCCGCCGCGCACAGAGCGTCTTCGGCAATCTCCGGGAGCAGCGCCATGTCGCCGCGAAGGCGTTCGGCGGGCGCGTCGGTCGCGGCATTCCAGTACGGATACGGTTCGACGAAAGCGCCCCGCAAATCGACGGCCATCAGAAGACGTTCGCCCTCGCGCGCGGCGAAACTCGACAGCAGGCGCTTCGCGCGCCCGAGTATCGCGACCGCCAGTTGCGTGCGTTCGCTGCGCGCATTGCTGTGGCCGCCGACGATCGGCACGCCGAGCTGACGCGCGGCCGCCGCCATCCCTTCGAGCACGGGCTTCGCGGGCTCGACGCCCCGGCTCCAGATCACGTCGACCACCGCGAGCGGCCGGCCGCCCATCGCGCATACGTCGCTCACGTTCACGTACACCGCGCAGTAGCCCGCAAACCATGGCATCGCGTCGATCAGGTCGCTGACCATGCCTTCCGCGGCGAACAGCAGCCAGCCGTCGCCGTCGGGAATCGCGGCGCAGTCGTCGCCGGCCGCCATCACCGCGCTGGCCTCATCGGGCGTGC
>Ga0310811_10005754_pt1 | contig 15744 bp, 39 predicted proteins | sample YCmetagenome_FD_207642 | JGI IMG/M metagenome (GOLD analysis project Ga0310811, IMG submission 207642) | Soil microbial communities from experimental microcosm in Duke University, North Carolina, United States - YC | ecosystem: Engineered > Artificial ecosystem > Soil microcosm > Unclassified ...
GCAATGGGTTTTCGGTCCGCGTTTTGATCTGTGCGGTTCTCCAGTCCGGGCCGCGCACCTCGCAAAACTTACGGAAGCTGGATATCGCAGAACCACGACTGCAATTATGAAAAGTGCGCGTGGCTCCAGGCGGGAAATTATCCCAATTAAATCGTGTCATTTATGAAACTCATTACAAACTACACCTCGGACCATGGTTTTGCGGACTAGACGCATCTGCGATCATACTTTAAGCCTCGTAAACCAGTCAATCATTACCGTGATTCCATAATGTGCCTAACAATTTAGACCATGTCAACAGAAATAAAACAAAAACTGTGATAATATGATCGGTCAAGTCACGCGTCGAACCATGAGAATAACCCCTAAAACAGGCCTGAATCCTTGTTTTTTGGTGGTAAAGTCAAGCCAATTAAATAATCTCCCCATTAAGGCTCCATGTCGAGCGTGAAGCCGTTATATCTAGCCTTATATGCAACGATAACACTTATATCATATCTTCATAATGCATAGGACGGACAATAGCAGAATTATCTATCGAATCGTCTATGCCACAACACAACCCTAGAGATACCGCCAAAAAATGGCATAACTAAACATTTCAACGCGTGACTTTACCGATATATCACACAAACGTCACCATCGCATGACATCCCACACGTTATGATGGCCCTGCACTAAAAGCCCAATCAGCCGCCAGAGAGATAGACATGACACTCCCCAACCCCTTAATCAGTTCCAGCCCCAACGCATGTGTGCCTACGGCGTCCCAGCCCATTCCCGGCCGGCTGGATTGCACGCTGCCCCTGCCGCATCGGTTGTTGCGCCTCACGCTCCTGGCAGGCTGCGCCCGGCCGATCACCGACAGCCCGACGCAGAAGGGCCTGCACCAATACCGCTTCACGCTCACCGTGGATGGTGCGCTCACGCTGTGGTTCTTCCGTCTGTCCCTGGCACCCGCCAGTCTCACGCAGAACGACATGACCGGCGCGCTGCGCACCGTGGCCTCCGACATCAACCTGATGTTCCAATTCCTGGGCAACGAGCCGGCGCTGATCACCGCCCGTCTCAGACGCAGCGCGCTCATGGATTGGCTGCATGCGGAGTCGTACGTCGAGTTCCCATCGCAGGCGCTATCGATGGCAGACCACCTGTTGGCGCTCTGGGCCAGCCTCTCCACCCTACTGCGTGAGACACAGCCACCCATGACGCCACGCATGCCCATAGCCGACTTCACGGCGGAGCTACGCGCCCTGGCGACCGGCATTCTCGCCCTGCCCTGGCAATCGCCCTGCATCCTGCGCGATAACGTCAAAGTATCCTGTCACGTATAGGTGACAATGTAAAAAGAGTCCTTGCGTTAAGCTGTCGTGTCATATAGAAGTGACATCAACAACGACAGCAACCACGAAAGGACTCATCGGATGCTTATCTCAGTGAACGGCGGCAAGTTCCACAAGATGGCCGGCGTATTTGACCGGGCCAAGGCGTTCCGCAGCGCCGATACTGTCTGCGGCCTCACCGTCACACCTTTCAACTATTTCGAGGACGCCAAAGCGGCTGACAGTTACACGGGCGGCCGTTTGCAAACCTATCTCTGCAAGCATTGCGCGGCCAAGGGGAGTGCGTCCTAATGGCGCAAGAGCGCATCAACGCCACCATCTGCGATCAGCCCGTCATCATCCAGTTGACCGGGTTCCGTGGTGGCCATTTCACCCAACACTTCGCGCGGCGTGATCCTGGCTATGGCCCTGGCTGGTATGTGTTCGGGACCAACCCGGCGTACAACGGCCGCTACACCATGCGGACGGCACAACCTGACGTCCCAATGCGCCGGCATCCTCATTACAACGTCCGGGTCCAGCGCGGCTGGCGTACCAAGCGCGAGGCGGCCCGCATCGCGGCGGAGATGAACCATAGGGATGCGGATTGCATCGCCATGGTGCAGTCTCTCGGCGATCTGCACGGGACGGTCTTTCGGGAGGGTGAATAATGGCCAAGAACGCGCCGAAAGGCACCGACACTCAATACCCCTGCAACCTGCGCGTGTACCGATTCGAGGGTAACAAGGCGCACCTGCATCTGGCCCTGGAGTTCAAGGAAGGGGTATCGCTCGAGTCCATGCTCAAACTGCTTACCACCCTGCGCACTGGCCTGCCGAGGGGGTACGGCGCTGCCCTGACCGATGCCAGGGGCCGCAACATCAGGCCATCGACGGAGGACTGAACCATGGCAAGCAACCTCACGACTCCAGCCTCGCAATGGCTGGCAGAGACCTTTGAATTCGAGTTCTGCGAGGAATGCGGCGGCGACGCCTGCCACCATACGGCCGTGCCGTTCATGGGCAACTGGTTTGCCCGCTGCGACTACCCGCCCGCCGAGGATGGCACGCCGCACCCTGTCATCACCGCGTACCTTGCCACACAAGACTAGGGAGAATCAGCCATGAGCACGCCGCAGACAATCCATATCGTTATGGCCGAACATTACAGCGTTCCAGGTCTGGTCATGCGTCTGTACACGGACAAGGATCGGGCCGTTGCTGAGGCAGTGGAATTAACAAACCTCATCCTGAAAGATTTTTGCGAGATTCGGGAAGAGGACTACACGCCGGCCACGGCGGATACGTGGGAAGCGGCGCTGGAGTCGGTTCCGGAATCCTTCGGCGACGCGAATTGCTATGTTTGCATCCGCGAAGAAACGTTGCAGTAGGAGTGAGCCATGACCAAGAGCACCAACCCATTGCGCGCCATTCCAGCGGCCTATCTGGCGCGTTCGTTCTTCGCCAATAGCACTTGCAACGTGCTCACGCGCAAGGCGGAGCGGGCCGAGCGCGGCAAGATCGTGCGTGAGATGAAACGGCGCCGGTTTATCGGCGACCACCACACCGCAGATAGTACAGCGTCAGCCATCATGGTGGAGATTATCACCAATCTGGAGCGGCATTCCTGGCACGACATGGCTGTGGCCAAAGCCAAATCGTTGGAGGACTGAGCCATGGCCCTGAAGCGCAAGCCACCTGTCTGGAAGGTGTCCGTAACTGTCGTTATCGGTCCGAACAACGAGCCTGATCAGCGCTGGGAGGCGACCAAGCCAACCCGCACGGCCGCGATGCGTGCGGTGGAAAGCCAGATCACCGTGGCGAGACTGAACGTCAAGGGGGCGCAGCGTAAGCATTGGCCCATGCTGTTTGAGCTAAACCGCGAGTTTGTCCGCATGTGCCATGGCCATGGCTACAAACGGCAAAGCTTTGAGCCGTCCAGCAAGGCATGGTGCCTGACGATCGAACGCATTGAACGTGCACGATAGGTGTTGACAGCTTAAAGTTTGTCATGCATAAGTGACACATAAGAACACCGCACGAAAGGACTCCTGGCCATGCGCACCGAATTCCGAGGCTATCTTCTGCCCACTGGTTTCACGGTGTCATGCGACATCATCTTTGACGCCAACCGGCGCATCTGGACCCTGGCGCTGGATTGGGCGGGCAAGATCGTGCTGTTCAGCACGCAGGGCGAGACTCGAGCCGTGGATTTGGCAGCATGAGCAAGCACACGATACGCGATGTCAAGCAGCGTCTCGCCGAGACGTATCCCGACATCGAATTCAGCTATGGCCAAGCCGGGCGCGGTCGGATGCGGGCGCATTGCGTGTCCTGGATTGGCGGCCCGGCGCCGCTGGACGTGCGCACGGCCGCTGGCAATCCATACCAGGGCCATTTCGTCCCGTACCATTTCCACCGCGAGCCCACACGCGCTGAGTTGGATGAGATGCTACGCGAATGGGACATCAAGGAAGCCGCACGCCGCGCCGCTGAGCCTGCCAAACGGGCCGCTGCGAAGGCTGACGGCATCGCCAAGCGGCAAGAGGCTGCCGCGGACCGCAAGCGCTATCTGGCCTTGCTGACGGAGGCCTTCCCCGACGTTGCGTTTACCGTCAGCGTCAAGGCCGGTCGGGCGTCCTGCACCTGGACGGATGGTCCCGAGATTGAACCCGTCATCAAGCTGATCCCGACGCTCACGCCATGGCGCTGCACCCGGCACACGACACCCGAATGGCGGGCCAATGCCGAAGCGCGCCGCAAGGAAGCGGTGACCCAAATCCGGATACGGAGGCGGCTGGACAAATCCAGGCGTCGCCATGAGGCAATCAAGGCCGGCATCGCACGGCGTGCACGACAGCGTGAGAAAACAGAACGGGAATCCAGGCAACTCTCTCTGGTCTTTTGATTCCAAATTCCACAGTCTACCACTAGACTTTCGACAAACAGACAACCTGAGAGGACTCGAGCCATGTCAGATATCGTTACGGATGGGATGCTAGACGCCAAGGTCAGGGGCAAGGTGCGCATCAACCTGCATGTGCACGCCACGGACGCGGACGGCCGCAACGTCTATTACCCCATCCATATCGGCTTCTTTCCGCGCCGTGTCATGCGCGATCTGGTCTCCTGCATCAATGCGGCTGGACTGGCATTCCATTCCGACATCTCCAACCAGCGCGGGATCGTGGACGTCGCGGTGTGCCTGATGCTGACGGGAGAGTCCGAGGTGTCCACCTGGAAGCGCGTTGAATACGAGCCGCCACATGCACGTGAAGGGGTTTTGCTAAAGACTGGTTGACAGCTTAAAGTTTGTCACGTATAAGTGCCAAACCATCAACCAAGAACGAAAAGGACTCCGACATGGCCATGGTCTGCATCACTATCCGCATGAATGTTGACAAAGACATCGCGGACGATATCGGCACCAAAGACGTTTGCCGTGTCCTGCGGGAACTGGCTGATGAATACGACGGCAGCGGGTTTCACGTCTACGAACCGTTGCTGAACAGGCACGGCGACGTGGTCGGCGCAACCGACTTCGAGGACTGATCGGCGCCTTCGTTTCACCTCACACAGCAAGGACTCTATCCATGGCATCCATCGCCGGTACACTCATCGCCACCCTGAGCCTGCCCACATGGCAGAACCCTTTGGATAAGGCGAGCGCCATCCCTGTCCACGTGGTTCAGAGCGAGAGTTTCATCAGCTTCTACGTGGGCCAATCTGAAGTGTTCCTGGACCATAGCGCGGAAACTGGCGTCTCGGTTGTGATCATGGATCACGTCGACTCGGACAAAGACCCTGACGCTGTGCACCTCTTGCCCCCTGGGCAGGTGGCCCATGAGTTTGAGCCGACCGCGCCGACCAACGCGCAACGCCTGCGGGATGCGGCGCAAAAGACCCTGGACCAAATAGTCGCCGAGCGCTTGACGGGAAACGCCCGTAACGACTGCGCTCGTTCCATGATTTACACCTTGTGGAGCCATGCGGTTTTCATGGGTGAGCCTTTGCCGGGCGTGCAGGCGCATGAGAACCCGAAGATCGGCGGGTTGTTCTGGGATGGCACGGCGTATGCGGCGCTCCAGCGCATCGCCAAGGGCAAATAGCCATGTCCCGCAGGACCGACACCCGGCAAACCGGCATCCTCTTTATCTTGGCGGGTGCCGCGTTCCTCATTCTATTTTCCATGCTGATGGTTATATTTACCGTGGACTGGGAGCTATCCAGTAAAGTGGAATCGTCTCAGGGAATGGTACTGATGATGATCATGATCCCGCTTTGCGTGTTGCTAATTGTCAAAGGAGTTGGACTCTACCGCGACCGGTAGAAAGGCGTTGACAGCTTAGCAACTGGCACGTATAAGTGACTTATAAGCAAAGCAACGAAAGGACTCCAAGACAATGGCCGAAGGCCTTCCTTTAGATCACGGCCGGTGCGCCTGCTGCCAGCGCGTGGTCCATATCAACGACCTGGACGCGAAGCCGGCGCGACTCGCCGGGCCGATCATCAACGCCGATGAATGGTATACCGAACTCCAAAACGCGTTGTGGGCCAATGAGGACTGCGACCGGCTGGAGTGTGAAGAGTGCTACGGCCCTGGATACACCCCGATATCCCTGCTTGGCCCGGCGCCGTCCTACGCCGACGCGGCGGCCATGCTGCGCGCCGCAGGGGGCTGAGCCATGGCCCGCACCGTCTCCGTCATCGTCTTTCTGATGCTCCTGTTTGTCGCGCTGGGAACCTGGGGCGGCAGTCGGGACATTCAGGGAGGTGTTGGCGCGGCACTGCTCGTGATCCTTCTCATCGCCTGATCCGCCTTTCGTTCTATCCACCATCAACCTAAGAGCTATGCCATGTCGAACCGACTGCAACGGGCACGCGCCGCGAGCGCTCCCAACTTCCCCAGGCTGACGCGTGATCCGACTGGGCTTGCCTACTTCGGCAGCAAGGCGACCGGCTACCGCGTCAGCCTGATCGACAACACGGTTATCGGGCACGTCACGGTGACCAATGAGCGCGTGCACGCATCCGCCAACTTCCTCTGGCGCGCCACCACGCCGGATGGGCTGGCCCTGCCTGAGCGGTTCCTGAGCCGGGCTGACGCGGGCGATGCGCTCCGCACCGCGCACACCGACATCACGCCCGCCGTTTCCGCCCCAGCTTACGCGCTCGCGTCATGATCCAATTTTATGGACTCGAGCTATGGATCGGCGACCGCTGGTATCGCGTGCTGGACGGCACGCACCGCGACCGTCATATGCAACGCGCTGACGCTGTTGCTATGCAGCAACGTATGGAGTACATGAGATGTTACGTGGCAAGAGTAGTTCCGCTGTGAAGTATTCCAACATGGTCTGCACCGCGCTGACGGCCATGACTCCGGTATCGTTCTGCGCCGGCTTGATCGCCTATCGCACGCTGGGGTTGCCCATCGTGCCGATCGCGGTGCTCACCTATCTGATGGGCTGCGGTATCCAACGTGACGTCTGGGGCCGCATCCGTCGCCCCACGATGTTTGACGTGGTATTCTTTTCAACCTTCAGCTTCATGGCCAGTTTCTTGCCGGCCATCACTGTTGTCTGGATTGCAATTCGGATACTCGGTCTGTTGTGAGTTGCTTTGGTTATCCACAGGCCCTAAGTTAGCTCCATCGTCTGGTGTTTCGATTCCAGGCGAATCGAGTCCTTTCAACTTATCCCCTACGATCTAGTGATTGTGGGGGATTTTTTTATTTACCCTGTTGACAGCTTAAAGTTTGGCATGTATAAGTGACGCATAAGAACACGAGACGAAAGGACTTGAAAATGCAAAACCATCGGACTCTGGACTACAACGAGGCGAATCGTATGCGCACCTCATTTGTGCGCAAGTTCGCATATGACCTGACGGTGCAGTGGAACGTCTTTGATGATCGCACCAATAGCCGGGTGGGGTTCGGTCCCTGGACCGTGGTGCCGCCGAGCGATGAGCCCGAGTCGAAGATGGATTGCCGGGCGACCGTGACGGACGGCGATCTGGGCCGCTTTCTGATCAGCATCAGCCACCCGTACACCAAGTTGGACATCAGCTACATCCCGCCGCTGAAGCCGACTCTGTCAGGCCATGGCGCCTATCACCCCCTGCGCGATTTCCTGAGCTACGAGTATCGGGCTGCCAACGGTGCGCCCGATCTGAAAGCCTCCGTCACCCTGGAGCGGGCCGAGAAAGATTCGGCCAAGATCGCGACGGAGTTCTGGAAGCGAGTCGCGGTGCCGACTCAGGAAATCCTGCCGCTGGTCCGCGCCAAGCTGGACGAGACGCACGCCGGCATCGAAAAACAGAAGGCCACGGCGATCGAACTTCTGCGCCGCCACCCTGGCATGAAGCGGTACGACAATCGCGGCGACTCCATCGTGCTGGGCATGGGTCAGGACGTCAACCTTCCTGGTTTCATCGTTGACTATAACGGCATCATCAACATTCCCCGCACCTTCACCATGTCACTGGAGACGGCGTCCACGCTTTACGCGGCCGTGCTCAAGGAAAGCGTGCTTGACCGTGCCACGGAGCGCGCGGTGAAGGCGCGGACGGCCAGCGCGGATTGACACGACTCGGGCGTTGATTGACGGTTGTCAGTCAACGCTCTGAGGAACGCGCCTGACCCTCTGGCAAACCCGACATTCTGACGAAAAGGACTCGAAACAATGCATAGGATCGTAAACCCCGCCGAGGAAGATGCCGCGTACCTCCCTGGAGGGTTGACCGCTGGCAAGCTGCGCCGGCTCGCGGACATCGCCGAGGTATGCGCTGTGCAGGACAGCACGCCCGGCGCCGTGTTCCGTGGCGCGTTCAAGGCGGCCGAGGACTCCGGGTACCCCACCGATCCCGAGCGCGGCATGTTCACCACGGTCTACGTCGCCACGCTGCCCAGAGACGGCGTCGTGGTGGACGAGCACAATATCGTGGTTGAGCGGCTGAGCAAGGTTGATGAGCGCTTGGCGCAGATGGGGCTTGTGGAACTGGTCAACCGGCTGTTTGCCCACAATACGTACAACATGGTCACGCGGGAGGTGGAGCGAGTCGCACGGCTCCAAATCGGGCGGGAGATGAAACGGCGCGGCATCCTGCCCGACGACTACACGTTCAAGGCCGATCCCGCGACGCGCCCGGAGCTACTGATCCCGTACCTGGTCCAATGGCTCGAGTCGCGGGCGACGGCGGAGTCCGTCTACGTCCTGACAGCGGACCACCCGAACAATCCAGGCAGCGCTATTAACAAGGTCTACCGCGACGCGAGCACCGCCGAGGCGGAAGCCGTTAAACTGGCGGAGACCATGGTTGCCGCCTCCAGGCAGACGCTTTCCGACATGAAGTTCTTGCCCGTCACCAAGGACAACATTGACGATGTCCTGGCACCGCTCCAGGAATACTACGGCCACGCGCGGTGCTATATCGACATCACCCAAACAAAGGTTATCGTCTGATGGCCAAGCCGGCAACCCGCGTGATCCAGGGCGCGCCCGCCGACTCGCGGGTTACCACGGCTGTGGTCAACCTGATGGATCAGTTCAGCATCTGCGGTCTTGATCACCCGTTATCCATCACGGTGAAGAAAGGCGAACTGGAGAAACTTAAAGCCGTTATCCGCAACTCGCCTCATCTTCTGCTGATGGACAACCACAACGAGAGACAAGGCACGACAACGATTTGGGGCGTTGAAATAAAGGAAGAGTAAATGCCTGAAAAACTTCCACCTCTCTGCCGCCATTGCGGCAATGCCATTCCGAAGCGCGTCACCTCCATCTATGTGCGCGATCCTGGCAGCCCGCCATCCGCCATGAAGGACAGCATCACGCCTGACACCTTCCTGAAGACCAAGACCGATTGCGAGCAATACACGGAGTTTCAGGTGGTCTCCGTGCGCTACTGGCCCGAGCCGGAACGCCATATAACACGGTTCGGCGTGTGGGACGGCGTGACCTACGAAAGCCAATACTTTTGCAACGACGGGTGCGCCAAATCGTTCGGCTATCTGATGGTGCGTGAGGGCAATTGCACTCGCAAGTATAACGAGATGGTCAAGCTTCAGGCCATCACCAGGACGCCCGTGTCATGAACAGCGATCCTTGCGGTAAGCTGCCGCTGGATTTCAATCCGGTCTATGTGAGCTATGCCCGATTCCACGGGCACGATCCTAACGGGATGCTGGAGCGCGACCGGCTACGGTGGCCCGGCGGCATCATGTGCGGATTCCTGCTGTGGAACACCAGGATGGTGCACCGGTTCCTGGCGGAGCACAACGAGCCGGCCATCCCATTTGTCAAAGGCCAATACGAGTCCTACAGGAAATGGCTGGAGGAAGAGGTTTCGGTCACTCTTTCCGGTTGACAGCTTAAAATCTGTCACCTATAAATGCCATGTCAACAAGAACAGACGAAAGGACTTAGGACTGTGGCCAACATCAGCATAACCGAGAAGTCGCGCGACAAGCTTCTGCACATCGAAGCGCCCGGTTGCATCATCAACATCCGTGTGGGTCTGAAGGACCGCACCGATCGCGCCGTGACGTCCATCAGCATCAGCGCCGATGGTACGCGGTACGCTGGCCAGACGCCCTGGTGGGTGGAAGGCGAGCAGGGCAAGGACGGCATCGCGGTCCGTGTCATTGAAGGGATCGGCGCCGAGGCGTCCAAGCCTGAACCCAGCGGCAACGTCACCAAGGACCGCTATGCCAGCTTGGCGGCCCTGCTTGGCCCGGCCGCCGCGGATGAGGTGTTGGACCTGCTTAACCTGGGCGTGGAGGACTGACATGCAGCGCTCGTTGTACACGCCACGACGGGCCACGCTTCGGCGCTGGCTTGTCGGTGCGCCTGACTATGTCCTGGACGTCTTTGACGATCCAGGCGAAGGTGACCGCTACACGATCATGCTCACCACGGCGATGTCGTCTGTGGCGGATGGCACTTATAGCAACACCTGGATATCCTACGTCGGGTGCAGCGAGCACGGCGCCTCTCACCGGGGCGAGATGCCGGCGCATCAGGCAGCCGGCTATCGCCAGCGGATGGCCAATTCGCACCGCCGCATCCGTTGGGCCGATCTGCCCAAGTGCGTGCAGGATCAGGTGCTCATCCGCTGCGCAGAGGACACCACGGAGAAGGCGGCATGAGCGGTGTGGATCCACTTCGCGCCGCTTTCGACGCGGGCGTGAACGCGCTTCGGAAGGCGATCATTGACGCCAGCGAAGACAGCAACGGCGCCCCGCTCTGCGTTGAATCCGGCTACTGGGGCAATGCCAAGCGCTGGCTGCTGTCGCTCCAGCCGGCGTACGAGTCGAACGTGGTCCGCTTCCCGGTCAGCGATGACCCGAAGACGCAGGCTCAGCTTGCGGCCGTTCTCCTGCTGCGGGAGGCGAAGCAACGCGACGCGATAAATGCGCTCCTGCGCAAGTACGGCGGTTCCACCCACGGCCCGCGCGTGGAGACCGTGTCCATCCCGCAAGAGAACTTCTATCGGATGATGGCGGAGTTCAAGTCAATCAACGAGACACGATAATGGTTGACTTTCAGCACGAGAATTTTTCGCCAGAATTGTGGCAGCAAATACTTCGTGATCTTGAGAAGTTCAGACACACCCCGTTGGATAATCTCCTGAGAGTCAAAGTCCTGGGAGCACTGCGGGATGCGGTCGGTGAGCACATACGCAGTGGCAGTGTTCCGCCTGACACGGCGGTTAGGATAGATGACGTGAATTCCACGCGGAAGTGCTGCGCTTTTGTAGTGCAATCCTCGCAAGTCAGGAATCCGTTTTACGTTGTTTTAGATTGACAGCTTAAAAAGTGGCAGCTATAAAAGCCACATAACAAACGAAACGAAAGGACTCGAAGATGTCGGCTTTTGTCGTTGACCTTTCTACCATGCAGAAAGTCGTGCATGGCATCTGCGGCCAATGGACCGTTGAAAGCCCGATCAGGGGGCTAGTCTTCCTGAGCGAATGGTTCCTGGGCGAGCGCGTCAACACCCACAAAGCCGCGACCCGGCTTGGCCGGCGCCTGTTCACGCTCAACATCGAAGCCGTCATGCAGGCCTATCCTGACTGCCAGGACAACCCGATGAACCTTCCTGGGCCGCACGGCATCTTCAAGGATGCGCAGTCGTTCGAGGCTGGCGTTGTCCCGATCATCGCCACGGTTGACCGCGCTGCGAGATGCTTCGATGCGATCGAAACCCTGGCGTACCAATGTAGCGAAGGCGATGTCGTCTACTCCCCGGACTTCAAGGCGCTGAAAGTCTGGGAGGAACGCATGGGCTTCGCGCTTCTGGTCAAACAGCATGGCATGGAACGGGTTCGGATTCACCCCGTGACGCGCAACCCGATCGTGTTCGGCACGCGTTACGACTCGGTCAATCGGGCCATCGCTTCCACCGTCCCTGGATTCAAGAAGGAGTCGCACTAGCCATGACGCGAGCGTGGCGGGCCATGCTTGGCGCTTCTGAAAAGCCGCTCCGGTCCGAACCTGAGAGGCATATCACGATGCGCTTTCTGATCCACTTTTGGACCAGCGCAACTAAGGGCCATGCCGTCGCCGAGATGCGCTTGCAGGTGCGAGTAGAGGTAGAGGTTTCCGACACAGGCGCCATGCAGGACTATGAGATGGCGATGCAGGGCAACGCCCTGGCTTCCGCCGAGGCTATCATATTGGCGCGCAGCATGGTTAGCCCTGGGACCAAGCTGCAAATCGTCCACATTGTTCGGGAGAAATAGCCATGGGCCACGTCCGTATCATGTTCGCCGAGTCCATTCTGCCTCGCATACTGGGTCTTCCTCCCGACTCAACTATTACCTTCATGGTGGCGGCCGAAGGCAAGCACCTGATCGTTATGGCGCAGGGGCCGAACATCCCCGATTTCGACATGACGAAGGACACCTTCGAGGCGCCCCAGTTCGAGTTGCGCCGACTGCCGATCGGTTATGAGCTATGGGCGTGTTGGTCTGGCAAGCCTGATGAAGCTTGGCGCGTGTTTCCGTCAGACGAGATGGTGCAGGAGATGGAGGCACGTTTATATGCCGCAGAATACGGCGCTCACGATGAGTCCAAGGATTGAGCGCTCGTTGCTTCCATCTCTACATCCTCAAACGCACGAAGGACTTTGACCGTGGACCCTAATATGTTCGACGGAGCCGGCACGGCTATCGTTTGGCTCGTGGTGGTGGTTTTCATCATGGGCATGGCGGCCGGCGTCCTCGCGGCGCTGGTTCTGTGATGGGAGCGCTTGCGTGTTACGTCATCGTCGCCCTGTTGATCTCCGCCGCCGCATGGAAGCTGGTCGGCCTGTGGCTCGCCGTCATCCTGCTGAGCGGGCAGGCATACGTGGTGTCCGTGGTCCTGGCCGGTCCGCAGAAACCGCGGCTGTGACATACTGGCTCTGCGCGATGGCCATCCTGGTCATCCTCGCCCTGGTGTTGAAGCTGTTCGTGCTGACATCAGCGGCGTTCCAGGCGTTCGGCATAGCGGCTTCGATCGTGGTGCTTCTGGCGATGGGCGCCGCTACGGTGCTCTGCGTCTTGCTGATGGATACCGACTGATGGACATGAAGAACGCGCTGGCGGCCGTCCGCGCGAAGCCTGACCAATGGCTGGAGATTCGCCGCAAGCACCGGCCGGTCATGATCGGAATTTTGAGACGGATCGGTGAGCGGCATGGTGCCGCCGTGACCGTGGAGCACGCTTCCAATCCGAACGATCAGCTTGCGGTGGTGCATATCAGGACGGTGCATGACGCAAAGACATCGGTGCGGCTCTACGGGCACCGGGCGGCCAACATGGTCAACCGCTTCACGATGTTCTGGCGCCTGCCGACCCAGTACAAGCACGGGCTCCGGTTCAGCCCGGCGATGGCGGCGCTCCCGCGCACCACGGTGCCGAAGTCCTGTCGCTGCCATGCGACAGTTCGCGCTGATTCGTTCGAGGAACTATGCTACATCTTGGATGTTGTCTTGACGATGGCTACAACAGGTAGTCTGTTTGCGCGGTCGCATTTACCCCGGAGTGACTATGAACAGCCCGTGCAGCCTGTTGACCGAGAACCCGGTCTATAAGCCGTTTCGTTACCCATGGTGCTATGAAGCGTGGCTGGTCCAGCAGAAGGTGCATTGGCTGCCGGAAGAAGTGCCGCTCGCCGACGATGTCCAGGACTGGCGTAAGAAGCTAAACGATTCGGAACGCAACCTGCTGACTCAGATCTTCCGTTTCTTCACGCAAGCGGATGTCGAGGTGAACAACTGTTACATGAAGCACTATTCGCGGGTGTTCAAACCCACGGAGGTGCTGATGATGTTGTCAGCCTTCTCCAACATCGAAACCGTCCACATCGCGGCCTATAGCCACCTGCTGGACACGATCGGGATGCCCGAGACCGAGTACGAAGCCTTCCTGAAATACCGCGAGATGAAGGCCAAGTACGATTTCATGCACGGGTTCAGCGTAGACTCGAGCTATGACATCGCGCGCACGCTCGCGGCCTTCGGCGCCTTCACCGAAGGGCTTCAGCTATTCGCGTCCTTCGCGATCCTGCTGAACTTCCCGCGCTTCGGAAAGATGAAGGGGATGGGCCAGATCATCACCTGGAGTGTGCGCGACGAATCGCTGCACTGCGCTTCGGTGATCCGGCTGTTTCGCACCTTCATTCAGGAGAACCCGGCGCTCTGGGGCAAGAAGCTGATCCGCGACATCTGTCTGACCTGCGCCGCGATCGTGCGCCATGAGGACGCCTTCATTGATCTGGCGTTTGAGCAAGGCCCGGTGGAAGGGCTCACGTCGGAAGAGGTCAAGGCCTACATCCGGTACATCGCCGACCGACGCTTGCAGGAACTCGGCGTGGATCCGTTGTTCCATATACCACGGAACCCGCTGCCCTGGCTGGACGAAATGCTGAACGCAATTGAGCACATGAACTTCTTCGAGGGCCGGGCGACCGAGTACAGCAAGGCGTCCACGGCCGGCACCTGGGAGGATGCGTTCTCATGACGGAACGGCGTCGAAAGCTGAAGGTCTATGGCGGCAATCTGAACGGCAACGAGCGCGCCATCATGGCCTGTCACTCGCTGAAAGAGTTCATGGCCGCGACTCGGATCGGCCGTGACTGGGTCTCCGAGACCTGGAACGAGGAAGAGACCAAGCAGGCTATGGCTGAGCCCGGCGTGGTGTTCAAGAGGCCTTACAGTGCGCGCGGCGGAACGTTATGGCAACGTTTGAAGTAGCTCCGGTCATGTTCAAATATGGGTTGACCAAATTATTGGACGCGCTACTTCCCGCAAAACCTCGCCGGAAGTTTTCTCGGCCTGGGTGAAACCCTATTGCTTTTCTACAACTGTCATGTTTGACTGACATTAGCAGAACGCGGAGGGACTCCCCAAAATGGCCTACACGGCGTTGGAAGTGGCGATGGGTGTGCGCCGGCTTTTCGACAGTCCAGATAACTGGACCAAGGGCGCGATGGCTATGGTTCCGATCAAAGGCGCTGAAGGCAAGCGGATGCAAGGCGCCGAGCCGGATGATGTCCTGGCGTCATGCTTCTGCCTGGATGGCGCCGTGCTGAAAATCCTCTGGGACATCGGCGGCGTCGTGCCTGACACGGCGCAGGACGACATGGTGTATGAAATCGTGATCCGGGCGCTGGAGGACGCAATCGATCTGCGCGAGCCGCCCGTTGAAGATAACGATTCACGCGTCAACTATTCCACGCGCGAGGCGATCTGGAATTTCAACGACGCGAGCGGCACCGCCTACGAAGACATTCTCTGGGTTGTGGACCACGCGGTGAAGTCGTTGGAGATGGCAGCATGAGCCGTCAGAACCTGCTGCGCGTGCTGAAGGGCGCGGATAAAATTCTGGACAAACCGCTGGCCTGGATACAGCGCGACTACGCCCGTGATCGGCACAACCGCACCAGCATGATCGATTCGGAGCGCGCGGTCTGTTTCTGCCTGGACGGCGCATTGCGGCGCGCGGCTCGTCCCCAGCGGGATGGCTTGTTTGATTCCGTGGCCTATCATAGCGCACAGGCAGCAATCGGCGACACCATCGTGGAGATGGGGTACGATTACGGCTACGTTGACGCTGCGGCCACCATCCATTGTTTCAACGATTCGATGAATTTCGACGCGGTGAAGACCGTCCTGCGTAAGACCATCGATCGCGTGCATGGGGAGGTGGCCAAAGAACCTGCATAGCTCCCTGTCAAGCTGAATCCCGGATCTGTAAACCAACTTCTCCCATTCGAGGCTAAAAATGGACGATATGACAACTGGCTCCATCCTGAAATCCGACGCGGCGCTGTCGCCGGAACTCGCGGCCGAATTGACGGCAGCCAGCGCGGTGCTGAATACCATCGCCATCAAGGTGTGCGCCGCCTGGACGCTCAGCGATAAGACCGGTAGCGT
>Ga0310811_10005755_pt1 | contig 15744 bp, 12 predicted proteins | sample YCmetagenome_FD_207642 | JGI IMG/M metagenome (GOLD analysis project Ga0310811, IMG submission 207642) | Soil microbial communities from experimental microcosm in Duke University, North Carolina, United States - YC | ecosystem: Engineered > Artificial ecosystem > Soil microcosm > Unclassified ...
CGGGCGAAGCTCGCCGGCGAGCTGGGCGATCAGCGTCGTCTTGCCGGCGCCGTTAGGCCCGATCAGCGCGTGCACTTCGCCCGGCAGGATGTCGAGATCGACCGCGTCGCTCGCGACCAGGCCGCCAAAGCGCTTGGTCAGGCGTTCGACCCGCAGCAGGGATTCAACGCCGGCCAGGGCCGCCTCCCCTGCGTCCGAGCAGGCCATCGATGCCGGCCGGCGAGCCCAACACCAGCGCGATCAGGATCGGCGCGAACAGGAGCCGCCAGTATTCCGTCCAGGTCATCAACAGCTCTTCGAGGCCGAGCAGGGCGACCGCGCCATAGAGCGGGCCGAACAACGTGCCGGCGCCGCCGATGATCACCATGGCGAACAGGTCGCCGGAGCGGATCCAGCTCATCATCGATGGGCTGACGAACAGGATGTCGTTGGCGAGCAGCGCGCCGCACAGGCCGGCCACGGTGCCCGAGATCACGAAGGCGGTCAGGCGATAGCGGAAGGTCGGGAAGCCGATCGCCTGCATGCGCCGGTCGTTGGAGGCGGCGCCGCGCAGCACGCGCCCGAAGCGCGAGCGCACGATTCGGTCGGTGCCGACCAGCGCCGCGACCAGGAGCGCGAGGCAGAGGTAATAGAATTGCGGCCGGTCGGCGAGATCGATCCAGCCGCCGAGGCGACTGTGGCGCGCGATCGTCATGCCGTCGTCACCGCCGTACCCGTAGGCGCTCTGCGCCAGGTAGTAGAGCAGCTGCGCGAAGGCGAGCGTGATCATGATGAAGTAGAAGCCGCGGCTGTGCAGGCTGAGCGCGCCGATCAGCAGCGCGACCACGGCCGAGACGGCGATCGCCACGCCCCATTGCAGGAAGCCGTTGTCTATGCCGTGCTGGCTCAGCACGCCGACGGCATAGCCGCCGATGCCGAAGAACGCCGCATGGCCGAAGCTCGGCATGCCGCCGTAGCCCAGGATCAGGTTCAGGCTGACCGCCGCCAGCGCCCAGATCAGCATGCGTGCTGCGACGCTCAGCAGGTAATCGTCACCGCTCAGCGCGGCATAGACCGGCAACACCGCGAAGGCGGCGAGCACGGCCGGGCCGGCAAGGCGCGTGATCTCGAGGCGCCGAACGCTGCCCAGCCGGCCGGGGACAGGCGTCACGCTCATCGGCCCGGCGCGGGGAAGAGTCCGGAGGGGCGCAGCACCAGGACCGCCGCCATCATGACGTAGAGCAGGGTCGAGGCGAGCGCCGGCGTGATGCCGCTCGCCATCGCCGGCGGCAGGAATTCGTGCAGGGCGGCGGCGATCAAGGCGCGGCCGACCGTATCGATCAGACCGAGCGCCAGGGCGGCGACCAGTGCACCGCGAATCGAGCCGATGCCGCCCACCACGATGATGACGAAGGAGAGGATCAGGGCGTGGTTACCCATGCCCGGTTCGACCGAGCTCACCGGGCCGACCACGGCGCCGGCCAGTCCGGCGAGCGCCGCGCCCAGGCCAAACACCAGGGTGAACAGCAGGTCGATGTTGACACCCAGGGCCGACACCATCCGACGGTTGCTGGCGCCGGCGCGGATCAGCATGCCGAGCCGCGTGCGCTGCACAAACAGGTAGAGCGCGACGACCACCACGATGCCGAGCGCGATCACCCCCAGCCGATAGATCGGATAGACGACTCCGGGCATCAGCTCGACCTGGCCCTGCAGCAGCGTCGGCGTGGCCAGGCGCTGGCTGGCATTGCCCCACAAGAGCTTCACCAGATCCTCGAAGAACACCATCACGCCGAACGTGACCATGACCTGGTCGAGATGGCTGCGCCGGTAGGTGTGGCGCAGCAGCAGCAGTTCGAGCGCCACGCCGAGCAGGAAGGCGAGCGGAACGGCGGTGCCCATGGCCAGCCAGAACGAGCCGGTGACCTGGAACACCGTCGCCGCGAAGTAGCCGCCCATCATGTAGAGCGTGCCGTGGCTGAGATTGATCAGGTCCATGATGCCGAACACGAGGGTCAGCCCGGCCGCCAGCAGAAACAACAACATGGCAAGCTGCAGGCCGTTCAGGGCCTGCGCCAGGAGGATCGTCGCACTCATGCCGGGTTGACGACTGCATCACTTCATCTATCAATCCGCGTCACTTCATCTTGCAATCCTGGTGGAAGCGATCTTCGAGATTCTCGAACACCTTCGCCTTGTTGACGATGCGCAGCCCGCCGTCGCTGCCCTTCTCGACCACGCGCATGTACCAGTCCTGGATCGGGAAGTGGTTGTTGTTGAACCTGAAGCCGCCGCGCGGCGACGCGAAGCTGGCCTCGCGCATCCCGGCGATCAGGACATCGCGGTCGATCTTGCCGCCGGTCGCCTTGACGGCGCTTTCGATGAGCTGCGCAGCGTCGTAGCCCTGCATGGCGCCGAGGCTTGGCGTGCGCCCGTACTTTGCCTTGAAGGCGGCGACGAATTTCTTGTTCGCCGGATTGTCGAGCTCGGGGCTCCACGGATAGGGCGACAGCGCGCCCAGGGCCGCATCGCCGACCGCGGGCAGGCTGAGCTCGTCGACCGTGAACGAGGAATAGAACGGCACCACGTCCTGCAGCTTGGCCTCCGCGACCTGCTTGACCAGGGCGACGCCGAGGCCGCCCGGCATGAACGCCCAGAAGGCATCCGGCTTGGCGTTGCGGATGGCCGTCAGCTCGGTCGTGAAGTCGAGCTGCTGCAGCGAGCTGTAGAGCTCCTGCACGACCTCGCCCTTGAACGTGCTCTTGAACCCGGCGAGTGCGTCCTTGCCGGCCTGGTAGTTGGGCACCAGGGTGATGACTTTCTTGGCGCCCTGCCGATTCAGGTACTCGCCGACCGCGCTGTGCGCTTGCCCATTTTCGTAGCTGATGACGAACAGGCTCGGATTGCATTGTGCGCCGGCGAGCGGCGACGGTCCGGCGTTCGTGCTGACCAGGATCTTGCCGGCCTCCGTCACCGGCCCGGCCACGGTCAGCAGGATGTTGGAAAAGGTGATGCCGACCACGATGTCGACCTTGTCGCGCTTCAGCAGGCGATCGACGAGCTGCCGTGCGACGTCGGGCTTCAGCTGGTCGTCGACCTTGACGACCTCGACCTCGCGACCGCCCAGCTTGCTGCCGGCCAGCTCGATGCCGAGCATGAAGCCGTCATACTGCTCGCCGCCGAGAGCCCCGCCCGGACCCGAGAAGGTGTTCATGAACCCGATCTTCAGCGCATCGGCGAACGCCGTCGGCATGCCGAGGCCAAACATCAGCGCGCCGGCAAGGCAGATGTCGCGGATGCGCATTGTCGTCTTCCTCCTTGGCCTCTGCAGGTCGTGTGCAGGACAGCGCGCACCCTCTTGCCCTGTCAAACCGACGGGCCTCGCATCTCTCACCGGGTGAGAAAGCGGTGCCCGGTGCGGGTCATGCTCTTTTGGACCACGGGCGTCTCGCCCGCGGTCCAAAGACCATGAACAACGGTCGACTAGAGCTTCGTTACCCGTGCATGCAGGATTGCGGAGCGGCCAGCGTGCAGGGCATCGAGGCAGCGCACGATGGCCGGTTCGACCTCGTCGGGGTCGGACACCAGCTCGCCATGCGCTCCAGCGGCTTCCGCCACCTTGGCGAAGTTCATGTCGGGCGTGAGCGTCGCGCCGTACTCGCCGGCGGACTTGGCCTCGCCGTCGGGATAGACGTGCAAGGTCGCCGCCTTCACGGCGCCCCACCCGGAATTGTCCAGCACCACCGTGAGCACCGGAAGCCCGTATTGGCGGCCGACCGCGAGGGTCGATTGCGGGTTGGAGAAGTAGAAGGTGCCGTCACCCACGAGCTGGACCACGGTCCGTTCGGGCCGTGCGAGCTTGAAGCCGAGCGCCATGCCCCCGGAAAAGCCCAGCCCGCCTCCCGCCACGCCGACCAGCGTGCCGGGTTGCGTTCGCGGCATCTGGGTGAACACGACCGACTGGTTGGTGATCGCCTCGACCAGCAGGATCGCCGACGGATCGAGCGCCGCCCCGAGCGCCGCACACAGGAAGTGCGGGTTGATCTCGCCCGGTGTTCCGCGATTCGCTCGGAGCTTCGCCGCCTGCTCGCGACGCGCCGTGGCTTCCTCCGCGTATGCCGATACCCGCGCTGCCGCGGCGCTCTTGAAGCAGTCGTCGGCGCGGGTCTCGAGCGCGGCCAGAAGGTCCGACAGGATGCGATGGCTGTCGCCCTGCAGGCGCAGATGGCCGGGGAAACTCCACATGGGCGACGCGCGCTTCTCGGCATCGACGTCGATATGGGCCCACCAGGTCTCGGGATTATCGGGCATGTAGCTCGGTATCCACGGCACATCGACGTCGACCAGCAGGCCGACATCGGCTTCGGCGAGTGCCTTGCCCGGCATCAGGCCGCCATGGCACGGCGAGTCGTGCGGCAGGTTCACGTAAAGAGGATTGTGCTCGACGACCCGGATGCCGGCGAAGCGCGCCAGTTGGTCGAGCACGGCGACAGTGGCCGCATTGCGTCCGGCATAGGCCGTGATGAGCAGCGGTCGCTCGGCCGCGAGCAGGCGTGTCGCCAACGCATCGATCGCGGCGCCATCGACGCCGCGGGCGGCGACCACGCTGAAGCGCTCGGCCCGATAGGAGCGAATGGCGCCTTCGGCCCAGATGTCGGTCAGGGTCTCCCGTGGAAAGGTCAAGTACACTGGCCCCTTTGGGTCGCTTTCCATCACCGTGTGGGCCCGGCGCAGCGCCTCCTTGGCGACCACGCCCGACGGGAGGTTGTATTCCCACTTGGTGTAGGGCCTCACCACGCTCGCCTGATCGAACGGCTCCTGGATGAAATGCACGTAATTGTCGCGCGTGCCCAAAAGCTCGCCATGAGCGGTGAACGGCGCCTTGCCGGCCATCAGCATGACCGGGATGCGGGCGCGACAGAGATTGTGCAGCGCCATGGCCGCGTTCGCCGTGCCGGCATCGACATGGACCATCACGCCCTGCCCGCGTCCGGTGGCGATTGCATATCCCGCCGCCATGTGTACCGCCGTGTTCTCGTGCGGACAGACGATCGTTGCCGGCATCTTGCGACCGGCCCGCTTGAACGCCGCCATGGCTTCGATCAGCGGGGCGTGATCCGTGCCGAAATTGCAGAAAAGGTAGTCGAAGCCGAGCTCTGTCAGCCCTTCGAGAAAATAGTGCGCCGCCGAGTGATGGGCCTGGTTGGTGTCCATTGCTTCCCCTGCTAACCGTCGATCAGATCGCCGATGCGCACCCACAGGCCATCGCGAAACTGCTGGATCTGGAACTTGGTGATGATGCTGTAGTCGTTCGGCGTGGTCCTGACGCTGATCCCCGGCAGCAACATCGGGGTGGGCGGATTGTCGAGGTGAGTGGCCACTTCGAGGATGTTCTCACGCGTGAGGTTGTCCTTCGCCTGGGCCAGGACGTAAGCGACCAGCGAGGACGACATGTATCCTACGATGTGTCCGGGGTCGCTGGCGCTGGCCTCGTGAAGGTTTGCCTTGACCCAGTCGACGTACTTGCGGACATCGGCATCGTTTGCCCATGTCGAATCGCCCGGGTCCTTGGTGTAGGCCGTCGAGATCAGTCCTTCGGCGCGATCGAACCCTGCCGGCTTGAGGACGGCGTCGACCGAGCTCGAGATGCTGCAGACGAGATGGAGCGGCTTCCAGCCCAGATCGTGGCGCGCCCGGATCTGCATGGCGCCAAACTTCTGCGTGCCGGCAAAATAGAGCACGTTGGCGCCCGATCCCTTGGCGGCGATCACCTGCGAGTCGACCGTCGGATCGGTGATCTCGTAGGCCTGCTCGCTCACCAGCAATGACTTCGCGCGCTCGCCCAGCCCATTCCTGAAGCCACCGATGAAATCCTTGCCCAAATCGTCGTTCTGATAGATGACCGCGATCCGCGGTGCCGCCACGCTCTGCAGCACGTACCGGGCGAGCGCCGCTCCCTCTGCCGAGTAAGAGGGCAGCGTCGGCATGGTCCAGGGATAGGTCTTCGGATCGTTGAAGCGACTTGCACCCGTCGTCAGGAACAATTGCGGTATCTTCTTGCCATTCAGGTATTTCTGGACGGCCGCGTTGGTCGGCACGCCAAGCGAGCCATAGATGAACAGCACGCCGTCGCGTTCGACCAGCTGCCGGGTCAGCTCGACGCCCTTCGCGGCGAGGAAGCCGTCGTCGAGCGAGATCAGCCTGATCTTGCGCCCGTTGATGCCGCCCGCCTTGTTGACGGCGTCGAAGTAGGCCACGCACGCGCGTCCCATGGTGCCTGACGCAGACGCGGGGCCGCCATAGGGCATCGTCTGCCCGAGCTTGATCTCCGTGTCGGATGCACCGATGTCGTATCTCTTCTGAGCGGTGCTTGACTGAGGAAGGATCGGCAGCGAGGCCAGACCTGCAGCGAAAGTTCTGCGACGCACTTGCCGCCCCTGCCCTTGTTTCGTCTGCAGGCACGACAGCGCGCACCGTTGCAGCCTGTCAAACCAACCGGCCGGCAGTCTCTCAGCGGCTGAGAAAGGCAAAAATCATGCTCCTCCCCAGCTTCGCTGGGGAGGCGTCCGCGTCATCGCGGACGGAGACGGCGCCACCTCCTATGAAAATGGGGCGGTAACCCGCCCCATTTTCCCAGCATCGTGGTGCACGCCGGGCGTGCTGGGTTTCTCCCCAGCAAAGCTGGGGAGGAGCATGATATTCGCACCAGAGAATCTCAGCGGCGCAAAGTTTCCGACGGCAGCTCGCCGAAGCGTTCGGCATAGTCGCGGGCGAAGCGGCCGAGATGGCCGAAGCCCCAGCGCAGGGCAACGTCGGTGACGCTGTCGCCGGACGACAATGAGCGCCGCAGGTCGTCGCGCGCGCCGTCCAGGCGGATGGCGCGCAGCTCGGCCATCGGCGTCGCGCCGCGATAGCGCCGGAAGCCCCACGACAGGGTGCGCATGCCGACGCCGGCCGCGGCAACGATGTCAGCCATGCCGATCGCCTCCCGGGCATGGGCACGCATGTAGGCCTCGGCGCGGCGCACGTAGCGCGGCGCGGCGGGCTCGCCGGGACGGCCGAGCACATCGCTGTAGTTGTGACGGTGGCTGACCAGCAAGGTCGCCATCAGCGCATTCTCGATCTGCTCGGCGATGACCGGCCGGCTGAGTGTCGAATCCCGCCGGTTGATCTCGGACAACACATGATGGACCAGGCGGAACATGGTGCCGCCCGCCGCCTGGTCGGCCGGCATGCCGAGATCGAACCGGATCGGATCGTGCAGGCGCTCGCCGATCAGGGTCTCGGCGAAACGCTCCAGCCGGTCGCGCGAGAACTGCAAGGTGATATGCGCAGTGTCGGCCGGCCGATACATGCGGACCGGCTGATCCGGCGACAGCACGACGAAGTTCCGTGGCGTCGAGGTGATCGCCTGGTCGCCGCAGCGCACCTCCACCCATCCCCTGGTCGGGAACTGCACCAGCACGCACGACAGGCTGCCATCATCGAGGATGACCGAGGTGCCGTATTCCACGCAGCTCAAGGTGAGGTGACCCGCCTTCACGCTGTCGATCCGGGCGTCGACCCGGCCGGCGCGGCCGACAACGGTCTGACGATGCGGGCTGTCGAACAGGCGGCCGACGAAGGAGCGCGTCTCCTCGGGATCGGTCGATTTGAAGACGCAATGCGAGGCGAGCCGCCGCCGCGCCGAAAGCACGGGAGGACTGACCTGGCGGGCCGGCAGAGTCAGTGCCGGCGTCACGGCGACAGTGTCGACGATGGCTGGGCCTCTTCCAGTCGCGCATGGAGTGCACGCCCAACCACTATGCCATCGCCCTGGAACACCGCAAAGCCACCAATCCACATCGTCCTTGCCGTCAGCGGACACGGGTTGCCGGCGGTGGCTAGCGGGCCGACGGCCGATGTCCATAGGCTTCGCCGAGATACGGCTTCAACGCCGCGACAGGAGGCGGCATGGCGACACCCACGAACGGCTCGGTGCAATTGGGCTTCAGCATCCTCCGGCAGTTCGCGACGCCGCCGGGCCAGGACAGCACGTTGAGCGAGGTAGCCCGGGCCATGGGCCTGCCGGTGCCCACCGTCCACCGCTTCCTGAAGACACTGGTCGCTGTCGGGGCTCTCGCCGTCCTGCCGGGCGGTCGCTACACCCTGGGCGCCCAGCTTGCCGATCTCGGCGGCCTGGTGCGCTACGAGACCCTGCTCGGCCGATCAGCCCAGGCGGTGGTCACCAGCCTGGCGCAACGTCTCCAGGTCACGGTCCATCTTTCCGTGCTCGACGCCGGCATGGCGAAGTTCATCGCCAAGGAGACCGGCGATCCGGCCTTCCGCGTCGACACCCGAGTCGGCGCGCGCTTCGAGCCCTACTGCACCGCCAGCGGCAAGGTGTTGCTGGCCGGCCTGTCGACGAGCGAGCTCGAAGACTACCTCGACACGGGCGCCCTGATCCCGCTGACGCGCCAGACCGTGACCGACCCCGACACGCTGATCGCCGCCGTCCGCGACACGCGGCGTCGGGCGCTCGCGATCGACCGCGAGGAATTCCAGGACGGTGTCGCCTGCCTCGCCGTACCGGTCAGGAACAGTGTCGGCCGGCCGGTCGCCGCCCTGTCGGCGTCGTTCGACGCAAGGCGCGGCGATCTCGACTCGCTGGCAACGGCATTGGCTGACGCATCGCGCGCGATCACGGCCGCCTTGGTCGCCTGCAGCAGTCGAAACTCATCGCCGGGAGCGCGCCACTCCAGTGGCGCACTCTTCGTCTCGCCATGACATGAGCGCCAAAGAGAGTTTGTGAACGATCGTCGTTCCTCGAAGCCTCGGCGGGTTGAAGAGGCCGAACTTCTGTCGTCCTGAGCGCAGCGAAGGACCTCATCGCCCAGCAGCACGACGATCTCGCCGTCGCGGATGTCGACGGCGTAGCGGCGCAGGGGCTCCTGGCAGGGCGCGGTCAAGGCGCGGCCCGTGCGCACGTCGAACGTGCCGCGATGCCAGCCGCATTCGATGACGTGGCCCTCGAGCGTGCCCTCGTCGGTCAGCGACGATTGGCCGTGCGTGCAGACATCATCGGTGGCGTAGACGACGCCCTCGACGTTGAACAGCGCGATCGGATCACCGTCCGTCCGGTCGAGCCGGCGCATCTCACCCTTCGCCAGCTCGGCCAGGCGGCAGGCTCTCAGTTCGCGGGACATGGCTTGGCGACTATCAGACGATCATGCTGATGCGGCCATGCGGCCGCAGCCCGTCGAGCGCCAGGACCGTTCGCTTTTCCTTGATCCGCAGGGCGCCCTCCTCGAGCGTCAGGCGATAGCGATGCTGGCCGATGTAGGTGTCGGTGACGCTGCGGTTGGTGCGGTAGGTCGCGAAATTGCTGGTCGCCAGCGTATCGCCCTCGACCTCCCCGCGAAGGCGCACGTTGCTGATCATGTGCAGGGTGCGCGAGCGCGGATATTCGGCATGCGCCGTCTTCTTCATCAGCCGGATCACGCGCTGCTCGAGGCGATGACGATCGTCGGCGACATAGAACAAGGTCTCCTCGGGCGCCGAATCGGCCGGCACGTCGGTCGACGGCACCAGGTAGCGGCACTCCTTGGCGAACAGCCCGACCCAGTCGTGCAGCCGCCATTCGTCCAGCATGTCCGCTTCCTCGAACAGGAATTCCTCGACCGTGCGCTGGGAGATCGTTTCCGCCATGTCGCCGCTCCTAATCGCCCGGTGCCGTGAGCCGCCGATTCCATTCCGACCAGAAGGCGCGGATCGGCCCCTCGTCCATCCAGCCCTGCTCGGTTAGCGGCATGCCCTTGGAGACGTCGTTCCACCCCGCATCGCCGTATGAGGCATAGGAATTCTGCGCCGTCTCGATCGCCTCGATATCGTCGGGCGTGGCGAAGCCGGCGGGACCGAGAAATTCGATGAAGTTGTTGAGACGCCGCTCGAGGAACGAGCCGCTCTCCTCGCTCGGTCCAAGGCAATGCGCCGTCAGGAGCATGTAGCCCGGTGAGACCGGCTGAAAGGTGCGGATGGTGATCGACATGATGTCGTTGATCACCAGGTTGGGGAAGATCAGCATGTTGAAGCTGTTCTCGGCCAGCCGCTTGGCGCGCTGCTCGCCGAAGCGCTCGGTCAGGCGAGCGCGGATCTCGTCGATCTCGCGCTTGCCGCTTTCGCCCCATGCCGGGATCCAGCGCGCGACCGGGCGACCCCACGGGCCGCGATACTCGACCACGCCGTGGCCGTTGCCGAGGTCGTAGGCGTGGCCGCCGGTACCGTCCATCGGCGCCACGCTGCCCGTCGTGCTCTGCAGGTAATCGATGTAGGTCGGATGCAGGTTGGGGCCGTGATAGATGTCGATGCTGTTCTCGGCCATCAGCTTCCAATTGCCGCGGATCGAATATTCCTGCGTGCCGCCGATGACGCGCATGCCGACCTGGGACTGATCGACCACCTTGTCGATGTATTCGGTGGCGCGGCCGAGATACTCGACCAGCGGCGGCGCCTTGGGATCCAGATTGAAGAACCAGAAGCCGCGGTACTCGTCGAGCTGCGGCACCGGCACGAGATTGGCCGAGCCGTCGGCGTTGAAGTTGGGCGCGAAACACTCCTTGCCCGGCTGGTCGAGCAGCCGGCCGTCGGCGCCGAACACCCAGCCGTGATAGATGCATTGGAAGGACTTGGCACTGCCGCGCTTCTCGCGGCACACCGTGGCGCCGCGATGCGGGCAGATGTTGAGATAGCCGCGCGCCTTTCCGTCGCGATCGCGCAGGAACAGGATGGGGCGGCCGCCGACGGTGCGCGTGACGAAGTCGTTGGGCTTCGCCACCTCGGATTCGTGGGCGATGTAGAGCCAGCAGCGCGCGAAGATCCGGCTCATCTCGAGATCGCGGATCTCCGGCTCGACGAAGGCGCGCCGCGCGACCTTGAAATGCCCGCGCGACGGATCGATCCGCAACAGAGGGAGTCGGTTTGTCAGGACACCAACGGACATCGCCGCCTCCACTTCCCCGCACAACAACGGCGCCAACAGACGTCACGTCGCGCGGATGGTCAAATCGGCGACACCGCGGCTTCTCGGATATTGAGAGGCTTTTCTTCGTCTCCTCCCCAGCTACGCTGGGGAGGTGTCCGCGTAATCGCGGACGGAGGGGTCATGGGCCTCCGGTTGGCGGCCGCGCCCATCTTCATCAGACTATGAGTGAACGGGACGTCCTCGGTCCCGGAGCCTCATGACCCCTCCGTCGCGTAAGACGCGACACCTCCTATGAAGATGGGGCGGTAACCCGCCCCATTTTCCCAGCATCGTGGTGCGCGCCGGGCGTGCTGGGTGTCTTCCCAGCAAAGCTGGGGAGGACCATCAGTCAGCCCGACGCCTCGGCAATCAGTTCGCGCGTCACGTTGGTCAGGAGACCCTCAGGATCAGCCAGGCTCTCGACCGCAACGAAATGATTGGCGCCGGGCTGGTCGACGAAGCGGCCGGCGAGGCCGGCGTGCTGCCAGGCGGCCAGGTAGTCGTGGCTCTGGCGGATGAACTCCGCGGGCTCGGCGCTGCCGCACGAGACGACCAGCGGCGACGCCTTGGCAGGCAGGTGGAAGAGCGGACTCTGGCGTTCGATCGTCTCGGCGGTGAGCTGGAGTTTGGGCTGCAGCCAGCTGTGGCGCAGCGGCCGGAGGTCGAAGACACCGCTGATCGCCAGCGCCCCTTTCACCAGGTCGGCCGGCAGTGCGTACTGGCCCGGCCAGTCGGTGGCCAGCAGCATGCCGACCTGCTGGCCACCGGCCGAATGGCCGGCGATGAAGATGCGGTCCCGGTCGATCCCGAGGTCGCCGGCGTTGTGCCACAGCCAGGCCACGGCGGCGCGGCTCTGCCGGGAGATCTCGTCGATCGTCACGGTCGGGCACAGGGCATAGTCGGTCACCGCGACGGCGATGCCATGCGCTGCAGGGCCGGCCGCCAGCACGCTGAAGTCAGCCGCCGCCCCAAGTCGCCAATAGCCGCCGTGGATGAACACCAGCACCGGCGCGCCGGCACGGCCGGGAAAGAAATCGAGGCTTTCCGCGCGGGTCGGCCCGTACTTCAAGCCGAGCCGACAAGGCAGCTCCTTTCGAACCCGGGCGCTCCCGGTCGCGTAGTGTCGCATGATGCCCGGCAGGTCGAGGCCGATATCCGTGCGGTAGTTGGCGTCGATCTCTTCCTGGCTTTGGAAGTCGCGGTAGAGACTCACTTCTCCTCCGTTCGCAACGAGACGTCACGGGGGATGCTCGGCCGGATTGCGGGGCGCGGCAAGCACCATGCCGGACTGGCTCTCACGGGGCGAGAAGGCCCCCACGCGGTTCGTCGACGACGATCACCGCACCTCGTTGACGTAGCAATGCTCCTTCGTGATCGCGCGATGACTTCCGAGCAGGACGGGGAGTCCCGACTGGTCATAGCCCACCTCGTCGATCACCAGCAGAGCAGCGGGCCTGCGAAGCTTCAGCAGGCGGAGGTCTTCGGTATCGGCCAGCGTCGCGGTGAGCTGCTCGCGCACCGCCGAGATGCGAATGCCGTAGCGCTCGACAAGGTGAAGAAAAAGCAGCTCCGGCACGCGTGCCGGCGTGGCCGGGAAATCGGGCACGAGGTCGGCCGGCAGCGACAGGCAATCACGCATGATCGGCTTGCCGGCGACCAGGCGCAGGCGGTCCACGCGCACGACCTTGGCTCCTGGGCCGAGCTGCAGGCGCGCACCTTCGGCCTTGTTCGCCGCCGTCACGCCGACCGACAGCACCTTGGCGGTCGAGCGCACCAGCCCGCCGTCGCGGTCGTGCAGGCGGAAATACTGGAAGAAGAAGCGCAGGCTGTGATGCGGCATGCGGCCGGTGACCACGGTGCCGGTCTTGCGCCGCCGGCTCAGCATGCCCTCGGCGGTGAGGTCGGTGAGCGCGCGCCGCGCCGTGCCGACGGCGACGCCGAACATCGCCGCCAGCGCCACCTCGCTCGGCAGGACCGTGCCGGGCGGCCATTCGCCGACCAGAATCGCTTCCGACACGCGCCGCTTCACCGCCTCGTGCAGCGGCGCGCCCGTCGCCTCGCCGAGCCTTGCAAAAGCCGGGCCGGCAGGCGCGACCGGCGCCTTCAGTGTTTTGCCGTTGACTCGCACGCTTTGGACTTCTTCTATTACTATAAAGTTTATAGAAAATGACCCGCGAGACAAAGGCCCTGCTTCAGGCTGATGGCGATTCGACCGGCGCGGCGATGGCGCGGGCCCTCGCGGCGATCGCGCACGACGCCAGCAGCGCCGTCGAGACGCTGTCGTGCCTGATCGCGGTCGACACATCGTTTCCGCCGGGCAACGGCTATGCCGCCTTCGCCGATCTGGCGGAGTCCCTCACCGCGCCGCTGGGCTTCGATCATCGCCGCATCGAGGTGCCTGAAGCGCTGTGGCGCGCGCCCGGAGCCCCGGCGGGCAGCCCGCGCGTAAATCTCCTGGCGGCGCGCCGCACCGGCAAGCCGGTCTGCGGCCTCTACTTCCATGTCGACACCGTGCCGGCGGCGCCGGGCTGGCCGCGTGATCCGTTTCGTCTCGCCCGCGAGGGCGAGCGACTTTACGGTCTGGGCACCGCCGACATGAAGGGAACGATCGCCGCTGTCCTGCTGGCGTTGCGCGCTGCCGAAAGCTGCGCGGTCGAGCTGGCCTACGATCCCATGCTGCTGTTCTGCACCGACGAGGAAGGCGGTCTCTACCCCGGCGTCCGCTATCTGGCGGAGCAGGGCCTGCTCGAAGGCCACATCATCAACTTCAACGGCAGTGCGGCGCCGCGCATCTGGGCGGGCTGCTTCGGCCTGTTCAATCTCCTGATCCGCATCACCGGCGAGGCCGTCCATGCCGGCGAGGGCAATCGCTCGGGCGCGGGCATCAATGCGATCGAGCAGGCCCTGCCGCTGCTCGCGGCCTTGCGCGACCTGAAATCCGTCGTCGCGCAACGACACTCCAGCCTGCCGCCACCGCCGCACGCCTCCGGGCCGCTCGCTGCGCAGCTCACCATTGCCAGCGCCCATGGCGGCGGCAGCGGCGGCCAGGTCCCGGCCCTGTTCGAGATCGTGGTCAATCGGCGCTATCCGCCGGAGGAGCGCTTCGAGGACGCCCTCGCCGAGATCGAGGAGACGGTGCGCGCCGCGCTGCCGACGGCCGGCGGCCTCGCGGTCGAGACCAGCGTGATCGGCCATCTGATCCCGACCGATGACCCGACCGGACCGCACTGGCCGCGCTGGCAGCAGGCGCTGGCGCTGGGCTTCGGCTACGCCGCCAGTGATTTTCGCAAATGGGGCGCGGCGAGCTGTTCGGATTTCGGCTATGTCCAGCGCACCGGCATGCGCGAGGTGTTGCTGGGCGGGCTGGCGCGGCCCGAGCGCAACATCCACGGGCCGGATGAGCACACCACGGTCGACGATATCGTGGCGCTGGCGCGGAGCGTGCTTGTGTATCTAGCGGCCGATTTCGCCGCCGATCTCAATCCCGACAGGGCAGAAGCCAAATCACGGAGGCTCGCATGACCCAACCGACTCGCCGGCTGATACTTGGCGCAACAGGCGGCCTCGCCCTCGGCGCGCCGACGCTGTTCGGCCCGGCGCTGTTCAGTCCACCCGCCCGGGCCGCCAATCCGCCCAAGCGCGGCGGCACCTTGCGCGTCAGCGTCGACCAGGCGGTGTCCAAGCTCAATCCGCTGCTGACGCGGGTCAATCCGGAATACCTCGTTGCCGAACTGCTCTATTCCGCGCTGACGCGCCTCAAGCTCGACATGTCGGCCGAGCCCGATCTCGCAGAATCGTGGGCCAGCTCGCCCGATCTCACCGAATGGACCTTCGTGCTGCGCAAGGGCGTGACGTTTCACGACGGCAGCCCGTGCACCGCGAATGACGTCGTCGCCACCTTCACGGCCATTCTCGATCCCAAGACGGCGTCGCCGGCGCGGCAATATATCGGGCCGATCGCCAAGGTGTCGGCCAGGGACGACACGACCGTCGTGTTCGGCCTGTCGGCGCCCTACGCCGACATGCCGGTGATGCTGGCCAACACCTGCGCCAAGATCGTGCCGGCGGCCATCGTCAATGGCGGCCTGGCGCGGCTCGATCGCGAGGCGGTGGGCACCGGTCCCTTCAAGCTGGTGTCGTTCGAACCGGAGCGGCTGGTCGTGGTGACGCGCAACGATGCCTACTACGACAAGGAACGCCCCTATCTCGCCCGCGTCGAGGTCAGGGTCTATCCCGACCCGACGTCGGAAGGCTCGGCGCTGATCGCCGGCGACAACGACCTCCAGGCATCGGTGCAGCCGACCGAGTATGCACGCCTCGCCAAGGCCAACGGCGTGCAGGCGCTGCGCGTGCCGTCGGGCCAGTTCTGCAACGTCAACATGGGCTGCGACCAGAAGCCGTTCAACGACGTGCGCGTGCGCCAGGCGCTGGCGCTCTGCGTCGATCGGCCGGCGATGGTCGACCTGATCGCCGAAGGCTACGGCACCCCGGGCAACGATTCGCCGATCAATCCGGCCTATCGCTTCTATAGCGAGATGCCGCTGAAGAAGCCCGACATCGCCAAGGCCAAGGCGCTGCTCGCCGAGGCGGGATATCCGAAGGGCCTGACCGCGACCATGATCGCGTCGGATCGGCCGGCTACCCGTACCCAGCTCGCGGTCGCGCTGCGCGAGATGGCCAAGCCGGCCGGCTTCACCATCGACGTGCAGACCATGCCGCACGCGACCTATCTCGACCAGGTATGGAAGAAGGGCCCGTTCTATGTC
>Ga0310811_10005756_pt1 | contig 15744 bp, 16 predicted proteins | sample YCmetagenome_FD_207642 | JGI IMG/M metagenome (GOLD analysis project Ga0310811, IMG submission 207642) | Soil microbial communities from experimental microcosm in Duke University, North Carolina, United States - YC | ecosystem: Engineered > Artificial ecosystem > Soil microcosm > Unclassified ...
CACGGTGCTTGCTAACGGCGCGGTAAACTGCGCCTCACGCAAGCGCCTTACTCAGGACGACCGAAAAGCGATCCTCCGGGTCGCTCCTAATAGTCAGGTATTCGTTGTGCGTGCGAAGGTGGTGACCACCTGCCAATGAACTCACAAACGTCGAGCGCAGATCACAGGTTGGCGATGTCCGCGCCTTTGCCAGCCCCGTCCCTCGCCTGCTAGGGACCACACCGCATGTTGCGTGGACTCTACGACTGGGTGATGCGGCTGGCGGCCCACAAGCGGGCGCTGCCGGCGCTGGCCGTGATCTCGTTCCTCGAGAGCTCGGTCTTTCCGATCCCGCCGGACGTGATGCTGATCCCGATGGTGCTGGCCGACCGCACGCGGGCGTTCCGGATCGCGCTGGTGTGCACGGTCGCCTCGGTGCTGGGCGGGCTGCTGGGCTACGCCATCGGCTACTACCTCTTCGAGACGCTGGGCGAATGGGTGGTGAAGACCTACGGGCTGCAGGCCGGGCTGGCGGCGTTCCGGGCCGGCTTCGAGGAATGGGGCATCTGGATCATCCTGATCAAGGGCGCGACACCAATCCCCTACAAACTGGTCACCATCGCCTCGGGGGCCGCGCATTTCGACCTGTTCACGTTCGTGTGGGCGTCGATCTTGACGCGTGGCGTGCGCTTCTTCGCCGTGGCAGCCTTGCTGTGGAAATTCGGCGAGCCGATCCGCGGATTCATCGAGGAACGCCTGTCCCTGCTCATGTGGCTGTTCCTGATCGCGCTGGTGGGCGGCTTCGTCGCCTTCCGCTACCTGTTCTGAGGCAACGCCCATGGCCCTGCTCGACCGGACGACTTCGCAAGCAAGCCTCCTCGGCCAATTCCCGCTGCCGAGCCTGCTCGGCCTGCTCGCCGCAAGCGGCAGCCTGGCGCTGCTGGGCGGCGCGTATTTCTTCCAGTACGTCATCGGCCTCGCGCCGTGCGAGATGTGCCTGTGGCAGCGCTGGCCGCACATGGTGGTGATCGCAGCCGGCCTGGGCGCCCTCGCCTGCTACAAGTCGCCGCGGCTCGCCGGCGGGCTGCTGCTGGTGGCGATCCTGGGCCTCGCCACGACCGCGGCAATCGGCCTGTTCCATGCCGGCGTCGAGCTGCGCTGGTGGCAGGGGCCGCAGGCCTGCTCTGGCACCATCCCGACCGGGCTGTCGCCGGAGGAACTGCGCAAAGCCTTGTTCTCCGCCAAGATGATACGCTGCGACGCCGTCGCGTGGTCGCTGTTCGGCATCTCGATGGCGGGCTGGAACGCGATCCTGTCGGCCCTGCTAGCGATCGGGCTGGCATCGGGCGCGACGCGCTGGATGAAGGCCCACTCATGAAGGCGGCAGGCACATGAAGACGACAGCCGAGACCAGGAACCCCGGCGACCTCGGCCCGCGCGACGTCGTCGAGCGCGCGATCCGCGTCGACCAGGCGGGCGAGTTCGGCGCCGTGCGCATCTACGAGGGCCAGCTCGCGGCGCTGCGCTGGACCGGCCGCGCCGACAGCGACGCCGGCCGCAAGATCGCGGCGATGGCCCGGGCCGAGCGCGAGCACAACAAGGTGTTCGACCGGCTGATGGTCGAGCGCCGGGTGCGCCCCACCCTGCTGTCGCCGCTGTGGAACGTGGCCGGCTTCGCCCTTGGCGCGGCGACGGCGCTGCTGGGCGACAAGGCGGCGATGGCCTGCACGGTCGCGGTCGAGGAGACGATCGACGGTCACTATGCCGAGCAGGCGGCGGCGCTGGGCGACGACGAGGCGGCGCTGCGCGGCACCATCGAGAGGTTCCGCGCCGAGGAGATCGAGCACAAGGAGACCGCGCTCGCCGCTGGCGCCGAGGAGGCACCGGCCTACGAGGCGCTGAGTGCCGCGATCAAGGCGGGCTCGCGACTCGCCATCTGGCTGTCGACCCGCGTCTGAACGGCGATCAGCCTTGGTCCTGGTCGAGCTCGCTGTCCCAATACAGGAAGTCGCGCCAGCTCTCATGCAGGTAGCCGGGCGGGAACGACCGGCCGTTCTCCTGCAGCTCCTGGGTCGTGGGCTCGAGCGGCGCGCGCTGCAGGTGCATGCCGATCTCGCGCAAGAGGCGGTTGCCCTTCAGGAGATTGCACGGGCTGCAGGCGGTGACGACGTTGCCCCAACTGGTCCGCCCGCCGCGCGACTTCGGGACCACGTGGTCGAAAGTGAGCTCGTTGGTGGCGAAGTCGCCGCCGCAATACTGGCAATGGAAGCGGTCGCGCAGGAACACGTTGAACCGCGTGAAGGCCGGGCGCCGCGCCGCCGGGACGTATTCTTTCAGGGCGATGACGCTGGGCAGCCGCATCTCGAAGGACGGGCTGTGGATCGTGCGATCATATTCGGAGATCACGCTGACGCGATCGAGGAAGACGGCCTTGACGGCATCCTGCCAGGACCAGATCGACAGAGGAAAGTAGGACAGCGGCCGAAAGTCGGCGTTGAGGACCAGAGCGTGACACGACTCAAGGCCCGGCGCCACGGCTACCCCCGGGCCCGTTGGCTGGGACTACTCGGAAAGTCGATGCGGTCCAACATGCCGTGCATTGTGGCAAGGTTTTCCGGAAACACAACATGTCGGCAACGGGTTCATCTACTCATCACCGAACGATAACATCGACGCCATAGGAGGAGCGCGCATGGACACTGCAATCACACCCCGGACCGGGGCCTTCCCGCTGCCGGCGGCGGATCTCGACTCGCTGGGCTTCCGGCGACAGCAGATCGACCGGCTGGAAGCGCTGATCGGGCAACACATCGCCGAGGGCCGCTACCCGGGCTGCCAGATCGCGCTCGCCCGCCACGGCAAGATCGCCCTGTTCAAGAGCTTCGGCCGGGCAGCGACCGAGCCGGCGGCGCGGCCGGCCGGCGACGACACGCTGTGGCTGCTCTACTCCAACACCAAGGTGGTGACCGCCGTGGCGCTGTGGGTGCTGGCCGAGCGCGGCCTGTTCTCGTGGGCCGACCGCATTGCCGACCACGTGCCGGAGTTCGCCAGGAACGCCAAGGGCAACATCACGGTGCAGCAGGTCATCACCCACCAGGCCGGCTATCCCAACGCCGTGGTCGGCAAGGATGCCTGGGCCGACCACAAGCGCCTGCGCGCGGTGGTGTGTGACTTCGCCCTCGAATGGTCGCCCGGCTCCAAGGTGCACTATCACGGACAGACCGCGCACTGGACCCTGGGCATGCTGATCGAGGCGGTGACCGGCCGCGACTTCCGCGACGTCATCCGCGAGACCGTGACCGAGCCGCTGGGGCTGTCGCGCGAGCTGTTCGTCGGCCTGCCCGAGGGCGAATTCGGCCGCGCCGTCGACATGCATGAGCCGCTGGCCGACGGCAAGGGCATGCGCCCGATCGCCGAGAACAACAGCGCCGACTGGCGCAGGAGCGGCTCGCCCGGCGCCGCCGGCTACGGCACGGCGCGCGCCATGGCGGCGCTCTACCAGATGATGCTGCAGGGCGGCGAGCTCAACGGCGCCCGCCTCGTCTCGCCGCGCCTGCTGCAGTACGCCATCCGCAACCACACCGGCGAGCGGGTCGACGAGTTCATGGGCATGCCGATGCATCGCGGCCTGGGGCCGCATCTGCGCGGCACCACCGAGAACATCCGCGGCCTCGGCGCCCTCGCCAGCCCACGCGCCTTCGGCCACGGCGGCGTCGGCACGTCGTACTGCTGGGGCGACCCCGATTCGGGCGTGTCGTTCGCCTACCTCACCAACAACCGCATCCCCGACCCGTGGCACAGCAAGCGCCTCGACCAGATCGCCAACCTGGTCCACACGGCGATCGTGTAGGCTCATGTCTTCTGGACCGCGGGCCTCCCGCCCGCTCAGATTCATGAGCGGGCGGGACGCCCGCGGTCCAGGAAAGCCGTGAGCTCAATGCGGCCGCACCTCGACCGGCAGCGTGTCGAGGCCGCGCAGGGTGTTGTTGTAGGCGCGCTGTGGCTCGCCCGTGATCTCGATCGATCTCACCTTGCGCGCCAGCGCCGCGAGCATGACCTCGCCCTCGAGGCGGGCCAGCAGCTGGCCGACGCACATGTGAATGCCGGAGCCGAAGCCGACATGGCCCATCGTCTTGCGTTCGATGTCGTAGCTGTCGGGATTGTCCCACTTGCGCGGATCGCGATTGGCCGAGGCCAGCAGCATCAGCACCTTCTCGCCCTCGCCCAGCTCGACGTCGCCGAGGCGCACCGCCCGGGTGGTGGTGCGGAAGAAGGTCTGCACCGGCGATTCGAAACGGATGCCCTCCTCGAAAGCGCCGCGCGCCAGGCCGGGATTGTCGGTGAGCCTGCGCCACTGATCGGGGAACCGGGCCAGGCAATACAGCGCGGCGCCGAAGCCGTACACGGTCGTGTCGAGGCCGGCGCTCAGCAGCGAGCGCACCAGCAACGCCGCCTCGTCGTGGGTGATCTCGCCAGCATCGGCAGCCAGAAAGACCTTGGCGCCCAACCCGTCGGGCGACAGGTTGCGGCGCTGGCACTGCTCGGCCACCCAGGCGACATGCGGCGCACCGCGCTCGAGGGCCTGGCGGCGCAATTCGTTGTCGGGGCCGAAGGCGTTGAAGACGATGCCGGCGTAGGGCAGCAGATGCTCGCGGCCCTCGGCCCTGAGGCCCATGGCGTCGGGGAAGACCGACAGCGGGAAGGCCTGGGCGAGGTCGGCGATGGCGTCGAAGCGGCGGCGCTCGACCAGCTCGTCGGCCTTCTTCTCGGCCGCCGCGGCAAATCCTTCCTGGAGGTTCTTCAGCGAGGCGGCCGACAGCACCTTGTTCAGCACGCCTCGGGTGCGCCGATGATCGGGCGGATCGCGCTCCAACACCAGGCTGGGCGGCCGCCACGGCGTCTCCCTGGCGAAGTCGCTCATGCCGACGCCGCGGCTCGAGCAGAAGGTCTGCCAGTCGCTCAGGGTCGCATGCACTTCGGCGTAGCGCGCCACGGTCCAGATCGAATAGCGCTCGAGCCACACCACCGGCCCGGCTTCGCGCAAGGCGTGATGCGACGGATAGGGGTCGCTCAGGAAGTCGTGCGAAAATGGATCGATGTCGGCGATCGGGACGCCGCGATCAGGGTCGATGCGCACGGCCATGACATTTCCCTCCCGGTGATGTCCTGGTTGCTAACGACTGAGCCGCTCGCGGGCTCCGGCCTCCGATCCGAGCGAGGCGGCGGCGAGCGCGAGCGCACACACCGACAGCACCATGACCGCGGCATAGCCATCGGTCCAGTCGTGCAGCAGGCCGCCAGCCCACGCGCCGAGGAAGCCGCCCAATCCCATGCCGACGCTGATCAGGCCGTAGATGCGACCGAAATGCGCACCCCGGTAACGCAGCGTCGCCAGGGTCGAGATCATCGGCCCGCGGCTGCCCATGCTGCCGCCGAACAGCAGCACGTAGAGCCACAGCCAGACATCGTCGGCCGGGCCGCGCACCAGGGCGAGCGCGCCGACGCCGACGATCGAGCTGGCATAGGCCAGGATGGCAGCGATCTTGCGGCCGCCGCGATCGGCCAGCCAGCTGAAGCCGACCATGCCGAGCGGCGTCAGGAACCCGGCGACCGCGAGGGCGCGTGCGGCGTAACCGCCGTCGAGGCCGCGCTCGAGGAGGTAGACCATGGTCTGCGGCACCAGCGAGAAGATGCCGATCGAGGTCAGCGCGAAGGAGAAGGTGAGCGCCCAGAACGGCCAGTCGCGCATCGCCTCGGCGGCGGTCGGGCCAGGCCGGTCGGAGGCGCGCGCCGGCACCAGGCCGGTGGCGCCGCGCTCGATGCGCCGCCACGGCAGGACGAGCAGCAGGGGAATCAGCACTGCACTCGCGCAGGCGAACACGACGTAGGCGTGGCGCCAGCCCTGGGTGACGATCAGATGCTCGGCGAGCGGGAACATGACGATGGCGCCGACTCCCGAGGCCGACCAGGCGACGGCCAGCGCCACGCCCAGCCGATTGGCCGGGAACCAGCGGCCGAGCAGCGTCGAGCTCAGCACGCCCGACAGCGAGGCGCCGCCGAAGCCCATGACAATTCCGAGACAGAGATAGAGATGCCACACCGCGGTCGCCCGCGAAGCGCTGACCGAGGCGATCGTCACCGCCGTCACGCCGACCACGGTGAGCGCCCGCAGGCCGAAGCGGTCGACGATCCAGCCGGCGATCGGCGCGCCGGTGCCGCCGACCAGCAGGGCGAAGCTGTAGACCAGGGTGATCGCACTGCGGCTCGCGGCAAAGTCGCTCTGCAGGGCTGGCACGAACACGGTGAAGGTGTCGCTGATCGAGCGGCTCGCCACGCCGAGCACGAAGCACAACGCCACCAGCACCCAGGGCACGAAACGGCTCATCGCCTTCACCCTTGGCCGCAGGCTGCGCCAGCAGCAAGCGGTTTCGCGCGGGCGAGGCTTGCATCGACTGCAGGCTCGCGTCAGGTTCCGCGGCGCGGAGGAGTAGCGTGACCCAATCGATCATCATCGCCCGTGAATTCAACGGCCCGCGCCTGTCGGGCAACGGCGGCTACGTCGGCGGAGTCATGGCCGGCCAGTTCAATCGGCAGTTCGGCCGAAATGACGCCGTGGAAATCACGCTGCGTGCGCCCGTGCCGCTCGACACGGCAATGCAGGTCGAGCGTGACGGCGACGTGCTGCTGCTGAAGGACGACGACACGCTGGTGTGCGAAGCGCGCGCCGGGCGTGTCGATCACCTGGTGCCGCCGCCGCCGCCCAGCGATTGGACCGAGGTCATGCGGCGCGGCGAGACGGGCGGCAGCCCCGAGGACAGCGACTTCAATTGGTGCATCGTGTGCGGCCGCGGCCGCGCCGTGGGCGATGGATTGCGGGTGCTGGGCTCGGCCGGGCCGCAGAAGGGTCATTCGCTCTCCTGCTATGTGCCGCACGCCAACCACGCCGATGCTTCGGGCCAGATCAAGCCCGAGTTCGTGTGGGGCGCGCTCGACTGCCCCGGCGCCTTCGCCGTGCAGGACGCCGACGACTTTCGGCCCGCCCTCACCGGGCGCATGACGGCCAAGGTGATCGACTCGCCACGCGTCGGGGAGCGCTGCGCCGTCATCGGCTGGAGCCTGGGCGGCGAGGGCCGCAAGCTCTATTCCGGCACGGCGCTCTATACCGAGAGCGGACGGCTGTGCGCCATCGGCACCTGCACGTGGATCCTGCTCAAGGTTTGATCGATCGTGGCGATGCCGGCCGGCCCTCTGCTGAAGGACGTCGTGCTGCTGGGCGGCGGGCACAGTCACGTGCACGTGCTGAAGAGCTTCGGCATGAAGCCGATGCCGGGCGTGCGGCTCACCCTGATCGGGCGCGACATCGAGACGCCCTACTCCGGCATGATCCCGGGCTTCGTCGCCGGCGCCTACAGCTTCGAGGAATGCCACATCGACCTGGCGCGACTCGCCGCCTGGACCGGCGCCCGGCTGATCCATGCCGAGGCGACCGGCCTCGATCGCGACAACCGGCGGGTGCTGCTGAAGGATCGCCCGCCGGTCTCCTACGATCTGCTGTCGATCGATGTCGGCTCGGCGCCCAGCCTCGGCACGATCCCCGGGGCAGCCGAGTGGGCGACGCCGGTCAAGCCGATCGCCGAGCTGGGCCGGCGCTGGCTCGCCTTCCTCGAACGCATGAGGAGCTGGCTGGGTGCGCTCAACGTGGTGGTGATCGGCGGCGGTGCCGGCGGCGTCGAGCTGGCGCTCGCCATCGACCATCGCGTGCGCCAGGTGGCGAAGGCGGCGCAGCTGCAGGTGACGCTGGCGACCAAGGGCGAGATCCTGGCGTCGCAGGCCGAGGCAGCGCGGCAAAGGATGCGCGCGGTGTTCGGGCGTCGTGGCCTGCGCCTGATCGAGCAGTGCGGGACGCGGCGCATCGAACGCGGCTCGGTCGAGCTGGAAGATGGACACTGGCTCGAGGCCGACGCGGTGTTCGTCGTCACCGAGGCGAGCGCCGCCGACTGGTTCGCGACGACCGGCCTGCCGCTCGACGAGCGCGGCTTCCTCGCCGTCGACGACACGCTGCGCTCGACCGGCGATCCCGCGATCTTCGCGGTCGGCGATTGCGCGACGGTGCTGCCCCATCGCCGCCCCAAGGCCGGCGTGTTCGCCGTCCGCCAGGGCCCGCCGCTGGCCGCCAACCTGCGGCGCGCGCTGCTCGGCCAGGTGCTGCAGCCCTTCGTGCCGCAAAGCGGCTTCCTCTCGATCCTCGGCACCGGCGACGGCAATGCCGTGGCGACGCGCGGCACGTGGGCGGTCGAAGGCAATTGGGTGTGGCGCTGGAAGGATCACATCGACCGCAAGTGGATGCGCATGTATCGCGAGCCGCCGGCGAAACCGATGGTGATGAACGCGGCCGCTGCGCCCGACCCGGCGCTTGCCGATGCGGAAGCCAGGCGCCTGCTGGCCGACATCGGCATGCGCTGCGGCGGCTGCGGCGCCAAGGTCGGCGCCGGCGTGCTGACGCGCGTGCTGGCGCGGCTGGGGCCTTCACCCGGCTCCAACGTGACGATCGGCCTGGATGCACCCGACGATGCGGCGATGATCGAGGTTCCGGCCGGTCAGGCGCTGGTGCAGTCGGTCGATTTCTTCCGCACCTTCATCGACGATCCGTTCGTGTTCGGCGAGGTCGCGGCGGTGCACGCGCTGGGCGACGTGTGGGCGATGGGCGCGCGCCCGCACAGCGCACTGGCGCTCGCCGTCGTGCCGGCGGCCGCCGAGCGGCTGATGGAAGAGGATCTCTTTCAATTGCTGGCCGGGGCGCGGCGCGTGCTCGACAAAGCGGGCTGCGCGCTGATCGGCGGTCATTCGGGCGAAGGGCCGGAAGCGGCGCTGGGCTTTGCGGTCAACGGCCTGGTCGATCCGGCGCGCGCGCTGCGCAAGGGCGGCCTGCAGGTCGGCGACAAGCTTCTGGTCACCAAGCGGCTCGGCACCGGCGTGATCTTCGCCGCGGCGATGCGCGGCGCGGCGCGCGGCGCCTGGATCGACGGCGCGCTGGCCTCGATGCGACGGCCGTCCGGCGACGCGTCCGAAGCGCTGATCGCCGCCGGCGCGCATGCCTGCACTGACGTCACGGGCTTCGGCCTCGCCGGCCATCTCGCCGAGATGATCCGGGCGAGCGGCGAGGTCACGGTCGACCTCGACCTCGACGCCCTGCCCGCGCTCGACGGCGCGACCGAGCTTTTCGCCAAGGGATTCGCGAGCTCGCTGCAGCCCGAGAATCTGCGCGCCCGTCACCTGATCGACGGCATGGACAAGGCGGCCCGACATCCCAACCTGCCGCTGCTGTTCGATCCCCAGACCGCCGGCGGCCTGCTCGCCGCCGTGCCGGCCGATCGCGTCGCCGACATCGCTGATGCCGTGGTGATCGGCGAGGTGCGGGCGAGGGGCATCGCCGACACATTCATGGAGCTGCACATCTGATATTCAGCAACGCACAATCATCTTGTCATCCCGAGAAAGACGCTTGCGAAGCAAGCGTCTTAGCAAGGGATCTCTGATCTTCTTCGGGCATGGAGAACCGCATGGCGCACGCACGGGCAAGCATCGGCACGACCAACTACCAGACCGCCATCGTCACCGGGCATCACACGCTCACGGCCGATGAGGGTCCGCAACTCGGCGGCAAAGATGTCGGGCCTGGCCCCTACGAGTTCCTGACCTCGGCGCTGGCCGCCTGCACCGCGATCACGCTGCGCATGTATGCCGAGCGCAAGCAATGGCCGGTGACGGCGGTGCACGCCGACGTCACCTTCGTGCGCGAAGGCGACCAGCAGCACATCGACCGCGTCCTAACGATCGAGGGCGCCGTCGACGACGGGCAGAAGAAGCGCATGGCAGAGATCGCCGAGCGCACGCCCGTCACGCTGACCTTGAAGGGCGGCCTCGAGATCCGCACGAAGCTCGGTTGACGATTCATCGCTGGGACCGCCCGCTCATGCTCATGGTCAGAGGACCGCGGGCGTCCCGCCTGCTCATGCTCTCTTTCAAATGAGAGCGATTCTGCTCGCTCAAGCCCATGAGCGGGCGGGACGCCGCGGTCGCAATATGAGCTCAGCCCTGGCCGCGCTTCTTCTTCCACTCCTCGTAGTCGCGCTTGGCTTCCTCGCCGGCGACCGGGAACAGGCCCTTGAGCGAGCGGCCGCGTGCCACCTCGGCCTCGGCGAACTCCTCGTAGTGGTAGGTGTCGAGCGCCTCCTGGGCGACCGCCTCGACGATGTCGGGCGGGATCACCAGGATGGCGTCGCGGTCGCCGACCACGATGTCGCCGGGATAGACGGCGACGCCGCCGCAGGCAATCGGCAGGTTGAGATCCATCGGGCGATGGACGATCGGGCTGGGCGGCGAGGACGGCCGGCGGTGGTAAGCCGGCAGGCCGGTCTTGGCGACTCCGTCGGTGTCGCGGAAGCCGCCGTCGGTCACGATCCCGGCGGCGCCGCGCGCCTTCAGCCGCCCGACATAGAGGTCGCCGGCCGAGGCGGCGCGCGAATCGCCGCGCGAATCGATCATCAGCACATGGCCGGGCGGGCACTCCTCCATGGCCTGCGGCTGGACGGTGCTGCGGTTCTTCGAGGTCGGCCCGTCCTTGTCCTCGCGCGAGGGGATGAACCGCATGGTGAAGGCGATGCCGACCAGGCGCGGCTGCTCGACCCTGAGCGGCCATACGTCGTACAGGGTCATGCTGCGCAGGCCGCGGCGGTTGAGCACGCCGGTCAGGGTCGATGTGCCGACCTTGGCCAGTGCCTCGCGCAGATCGGACGATAGGGCTGTCATGAGCTTCTCTCCCTCGATTTCCCAACGACGTTAGCCGATAATCGACCCAACATGCGCGTAGAAATCCTCTGCACCGGCGATGAAATCCTCTCCGGCAAGACCATCAACACCAACTACAGCTACATGGCGCGGCGGCTCGGCGATGTCGGGCTCACCGTGCATTGGGGCACCACCGTCGGCGACGACCGGGCGAGCCTGCTGAAGGCGTTCCACCAGGCCGGCGAGCGCGCCGACGCGGTGATCGTCAATGGCGGCCTCGGCCCGACCGTCGACGACCTCTCGCAGGAGGTCGCGGCCGAAGCCTGCGGCGTCGAGCTCGTGCTTTCCGACTACTGGATGACGCGCATGGAGCAATCCTACGCGCGGCGCGGCCGGGTGATGCCGCCCAACAACCGCAAGCAGGCGATGCTGCCGGCCAATGCCGAGTTCATCGACAACCCGATCGGCACTGCCTGCGGCTTCTCCGTCACCATCGGCAAGGCGCGCTTCTTCTTCACGCCGGGCGTGCCGCGCGAGATGCGGCGCATGCTCGACGAGCAGGTGATCCCGCGCCTCTTGAAGATCGGCGGCATCACCGGCGTGACCAGGCTGAAGCGCTTCCACACATTCGGCATCGGCGAATCGCGGGCCGACAACATGCTGGCCGACATGGACGCCTTCAAGGCCGAGGGCGGCATCAAGCTCGGTTTCCAGGCGCACTACCCGCAGCTCGAGACCAAGCTTGCCGCACGCGGCGAGAACGAGGCCGAACTCCTGGCCCTGCTGGCGCCGGTCGAGGCCGAGGTGCGCAAGCGCCTGGGCAACTTCGTCATCGCCGAGGACGAGCAGTCGCTGGAGGGCGTGATCCTCGCCACGCTGCTCGAGCGCGGCCTCACCTTGTCGACCGCCGAGATGTTCACCGGCGGCCATCTCGCCGCCCGGCTGGCGCCGCTCGCCGGCGCCGAAAAGGCCTTCCGGCGCGGCGTCGTGGTGCGCGAGCCCGCCGAGCTCGCCATCGCCGACGTGTCGACCGGGGCGGCCGAGGCGGTTGCCCGCGACCTGCGCGACAAGAGCGGCAGCAGCCACGCGCTGGCGCTGCTGATCGAGCTCGATCCAGGTGCCGACCGGCCCGATTTCGGCGGCACCATCGCCATCGGCATCGCCGATGCCGACACGGTGGTGTCGCGGCAGGCCCGCCTGATCGGCGGCCGCGAATGGGTGCGCGCCGGCGCCGTCGAGCTCGGCCTCGACTGCCTGCGCCGCCACCTGCTCGGCCTGCCGGTCGACGAGCGCATCGACTTCGAGCGACGCTAGGCCCTTCTGCCGCTCATGCTCTTCCTGGACTGCGGGCGTCCCTGGAGTGGCGCGGTCCCAGCCATGAGCCGTTGCAGGGTCAGACCAGCTCGAACCTGTCGACATCGACCAGGCCTTTGTCGGTGATGCGCAGATGCGGAATCACCGGCAGGGCGAGGAAGGCCATCTGCAGGAACGGCTCGTGCAGGTGCGTGCCGAGACCGCGCACCGCCGCCCGCAACGCGCGCAGGCCCTGCTCCACGGTCTCGAACGGTTGATCGCTCATCAGGCCGGCGATCGGCAAGGCGAGCTCGCCCACCACCTTGCCGTCGACCGCCGCCGCGAAGCCGCCGCGGAGCTCGATCAGGCGGTTCACCGCCGTCGCCATGTCGGCGTCGTTGCAACCGATGACACAGACATTGTGGCTGTCATGCCCGATCGACGAGGCGATGGCGCCGCGCACGATGCCGAACCCCTTGACCAGGCCGTGCCCGACCTCGCCGCGATCGTTGTGCCGGCCCAGCACCGCGACCTTGAGGATGTCGCGCGCAACATCGGATACCAGTTCGCCGTCACGCACGGTCACGTCGAGCGCCAGCCGGTCGGTCAGGATCTGGCCCGGCCGGATGCCGATCACCGGCGGGGGTCCGCCGGCGCCGACGGGCATGCGAAAGCGCGCTGCCGTCACTGGCCGGAGCTTCACCGAGTCCAAGCCGACCACCGGCACCAGCGGCCGCGTCTTGAAGCGATCCGGCGTCACCGGCGCGCCGCGGCAGATCACCGAATGGATCCTGCAGCTGGCAAGGTCCTCAAGCAGCACGAGATCGGCGCGCTGACCCGGCGCCACCAGGCCGCGATCGACCAGCCCGAAATGCCGCGCCGCCGACCAGCTCGCCGCGCGATAGGCGTCGAGCGGCCGCACGCCGCGGCCGATGGCGCTGCGGATGAGGTGATCGAGATGGCCTTCCTCGGCGATGTCGAGCGGATTGCGATCGTCGGTGCAGAAGGCGAGGAACGGCGTGCGGTCGGCAGTGATCAGCTCGGCCAGCGCCGCGAGGTCCTTGGAGACAGTGCCCTCGCGCACCAGGATCTGCATGCCCTTGGTGAGCTTCTCGCGCGCCTCGGCGGCCGACGTCGTCTCGTGGCAGTTGCGCACGCCGGCGGCAATGTAGGCATTGAGGTCGTACGACGACAGCAGCGGCGAATGGCCGTCGATCTGCACGTCCGAGAACGAAGCGAGCTTGCGCAGCACCGCCGGGTCCTTGTTGAGCACGCCCGGCACGTTCATGAACTCGGCCAGGCCCAGCACCTTGGGATGTGCCTTGAACGGCAACAGGTCCTCGGCCTCGAGGCGGGCGCCCGAGGTCTCGAGATGCGTCGCCGGCACGCACGACGACAGCTGCACGCGCAAATCCATCACCGTGACCGCCGCGCACTCGAGAAAATAGGTCAGGCCGGTGACGCCCAGCACATTGCAGATCTCGTGCGGATCGCAGATCGCTGTGGTCGTGCCGCGCGGCACCACGCAGCGGTCGAACTCGAGCGGCGGCACCAGGGTCGATTCGCAATGCACGTGGCTGTCGATGAAGCCCGGCACCGCCACCAGCCCGCGCCCGTCGATCTCGCTGGCGCCGGCGTAGGTCTCGCCGGTCCCGACAATCCGATCCCCAGCAATCGCGATGTCGCCCGTGGTGATATCGCCCGACGTCAGATCGAAGATGCCGACCGACTTGATCACGAGGTCGGCCGGGATCGTGCCGCGAGCCTGGTCGATGATGTCGGCGAGACGGGCTTCGCTGAGCTTCTCTCTCATCGGAATGAAGTAGGTCCGCGCCCGCGCTTTGGCAACTGGCCTCTCACCCGTTGGCCCCTTATCCGTTGCTTTGCCGCGAGTCCGCCGGCGCCTCGGCCCGCTCCATCATGCCATAGTCGCGCAGGACATGGGCGACGCGCAGCCGATAGTCGCGAAAGACGCCGCCGCGTCCCGCCTTCTGCGCCGCACGATGGTGCTCGAGGTTGCGCCATCGCGCCACCGCCGCCTCGTCGCGCCAGAACGAGAGTGACAGGAGCTTGTCCGGGTCGGTCAGGCTCTGGAAGCGTTCGATGCTGAGAAAGCCGTCGATCCGCTCGAGCTCGGCCCGCAGGCTTGCGGCCAGGTCGAGATAATCCTGCTTGCGCCCTGGGGACGGCCAGACTTCGAAGATCACTGCGATCATGGAGCACCTCCTGGGTATTATAGATAGGGCGCCCGGCCAGTCCGACCCTTCGGCGGCCGCCGAACCTCAGCGCCGGGCCGCCTCGATCATGGCCTTGATGGCCCAGCGCTTGACCTTGCGCGCCTCGCTATCGGAGAGCTGCAGCACGTCCTTGCAGACGATCACGGCCTCGGTGCCGAGCACCAGCGCCAGCGCCTTGACCAGGGACTCGTAGGCCGCCGGCTTGAACTGGCGCCGCGTCGGCGCGAGTGCCGCCTCGATCAACGGCGTGCGGCGGTTCTGGCGCAGCGGGACCCCTTCTTCGCCGTCGCGTCGCGTGGCGCGCAGCAGGGCATTGGCCATTAATAGGCGGAGCGCCGGCTCGTTCGCCGCGACCATGTCGTGCAGCGCCTCGTCGGCCAGCGTGACGCGTGTCACCGGGTCGTCCGGCGCGACACCGTCGAACAGCCGCGCCGGATCGGGCGTGGCCATGTCGAGCGAGGCTTCCGCCAGCAAAGCCTCGACATTGGGGAAATAGCGGTAGGCGGTCGCGCGCGACACCAGTGCCGCCTCGGCGACCTCCTCCAGCGTCGGTGGCCGCCCATCCTTCATCAGGCGACCGGCCGCCTGCAGCAGGTCCTTGCGCGTGCGCCGCCGCTGATTGGCGCGTCCGCCGCCGTCCATGCGCCTCAGGCCGCCGGCCGGCCCTGCGGCAGTTGCTGCAGGATCGCGGCCAGGTCGAGCCAGACATTCTCGCGCGCGATCGCGCCGTCATCGGCAAACTCGATGACGTGGAGCAGCCTGAACTCGAGCGGCCGGTCGCCGCCTTCGAGTCCGAACGGGCGGCCGACGGCGCGGCCGCGCCACTTCGATTCGTCGACCAGGAAGTTCGTGCCGTAGAGGCGCTTGACGCATTCGATCCTGCCGTCGGCCAGGTCGGCGAACAGCGCCTCGTAGAAGCCGCGGGCCGCGGCCGGACCGCGCGTCGGGCCGGTTGGCCAGCCGACAATGTCATGCTCGACATCGGCGGCCAGCGTCGCCAGTACGCCGTCGACATTGTCGGTCGCCTCGAAATGGAAGTGTTCGTCGATCTTGCGATCCATATCGGCAGGACTCAACGCCATGATCATCCCCTCGACTCATCTTAACAAGACGAGAGGCGTTTAATGAGACTTTCGTCTCATGTCAAGGCGATGATCTCCTCATGCCGCGAGATCGTTCTGCCGTCGCTGCCAATCGAGCCCGATGTCGAGGACCTGGGCGCTGTGCGTCAGCCAGCCGGCCGAGATCAGGTCGACGCCGCTCGCCGCGATGGCGGGCGCCGTCGCCGGTGAGATCCGACCTGAGGCTTCGCTGACAGCGCGACCGGCGATGCGCCGTACCGCTTCGCCGAGCTGGGCCGGAGTCATATTGTCGAGCAGGATCGCGTCCGCCTTCTCGCCCAGGGCCTCGTCGAGCTGGTCGAGCCGATCGATCTCGACCTCGATCT
>Ga0310811_10005757_pt1 | contig 15744 bp, 13 predicted proteins | sample YCmetagenome_FD_207642 | JGI IMG/M metagenome (GOLD analysis project Ga0310811, IMG submission 207642) | Soil microbial communities from experimental microcosm in Duke University, North Carolina, United States - YC | ecosystem: Engineered > Artificial ecosystem > Soil microcosm > Unclassified ...
ACCAACCTGACCGAGCATTTCAAGACCCACGCCAAGGACAATCATTCCCGTCGTGGTCTGCTCAAGCTCGTCTCGCAGCGTCGTCATCTTCTCGATTACATGAAGAAGAACGACGAGGCCCGCTACAAGTCTTTGATCGAGCGGCTCGGCATTCGCCGCTAGGATTTTGCGCGCCTTTCCGGCGCGCAAAATCTGCAAGTGATGCCAACCGCGCGTATTCCGCAAAAGTCGATACCGGTTTTGCGATACGCACCAAATGCAAGAGCGCGGACATCCGCGCGCATCGGGCGAAATTCATTCGCCTTCCATCCGGCGGCAAGGGTGCCGTCGGTCACAAGGAGCGGGCAAAAGGGTTTGTCCGCTTGTCCGTAGAAAGCGCGAAAGCCATGGCAGGATCGCCAGCCGCTCGTCTCGTCCGGGAATAACCCCACGGGTTGAGCGTCTCGCCGTCTTGCTCATGGCTTTTTTGTTTTCGCGAAAACCATGAGAGACAAGATAATGTTCGATATTCATCGTGTTGAGCTCGACTGGGGTGGGCGTACGCTGACCCTCGAGACGGGCAAGATCGCGCGGCAGGCCGATGGCGCCGTGTTCGCGACCTATGGCGAGACCAAGGTGCTGGCCACCGTCGTGTCGTCCAAGCATCCGAAGGAAGGCATCGATTTCCTTCCGCTGACCTGTAATTACCAGGAAAAGACCTATGCCGCCGGCCGTATTCCCGGCGGTTATTTCAAGCGCGAGGGCCGGCCGACGGAGAAGGAGACGCTGGTCTCCCGCCTCATCGATCGCCCGATCCGTCCGCTGTTTGCCCACGGCTATCGCTGCGATACCCAGGTGATCGTCACCACGCTGTCGCATGATCTGGAAAACGATCCCGACATCCTTGCAATGGTCGCGGCCTCCGCCGCGCTCACGCTGTCCGGCGTGCCCTTCATGGGCCCGATCGGGGCGGCGCGCGTCTGCTTCATCAACAACGAGTATGTGCTCAATCCGCAGATCGACGAGATGGCGGACACCAAGCTCGACCTCGTCGTCGCCGGCACGCAGGACGCCGTGCTGATGGTGGAATCGGAAGCCCACGAGCTGAACGAAGACATCATGCTCGGCGCGGTGATGTTCGGTCACCGTCATTTCCAGCCGGTGATCCAGGCGATCATCGACCTCGCCGAAAAGGCCGCGAAAGAGCCGCGCGACTACAAGGCCCCGGATCTCTCCGACGTCGAGAAGGCCGTGCTCACCATCGCGGAGAAGGATCTGCGCGAGGCCTACAAGATCACCGCCAAGGCGGAGCGCTATGTCGCCGTCGACAAGGTGAAAGAGAAGGTCATGGCCGCGCTTTGCCCGGCTGATGGCGAAGCCAAATTCCCCGCCGAAAAGGTCAAGGCGGTGTTCAAGGACGTCCAAGCCCAGATCGTGCGCCTGAACATCCTCGACACCGGCAACCGCATCGACGGCCGCGACGTGAAGACCGTGCGTCCGATCGTGGCGGAAGTCGGCGTGCTGCCGCGTGCGCATGGCTCGGCGCTGTTCACCCGTGGCGAGACGCAGGCGCTCGTCGTGGCGACCCTCGGCACCGGCGAAGACGAGCAATACGTCGACGCGCTGCAGGGGACCTACAAGGAAACCTTCCTGCTGCACTACAACTTCCCGCCCTTCTCGGTCGGTGAGACCGGCCGCATGGGTTCGCCCGGCCGCCGCGAAATCGGCCACGGCAAGCTCGCCTGGCGCGCGATCCGCCCGATCCTGCCGGCGCATCACGACTTCCCCTACACGCTGCGCGTCGTCTCGGAGATCACCGAGTCGAACGGCTCCTCGTCGATGGCGACCGTGTGCGGTACGTCGCTGGCGCTGATGGATGCCGGCGTGCCGCTCAAGCAGCCGACGGCGGGCATCGCCATGGGCCTGATCCTCGAAGGCGAGCGCTTTGCCGTGCTCTCCGACATTCTCGGCGATGAGGATCATCTCGGCGACATGGACTTCAAGGTGGCGGGCACCGAAAACGGCGTCACGTCGCTGCAGATGGACATCAAGATCGCCGGCATCACCGAAGAGATCATGCGCATCGCCCTGGCCCAGGCCAGAGACGGCCGCCTGCATATCCTCGGCGAGATGTCGAAGGCATTGACGTCGGCGCGCGCCGAACTCGGCGAGCACGCTCCGCGCATCGAGATGTTCTCGATCCCGACCGACAAGATCCGTGAAGTGATCGGCACCGGCGGCAAGGTGATCCGCGAGATCGTCGAGAAGACGGGCGCCAAGATCAACATCGAGGACGACGGCAGCGTGAAGGTGGCGTCATCCAACGGTGAGTCGATCAAGGCGGCGATCAACTGGATCAAGTCGATCGCCTCCGATCCGGAAGTCGGCCAGATCTACGAAGGCACCGTCGTCAAGGTGATGGATTTCGGCGCGTTCGTGAACTTCTTCGGTTCGCGTGACGGCCTCGTCCATATCAGCCAGCTCGCGTCGAGCCGCGTGCAGAAGACCTCCGACGTCGTCAAGGAAGGCGAGAAGGTCAAGGTCAAGCTGCTCGGCTTCGATGATCGCGGCAAGGTGCGCCTGTCGATGAAAGTCGTCGATCAGGAGACCGGCGAAGACCTCGAGGCCAAGCAGAAGGCTGAGCGGGACGCACAGCGCGAACCCGCCGCCGAAGCCGGCGAGTAATTTTCGCATCCATCAATTGCGAAAAGGGCGGCCTTGGGCCGCCCTTTTTTGTTTGTTGGCGATAGTTTGGAGAGCCATCGCAAAAATCAGCGGCGGCGAAATCCGGCATAGATGAAATCCTGGGTGGTGCCGAACGGCGTGCGGTGCTGTTCCGTCTCCTGCGTGTAGATGGCGAAGTCCGGGCCGAGCCGGTTCGCCAAGGTGTCCGCGCTGTAACGCTGGACGGGTAGCCCGCTGCATTTCTCCGGTCCTGTCAGGGCAAAGGTGGACAGGATCACCCTGGCTCCTGGCTTGGTCGCCTGCTTGAGGACTGCGATATAGGCGTCCTGCGCCGCCTTATCGATCAGAAAGTGGAATACGGCGCGATCGTGCCAGATGTCCCAGGTCTGCGTCGGCTGCCACTGGGTCACGTCGGCGACAATCCATGCGATCTTGTCTGAGGCATTGCCGATCCGTTCTTTCGTGCGGCCGAGCGCAACAGCGGAAACGTCCAGTAGCGTCAGTTCCGAATAGCCAGCGAAAAGCAGGTTGTCCGCAAGACGGGACGCGCCCGCTCCGACGTCGATGATCTGTGCGCTTTGCATCGGCGCGGCGGAGCGGATCATGTCCAGCGAGCGACTCGGACCCGGCTGATACCAGCTTATGTCGTCGCCTTTCGCGATATAGGTGTGGTCCCAATGCGAACTGTCCGTCATCGCCTTGACCCCTTCGCTTTCGCCCGCGTTTCGCGTGTCGTCTCGAGCCGCGGCTTGTTCTCGTCGTATCCGAAGCGCCCGGCAAAGGCTTCAAGGCTGTCGCCGGCATTTGCCGGTTGTGGCGAAAGCGGCCGGGATGGCTTTTCGGTGGGAGCAAGCGTCGCGACGCCGAGCGCTTCGACGATGAGCGCGCCGAGCGCTTCAAAATCCGCCTTGCGGGTCGAGGCGCGGCGCCATGTCATGCCGATGATGCGGCCCGGTTCGGGATCGCTGAAGCTCAAGAGTTTCACGCGGTCATCGCGCACCTCGACATCGACGGCGACGCGCGGCACCAGGGTGATGCCGTAGCCGTTCGCCACCATCTGCATCACGGTTGCAAGACTCGTCGCGCCGAGGCCGACGGTCGCGCCGCGCCGGTCGGTGGCGCAATAATCGAGCGCCTGATCGCGCAGGCAATGACCCTCTTCGAGAAGGATCAGACGCTCACGGTCGATGTCGCTGGCCTTGACGCGCGCCGTGCGCGGCACCGGGTCGGTGGCCGGCACCGCGAGCAGGAACGGGTCGGCGAACAACGGCTGGGATTCCAGTTCGCCGTCGGGCACCGGTAGCGCCATCAGCGCCACGTCGAGTGCGCCGCGGTGCAATTCGTCGAGCAGGCCCGCCGTCTGCGTCTCGCGCAGATCGAGGCGCAGGTCCGGATGCTGCTGCTGCAGATACGGCAGCGCGCGCGGCAGCACGTATGGCGCGAGCGTGGGGATGACCCCTAGCCGCAATGTGCCGACCAGCAGCTTGCCGTGATGGCGTGCGAAATCCACGAGGTCGCGGGAGGCAACGACAATCTGTTCGGCGCGCGCCGCCATTTCCTCGCCCAATGGTGTGAGGCGAACCTCGCCGGGCCGGCGTTCAAGCAGGACGCCGCCGATTTCCTTTTCCAGGATTCGGATCTGCATCGAAAGCGCCGGCTGGCTTACCGCGCATTCTTCCGCCGCGCGGCCGAAATGGCGATGGCGCGCGAGAACGCAGAGATACCGCAACTGCCGCAAGGTGAGCATGCGATAAGATAAACTTATCGATGCAGGCAATCAATCCGATTAGACATTATCAATTCTAAGGTGGATAACGGCCCACACGAACCCGTTCGAAAACATTCGAACACCCGAAGAAATGACCGACGATCGGAGAGAAACATGGACGCAAAAACTGACGAAAAAGACGCGGGCAAATGTCCGGTGATCCATAGCAAAGGCGGCCATCGCAACCGCGATTGGTGGCCGGATCACCTCGATATCGGCGTGCTGCATGCGGTCCATCCTGCTGCCGATCCGATGGGCGCGGCGTTCGACTACGCCAAGGAGTTCAAGAGTCTCGATCTGGATGCCGTGATCAAGGACCTGACGGCGTTGATGACGGACTCGCAGGAGTGGTGGCCGGCCGACTTCGGTCACTACGGCGGCCTGATGATCCGCCTCGCGTGGCACAGCGCCGGCACCTATCGCATTGCTGACGGCCGTGGCGGCGCCGGCGCCGGTCAGCAGCGTTTTGCGCCACTCAACAGTTGGCCGGACAACGTTCTCCTCGACAGGGCGCGCCGGTTGCTATGGCCGATCAAGCAGAAATACGGCCGCAAGATTTCCTGGGCCGACCTCTACGTTCTCGCCGGCAACGTCGCGCTGGAATCGATGGGCTTCAAGACGTTCGGCTTTGCCGGCGGCCGTGCCGATGTCTGGGAGCCGGAAGAACTCTACTGGGGTCCCGAGGGAACGTGGCTCGGCGACGAACGCTACAGCGGCGAGCGCCAGCTCAGCGAGCCGCTCGGTGCCGTGCAGATGGGCTTGATCTACGTGAATCCGGAAGGCCCGAACGGCAGGCCGGACCCGGTCGCGGCGGCCAAGGACATCCGCGAAACGTTCTTCCGCATGGCGATGAACGACGAAGAAACCGTCGCGCTGATTGCCGGCGGCCACACCTTCGGCAAAACGCACGGCGCAGGCGACGCATCACTGGTCGGCCCGGCGCCGGAAGCCACCGCGATTGAGGATCAGGGTCTCGGCTGGAAAAGCAAATTCGGCACCGGCAGAGGGGCCGACGCGATCGGCAGCGGCCTGGAAGTCACCTGGACGCAGACGCCGACGAAGTGGGACAACAACTTCTTCGAGACCCTGTTCAAGTACGAATGGGAGCTGACCAAGAGCCCGGCCGGCGCTCACCAGTGGCAGGCGAAAGGCGCTGCCGCCATAACCCCGGACGCCCACGACAAATCGAAGAAGCATGTGCCGGCCATGCTCACCACCGACTTGTCGCTGCGGTTCGACCCGATCTACGAGAAGATCTCGCGGCGCTTTCTCGATCATCCGGATCAGTTCGCGGACGCGTTTGCCCGCGCGTGGTTCAAGCTCACACACCGCGACATGGGCCCGATCGTACGCTATCTCGGTCCGCTCGTGCCGAAGGAGACGCTGATCTGGCAGGACCCGATTCCGGCCGTGAATCATCCGTTGATCGACGACAAGGATGCCGCTGCGCTGAAGGCAAAAATCCTCGCCTCCGGCCTCACGGTGTCGCAGCTTGTCTCGACAGCCTGGGCGTCGGCCTCGACGTTCCGCCGTTCCGACAAGCGCGGCGGCGCCAACGGCGCGCGCATTCGTCTTAGCCCCCAGAAGGACTGGGAGGCGAACCAGCCGGCTCAGCTCAAGACCGTCCTTTCCAAGCTCGAAGCGATCCAGAAGGAGTTCGGCAAGAAGGTTTCGCTCGCCGACCTGATCGTTCTCGCCGGCAACGCCGCGGTCGAAAAGGCTGCCAAGGATGCCGGCGTTGATGTGAAGGTGCCCTTCACGCCGGGGCGCATGGACGCCTCGCAGGAGCAGACCGACGTCGATTCCTTCGCGCCGCTCGAACCGCGTGCCGATGGCTTCCGCAACTATATCAGCGCCAAGCCGCAGTTCATGGCGCCTGAGGAGGCATTGGTGGACCGGGCGCAATTGCTGACACTGACGGGTCCGGAGATGACGGTGCTCGTCGGCGGCTTGCGTGTTCTCGGTACAAATTCCGGAAACGCCAAGCACGGCGTCTTCACCAAGCAGCCGGAGAAGCTGACGAACGACTTCTTCGTCAACCTGCTCGACATGAGCACGGAGTGGCAGACCCCGAATGCCGACGGTATCTATGAAGGTCGTGACCGCAAGACGAAGGCGGTCAAGTGGACAGCCACCCGCGTCGACCTGATCTTCGGCTCGCACTCGCAGCTTCGCGCGCTTGCGGAGGTCTATGGGAGCAGCGATGCGAAGGAGAAGTTCGTGAAGGACTTCGTGGCGGCGTGGACCAAGGTGATGAACGCCGATCGCTTTGACCTCGCACCGCAGCAGATGCTGCAGGCGGCGGAATAAGCAGACGCGATCGCGTTTGTCATCGCCCGCGCAGGCGGGCGATCGGGGCTCGTGACGCGAAGGTGACTTTACGAGATGCCCCGCTTTCGCGGGGCATGACAGGAGTCAGTTTGCTTGTGCCGTTCAAATCGGCGCCGCTACTCCGCGGCGCTTTGCTTTCCGTTGCCATTCGCGGCGGCTTCGGCGCGCAACTCGTCCGGCTGCGGCATGGCGATGACGTTGTAGCCGCAATCGACGAAATGGATTTCGCCGGTCACGCCGCCGGAGAGGTCCGACAGCAGATAAAGACCCGCGCCGCCCAGTTCTTCCAGCGTGACGCCGCGCTTGAGCGGCGAATGCTGCTGCTGGAAGGCGAACATGTAGCGCGCATCGTTGATGCCGGCGCCGGCCAGCGTGCGGATCGGCCCCGCCGAAATGGCGTTGACGCGGATTTTCTGTGCGCCGAAATCGACCGCGAGATAGCGCACCGACGCTTCAAGCCCGGCCTTGGCCACGCCCATCACGTTGTAGTTCGGCATCGCCCGCAGGCCGCCATTGTAAGTGAGCGTCAGCAAGGAGCCGCCGTTCGGCATCATCGCCGCCGCGCGTTTGGCGACCTCGGTGAACGAGAAACACGAGATCACCATGGTGCGGATGAAATTCTCGCGCGTGGAGTCCGCGTAGCGGCCCTTGAGTTCGTTCTTGTCGGAAAAGCCGATGGCATGGACGAGGAAGTCGATCGTGCCCCATCTGTCGGCGAGCGTTTTGAACGCGGCATCGACAGATGCGATGTCCTCGACGTCGCAGGGGATGAGGAAATCCGAGTTCGCCTGCTGCGCGAGCGGCTTCACGCGCTTGGCCAACGCCTCGCCCTGATAGGTGAAAGCGACTTCGGCGCCGTGTTCGGCCAGCGATTTCGCGATTCCCCACGCGATCGAATGATCATTGGCGACGCCCATGATCACACCGCGCTTCCCCTCCATCAGTTTCTGCATTCCAACTCCATGCCGGCGCTTGCGCCGTGAACCACAGCGTTACGGTAATATAACGCCTGATCAGGCGTTCAGTTTCTTGAAGACGACGGAGGCATTGGTGCCGCCGAAGCCGAAGGAATTCGAGAGCACGCAATCGAGTTTGGCGTTGTCCACGCGGTGGCGCACGATCGGGATGTCAGAGAAGACCGGATCGAGCGTCTCGATATTGGCGCTCTCGCAGATGAATCCGTTGTTCATCATCAGCAACGAATAGATCGCCTCCTGCACGCCGGCCGCGCCGAGCGAGTGACCACTCAGCGATTTCGTGCCGGAAATCGGCGGGCATTTGTCGCCGAACACCGTGCGGATCGCTTCGATCTCGCGGACATCGCCGACCGGCGTCGAAGTGGCATGCGGGTTGATGTAGTCGACCGGTGCGTTCGCCGTCGCAAGCGCCATCTTCATGCAGCGCGCCGCACCTTCGCCCGAAGGCGCCACCATGTCGAACCCGTCCGAGGTCGCGCCGTAGCCGGCAAGCTCGGCGTAGATTTTCGCGCCGCGCGCCTTGGCGTGTTCGAGTTCCTCGAGGACCAGCACACCGGCGCCGCCGGCGATGACGAAACCGTCGCGATTGGCGTCATAGGCGCGCGAGGCCTTTTGCGGCGTGTCGTTGTACTTCGACGACATTGCGCCCATGGCGTCGAACAGGTCGGACAGCGTCCAGTCGAGTTCCTCGCAACCGCCGGCGAACATCACGTCCTGCTTGCCGTATTGGATCATCTCGCCGGCATTGCCGATGCAGTGGTTGGAGGTCGCGCAGGCCGACGAGATCGAATAGTTCACGCCCTTGATCTTGAACCAGGTGGCGAGTGTCGCCGACGCGGTGGACGACATCGCTTTCGGAACGGCGAAAGGTCCGATGCGTTTCGGCGAATTGTTTTTCCGGGTGATATCGGCGGCCTCGACCACGGCGCGGGTCGAAGGACCGCCGGAGCCCATGATGATGCCGGTGCGTTCATTGGAGACGTCGCCGTCTTCGAGGCCCGCATCGCGGATCGCCTGCTCCATGGCGACGTGATTCCAGGCCGCGCCGCCGCCGAGAAAACGCATCGCGCGGCGATCGACGACCTCTTCGGCATTGAGCGTCGGCGCGCCATGCACCTGACAGCGGAAGCCGAGTTCGGCGTATTTGTCGGCGCGCACGATGCCCGACTTGGCCTCGCGCAGGCTGGCGGTGACTTCCTGCGTATTATTTCCGATGGACGACACGATACCCATGCCGGTCACGACAACGCGTCTCATTCTGCCTCACAAATTATCTGTCGGCCCGATCACCCGGGTGCCATGCCTAATCTAGGACCTGATCGCACACGATGAAACAGCGCGCGGCACGATCGTTCCTGCATCAAGATCCGGGGTGAGGTGAAAGAATGACCTTATGCACCGCTCGGGGCCAACGCGGCCTCTTGCTGGAACAGCCCGACCTTGAGGTCGGATGCCTTGTAGATGACGTTGCCGTCCGCGGCGAGCCAGCCATCGGCAACACCGAGCACGAGTTTTGAGCGCATGACGCGCTTGAGGTCGATGCCGTAAACGACCTTCTTCACGTCGGGCAGCACCTGGCCGGAAAATTTGACTTCACCCATGCCGAGCGCGCGGCCCTTGCCCGGCGAACCGAGCCAGCCGAGGAAGAAGCCGAGCATTTGCCACAGCGCATCGAGACCGAGGCAGCCGGGCATCACCGGATCGCCTTTGAAGTGACAGGCAAAGAACCAGAGATCGGGCTTCACATCGAGTTCGGCGCGGATCAGCCCCTTGCCGTGGGGGCCTCCGGTTTCCGAAATCTCGGTGATGCGGTCGAACATCAGCATCGGCGGAAGCGGCAATTGGGCGTTGCCTTGGCCGAACAATTCGCCGCGCCCACAGGCCAACAAATCTTCGTAACCATAATGACTGCGCTGATTCTGCATTCCAGCTCTGTTCCTCTGGCAAGGCCTGATTTTCTGGGCCACTCCTAACACACGGAAACCAAGGGTGAAAGAAGCGCTGTTTGGAGCATTTCCAATGATGGCGCGGCACTTTAGCAGCGATTCAGTAGTTGCGATGGAGTTGCATCTGAGCGCAACAACACGTATCTTCCTTTTAATAGCAACCAGTTAGCTAGGGATCGTCTGGGCCTTTCATGACCTACGCACCGACCGAGAAGATGTTGAAGACTGACATGGTACCGCCGGCCGGACCCATGAATGCGCCGATGTCTGCATTGCGTGCGCGCAACGACCTCAACGGCTGCCCGTGGCACGACGTCAAGTCTCTGCTGCGCCGTGTCGGATTGCGCCCCACCCGTCAACGCATGGCGCTTGGCTGGATTCTGTTCGGCAAAGGTGACCGTCATTTGACGGCCGAGATGCTTTACGAAGAAGCCTCGAAAGCCAAGGTCGCCGTGTCGCTGGCGACGATCTACAACACGCTGCATCAGTTCACCGACGTCGGCCTGCTGCGTCAGGTCGCAGTCGACGGGTCGAAAACCTATTTTGATACCAATGTCAGCGAGCATCACCATTTTTTCGTCGAAGGCGACAACGCGCTGCTCGACATCTCCGGTCCCGACGTGATCGTCGGTCAGGCGCCGGTGCCGCCGGAAGGCTACGAGATCGCGCGCATCGACGTCGTCGTGCGCCTGCGCCGCAAGCGCTGAGGTCTGCGCTGCTTGACGGCGTGACTGGTTTGAGAAAGTTCAACGGCGGGCCTGCGGCTCGCCGTTATTTTTTATCCTGTCATCGCCCGCGCATACCGGCGACCCGATCCGAGACGTCACGCGTCAGTTGATCTTCTCGCCGGGATAGACGCCCCACAGATGCGACTGTTCGACCCAGCCCTCAAAGCCGTCTCCGGTGACGCGGCACCAGGCGCCGTTGCATGACTTCACCATGGCAATCACGCCGGGCGCGAGTTTGGCGTCGATCGCGCTGGTACGGCTTTCGCTGTCGTAAAGCGGCACCGGCGCGTCGTTCTTTGCGATCACGACACCGGAGCGCCGGCCCGAGAGCATCGAATGATACATCCAGCCTTCGGTGCCGTCGCCGTCGCGCACGCGCCGCCAGTTCTCGTATTCTGCGGTGATCTCGACCGGCAGGCCGGCGCGTTGATAAAGCCAGCTCACATCGTATTGCTTGCCGGGCCCGACATGCATGTTGACCTTGCTCGCCTTGATGCTGACGAAGCGCGGCACCGGCAGGCCGCTTACCGAGCCGGTTGCCAGATCGCTGGCCTGCGCCGCGCCGGTTTTGGGGTGCACGCCGGGACTGGCGCACAGCCCGAAGGCCGCGAGGACGACGGCGGCGATGGCATTGCAGCGGAGTTTCTTTGTCGGGGCAGCAGGCGATATCACGGCAGTTCTTCTCAATTCAGGTCGGATGGAACGGGATTCTCAAACGATGCGGTCCGCGCGACGCGGCCTAGACGGACAACGCGTGGCCAGTAACCGGCTTGTTTCGGCATACCCATCTGTTAGAGAGGAACCGAAGTCGAAACGCTCACTGCACCGCGCCAACCGCAGTGTCGATGAACTCGGTTAATGACACCTCAATACGGTGATCTGAGCCGACCTGTCGGCTTCTAACGAGGCCGAACGAGACCCAAAAACGAGACCCATCGAGGACCCGTGTCATGGCGTCGCGCAAAAAGCCTGTCGTGCTGGTGACCCGCAAACTTCCCGAGCGCGTGGAAGAACGGATGCGGGAACTTTTCGACGTCCGCCTCAACAGCAAGGACTGGCCGCTCGGCGCCGACGATCTCGCCGAGGGCATCAAATCGGTGGACGTGCTGGTCCCGACCCTGACCGACCGCATCGACGAGAAATTGATCGCGCAGGCTGGCCCGCGCCTGAAGCTGATCGCCAATTTCGGCAATGGCGTCGACCATATCGACGTCGTCGCAGCGGCCGCGGCCGGCATCACCGTCACCAATACGCCCGGCGTCCTGACCGAGGACACCGCCGACGCGACCATGGCGCTGATCCTCGCCATGCCGCGCCGCATCGTCGAGGGTGCAGGCGTGATGCTCGACGGCGACTGGGACGGCTGGTCGCCGACATGGATGCTGGGTCACCGCATCACCGGCAAGCAACTCGGCATCATCGGCATGGGCCGCATCGGGCAGGCCGTCGCACGGCGGGCGCGCGCGTTCAAGCTCGAGATCAATTATCACAACCGCCGGCCGGTCGCGAAGACCATCGAAAAGGAATTGGAGGCGACCTATTGGGAGAGCCTCGACCAGATGCTGGCGCGCATGGACATCATCTCGATCAACTGTCCGCACACGCCCGCGACCTATCACCTGCTGTCGGCGCGGCGGCTCAAGCTCATCCGCAAGGACGCCTATATCGTCAACACCGCGCGCGGCGAGGTGATCGACGAAAGCACGCTGACGCGGCTGATCGATTCAGGCGCGATCGCGGGTGCAGCACTCGACGTGTTCGAGCATGAGCCGGCGGTCAATCCGCGTCTTCTCAAGTTGGCACGCGAGGGCAAGGTGATCCTGCTGCCGCATCTCGGCTCGGCGACGATCGAAGGCCGCCTTGCCATGGGCGACAAGGTCGTGATCAACATCAAGACCTTTTTCGATGGTCACAAGCCACCGGATCGCGTGCTGCCAAAGATGCTGTGACGCTTATGCCGCCGCGGCGGCGTGCGCGGAGAGGTCGCGAATGGTCGGATGCTTGCCGGTCAGCGGATTTTCCGGGTCCCAGGCATAGCGCAACGTCTCGAAGCGCATCGCGCGGGCATCGAACATCAGCAGCCGGCCGACAAGACTTTCGCCGAAGCCGACGATCTCGCGGATAACCTCGAACGCCATCAATGAGCCGAGCACGCCCGGCAGTGCGCCGAGCACGCCGGCTTCCGCGCAGGCGGGCACCGTGCCGGGCGGCGGCGGTTCGGGAAACAGGCAGCGATAGGTCGGATTCGGCGTGCCGTCGGCCGCACGCTCATGGGCGCGAATGGTGGTCAGCGTGCCATCGAACGGGCCGATCGCGGCGGTGACCAGCGGCTTTGCTGCGAAGAAAGCGGCGTCGGCGACGAGATAGCGCGTGGCGAAATTGTCCGAGCCGTCAACGATGATGTCGTAGTCGCGCATCAGCGCCAGCGCGTTATGCGGCGCGATCCGCGTCTCATGCGGCGCGACGATCACATGCGGATTGAGCCGCGCGATGACGCTTGCCGCGCTGTCGACCTTGGCGCGGCCGATATCGGGCGTCGCATGGATCACCTGCCGTTGCAGGTTTGACAGCGAGACCGTGTCGTCATCGACAATGCCGAGCGTGCCGACACCGGCGGCGGCGAGATAGAGCAGCACCGGTGCGCCGAGGCCGCCGGCGCCGATGACCAGCACGCGCGCCTTTTGCAGCGCCGCCTGGCCGGGGCCGCCGACCTCATGCAGCACGATATGGCGCGCATAGCGCTCGAGTTCTTCCGTCGTCAGCATTGTTTCGTCAAATCCTTGGCCCAAGACCCTGAAGGGCGGTCGCGGCGCCCCCTTCATCTCGCGTTCCCACCCCCGCAGGTCAAGGGCTTGCGCGACTGCGTCCCACCCACTTCACCTCTCCCCATTGGGGAGAGGTCGGATCGCCAACGGGTCGGCGCGAAGCGCCACCCGATGACAGGCTCCGCGATCCGGGTGAGGGGGTCATGCCTCTCGTCAGTCCCAACGCCCCTCACCCCAGCCCTCTCCCCACAGGGGAGAGGGAGCTGACAGTCTAGCGGTTTCCGAATTGTGGTTTCCGCTTTTCGATGAAGGCGGCCATGCCTTCCTTCTGGTCCTGCGTCGCGAACAGTGCATGGAAGACGCGGCGCTCGAAGCGCATCCCTTCGGCCAGCGACGTTTCGAACGCACGGTTGACGCTCTCCTTCGCCGCGAGGGTTGCGGCGCGCGGCATCGCCGCGATGGTGGCGGCGGTCTTGAGCGCCACGTCCATCAGTTCGGCAGCCGGCACGACGCGCGAGACGAGGCCGCAGCGTTCTGCCTCGGCTGCGTCCATCATGCGCCCGGTGAGGATCAGGTCCATGGCCTTGGCTTTGCCGACCGCATGGGTCAGCCGCTGCGTGCCGCCGATGCCGGGAATGATGCCGAGAGTGATTTCCGGCTGTCCGAATTTTGCCGTGTCGGCCGCGATAATGAGATCGCATTGCATCGCCAGTTCGCAGCCGCCACCGAGCGCGAAGCCGGACACCGCCGCGATGACAGGCTTGCGCGCCTCCGCCACGCGATGCCACGCTGCTGCAAAATCTTTCTTGAACATGTCGAAAAAAGATTGGCCGGCCATTTCCTTGATGTCGGCACCGGCGGCAAACGCTTTCTCCGAGCCGGTGATGAGAATGCAGCCGATCGCGTCATCCGCTTCCAGCGTATCGACGGCAGTCGCGACCTCGCGCATCAATTGCGCATTGAGCGCGTTGAGCGCCTGCGGGCGATTGAGTCGTACCACGCCGACCGCGCCGTGGGTTTCGAGCAAAATGGTTTCGAACGGTTGCGCGGATTCAGAACCAGGCTTGGCATCGGGCATTTTCGGTCCTTCGGATTGCGTGCTTTCGGATTTGCTGGGGGCGGAACGCATCCTTCCATCCTTGACGGCCGAGCGCTAGCATCAGCGCGGCTGACATCAAAAATCTGGGAGGTCAATCATGAAACGAGCCACGACGCCGGTACGGTCCCGTTCACGCACCAAATCGCTGACCAAATTGGGGACCATGGCCGGATTGCAGGCCGCGACGCTTGCTGCCGCGCTTTGTCCGGCCGCGCTCAGCGCGCAGACCGCGTCCGAGCCGTCGCAATCCGAATCTCCGATGTCGCTGGCAAAGGACGGGTTTTTCTACGTCGGCGGCAAATACGAGACGGTGGACGGACACCGCTACGTCACCGGCCAGATGTATGTCGAATATCGCGTTCCGTCGAACCAGACGCATCCCTATCCGATCATCATGGTGCATGGCGGCACACGCACCGGCACCACCTACACCGGCACGCCGGACGGCCGCGAAGGCTGGGCGCAGTATTTCGTGCGTCAGGGCTATGCCGTCTATGTCGTCGATCAGCCGGGGCGCGGCCGCTCGGGGTATCTCGACAAGACCTACGGACCGCAGCGCCATGCCGACGCGCAAAGCGCGGAGAAGCGCTACCTGCGCGAGGAGGACGCAAAGCTGTGGCCGCAGGCGCATCTGCACACGCAATGGCCCGGCACCGGCAAGCCCGACGATCCGGTTACCATGGCGATGGTGGCGAGCTTCGTTCCCGAGATTCAGGACTTCAACAAGCAGCAGGTGCTCAATCGCGATGCCCTCGTCGCCTTGCTGGAGAAGATCGGGCCGTCTGTCCTCATGGTGCATTCGCAGGCCGGCGCCTTCGTCTGGCCGGTGGCGGATGCGAAACCTGATCTGGTGAAAGGCATCGTCGCGGTCGAGCCCAACGGGCCGCCGGCGCATCGCGTGGAATTCGTCGGTGCTCCGGAATGGTTCAAATACGGAAAGCTGACCGCGCCCTATGGGCTGACGTCTCTGCCGCTGACCTATGATCCGCCGGTGAAGGATGCGTCGGAACTCAAATTCGTGCAGCAGGAGAAGGCGGACGGCGAGGGGCTGGTGCGGTGCTATGCGCAGGCCGAACCCGCGCGCCAGCTTCCGAACCTGAAGAAGATGCCGATCCTGCTGGTTTCGTCGGAGGCTTCCTATCACGCGCCCTACGACCACTGCACGGTGAAGTACCTTGAGCAGGCGGGAGTGAAGCCGACCTTCATGAAGCTTGCCGACCTCGGCATTCACGGCAACAGCCACGTGATGATGCAGGAGAAGAACAGCAAGGACATCGCCGCGGCAATGGCCGGCTGGCTCGACAAGGCCGTCACCGCGCCGACGCAAAAGCATGCGGACAAAGAGACGAAATGACATTCGCGTCTGCTAACGGCTTGGTTGAATGCAAGAGATCGCGGCGACCGCGGAGCGCTCCCTCTCCCCGGCGGGGAGAGGGTGGGGGTGAGGGGCTTTCGACCTATCAATA
>Ga0310811_10005758_pt1 | contig 15743 bp, 10 predicted proteins | sample YCmetagenome_FD_207642 | JGI IMG/M metagenome (GOLD analysis project Ga0310811, IMG submission 207642) | Soil microbial communities from experimental microcosm in Duke University, North Carolina, United States - YC | ecosystem: Engineered > Artificial ecosystem > Soil microcosm > Unclassified ...
CGTGATCGTCGGGCGTGACGACGATCCGCCGCGGCCGTGCACCGGCATTCGGAAGCGGATACTCCTTGAGCTCGCCGGTCTTCGGATCGATCGTGCCGATGCGATTGACGCCGAACTCGTCGAACCACGGACGGTCGTGCGAGTCGAGCCAGATTCCATATGCGCGACTGTTCGACCCTAGTCGCCAGATTCGAATCTTCCCATCGCTGACGGTGAGCTTTCCTACGACACCCGCCGACTGAGCCGTGAACCAAGCATCGCCCGCACGATTGAACGTCATCGTGTGTGGGTCTTTGATCGCCGGGTCGGGCATCATGTAGTTCGTAAGCTTGCCACTCGCCGGGTCGAGCTGGACGATGCGCCCGTTACGATTCCCGGTGAACCACACCTTGTTGTGGGCGTCGACGACGAGATTGTGCGGATTCGTTCCAGGTTCGATCGTGTACTGTTTGAACTTTCCACTTTCTGGATCGAGATTGGCGACGAAGTTGCCCTCCTGTCCGACGAACCAGACGAGACCCTGCTGATCGGCAAACGGGTCACGCGGGCGCGCGGACTTGTCGTATGGAGTCGTCCAGGTCTTCACTTCGGAACGCGGTGCTCCGGACTGCTGTGGACGCTGCGCGATCGCAGCGACCGGCAAAGCGGCACCGGCGAAGAGCGCCAACGCGATTGCGGAAGAGCGCATCACGGCCTCCCGTGGGATGATGGGTGGGTTGGGTACGCGAGAAGCTATGTCGCGCTTTGCGTCATCGCGAGAGACGCCCGAGCTACCTCGACCGCAGGAACTTTGGCGCCAGCGAAAGACCGAATAGCAGTATGCTCGCGATCACCACACTCCACACCGCGTTCGCGTGGCCACTACTCGCTCCCTCGAGCAGACTGTCGGCGAAGTAGGCGTAGATGATTGTCGCGGGGATGATGCCGATCGCGGTCGCGGCGATGTACGACAGGAACGGCGCTCGTGCGAGTCCGCCGACGAAATTCACGATACCGAGTGGTAGCACCGGCAGCAGCCTCAGCCGCAGCATTCCGCCAAAGTCGCGCGCCTGTTCTACTGCCGCGTCGGCGCGACGATACCGCCGGATCCATCGCACGACGATGTCGTGTCCAATGGTGCGCGCGATGAGATACCCGAGCAGAGATCCCAGCATCGCCCCCAGCCAGGCGAGTATGCTGCCAAGGAAAGTTCCGAACAGTGCGCCAGCGGCGACGATGAACGGCAGTCCGGGGAGCCCAAGCGCGCTCCCCGCGCCGAATATCAGCACGAACGAGGTGGCGAACAGCGCGAAGCCATGCATTCGTCGCAATTTCGCCACGTGATCGAGCGTGTGACGATAATCGAACCACCCGAAGTGATAGCCGACCAACGACGTGGCGACGAGAACGAGCACGAGGCCGCCGACACGCAGCAGCGCGGAGCGCGTGCGTGGATGCCGACGAGGATGTTGCGATTGCGAACGGTCAGGGTGCACCGGTGTGGCAATGTCACAACTCGTGCCTGACGACTATTGCGTGCAAACCAGCCTTGCGACTCGAAGCGTCCGCCCGCCTCCATCGATCGCCGCGTTGGCAACACGGTCCGTCGACAAGAGTGCAAACCGCAGAGTCACCGGCTCACGTGCCGCAGTCCATGTGACAGCCGCGACGCCCGCGTTCGATTGCCAGGTCGCGGTCGTCAGCACAGTGTCCATGCTGCCCGCCGAGTTCACCGCCCGCACGACGTTACGAGTCGAAGCTGGCGAGACGGCTTGGTCGAGAGCGAAGCGCTCCGGGACCGCGGCCACCGGACCGAGTGAGTCGCGCAAGAGCCGATAGCAGCCCACGAACGTCGACGGTGGAACGGTGGTCGATGTGGCGACCACTTCAGAGAGCTGCATCGGCCTCGACCCCAACGCTTGCGCGAATGCACTCGCCCTTTTTGCCGCGACCGCACGCCCGGCGTCCGTCGAGTCCTGCGCCCGAGCGGCGCGCATCGCGGAATCAGCCGGCGCCCGCGTCTTCGCCTCATTCAGCGCTGCAGACGGTTGGAGTGTCGGAGCGGGAGTTGGAGCCGGGGCCGCGACCTTCAGTCTGGTCGAATCGGGGCGCACCATTTCGTCGCGAGCGTCTTTCGCCGCAGGCGGTGACGCGGCAGCGCCCGACGAGGCAGCGGCAATCTCGGCGGCTGGCGATGCCGACGCCGAACGCTGCGGCCCGGTCGAGGCTTCCAATTTCTCGTGCTTCGGAGTGCCGGCCCGTGCTGCAGTGGTCGTCAATTGAACGGCCGGCGCGGCTGTCGGCACTGCCTCGCGCGGCGCCGGCGGCGGCGGCGAAGCTATCGGCGCCAGACGCTCGTCGACGTGATCCAGCACGACCGGCACGCCAGGCTTGCTCGCGGGGTCATGTCGAATCGCGAACATCGACGCCACTGCAATCATCAGCGTCGCGGCCAGCCCGGCGCGAAAGGGCGTGAGCCGGAGCGAACGCCACAGATTCGCCCTTGGAGTCGCCGCCGGCCGCTTCGCTGGAATGACGCCGCCAGGCACGTTGTCGAGCGCAGACACGATCCGCGTGGCGCCCGCGATCATACCGCGCGCGTCGGCAACCAGGGTGGCGCACTCGGCGCACTGCCGGACGTGCTGCTCGATGAGTATCTGCTCATCACCGGGCAGTGCACCGTCGAGCCAGGCGTGGATGGTTCCTTCGTCAAGATGCTGCATGTGATCCCCGTGCAACGCTCACCGGATTTCCCTGGAGCGATTCATAGGCTTCGATGAGGCGGCGACGCGCTCGTGCCAGCGTCGTTCCGACTGATTTGATCGACAGGTCGAGCGCGCTGGCGATTTCGGTGTAGTCCAATCCTTCTTCACGCATCAACAACGCCTCGCGATCGCGCTCGGTGAGCATGTCCAGCGCGCGTCGCGCGATCGCCGCCTCCTGCGCCACCTCGATGCTCAGACGTGGTGGGTCGACGGCCTCCTCGGCGCGGGCCTGCTCGCGGAGCAGCTCGAGATGGCGACGGCGACGGATGTCCTTTCGTGCGTCGTCGCGCACCAGGTTGGTCGCGACGGCAAAGAGCCACGAGCGCTCGCTCATGATCGTCTCCTGCTTCACGGCGCGCAGGAAAGTCTCCTGCGCCACCTCTTCGGCCCAGTCACGATCACCGAGCCGCCGCGTGAGGTATCGCACGAGCGGCTGGTGGTATTCGCGAAACAACCGATCGATGTCGTTCAACGCGCGCTTCCTCGAGGCAATCGCATTTACCAACCCTTGGTGAGCGCCGCGAGTGCGACGCTCGTCAGCGTGTCGGCGCCATCGTCGGTCAGGATGATTGCGCGATCCCGACCGGCCACGGCGACGCGAGTCCCGAGCGCGAACACGGCCCGCAGCTCCGGCAGCGCCCCGATCACGTCGAAGTATGCTCGCGAGAATGGCTTGATACGCGTAGTCGGCATCGTCGCTCGATAGCGCTCATCCGTCCAGACGCCATCACGCGAGTTGAACGTGCGAGTGTCGACGCGACGTGTCGAGAGCGAACCGTCGGCTCGTGCGCCTGTGGCGACCGCGCTCATCGAGTCCATGACGGCCACGGAATACACGGATCGTTGCGCCGATGCCGCTTTGGCGGATTCAAACGCCCTGTCCCTCGCGACCGCCTGTGCAAGCGGTGCGGCGGCCGGGGTTCGCCCGCCTACGGCGTTTCGCATCACGGTAAACTGCGGCTCGGTGACGAGGTACGACGTGAATTCCGTGGGTATTCCGTAGCGCTCACCGAGCGAGCGAATCTCGTCGTCGAACTCGCGCGAACTCCCGTTCTTTCGCTTCTCCGCACTGAGGTAGCCGACGCGCTGCGCGGCCCAGAGCCGGGCGACGAAAGGATTCTGGCGCTCGCGATCCGGGAAGTCGACCGACGAAGTCCACATTACCGGCACGCCGCGACGGTTTCCCTCGACGACGATGCGCGACACGCCATGCCCCGAGTACCGCGCAAACAGCACGAGATCTCGATCAGCAAACACGTCGCTCGCCGCCGCGGGCAGCAGCCTGGAAAGGTGTGCATCGCCCTCGACGCGAACGCGGACGTCCGTGAGAATCGGATCGACGAGACGGTTCGCGACGATGCCAACCATGCGCTCGACCGATTCGTCCGGTCGAACGAACTCCGCGGTTCCCCGTCCTTCCATCGCCAGCTGCTCGAGAAGCGTCACGTTGACATCTGACCCCAGCCCGAAGGTGAAGATCCGCCGCTGCGCGCCGGCCCGGCCAATGGCATCGCCTCCAATGGACGCCAGACGATCCGGTCGCGTTTCACCAACCGTGGGTTCGCCGTCGGTGAGAAAGAGAATCAACGGCAGCCGACCGGTCGTGACGGCCGGTCGTGTCGCCTCCCGCAACGCGCCCTCGATGTTGGTTCCACCCTGCGCCTCGAGCGCGTCGAGATATCGATTGGCCTCGCGAAGATTCGCCGCCGTCGCGGGCGTGAACTCGTCACGAAAGGTTCGAACGTCGCTCGAGAAATCGATCAGCCGGAAGCGATCCTCCGGTCGGAGTGTGCCGATCAGTTGGCGCCCCGCGGCGCGCGCCTGCTCCATCTTTCTGCCCTGCATCGATCCGGACACGTCGAGAACGAGCGTGACGTCGCGTGGCGTCGTTTCACCGCGAGCTGCCGGTGGCGGCGTGACCGTGATCAACGCAAAAGCATCTTCGTTCCCGGGCGCATACGGGAGCATGCTGATCGAGGCGCTCGAGCTTCGCCGAACGGGGAGCAACAGCGTCAGATCGCGCGCGTCGCCACGAACGTCGACCACTCGACGCCCGTCACGCTCGGACAGGTCGAGCGTATGCGTCGGCGAAAACGGTGTCCCGAGCTCGGCCGACGGCGAATAGCTCAGCGTGAACGACGACGTACCGGCATCGCGCGTCGTCGACTGATTCTGCTGTCCGGCACCGCGATAGTAGTCGATACGCAACGCATCGCCCTCGCGCGGCGCGACGCTCTGAAAGCGCACGACGATTCGTTTCTCTTCCCCCGGATTGATCGGGAAGATGCGGGCGTGCAGCAGGCCGTGCCCCATCCATTCCACGAGCGCCGGATCGCGCTGCGTACGCACGATATTCTCGTAGATCCGCCGAGCGTCGTCGACGTTCATCGTCTCGCCGGATACGAGCTCGCCGTTGATCGACAGTTTCAGATCTTGAAATGCCGCGTTCGTCGGCAGAGGAAAGAGATAGTCCGCCTCTCCGATCGTACCGCCGCGATTGGTGAACCGCTCGTCGACTTCGTACTTGAGGACGCGTCCCACCATCTCGACATGCACATCGCTTCGTGTGCGCGAGATGTTCGGCCGGCAATCCCGGACCGGTACCATATTGGGGATACGCTCGTCCATGGGACGCGCGCCGATACCGCATGGCCGCGGGACGATCCAACCCTGGGCGCCGGCCGGTGCGACGTTGGCCAGCGCGATCAATGAACAAAAGCCTGCGACAATCGACGGGCGCATAGAGAGCTCCAAACAGGTTTTCCTGTAGGGAGACGTCAGTCGATCGTTCGCTTGCACAAGCGATGAAGCGCCTGGCTCGGGCGATGCTTGGGCCTACCTATCGCCTTTGGAACTCGGGAGATCCGAGCGCGAGCCCGACAATCGCCGGGAGACCGGTCAACTGAATCATGCCATTTCCACCCTGAGGCGCGACCTTCACCATCGGATTCTCGCCGCGCAGCAGCGCCTGGCGCGTTTCATTCGACACATCGCCTCCGAGGATCTCGTCGATCACGCCGTTTACCTGCGCGTCTACGGGAAGCTTGCGGAGCCGTGTCATTGCAGTCCAATCGGCCAGGCGAACTCCCGGCACGCGATCCGCCGCGATGCGCTGTCCGAAGTTGATTCGGTTCATGATTGCGCCGCTGTTCATCCACGCCTCGCCACGATCCGGCCAGCCGTCTGGCGTGACCCGCCCGAAGAATGGCTGTCCCAGTTGATTGGCGATCTGCGCACTCCGCGGCGTCGTGTCCGGTGCGGCACCGACGACGCGTAGCGTGCTCGCCACGAGCTCGAACGGCGTTTTCACCTTCGCGCGGTATGCCGCCGGACTGAAGAACTCGGGCGACGTGACGATGCACCGAACGGTTTGCCGAATGTCGCCGTCGGTTTTCCTGAACGTCGCTGCACAGCGATCGACGAGCGCCGCGGGTGGATCGTCGCTCACGAAGCGGCGCGCGAGTTTCGCGGAAATGAATCGCGCCGTGGCCGGCGCCCGAGCGAGAATGTCGAGTACCTCCTCGCCGTCCTCGATTCCGCGGCCCGCCGGCAGCTTGTGTCCGAGCACGACTTTCACGGCCGCATCATGCAACTCGGGACGAAACACGAACCCGCCGCCGAGCTGCGGCATGTCGAGTGTCCATCCTGAGAGCGCGCGAGCGACCTCCTGCACGTCCGTCTGCGTGTAGCCGCCGTCGACGCCGAGCGTGTGGAGCTCCATCAGCTCGCGCCCGTAGTTCTCGTTCAATCCACGCGGCCGGCGGTGCGGCAGGATCGCCAGCGATTGGACGATCGGATCGCTCGTGTTCGCCAGGCGTCGCGCCTCGATCCGCTGTTCCTGCACGTTCGGATGGAGACTGTCGACTCCGCTTTGCGCATTGTCGAGATAGACGAGCATCTCCGGACTCTTTGCCACGGCGCCGAGCAGGTCGCGGAATTTGCCGAGCGCGCGCGGACGGATGATGTCTCGATCGTACTCGAGCAGCGAATACCGCGTCGGCATCTTGCCGATGTAGACGCTGAAATGGTTCTCCCAGAAATCGGTCATGACCTCCAACAACTGCCGTTCGCTCACGACGGCACGCACGAGCTTGGCGGCCATGATCTCGTTTACGAGTTGTTGAGTCGACTGCTGGGCTCGCATCAATAGCGCACTGTCGGCGCTCGTACGAACCTGTGGTGCCCCGCTCTGGGATTTTCGCTGATTGAATTTTTGCTGGAGCTCTTGCGGCTCCGGGTGATCAGCGATGAGCTCGTACACCTGCTTTCGCTGCGTCTCGAGCGTCGAGAGCACGCGATCGGCCGCGGAATCCCGGATCGTCTCGGGAGCCAGCTGCTGATCGATCCATCGATCGACTCCCATCGCCGCGACTCGATCGAAGTAGCCCGGACGCGACCCGAACGAGAGTCGCGCGATGGCCTGTCGCACCCGTTGGTCGCGGGAGAGATCACGTCCGAGTGGTGAGGGCATCGGGCTCGCCTCGGTCGTGGCGACCGAGTGGCCACAGGCCGCCGCAGATGCAACGGCCACGGCGAGAATCGACCTATGAAGAAACGACATGAGACCTCGACGCGACGCGCCCGAGACAGGCGGCTCTAGCATGGGCGCGAGTAAACAGAGAGTCAAACGGACGACGCTGCGGCGCGCTCCTCCGTTGGAGGGTCGACTCCCGCGCGCGCACAGTGTTAACTGGCACGCCAATTCCCCTAGGAAGCCGATACTCAGAGTTATGTGACCACCGAACCAACACAACCGGCTGTCCCATGCGTTCTCGCGTTTCGACTCGGATGAGCTTTTTCCTCGGCTTCGCTGGTACCGGAGCCGCGGTTGCCATCATCGGGTGTGCGCACGTTCCGCGGCCGGGCATGGCTAGCGACGCTTCTCCGCTCGCACAATCGAGCAGTATCTACAGTCTCGCCTCCAGCAGTGCCCGGTCGACGACGATCTACACGTCGCGCACCATCTCATTCGCCCTCGATCGAATCGATCAGCGGGGACTTCCGCTGGATCAGACCTATAGTCACTCCGCCACCGGCCAAGGCGTCACCGTCTACGTGTTCGATGGAGGAGTCTTAGCGACACATCCGGAGTTGGCGGGCCGTGTTCGTCAGGGCTTCACCGGATTTCCGGATGACGCAAAGATTTGTAATCCACATGGTACGGCCGTGGCGGGCGCGATCGCTGGATCCAGTCTCGGAGTCGCTCCGAACGCGATGATCGTCGATGTGAAGATGGTGCAGTGCGAGCGGCTTCGCGGAACGATCAAGGCGATCGTGGACGGAGCGCATTGGGTGATCGAGGATCACAAACAACACCCGGGACCGGCCATCGCGAACTGGTCCTTCATCGCCGATACGTCTGCCCGGATTCCGGCACTGGACAGTGCCGTCCTGGAGCTGCGCGCGGCGGGAATCCCCGTCGTCGTGTCGGCGGGCAACCTCGAGATCGACGCCTGCCGCGTCTCGCCGGGGAACGCTCGCGGGACGATCGTGGTCGGTGCATCGGGCGTGTCGATGGAACAGGCGGCAAGCGGAACGCAGCTCGTCGATCGCCGGTCGCCAGGCACTGCATACGGACCGTGCGTCGATCTCTACGCACCAGGTGATTCGGTGCTTCTGCCGAGCTTCGACCACAGCCGCAACCCGATCTCGCAACTATGGAACGGCACGTCGATGTCGGCGGGGTACGTGAGTGGCGCTGCTGCGCTCTATCTCGAGGCGCACCCGGACGCGACGCCGGACCAGGTCGCCGAGGAGCTGAAACGCACGGCGACGATCAACATGCTGCGCGACACGAGAACGACCTTTTCACGAATGCTCTATGTTGGTACGCGCGACCCCCTCGTAATGGTGAGGACGGCGTCGCGGCGGTGAACGTATAGATGCACGCGGACTTCCTGCGGCTTCGATAGTCACCCTGGAGCGCAGGACAGAGGATCGCCCATCGCAGCGGCAACCCAACTGCCGCGCGACGCGGCGATCCTTCTGCGCGGTTCCACGCGATGTTCGAGACAGCCAGGCGAGGACTGTCAGCCATTTGCCTGCCGCTCGGTGGACACGAACGCCGCGATACCAGCGAGCTCCCGGTCCCGCGCCTCGATGTATGACCCCGAGCCCCCGAACATCGCGGCAAAGAGCGTCCGTACGTCGTAGCGCGCGGGTGACGACGTGACCTCGTTCACGAACTCGATACCAAACGCCTCCCGTGCAACGTCCGCGACGCTTACCGGGCCAGTCGTCAGGTGAACGAGTGACAGCTGACAGTCGAGCGCGACCTGCACGTCGCGCCAGAGTCGTTGAACATCGTAGAACTGAAATACAGCGCGCGAATCGATCGTGCGCGTCTCGTTGTCGTGCAGCAGATCGTAGATGATGTTCTTCTTCAGTCCCGGTCCATACAGTCCCGGGAGTCTGACGATGGTCGCGTCGAACCGCCCGGCCACGATCTGCTCGAGGCGACGGCGGTTGCGGCCGTAGGCGTGGAGGCCGGATGTTGGTGTCGGCGAATTCTCGTCGACCTCGATGGGATTGAGGAACACATCCACCGTCGAGATCAACACCAACTTGCCGACGTTCGTCTGCTCGAGCGCGCGGACCAGACACTCGATGTTGTCGAGATCACGCTCAGGCTCCGCGTTCGCCCTCCACTTCTCCGTGCGCGCGCCGGCGCATACGACGAGATCGAAGCTGCGTCCGGCAATCTGTTCGATGTTCCGAGAATTGAACATCGCGTCGAAGCCGCGCTGGCGTACGAGATTGCTCCCGACGAATCCGGAGTAACCGATGAGAGCCGAGCTTTCGTCACTCATGGATTTAGTTGTGCGGCTATCGGGTCGGCGGGAGCCATCCGTTACGGCGATACTTGATCATCCCAAAGCGCTCATAGGCGTACGCGCCGAAGGCGGCGAGTCGACTCTCCGAATTGATCGGGTATCTCGTCATAATCAGCCGCTCGCGTGCAGGCTGGCACGACACCTCAAAACCGACCGCCTCGAACGCCCCGCAAGCCCGTCGGGTGTGGAAGGGCGACGTAACGACGGCGATGCGAGCGACCCCCTGGGGCATGAGAATTTTCGCTGCGCGAAGCGCCTCGTCGCGCGTCGATGAGACGCTGTCGATCTCGATCCAGGCCCCCGCGGCGCCGCCGAGGTCGAGTAGACGCTTCTGATCGATGGTGCTCGTACGGAAAACGTCGGAATCGTTGCTCTGGACACGCGACGTCACGATCCGGGGCGCGACCCCGGCGCGATACAGCTCGATGCCCGACAACAACCGCTCGGTTGCTTCGCTGTTGAGAGCGGAATCGGGCTGAACATAGCCTGATAGCACAATGACCGCGTCCTGACGGGGCGGTGGTCCGTCGTCGCGAACCCACTGCTTGGCGATCTGGCCCATGATCGGGCTGTCGGCGATGGTGAAATACAGGAAGATCAGCACGGCGTTGATTGCCAGCAGCCAGCGCTCCCACCCCAACGCCCCCACCGCCGCGCCAACCATCAGCCCAGCCGCCAGCGAAAGACCGAGGTCCGGATTACGCAGGATGGGCCCGACGTGCAGGGTGTACAGGAGAAAGACCGCCAGCGCACCGGCGGCCGCTCCCAGGCCAGCGCGTCGGCCCGACTCTACTAAGTTCATTGAGGTTGTTGCCATCGTTGCCTAATCAGACATACACCGCAATGCCGACGAGCGATCTCGATCTTCTTGCCATCAACACCGTCCGCACCCTGTCCATGGACGCGGTGCAGAAGGCTGAATCAGGACATCCCGGCACACCCATGGCGCTCGCGCCGTTGGCCTACGTGCTCTACACGCGGATCATGCGGCACGACCCGTCCGACCCGGCATGGCCCGATCGCGACCGGTTCGTGTTGTCGTGCGGGCACGCCTCGATGCTACTCTATAGTTGTCTGTACCTGAGCGGCTATGACCTGACGCTCGACGAGATCAAACAGTTCCGCCAGTGGGAAAGCCGGACCCCGGGCCACCCCGAATACGGCTACACGCCCGGCGTCGAGACCACGACCGGCCCACTCGGCCAGGGTGTCGGAAACGCTGTCGGCATGGCGGTGGCCGAGGCTCACCTCGCAGCCGTCTTCAACAAACCAGGAAACGACATCGTCGACCACTACACGTACTTCATCTGTAGCGACGGCGACTTGATGGAGGGGATCTCCCACGAAGCGGCGAGCTTCGCGGGGCACTTCAAGCTGGGCAAACTCATCGGTTTCTACGACGATAACAAGATCACGATCGACGGGTCGACCGACCTGACGTTCACCGACGATACCGCCAAGCGCTTCGAGGCCTACGGCTGGCAGGTGCTGCACATCGACGACGTGAACGACCTCGATCGGATCGAGGGAGTGATCGCCGAAGCGCAGTCGGATGCCACGCGCCCGACAATGGTGATCACGAAGACGCACATCGGCTGGGGCAGCCCAAGACAGGATAGCGAGAAAGCGCACGGGGAACCGCTGGGGAAAGACAACGTTCTCGCCACGAAAAAGAACTATAACTGGCCGAGCACGGAGCCCTTCTTCGTGCCCGACGAAGCGCTCGCCCATTGGCGCAAGACCAAGGAGCGCGGAGCAAAGCAGCACGCCGACTGGAATGGCAAATGGACGGCGTACGCCAGTGCATACCCGGATGACGCCAAAGAGCTGGAGCGTCGCCTGTCGGGAAGGCGTGTCGCTGGGTGGGAGTCGAAGATTCCGGTGTTCACCAAGGACAATGGCAACGTGGCGAGCCGCGCGGCATTCGGCGCCGTGCTGAACGCGACGGCCGATTCGATTCCGGAACTCGTCGGCGGCTCGGCCGACCTCACACCGTCGAACAACACGTCGGTCAAGGCGTGGAAGAACTTTACGCCGGAGGACTACGCCGGCCGCTATATACATTTTGGCATTCGAGAACACGGGATGGCCGCCATCATGAATGGCATGTCCATTCACAAGGGCGTCACGCCCTACGGGGGCACGTTCCTGATCTTCTCGGACTACATGCGACCGTCCATTCGCCTGGCGTGCATGTCCCGCGAGCAGGTGATCTACATCTACACGCACGACTCGATCGGCCTGGGCGAAGACGGTCCGACGCACCAGCCGATCGAGCAGCTCTCGAGCCTTCGGGCGATCCCGGACATGACGGTCATTCGTCCAGCCGACGCGAACGAGACCGCCGTCGCGTGGCGCATGGCCGTCGAGCACGAGCACGGCCCCGTCGCACTCGTGCTCACACGTCAGAAGCTCCCGTTCATCGATCGCGAGAAGTACGCGTCGGCCGATGGCGTGGCCAAGGGCGCGTACGTGCTGGCCGATCCAGCCGGTGGCGCGAAGCCGCAGGTTGTCCTGATGTCGTCCGGGAGCGAAGTGTCACTGATCATCCAAGCGCAGTTGCGCCTCGCCGAACAGGGAGTCACGGCACGAGTGGTCAGCATGCCCTCGATGGAGGTGTTCACGCGGCAGACGGCCGAGTACCAGGCGTTGGTGTTGCCGCCGGGAGTTCCGCGCGTTGCGATCGAGGCCGCGGCCCCGATGTCGTGGTACAAATGGGTCGCCGGCAATGGCGAGGTGATCGGCATCGAGCGCTTCGGCGCGAGTGCGCCGTACGACAAGATCTATGAGGGACTTGGCCTGACGAGTGCGCACGTGGTCGACGTGGCCCAGCGGGTGGTCGACGCGCACCAGGCTAGCGTCGCCATATGAGGGTCGACGTCATCGCGGGCGCCCGGCCAAATTTCGTGAAGATCGCGCCGATCCTGCGCGCGATCGACGCCCGTTCCGCGACGGGTCCGGTGCGCTACCGACTCGTCCACACCGGACAGCACTATGACGCCCGAATGTCGGGCGATTTTTTTGAGCAGCTCGGGATCCCAGAACCCGAGGTGAATCTGGAGGTTGGTTCGGGAACGCAGGCCGAACAAACGGCGGCGATCATGACGCGGTACGAGCGGCTACTGCTCGACTCGCCGTCGGAGCTCTGCCTGGTGGTCGGTGACGTCACGTCCACGATGGCCTGCGCGATCGCCGCGCGAAAACTCGGCGTCAGCGTCGCGCACGTCGAGGGCGGCATTCGCTCGGGCGACTGGACGATGCCCGAGGAGATCAATCGCGTCGTCACCGATTCGATCACGAACTACTTCTTCACCACGTCGTCGACGGCGAACGAAAACCTTCAGCGCGCCGGCGTCGCGCCCGATCAGATCTTTTTCGTCGGCAACACGATGATCGATTCGTTGTTGGCGAACATGGATCGGCTCCGCAAGCCCGCCTGCTGGGACGAGCTCGGCCTACAGGCCGGCCGATACATCGTGTTGACGCTTCATCGGCCGGCCAATGTCGACGAGGAACAGAATCTCGCGGCGATGCTCGATGCGATCGTGACGGGAGCGCGAGACCTGACGGTGGTGTTTCCGGTGCATCCACGCACGGCGAAGACGTTGCGAGCCATTCCCGGACAGAGCTCGAAGATCTGTTTCGTGGATCCGCAGCCATATCTCGAGTTCAACTATCTGGTTCGCCACGCAAAGGCGGTTGTCACCGATTCCGGCGGGGTGACGGAAGAGACGACGGTGATGGGAGTTCCGTGCATGACGCTCCGAAACAGCACCGAACGACCAGAGACGGTCACGGTCGGAACGAACGAGATCCTGGGAACAGACCCGGCCGCGCTGGCTCCGGCGTTCGAGAAGCTTTTTGCGGGACGGTGGAAGAAGGGCGGGATTCCCGAGAAATGGGATGGCAAGACGAGCGAACGGATCGCTGAGATAGCCTCGCGCCGATTCGGCTGTTGCAGGACGCCCCGCGGTACGCCATGTTCGATCGTCCGCACGACTGTGGCACCGATGAGAATCGCGGCATGACCACTCTTGAATACCTGGGAGCTGCGCTAGCCAAGCGGTATGCGCTCGAGCGCGAGCTTGGTCACGGCGGCGCAGCCACCGTGTACCTGGCGCGCGATCTTCGATACGATCGACTCGTCGCCATCAAGATCCTTCGGCGCGAGCTGGTCAGCACTGTGAGCGCCGGCCGGTTCCTGCGCGAGATCTCCGTCGTCGCTCAACTTCGGCATCCAAACATCCTCCCGGTGCTCGATTCGGGGGAGACGGATGGCATTCCCTTCTACGTCATGCCCTACGTCGAGGGAGGATCCCTCAACGACGTGCTGCGGAAGGGCAATGCGCTCGCTTTCGATGTGGTGATCCGCATCGTGACCGAGCTTGCCGAAGCCATCGATCATGCGCACTCGCGAGGCATCGTTCATCGCGACATCAAGCCGCAGAATATTCTGTTCGACTCCGGCCACGCGGTGCTCGCCGATTTCGGGGTGTCGTCGCTGAGTGACGATCGCGACGAAGGTATGACTGAGACCGGAATGGTCGTGGGGACGCCGGCGTACATGAGTCCCGAACAGGCCGGCGGGAAGGGTCCGGTGGACGGCCGCGCGGACATCTACGCATTCGGGTGTGTTGCCTTCGAGATGCTTGCCGGCGAGCCGCCATTCACCGGCGCCTCGCCAAAAGCGATCGTCGCGCGCCACATGCAGGAGCGCGTGCCAAACATCGCCGTACTTCGACCAACGGTAGGTGCCGAAGTACAACGAGTGATCGAGCGAATGCTGGCCAAGGCGCCAGCCGATCGTTATGCGACTGCCAGCGAGGCGGCGCGTGATCTGGTTGCCGCGCTCAACGGCGTCAGCGGAGCCCCGCACCGCCGGAGGGTTCGTGCGACGGTTGTCACGGCCGCTCTCCTGAGCGCCGCGATTGCGAGTGCGCTCGTCGTCTGGTCGAGACGCTCACCCCCGATAGCGACTCGAGATAGCGACGACCCGCGTCACGTCGCCGTCCTCTACTTCGACGACCTCACGCCGACCGACATGCCCTCGCACGTCGCGGACGGTGTGACCGAGGATCTGATCGATCAACTCGCCTCCGTCCGCGCACTCCATGTCAGCTCGCCGAACGCAGTGCGTCCGTTCCGCGCCGGCACGGCGTCGATCGATAGCATTCGGCGCGCGCTCGGCGCCGGCACGATCGTCGGGAGCAGCATCGCGCGCTCGGGGAATACCATTCGGGCGACGGTGCGTCTGATCGACGGCGCGAGCGGCAAGATCCTGCACACGCGGACGTTCGAGCAGCCGTGGACGGAGTTGTTCGCCCTGCAGGATAAGCTCGCCGAGCAGGTCGCGTTCGATCTTCGCCAGCGCCTCGGCGACGTGATCACACTGCGAACCGATCGAGCGGCAACTAAGTCTCTCGAGGCGTGGAACCTCGTACAACAAGCGAGCGACGCTTCCCGTCGCGCCGTCGAGCTCAACCGCCGCGCCGATCCGCAAGGTGTGGAACTCCTGCTTGTCGCCGATTCGTTGTATGCCAGCGCCGAGCGATTGGACAGGAAGTGGATTCGCCCGACCATAAAGCGTGGCAGGATCGCAATCGCGCTGTCGGTCGAGCGTTTTGCTTCGCCCGGTCCCGACAGTGCCGATCGAAACGCGTCGCCGACAGGCCGACGAATGCGGTGGCTCCAGCGGGCGATCGCCTATGCCGATGACGCGCTGCGCCGCGTTCCGCAGTCCGCCGAAGCGTTGTCGTTGCGCGGAGAAGCACTCTATCAGATCGGACAGTTCGGGCCGCCCGGGTCCGACTCGATCCTTCCGCGAGCCGAGGCCGATCTTCGCGCCGCGGTCGCCGCACGCCCCGACTTCGCGGATGCTTGGTCGTCGCTCGCGCAGGTGTACGTGCACGATGGCCGCTTCGCCGACGCGTCGATCGCGGCACGAAACGCTTTTGACGCCGACGCATTCTTCGAGGTGCGCCGGGTGTTATCGATGCTGTTCTCGGCATCGCTCAACAGCGAGCGATTCGAGGAAGCCGGTCGCGCCTGTCGGATGGGGCTTGACCACTACGCAGGCGATCCGCGTTTCGCCGAATGCGAGCTACGACTGCTCGCATCGACCAGTCGCGATAGAAAGGATGTCGCGAAGGCATGGGGCATCATCGAG
>Ga0310811_10005759_pt1 | contig 15742 bp, 13 predicted proteins | sample YCmetagenome_FD_207642 | JGI IMG/M metagenome (GOLD analysis project Ga0310811, IMG submission 207642) | Soil microbial communities from experimental microcosm in Duke University, North Carolina, United States - YC | ecosystem: Engineered > Artificial ecosystem > Soil microcosm > Unclassified ...
TCAGCTACTACACGGATCAAGTCCTCGCGTTGCAGATCTTCTACGCGGTCGGCGTACTCGCCGCGGTCCTCCTCCTCCTGCAGATCGGGCTCTTCTTCATCGGGATGGACGGCCATCACGACATAGACCCCACCCATGCGGACGGTTCGCTCGGCTTTCTCTCGCTGCGCAGCATAGGCGGGTTCTTCGTCGGCTTCGGCTGGACGGGCGTCATCACCTACAAGGCAGGTTGGGGCGTAGGCGGCGCGACGGCGGCGGCCTTCGGGGCGGGCCTGCTCGTGATGGGCGCGATGTACGCCATCCTGCGCGTGCTCTACGCCCAGAAATCCAGCGGGAATATCCGCATGGCAAATGCCATCGGAAAGACCGGCCGGGTATACCTGAGCATCCCCGCGAACGGGAGCACCGGCGGCCAGGTCCAGATCACCTTCCAGGGACAGATGCACACGCTGCCGGCTTTGACCCGCGGCCCGGAGCCGATCCCCACCGGCTCCGCTGTCATCGTCCATGAGATCATTCCACCGGAAACGCTCCTGGTGGAAAAACTATGAACGACAGTTCGCTCCTCACCACTCTACCCATGGATATCATCATCTTTGCCACCCTCGGCATCCTCGTCTTCGCCTTCCTGATCATCGGTTTTCTCAGCCGCTACAAGATGTGCCCGCCCGACCGGGTCCTCGTGGTCTACGGAAATATCGGCGGGGAGCACTCCAGCAAGTGCTACAACGGCGGCGCAACCTTCGTGCTGCCCGTCCTGCAATCGTATTCCTATCTCGATCTGCGGCCGATGAATCTCGACGTCCCCCTCAAGGGCGCTCTCTCGGCCCAGAACATCCGCGTCAACACCCCGGCATCGTTCACCATTGGCATCAGCACTCAGGACGGTGTGATGGAAAATGCCGCCACGCGCCTGCTCGGCCTGCCGACCCAGGAGATCGAATCCCTTGCCAAAGAAATCATCATCGGCCAGATGCGCGTCGTCATTGCCTCGATGACGATCGAGGAAATCAACGCCGATCGCGAAAAGCTCATCCGCCACATCACGGACGGCGTCGATGTCGAGCTGAACAAGGTGGGCCTGCGGATGATCAACTGCAACATCACGGACATCACCGACGACTCCGGCTACATCGAGGCCCTTGGCCGCGAAGCGGCCTCCCGCGCGATCAACGAGGCCATGATCAAGGTCGCCGAGGAGACGAAGAAAGGTGAAATCGGCCGGGCAAACGCCCAGCGCGAGCAGGCCATCGCCGTGGCCAACGCCCTCGCCGATGCGAAGACCGGCGAAAACTCCGCCGCCGTACGTATCGCCGATTCCGAATCCCAGCTCGCCGTCTCCCGGGCCTCCGCCAATCGGATTTCCGAAACGGCCGTGAAGATCCAGGAGGCCAAGGTCCTCGAGGAAAGCTACAAGGCGCAGCAGCTCGCGCAGGCCGCCCGCGCCGCGCTCGAGCAATCGACGCTCGAGGCCACGCGCATCGTCCCCGCGAAGATCGCGAAGCAGGAAGCCGAGATCAACGCCGAGGCCGAGGCCGAGAAGACCCGCCGTATTTTCAAAGGCCAGGCCGACGCGCTGCGCATCCAGAAAGAGGCCGAGGGAGCAGGTGCGAAATCCGTACTCGAGGGCGAAGCCCAGGGTCTCCGCGCCAAACTCCTCGCCGAGGCGGACGGTGCCAAGGCCGCGCTGGAAGGCCGTGCGCAGGGCTTCGAAAAGCTCGTCGGCGTGGCTGGCAGCAGCGCAGCCGCCGCGGTCCAGCTCCTCCTTGCGGAACGCATCGTCGAGCTTGCCAAGGTCCAGAGCGACGCCATCAAGGGACTCACTTTCGACAAGATCGTCGCCTTGGGCGACGGCAGTGCGGGGAACTTCGTCAACGGCCTGCTGAACAACGTGCTGTCTCTCCACGAGATCGCGAAGAGCGCCGGCATCGAGCTACCCGAGTACCTCGGCAAACCGAAGGACGAAGCTCCGAAGCCCCCTGCCCCGCCGGCAACCGATTGGTCGGCACCCGCGGAACCTCCAACCCCTCCGGGGATATAAGCCCGACTCCGAAACGGAGCATCGGGGGCAGGGAAGTTTTCACCAAAGAAAGCAGGAAGGGAGACTGATCTCGTCCTTGGGCCTCCTGTTAATTCTCAAGTCGTACGCCGTGCGGTTGGAACTGGACCACGGATATCACGGATGGAATCAGGAAAATTATCCGTGTCATCCGTGCTATCCGTGGTTTCCCCAAGAATGGCGCAGGGACGTGAAACCCCGACGGATCGTCCGCGAGGTATAAACTTTCACGTCGCCCATCTCACATTCTCTACGGGGCGGTCACGACTCCGGCCGCGGAGATATTGAGCGGAAGCGTGCCCTGCGCGGTCGTGGTGAATCCCGTGCCGGGATGAATCTGGACCGTGAGAATGCCCGCGGCGAGGGTCGCGGATGCGGAATAGCTCGTATTTGGCGCCAGGTCGCAGACGAGAGCGTAGGTCGCCGCGGCGGGAATCTCCACTTCCACGGGATCACTGACGGCCGTTCCGGACTTGCTGAAGAGCACGGCGACATTGTTGCCCGCTGAGCCGGAAATGATCGTTCCCTCGACCGGCCCGGCGGTCACGTTCCCCGCCGCAACGGAAAGAGGCGCAGCGGTACCCGCGGTGGCCGCGGAGCCAGAGGCATCGAAAACGGAGAGCCAGGTCGAAGAGGCAGAGGGCGAGGCCGGGCGGACTTCCAGCCGGTAAACCTTCCCGCGCCCGAAGACGTCGACGGTCGTCACCTGATTGCCCGCCGGCAGCACGGTCGAGACCCGGCCGCGGAAGAGATTCCCTCCAAAGGCGGCTCGCGTGTCGACCACGTCGAAGCGATGCGTGCCTGGCGCGGCGCCGGATTGCTCGGCCGGGGCGGCCGCGACGTGCCAGGCCATCCAGTTGTCGGTGGCGGCGTTGTGAATGCTGGTGCGGTCGTAAACCACGAAAAGCTGAGGGCGCACATAGGCAACCGTACGGGTCCAGCCGCTGATCGGATGGTCGTCGAAATATTGCGACTCGAGGTGGTCGCCACGCATGAGCACATACCCGCCGCCCTCCTCGAAGCGCGAGAGCGTCGTATCGGTGCCGGGGCCGTCCCCGATCTGCCCCCAATAACCGTCGTCGCGCACGGCATAGTAGGTATTGAAGATTCGACGCCCGGAGTGGACCCCATCGGTCTGCGTGCCGAAAAGCTCGGCATAGACGCGATCGAAAAGATTGCCCGCACCATCGCTCGTGCCGGGGGTATTGCGCATGAGTGCACCCCAGCTATTGACGAGGAACTGAACCCCTCCGCGCTGGATGGCCAGAGAGCCTTCGTCGAAAAGCTCCTCGGAGGAATCGAAATATCCCGTGTAGGGACCGGCTTGGAACGCCGCCCAGACCGCATCCGTCGCCCACGAACTCCGCATCGCGACCTGGCCGTCCCCAGGAGTCATGAGACTGAGCGCCGTCCGGTAATCGGTCGCGGTGGCGGCATTATCGTGCAGCAGGAACCCCGCCCAGGGCTCGACGCCGTTGATGCCCTGGAGAGTGCGAAGATCCTGCGTGTACTGCTGCATGATCGGAGCATTGTCTCCACCGGCGAGGTGCAGGAGGCCGTTGTACTGCGTGGCCCAGCCTGCGTCAGTGGGGGTGGAATTGTCGCCGTCGTAGACCAATCCCCGGTCGCTCACCGTCTCCATATCGGGCCAGGTGAATTGCGTGATCCAGCGGGCATGACCGTCGGGATAGGCGAACGGCTTCGCTCCGTGCAGAAGATCCAACCCCTTGGCCGTGAGCGCCGCGGCGATCGGGCGCAGCATGTTGATCGTCTCGAAGGGGCCGTAGTTCCAGCCATCGGGGGCGCCGCCACCGGAGAGCCACTGCGCGTAATAAGGCTGTACCATGCCGAAGTGGACGCGGTTGAGCCAATCGTCCCACATGGCCGGGCCATTGGGGTTCTCCCCCTCGGTCGCGAGCGCCCCGAGAGCCTTCGCACAGTAGTAGCCGGCGAAGTAGTTCCCCTGCGGGAAATCGCGGCCAAAGCCGGTGTCCTCGTACGACGCGACCCAGCGATTGATCTCGGTGAAAATCTGGTACCGGTCGGCGTCGCTGAGCGTCTCGAAGATCCAGTCGTAGCCAATGGCGAGCGCGGGCACGTAGGAGCGGATGCTGTAGCCGGAGTCGGTGGTGGGCCGGCCATGATGAACCGGATCGGAGAGGGCAAGGAGGAGCTGGCGCTCCTTGGCGGCGTACCTCGCGGCACGGGCGGGATCGGCGGTCTTCGCCGCCACGTAGCCGAGCGCGAGCTGCTCGGAGGGGAGCAGGTAGTCGTTGTACTGGTAGCCGCCGTTGATCGTATCGCCGGCGGGGTCCTGATCCGGATAGAGGATGTCCTGCTCGACGTAGGCATCGCAGGCGTTGCGCAGGCGTATCCAGGCGGGATCATTCGCGGCCGCGCGCTGGTTGAGGGTCGTAACCGTGGCGGGAGTCACCCAGATGCGCGGATGAGGGATGCTGGCATTTGGCGTGGGGTAGGCGATGGGCGGAACCACCGGCCCCGTCGCCGCGACCACGCGAATCTTTTTCTTTCGGACGGCGCGGCCGTCAGCGTTCGTTGCGGTCAGGACGTAGGTCGTCGTTTTTTTTGGGGTGACCTTCACCTTGTGACCGGTCACCACGCCGATATGAGGCGAAATCGAAACCCTGGCGGCGCCCTCGACCGACCATTTCAAACGGATGGAACTGCCGGCCACGACCGGCGTCGTTCCCACGACGTCAAAGGAACGGACCCTCGGCGGGGCAGCTTGGACAGCCGCCGCAAACGCGAGCGAAACGAAAATCGCGGGACGGAGGAATCGAGGACGGGAGATCGGAGCTTTCATCGGTGCGGTTGATCATTCTCGCGGGTTAAGGCCCCTCGCGCCATGTGCCGGTCGTCACATCCCGACACCGCAGGGGTCGATCACCCTCTCCCATTTCCGGCCGCGTGTCTCATGCAAATATTATCTCCACGACACCCCTGCCAACCGGTCCACAGGGGGACGAATCAGGGTGGGCTATTTGTGATCGCGGGCTTGCGAGCGAACGGGCCAGATGGCCATGCGATTCAGGAGCTTGTCCCGCACGATCAAGGTGTGAAAAAGCACCGCGCCGAGGTGGGCCAGGAACGTGAAGAACAGGAGATAGGCCAGGACGGTATGGGTGGGGCGCAGGATCGCGTAAAGCGTGGGATTGGCCGGCAGGATCGGCGGCAGGGCCACCGGCCCGAACATCGCGATCGGATAGTGGCCGGCCGACAGCATCCCCCACCCCACGATCGGCAGCGCGAACATCAGGGCATAGAGCAGCTTCTCGGAAGACGAGGCCATAAAACGCTCCGCCTTGGACATGGTTGGCGGAAATGGCGGGAGCTTGGTGAGCTTCCGGTTGATGAACCGGATGATGGCCAGGAGGAAAATGAGGATGCCGAGCGGCCGATGAATGGCGACGAGCGTGTGGTAGTCGCCCAGAGAGGCGACCATCGCGGCGCCAATGAAAAGCATCGAGAGCAGCATGACCGCCATCAGCCAATGGAGGATGCGCGACTGAATGGCGAATTGCGTACGGGGCTGGGTCGAGGCGGCCATGATCAGTTTTTGGTTTCAGCGGGTGAGACGGCGCTCGGGATCTTCTTTTCGCTCTCGCGGCGCGTGAACGACTGCGAATAGGCCGCCGACCGCGCACTGAGCAGCGGGTCGTCCGACGCGCTGATGCCATCCGGCAGCACCAGGGGATCAAAATTAATATCCCGCACGGGACTGGTGTCCTCGCTCTCGACCCGGTCGATGGTCAGGGTGCCCAGCTCCACCGTCCGCCGGTTCGCCGGCCAGGGAAGGCTCGCATCGTCGGTCGGGTCGCCAGGCTCGCCGAGCGTGACGACGAGCTTCCATTGCAGCGGCTGGTGATGGATGGCCGCGATCAGGGCATCGAAGAGATAATTCTTATCCGCCACGCCCGGGTCCGTCGTGCCGATCGGTGTAAACGGCTGCACCGGGACCATCGACCAGCGGACGGGCACGGTCGCCCCGCTCGCGTTGGTGAAGCGAAAGGCGTTCAGGCCGTTGTAGGCCGCGTTGTCGAAGCCGGAGGAGACCGGGCTCGCGCCGATGACCGGCAGCGCCTTCGCCGTGCCGGGATATTTTTCCAGCAGGGCTTTCATTTTGGCGGGGTCGGGTTTCCCGGTGGCCGGGTCCGGCGCCGAGGCGATCAACAGGTCGTGGAAGGCCTGCGGGGTGTGAACGGGAAAGAGCGGGAGATTGATCAGGGCCAGCCGCCACTCCTCGCCATTCGGCTGGCGGAAGAGCACGGCCAGGCTGCGCACGGTGTGCGGCGCGTCCGCGACGAAAGGCATTCCCCCGGCCAGCGCGAACCGGCCGACCACGGGCATGCGTCCCGGGGCGAAAAGGCTGGCCTTGGAAAGAGCCACGCCGGCGCCATTGCTCTCGAAGGTGCCGCTCACGCAAACGCCCTTCGCATGATTGCGGCGGAAGCCCGGATGCTCGCCATTCACCTTCTCGAAGGTATCGATCATGGTCGAGGGCGAGAGCGCGTGTGGCGTGAGCCAGCCGCCCACGTAAGCAAACGTCCCCAGGATTCCTCCCAGGATCAGACCGATGGCGCCGAAGCGCACGATGAGAGCCCCTTTCGACAAGGGCTCCGGCGGTGGAGAACTCGCGGGGTCGGTATTCATTTGAAGCTCTGCGGAGACAAAGACGTGAAGTGACCTGACGGAAGCAATCGCTATTCCGTCCGGGCTCCGAAATCGAGAACGAATGCGGGCTACCCGATGAATCCCGCCGCGAGGTCAGCCGTGCTCCACCAGCGAGCGCAGGACGTCCTCCAGCTCGACCCGGCCTTTCATCGAGCCGCTCTCACCTCGCTCGAACTCGATCCATCCCTCGTTGAAGCCATCGAGCATGCGGATGCGGGGCTCAGGATTGCTCGCGCCCTGGGAGCGGAAAAGAGCGTCCCATGTTTCGCGAGGGACGGCCTCCATCCGCACCGGACGGGCGAGAAGCCCGGCCAGAGTCTCCGCGACCTGATGGGGAGTGATGCGGCGGGGCCCCTCCAGCTCCACCACGCGTGGGCCGTCCGGCTGGAGCAGGAGCTCGGCGGCGACGCGGCCGACGTCCGCCGTCGCGACCATGGGCACGGGCTTGTCCAGCGGCTGGAGGAAGCTTGGAACGATCCCGGACTCCCGCGCGGGAGCGATATCCCAAGCGGAGTTTTCCATGAACCACGCCGCGCGCACGAACGTGACCCTCAACGGAAGGCGGCCGATCTCCTGTTCCAGATACGAAAGCTGGGAGAGGAGATTCCGAGGCGCGGCTTGGGCACCAATCGTGGAGAGAACGACGACCCGCTCCGGGCGGCTGACCTCGAGCGCCGAACAAATCGCGGCGACCATCTCGCGGCTCGCCGTGAACTCCGGATCGGGATCGAAATTCGGTGGCAGCAGGATGAATACTCCCGCGGCGCCCTGGAAAGCCGCCGCCAGAGCCGGGGAATCATTCATGGTCGCCAGCGCCACTTCACACCCTCGATCCATCCAGGGATTGGCTCGGGACTCGTCACGCACGACCGCACGGACTCGCTGCCCCGCCTCAAGCAAAGTCCGGGCAACCACGCCACCGACCTGCCCCGTGATCCCGGTAACCGCATAGAGATTCTCTGTTTTCATATTGAAGAACCTCTAACGCTTTGATCAGGATTCTCTAAACGCATGTTTGTCATGGTGATCATGCCATACCCGCATCCTTCCCAATGAGCTTCGACACGCGTCTCCTGACCGGCCTTCAGGTGCTGGCCGCCGTCGTGGAGGCCGGCAGCTTCGTCCGCGCGGGCGAGGCGGTGGGCCTCACCCAATCGGGAGTCAGCCGCGCGATCCAACGCCTGGAGCATCATCTGGGCGTGCGACTGTTGGATCGCACGTCAAAGCTCGTCGCGCTCACGGCGGAGGGCCGTCGTTTCTATCAGGAAGTCGCACCGCTTCTGGCGGGACTGGAGGCCGCGGCCAGCGATGCCAGCCTCGCCTCGACGAGCGTCCGCGGGCGGCTACGAATCAACGTCGACCCGACCTTTGCACGGCTGATTTTGGCCCCGCGGTTCGAATCCTTTCTGGCTGGCCATCCCGACCTCTCGGTCGAGATCTCGGTCCGCGATCGATTGGGCGATCCCGTGGCGGAGGGCTTCGACCTGGCCGTGCGTTTTGGCGAACAGGAGCCTTCCTCGCTCATCCGACGACCGCTCCTGCACACCCGCGTTCTTACCTGCGCCGCGCCGGGTTATTTGAAAAAGCATGGCCGGCCGGCTCATCCGCTGGAACTCGCAAATGGCCGCCACGAGTGCCTGCTCTTTCGCGATTCCACGACCGGCCACCCGTTTCCCTGGGAATTCCATCGTCGCAGGAAGGTGATCACCGTTCCCGTGAAAGGACGATTGGTGGTGAACGATGCGGCCACGCAACTTGCTCTTTGCGCGGCTGGTTGCGGCGTCGCGCAGGTCTTCGAACTCGGCCTCGAGCCGTATCTACAGAGCAAGGCCCTGATCAATCTTTTCCCGGATTGGACGGACGAGCTCTTTCCGCTCTACGCCTTCCATCCCTCCAGCCGCACGCCCCCGCCCAAGGTGCGGGCCTTCCTGGATTTCTTCTCAAGAATAGATACTTCAGTTCACACGTGTAAAACGCTGGCGCGTGTTTCGGTACGCGCCTGCAGTTTCACACGTGTAAAACCTTCGAGGGACGGCGACCGTGAAAAAAACTATCTGCCGAAATAGAGGCTGGGAAAAATGACGCGCCCAAACGCCCTGTATTAATTCAACGAATCGACGGCGAGGGCCGCACGATGCAACGACGGCGAAAATTGTCGAGCAACTTCAATATCCCAAACAGTTTTCGCGAAATTCGAGAGAGTCTGATTGAAGTACGGTCCTATTTGGCCGCGCGAATTAGCGGCAGGCACCATGTCCATTCGTATATCTTGTTTTCTCGACATCCCAGCCAAGCCGACAATCGCGGCTTTTGGATCGTCAAGGGACTCTGGCGAAGTTGGGATATGTTTCACAGCAACGGACAGGTATTCGGCCAAACCTTCGCGATCTGCCAAAAGCCACGCTTCGACCTCGCGAACCGCAATCCGTACTAGAAGATTTGGGTCGCGATCTTTCGCTTTAAGCCATGTTGAAATTGTCTCTGCAGGGCAGGGGCGATTGTCCATATCGACAAGTGCGAAGTACGCTTTGCCAGTCGCGGCTGCGGCGTTGAAGGCGGGGAGAGTTGCTTGAATGTAACCATACCCGTTCGGCCCTCCCGTTGCCTCGTAGCCTTTTTTGACCGGGTAGGTCGTGCCCGCTTTGTGCTTCGACGGAGAATGCGCGATGAGTGCCCTGGCGACCGCGTCACTTAGCGTGTCCTCGACAAGTATATCAATGCTGCGGCCCATGTACTCAAAGCGTGAGCTCAGTTACAGAAGCGGGCGCGGTTCGTGGGAGAATGGCATCTCCGATAGACATACCATTGTCATACATGGCCACGATTTCTGGCATATCGGCAGCAATCTGGACGGTCGTTCCCTCCGCGCCCGATTCTAAAAGCGCGACCTCTGAGGGGGTAATGCTCATATCCGATAGCAACGCGTTACTATGAGTTGAGAGGATTGCCTGCCGCCCGCTGGATACCTGAAGTTTCCAAAGGAGGGCCGGAAGTTGCTCAACAATTTTGTCATTCAACGACAACTCGGGCTCTTCAAAGAGTAGAATCGTATCCCCCTCAAGCATCGACCAAAACAGTCCGATCATTCGGATTGTCCCGTCTGAAAACTGAGATTCGTCCTGCCAGCCAGCATCTGGACGCCAGTGCTTTAACTTGAGTAGAAGGTGGGGGACCCCCGCTTTGTCTTTGTCGTCTTTGAGATCGTCAAATTGCGGAACTGCCGTGCTGAGTGCTTCCAAGATTCGGCGCAAGCGAGCTTTACGCGTGCGCTCTGGAGTGCTGGTGAGGCGTACAAGGAAATTTCTGCCATAATAATCCTCTCCAGGTTGTTCGTTCTCAGCCGACTGAACGGACCGAAGGAGTTGGGGTACAAGGTGGAGGTAGGACACCGACCCGAACACATCCGCGAGCAGGCGAAATCGCCGGTTGGTTGTCGGACTTTCCAAATAGGTTAACGTGAGTTGTTCGTCGTCCCGTCTGTCCTCCGCTGTCGGCCGACTCAGCAGCATTTTGCCGTCCGATCCGCGCGTCACACGCTCGTAGGCAAGCATGACCCGTCGTTTACCTTTGTTTTCTTGCCGGATCCCGATGGAGTAAACGTACTGTTCGGGACTGTCTGCGTCGCCAATCCCGACCTCGATCTCGACAAGCGGATTTTGTCGTGCGGCGAGGGAACGAATTTTAGAAACACCACCTCGGATGGAAACCGCCTCTTGCAGACCGCCACCTTTTTTCCGAGCTATATCTCGAAGGAAACGAATCGCGTCGAGCAAGTTTGATTTTCCGGCAGCGTTAGCGCCGGTGATGAACGTGCGCGGGCTTAATTTACATTCCGCTTTCCGAAAATTTTTCCAATTAACGAGTTTTATTCGAGTGATGTACACGGCGGTGTCCTTGGGTCCTTAATTCGATTCAGTGGTTTAATCATGCCTAGCCTTCACATGGAAGAATATAGGCGTCTACTCGCTGACTATATTCTGTCCATCATCTTCGCAGGTGTAACCAAAATGAAACGCCACCCAAAAAAGCATGCATTCAGCTCCCTTGCGCAGGCGGATGAAGACGTTATCTCATGTACTAGGTCCGTCGATCCTTCCCACGTCTCAACTTCGATTGAAGTGTCGAAACTCTCTATATTGCTGAAAGAGTATCCCTCTCGCTCCAGTCTCTCGGCGTGGGGGTATGCAAGGATAGGAAGGCTATTCTCCCAAGCTACAGCCGTGAGCCGCGCGGAGGGGGCGCGGATGATTCCCACGGCGAGGTGGTTTAATGCGAAGACGGCCTTAAATCCTTCGCCATCACGGTGCTCATGCCATTCAAGTGGTCTTCCACCGTTTCGCACCGGAAATCCGCGTGATACGGCAGCGCCGATGGCGGGTGTTCGCAGATGGGCAAGTCGAACGTAAAAGTCGGACGGTAGCTCCCCGGCTTTTAGCTCATGCGCGATACGTTCTTTCACGACGGCGGATTCGATTCCGGCATGTCCGAAGCAAGTCAGCGTTTTCAACGCCCACTTGCCAATCATCTCTCCTTCGGTGGCAGCTGCGAAAAGGCACGAGGTTGCGAGGGGAGACCATTCTTTCTCGACGAGAAATCCAAGGTGCCGCTGAAATTGCGCTTCAAGATCGGACATCCAACCCGAATTGCAGATGCTGCATACCGCCTTCGTGGTAAATGCGAGGATGCCATGGGGCGGGCGGCTGGTGACTCCTGTGGCTGTCCGGTGAGCAACTATGAAGGGCTCGCCTTCGGCCTCCATACGACTAATCAGCCATTGCGCGAAAACGTGCTCAACATTGCCCGCAGGCTCACCGCAAAAGAGGCAATTTCTCACGCGAGAAATATACCTGTCGCGACCAATAATATCACGAAATCGCGACCAGATTTGCGACACGGCGAAAAGGACTCTCCAGAATTTTAGAGGCGACATAAAGGCGACAACTTTCAGCGGTTGATGCCACCGCTGCACAAAAACCCTCTGTAAGCTTTTGTCTCACAGAGGTTTGAAATTGTGCAGCCGTAAGATTTATCCCCGAACCTTCTGATCCGTAGTCAGATGCTCCATTCAAGGGTCTGCTAAAGCCCTTTCTTTTCAAAAAAAGCTAACTTCGCGAGGAGCGAAAGAGTCCTAGATTTGCTCCACTCATTTTTGCCTCGGTCGCTTTGCCTCGGTCGCTCCCGCGACCTCGCCTTTCAGACTGTGCTCTGCACAGGCTGTCCCAAACGCGCCCGGCGTTTGGGATTTTCCCATGGGGGACCGCGCTTCGCGCGGGAGGAGCGGCTTGGTCGCGTTTACCGGGGACTCACTCGCTCAACAGGGCGATCATTTTCTGGGCGACTCCCTTGGCTGACGCGGGGTTCTGGCCGGTGACCAGTTTTCCATCCGCGATGCTGAAGGGCTCCCAAGGCGCCGTTTTGTGGAACTTCGCGCCCTGGCTGGTGAGCGCCGTCTCCAGCAGAAAGGGCACGTCCGCGGCGGCGTAGTTCTCCTCTTCGTCGTTGGTGAAGGAGGAAACGTTTTTGCCGGCAAGCAGGTATGAGCCGTCGCTCAATTTCACGTTCAGCAGCGAGACCGGACCATGGCACACCGCACCGACGACGGCGCCGCGTTCCCAAGTCTCCTGAATGACCTTTTTGAGAAGCGGATGCTCCGGCATGTCGGCCATCGGGGCCAGGCCGCCGGGCACGAAGATGGCGTCGTAGCCGCTGACATCCGCGTCGGAAAGCTTGCCGCCCTTCTGCATATCGGCCCATCCCTTCCCGACCAGAAAGGCAAGGTTGTCCGGGTCGGCGGCCAGTTGGAGAGCATCCAGATAAGGGGTATCGCCGGACAAGCTCACGAAATCGATCTGGTAGCCGGCGCGATCGAATTCCGCGTAGGGGTGCGCAACCTCCGGCAGGAAGTTGCCCGTCCGGCGGTGGTTCGGGCCGATGGCGTGGGTGTTCGAGACGATAAACAGGATTTTTTTGGACATGATGGGAGGTGGTTACAGGTCGGACGATTACGCGATGGGAAATCGGGGTTTGCGGGTTACAGAAATCTCTTCACGACCATTACTTCCCGGACTTCGAGATGCGGGATGATTTTCCCGGCGACGATCCGCTGGTAATGTTCGGAATTCCGATGGGCCTGCGCGGCCTCGTCATCGACATAACGCTCGCGCAGGACGAACTCGGTCGGCTCGCTCTCCGACCGGTAGATTTCATAAAAAACGTTGCCGTCTTCGCTTCGGGTTTTCTCCGCCAGCTCCGGCAGCAGCTCGAGGATCCCGGGCAATTCCGCAGCCTTGATTTTCCATTTTACGACGAGTTCTTTTTCCATGGCTGAAAAATGTGATCGTTGGGGGATACGGACAGGTCCATCTACCTAACCCAAAATCTGGCGCCCGGCCATCAGGAATGCCGACGATCGAAGCCTTCCTCGTAGACCCCCGCCGGCCAGGGCAAGAGCTACTGGAAATCGCGGGGAATTTTTCGATGCCAGGTCTTTTCGCCTTTGGTGGCGCCGTTTTCGGAAAGCTTTCGTGAAACGCTGATCGTGAAATCCTTCACGTCGGATTCGACGTCGAGCGTCGTGACGATCTCGATCTTGCGACCGGCCTTGTCGATGGTCACACGCCCGGAGCCGTAAAATCCGGCCACGGCGGGGTCGGCCGGATCCACGCGGTAGGTGACGGATTCGTAGTCGTAGAACTCCACCTCGCCGATCTTCCAGTGCTGTTCCTCATCCTGAAGCACCTTCACCCACTTCCCCTCGTGCGAGACCTGTGGGGGCGGCGCATCACCGAGCGCCCCGCCGGCGAAGAGCTTGAAGTCGGCCGGCACCGGCAGCTCCACGGATTTCAGCAGGAAGTTCACCGGCGTGCCGGGCGAGGTGAGTACCGGCAGGGTCATCGACGAAATCCCCTCGCCGACCTCCAGCTTCGTCGGCTCCCGATAGGGAGTCGGCCAGAGCATGGGAAACTGGGCGTTGGAAACGGTCATGCGGATGCGGTGCCCTTTGGCGAAGGTGTAGGTGGTGAAGTGCAGCAGGAACTCCGCCTGGAAGAATTTCCCGGGTACCAGGGGCTTGGGATCGGTGCGGGACTCGCGCTGGGAGCCGTTGAACGCTCCGCCGGTGACGAGCGTGACCGAGCCGTCGGGATGCACGTCCTCCAGGCACACGCTCCAGTTGGCCAGCGGAGCCTCGGCCGCGACCTCGAGGCGCAGCTTCGGCTGTCCGGCGATGACCTTGGCGGCCTCCATCGGCGCGGAGTCGAAGACGAGGCTGCCGGCGGTGGCGTTCTTCATGTCGGGGGCACGTTCGCCCCACCAGCTCCCGGCATCGATGCCGGCGGCCGGGTCCACGGGGATCTCCATCCCGCCAGCCTTCGCGCCCTTGGTCACGAGCGCGCCTCCGGCGGAGAGCTGCCAGGTCTCCTCCTTCAGTCCCTCGAGCGGCCAGTTGAACCCTTGATAGCTGCCGGGCGCGGTCTCGTAATCGTCGCGGGCGGGAACGGTCCCCCGGACGAAGGCGATGACCTTCGGCTCGCGCATGACGCCAGTCTCCTCGCCGCAGAGCCATTGCTTCCACCAGCGCACGGCCGTCTGCCAGTTGTCGTAGCTGGGACCGGGCAAGCCGTCGTTCGGCCAGGCGTGGTTCCACGGGCCGAACTCGGCCTTCACCGGCGTCTGCACATGATCGAGGACCGCGACCGCGAAATCCCGATAGCCGTCGAGCATGCCGCCGATGACGTAGATGGGGACCTTCACGCGATCGTACGCGGTGAAGAGCGAACGGCCCTCGCGCCAGAATTTCCCGTCGCGCTGGTGACTCAGGTAATTGAAGATCCACGGCTCCCGGTCGAAGCGGTCGGCGAAATAGTCCCGGTCGAGCACGTAGTCCGGCGAGCGGGGCATGAGGCTCTCGGTCTCGATCTCCTCGGTGAAGATATCGAGGTGCAGCACGCCGTCCCAATTGTGGACGTCATTCGCATAGAGATCCTCGCTGGCATGGGCGGCAATGATGGCCTTCAACGCGGGCGGCTGCCGCATGGCCATCATGAAGGCATTGAATCCCGCCCACGATTTCCCCTGCAGGCCAATATTGCCATTGCACCACGGGAGCTCCGCCATCCGGCCGATGCAGGACTCGAGGTCGTCCAATTCCTCGTCGGAATACTCACGATCCACCTCCACCCCCTCCGAGCCGCCGGTGCCGCGAATGTCGATGCGCGCGCAGGCGATTCCGCGCTCGGCGAGGTAGCAGTACATGCCGTAGTCCCCGGCATAGAACAGGTCGTCTTTCCGATAGGGCACCATGTTGAGGACGATCGGGACTTTCTTCTCCGGCGAGGCATCCGCAGGCTTGTAATACGTCACGGCCAGCCGCACGCCATCGGGCATCTTGATGAACGTGCGATCGATCGCGACCTTGTGCTCCGCCGGATAGAACTTGAACCATTTCGGCAGTGGCTTTCCCGAGAGCGTCTCCGCGCCATCCGCGGCGGTCGCCGGTTGCCAGTAGGAAAATGCCAACAGGAGTAAAGCGGCACGACGGAAACCCCGCTTGCGCGGACAACTCACCAGGGGGAAGGGAGGCATTGATTTGGCAGGAAGATATTACTCTTAACAAAGTTCGGACCAAAACAGCGATCTCTAAAAATGCCGCTGAAAGGAGAGATGCCCGTCACGGCCCCGCTTGACGCTGTCCGCATCCATGACGATATCTTCGGTCCACATGGATGCAGAGAACCCCTCGCCCTCCGGCATGAACCGCCGCCGGTTTCTCAAGCTCACCGCCCTCACCGGCTCCACCCTGGCCGCTGGTCAGTTGCTGGGCCTGCTCAATCCCCGCTCCGCCCGCGCCCAGAGCATTTCGAACAGCGTGCGCTTCGCGATCATCGGCGACTTCGGCGAGACCCTCCGCGACCAGGAATTCCCCGTGGACCGGCTCGGCACCATGATCCGCTCGTGGAATCCCGACTACGTCGTGGCCGTGGGCGACGACAA
>Ga0310811_10005760_pt1 | contig 15739 bp, 11 predicted proteins | sample YCmetagenome_FD_207642 | JGI IMG/M metagenome (GOLD analysis project Ga0310811, IMG submission 207642) | Soil microbial communities from experimental microcosm in Duke University, North Carolina, United States - YC | ecosystem: Engineered > Artificial ecosystem > Soil microcosm > Unclassified ...
GAGCCCTGGAACCGTCAGCCGCCGCCGATCGCCGACTCGACGGTCGGATGGCGCTTTGTCAATCCCAGGATGAAACCGGACTGGACGATCTCGCTCGGAATGACGGCGGAGAAGGTTGCGCAGCAATACAGCATTACGCGCGAAGAGCAGGATGCGTTCGCGTTGGAGAGTCAGCGACGCGCGGGATGTGCCATTCGCGAAGGTGTGTTTGATGACGAGATCATCCCGGTCGGCAACGTATCGAGGGACGAACATCCGCGCCCTGACGTCGCCATCGAAAAACTCGCCGCCTTGAAGCCGGCGTTTGCAAAGGACGGAAGCGTTACGGCCGGCAACGCCAGCGGCATCAACGACGGGGCCTCTGCCCTGTTGCTTGTCGGCGGCGACGCTGCCTTCGGCCAGTCGCCGCTGGCGCGCGTCGTCACCTCCTCAGTCGCCGGAGTCGACCCTTCGGTGATGGGCATCGGTCCGGTGCCTGCGGTGCGTAAGGCGCTCGAACGTGCCGGGTTGACCGTAGATCAGATCGATGTGTGGGAGCTCAACGAGGCGTTCGCATCGCAATCGATCGCCTGCATTCGCGATCTGCGGCTGGATCCGGCAAAGGTCAACATCTACGGCGGCGCCATCGCGCTCGGTCACGCGCTCGGCTCGTCAGGCTCACGCATGATGGCGACGCTCGTGCACGCACTACGCCGGCGCAAAGCGCGCTACGGCGTCGCGACAATGTGCATCGGTGTCGGTCAGGGCATCGCCGTCGTCGTTGAACGGATTTAGTTGGGATTCAGGGGGTTCAACGGGTTCAGAGGGTTCAGTGGGTTCGAGTTCGTCGCCAGAGGGTAGACGAAGAAGAATCGGTACAACAGCCACAGATCGAAACTCACTACCGTGACAAACTCGGCGTACGCCATCGTCGGCGTGCCGAGATGCAGCGTTCGAATCAAACCTGAGATTCCGAAAGCCACTACCCACGCATCGAAGCTCATACAGATTCGCCGGAACGTCTCCGGCCGGATGTGTCGAATCAACTGCGCGCCAAACGGCACGCCGATGATCAAGCCGGGAATGATCGCGGGAATCAGCGCGAAGCTCTCGCGCGAATAGAGGCCGGCGTATGCGTAGGCCACCGCAGTCATGCTGGACTCCGCGAGACGGATCACGCCGAGCGCCGCACGGAACTCCTGCTTGGCGAGCCCCTGATTGCTCAGCGCGACCGCGAGAGGCGGTCCCGAGATCGTCGTCATCGAATAGAGGACGCCGAGTCCGCTTCCGAACGCATAACCGGCCGCTCGCTCGGACTGAATCGGCCGGCGGAAGCCGGCAGCCTGCAGCAGGATGAGCGGCAGCAGCGTCACATACGTGATCAGCTTCAGCCAATCGGCATTGACGAGGGTCACAAGCATGGTGCCGACGACGACGCCCGGAGCGAGCGCGATGACGATCGGCATGACGCGGCGCCACACGTGAGGCACGGACGCACGATTCACCCACAGCACGTATCCGTTCAGCACCACCTCGATGGGGACGAGCGCCGGGTTGAGCACGCGGTTGGTCAGGAAGAACAGCGCGACGGGAACGGTCAACGACGAGAATCCGTAACCGAGCGCCCCGTTTACGGTGGCGGCAAAGAGCGTGATGCCGACGAGCGCGACGACATGGGTATCCATCGGTGCCGCTCTCCTGACCTAGAACGCGACCTGCGTGCGAATCGCGAGCATGTTGCCCGCAGATGTCGTGCGCTCGAAGTTGACGTAATACTTCACGATGTTGACGGGGTACCAGTTCACGCCCACGGTGAACTGGTGGGAAGCGCGATCGTTGACGGTGAGCTCCCCGTAGCGTGCAACGAGCTGCAGCGCGCCCCAGCGCCCGGCTCTGGGATCGAAATCGTTACCAGGACGCACGCCGCGCTCGGACGTCGCTTCGCCAGTGAGCACGTAGGAGCCCGTCACGTCCCAGGCGGAACCGGACGAGTGAACGAACTCCGCGAATGCACCGGCGCGACCGTGGTAGTAGAAGACGGCGGGCGTCACGCGATCGTGTTGCCCGCGCGAGCCGCCGAGATGAAATCCGAGACCGGAGGGCATCTGTAGAACGATGCGCGCCGCAGCGTCGGTGCCGGTGTCATCGATGCCGTGACCCGAGTTTCGTCCGTCCGGCACGGCGTTGAAAACGCCCGCTGAATACAGTACGCGGCCGCGTACGACTTCGCCCTGCGCCTGCACGCCGAGATCGCGGTTGGGAACCAGGCTCGAAGCAATCGAACGTTCGAGAAAGAGGAGTGTCGTGTCCCCGATCAGCAGCTCGTAGCCAACGGGCGTCTTGTCCTTGCCTGCACGGATGCGCAGCGAACGCGACAACCGCGCGTCGATGTACGCGTCGAGCAGGACGGCATGGCCGCCGCCAAAATCCGGAACGAAGCGGTAATCGAAGTATTTTCCCGCGTCGCCGCCGAGAACGAGACGCGCTTTCCGAACCGAGAAGGGGTCTACGTCTTTAGGTGGATCGTCGAGCGATGCGTGCGCATCACCCTGCAACACCGCGCCGACGTCGAGCCGGTAGGCGGCGTTGCCCGATTGTACGGATAACCCGTCGTGCCATGCTATCTTGCCGTTCTGATCATGTCCGTCCGAACTCTTGACGTCGTCCCCACCGGAGCCGCCCTCGGCGCCGAAATACGAGGGGTGGATCTCTCTTCGATCGACGATGCCATCTTCCGGTCGATTTACAAAGCGTGGCTCGATCACTCCGTCGTGCTGCTCCGGGATCAAACGCTCTCCGATGCCGACCTCATTGCCTTCAGCCGTCGCTTCGGGACGCTCGATCACGCGCCGATTCAGGAGAACGGCCGTCGATTTGCGGACGGGCATCCAGAGATCTACGTCGTCTCCAATGTCGTGGAGAACGGTGTGGCCATTGGCAGCCTCGGCGCCGGCGAGGCGGTCTGGCACACGGATATGTCGTACCTGCCGGACCCGCCGAAGGCGAGCGCACTCTATGCGCTCGAGGTCCCCGCGCAGGGTGGCGACACGTATTTCTGCACCATGTACGGCGCGTGGGATTCGCTGCCCGAGCATCTCCGTGCTCGTGCAGTCTCCCTGCGCGTCAAGCATGACGGGACCTATAACAGCGGCGGCTATGTTCGCGCGGGCGTCACGCCGACCGACGATCCGCGCACCGCTCCGGGCATGCTCCATCCGCTCGTCTGCGTGCATCCGGAAAGCGGGCGCCGACATTTGTATCTCGGACGCCGCCGCAATGCCTGGCTCGAGGGGCTTTCGCTCGAGGAATCCAACGCGCTGCTGGATCGCATCTGGGAAGTCGCGACGGCCGATCGCCTGACCTGGCGTCACCATTGGCATGCCGGCGATCTCGTGTTGTGGGACAACCGCTGCGTCATGCACCGCCGCGATGCGTTTGATCCCGGGACGCGGCGCGTCATGCACCGCACGCAGATCAAGGGATAACGCGCCGGCCGCCGATTGCGTCACCGCAACGCACGCTGCGGCAGCGACCGTCATCAGAAGTCCTGCCTTCGCCATGTCACGGATTGAAAAGTAGCCCGAGGAGTACGGAATGATCGTCGTCGGTCCCTCGCTGACGAGGACGAAGGCGAGCGACGAGGTGAACGCGGCCGGCGCCACCGTCGTCCACGCATCGAGGCGCAAGTCGGTCGCCAGTGCCACGAGTATCGGGACGATGATGCTTGCCGTGACGGTGTTGCTGGAAAACAGGAGATGCAGAGCGGCAACGGCGAGAACGATGACGAACGGCCGCAGGACGCTGGGCACCGACGTGATCTGACCGAGCAGCACCCACGCCAGCCAGCGCGCCGCACCACTGTCGTACACCGCGAGGCCAAGCGAGAGCCCCGCGACGATCATCATCAGCCCGCCCCACTCGACATGTGCCTCCGCTTCCTTCCACGTCAACACGCGCATGCCGGGGAGAAATAGCGCGACGCCGCCGGCAAGACCAACCGCTTCGATAGGCAACGGCGTCAGCAGCCAGCACGCCACGACCGCGGCGAACACCAGCACCGTTCGAGTCTCCGCGCCGCGCAACGGTCCCAGCGCATGGAGGCGGGCGCGAATTGCATCGGTAGTGATCGGCAATCGATCGATCTCGGGTGGAAAGAGCCACCGCAGAATCCACCAGGCGAACGGAATCATCAGCAGCGATGCGGGCACGCCGAGCGTCATCCATCGCCAGAACGACACATCGGCGCCGGCGAGCTGTTTGAGCTGACCGACGGCCACGATGTTGGCCGCGGTGCCTGCCGGGGTGGCGATGCCGCCGATGAGCGGACCGAATGCGGTCGCGATCATCAGGGCTCGGCCGAAATTGCTCTGGCCCGGACGAAGCCCGGCATCGTGCAGCAGGCCGACGCCGAGCGGCAGCAGCATCGCGGCGACCGCCATGTCGGTGATCCACATCGAGATGAGCGTACCGACGACGAGCACCGCGAGGAGGACGCGATCGGTGCGTGTGCCCACGCTCAGCAGCACGTGATAGGTCAGGCGTGTGCCGAGGCCCGATAGCGTGAACGCGGCGGAGAGCATCAGCACGCCGATGAAGAACGTGATGACGGGATCGCCGAAGCCGGCGCGCACAACATCGCGGTAGTTGGCGATGCCGAAGGCCGGAATGAGCAGGACGACGAGGAGTGAGGTCGCCGCAAACGGAATGGTTTCAGTGACCCACAGAGTGACCGCGAAGGCCATGATGCCGAGGCACGCTTTGCCTGCGGGCGTGAGCGGAATCAGATTGCCTGCTCGTTCGAGGGGTGCCGGCGCCGGCAGCAGATAGATCGCGAAGAGCAGAGCGGTCGCCGCGAGCAGGATCAGAAACTTGCGATCCGGGCGCGTGGTCAGGTGCGGAGTTGGCGGGTCCGAAAGAACCCGGCTTACCTCGCGAGAAGAGGCGGTCATCAGAAACCGCAATAGTCTACATACTTTGTAGACTAATGCCTACAGGTTTCTTTTGCCCGGGTCCCGGCGACTGCGGGCTCGGGTGGCGGGACGCGCAACTCGCGCGTTCAGGCCGGTGAGGGTCGTGTTGTCCAGAATGTCCGCCGTGGCGTCCCGCACCTCCTTCATCGCCAGCCGCACGGCGCAGGTGTTTTCATCCAGACATTCGTCGCATTTCCGGTAGGCCGTGACGCTCACGCACGGTGTGAGCGCGAGGGGCCCCTCGAGCACGCGAATCACCTGCCCAACCGTGATTTCTGTTGGTTTTCGGCCGAGAACGTATCCGCCGCCTTTGCCCTTTTTACTGTGCAGCAGTCCGGCCCGCTTCAGTTCCAGCAGGATGGCTTCGAGGAATTTCCTCGGCAGCCTCTGCCGCTCGGCCAACTCGGAAATGAGCACCGGCCCGCGGTCGACCTCCTGCGCCAGCAGGAGCATCGCTTTCAGCCCGTATTTCGATTTGCGGGTGAGCACTTCTCTTCCACTGTAACGCACCGTTATTTGACTTCGGGCGTGTAACCGGTAAGAATTTTCAAACTCGTGTTGTCCAACTGCTGCGCATGCGCCTGTTGTTGTCGCAGGACCCTTCAGGTCCCCGCGCATTCGGTCACGGTGTAGGAGAGGCGACCAGCAGAAACGCTCCCGACAACGCGTAAAGATCGAAAAAGCCCGGGGAATAACTCCCCGGGCTTTTTTTATTTGGGACAATAGATGTCGACCCTCACAGTGCCAGAGATGGACGTCATGACCGCGCCGCGGCTGGATCACCTGCGTGCGCTCGAGGCCGAGAGCATTCAGATCCTGCGGGAAGTCGTGGCCGAGTTCGAACGGCCGGTCATGCTCTACTCGATCGGCAAGGACTCCTCGGTCATGCTGCGCCTCGCGCAAAAGGCGTTTTACCCGGGACTGATTCCGTTTCCCCTGCTGCACGTCGACACCACCTACAAGTTCCGCGAAATGATCTCGTTTCGCGATGAGATGGCGAAAGCGGTCGGCGCGCGCCTGATCGTTCACACCAACGAGGAGGCGATCGGCGAAGGAACGCAGCCGTTCAAAGTGGGAACGCAGCGGTGCTGTGGTCTGCTGAAAACGAAGGCGCTGCTCGACGCGCTGCAAGCGGGCAACTTCGATGCGGCCATCGGCGGCGCACGGCGGGACGAGGAGCGCTCACGCGCCAAGGAGCGCGTCTTCTCCGTTCGCGATGCCAACGGTCAGTGGGACCCAAAGCGGCAGCGTCCGGAACTGTGGAGCCTGCTCAACGGCAAGCTTCGGCCCGGCGAGAGCATCCGCGTCTTCCCACTCTCGAACTGGACCGAGATCGACGTCTGGCAGTACATCCACCTCGAGAAGATACCGATCGTTCCGCTTTACTTCGCGAAAGAACGCCAGGTGATCGTTCGCGGCGCGTCGCTGATCGTCCAGGAACAGCCCTTCGTCGTGACGATGCCCGGCGAGAAACCGCAGATGGTGAAGTGCCGCATGCGGTCGCTTGGCTGCTCGCCGTGCACCGGCGCGATTCGCTCCGATGCGGACACGCTGCCAAAGATCATCGACGAGCTCATCGCCACGCGGCAATCCGAGCGCCAGCTGCGCATCATCGACCACGACCAGGACGGTTCGATGGAACTGAAGAAGCGTGAGGGCTACTTCTGATGTCCGGTCTTCTGCGCATCTGCACGGCGGGCAGCGTGGACGATGGGAAGAGCACGCTGATCGGCCGACTGCTCTACGACAGCCAGTCGGTCTACGAGGATCAAGTGCACTCCGTCGCGAAGGCGTCGAAGAACCGCAACGCCGGACCGATCGACTTCTCGCTCTTCACCGACGGATTGCGCGCCGAGCGCGAGCAGGGCATCACCATCGACGTTGCGTATCGCTACTTCGCCACTGCGCGGCGCAAGTTCATCCTCGCCGACACGCCCGGCCACGAGCAGTACACGCGCAATATGGCCACCGGTGCGTCGACTGCCGACGTCGCCATCCTGCTGGTGGACGCGCGTCACGGCGTGCGCGTGCAGTCACGCCGCCACGCTCGCATAGCCAGGCTGCTCGGCATCCAAGACTTCGTCGTCGCCATCAACAAGATGGATCTCGTCGACTTCAACCGCGACGTGTACGAGAACATCCGCGAAGACTTCGAGGAGATTCTCAGCGGCGCGCGCACGCATGCCATCCCGGTCAGCGCGCTGCACGGCGACAACGTCATCACGGCGAGCGAGCGCACGCCGTGGTTCGAAGGACCGAGCCTGCTCGAGTATCTGGAAAGCGTGCAGGTGACCCGCGACCTGACGTCGCTTCCGTTCCGATTCCCGGTGCAGCTGGTGCTGCGGCCGCATCACGAGTTTCGCGGCTATGCCGGCCAGATCGTCTCCGGCAGCGTACGCGTCGGCGATCGCATCAGCGCCTGGCCGTCGGGCCGCGCCGCCCGCGTCAGCCGCATCGCAACCTACGACGGCGAGCTCGAGTACGCGTTCGCGCCGATGTCGGTGACGCTGACGCTGGACGACGAGATCGACATCAGTCGAGGCGACGTTCTGACGATCGATCCGCCAACCGTCGGCACGGAGTTCGAAGCCGACGTCGTGTGGATGGACGAGCGGCCGCTCGATCCGGGGCGCGTCTACCTGCTGAAGCAGGCGACGCGGACCGTGACGGCAGAAATCCACCATGGACTCGTGCTGAATCAGATCGGCATCGTCAACGTGACAACAGCAAAGCCTGTCGTCTACGACCGCTACGTCGAGAACCGCGCCACCGGCAGCTTCATCATCATCGACCCGGCCACACACTTCACCGCGGGCGCGGGCATGATTTCCAACGCGCTGCATCACGCCGTGAAGCCGACGAACGCGCCGATCAGCGCGGCGGAGCGTGTGGCCCTGCTCGCGCGGCACGCCGGCTCCGATGCCGAAGCCGTCGAAGCGGTGCGCAAGGCCCTCGAGGAGTTGTTGTCATGATCAGGGAGGCGTTGGCGCGCGCGACCGCGCCGTGCATCACTTCCAGCTTCCAGGCTGAATGTATGGTGCTGACGCATATGCTGCTCGAGCAGAAGCCGGACATCCCGGTCCTCTTCCTCGACACGTTTCATCATTTCGCGGAGACCTATCAGTATCGCGACGAGATGGTGGCCGCGTGGAAGATGAACCTTGTTACGCTGCAAGCCGCCGAGCCGCAGATCGGATTGTGGCAGCAGAGCACCGAGAGGTGCTGCGCGGTCCACAAGGTGGGTCCGCTCTTCTCCGCGCTCGAACGGCACGACGTGTGGTTCACCGCGCTGCGGCGCGAACAGTCGCCCTCACGCGCCAATCTGCAGGAGAGCGAACCGTTCCGCCTGCCAAGCGGCAAGATCATCCAGCGCCTCGCTCCGCTCGCGTCGTGGACGACGAAGGATGTGTGGACGTACGCGAAGGAGCACGGAATTCCGCTGTTGCCGCTCTACGAGGTGGGCTACACCAGCATCGGATGCGAGCCGTGCACGACGCCGCCACTCGATCCGGACAATCCGCGGTCCGGGCGCTGGCAGGGCCAGAAGCTCGAATGCGGCATTCATATCCAGGCTAAATAGAAGCTCCAAGTTCCAAGCTCCAAGTTCCACGCTCCAAGGTTGGGATTTCGATATAAGATCCCGCCCCTCTAGATCCATCTTTCTCTCAATTCCGAACATATTCCGGGGGGCGTCGAATGATCCGGTGGCTAAGGCCCTTCTCTGTACTCACCCTCAGTCTTCTCATCACCACGAACGCGCACGCTCAGCCGCCGGAGTATCTCAGCGAGCTGCCTGCTCCCGCGCGCGTCGTCCAGGACATGAAAGTGGCGTCGCAGCGCGAATCGGCGGTCCGAGCGGCGGTCGCCCTGAATCAGTTCGCGGGCATCGTGCAGGTCCTGTCGGGCGTACAGCAACGCCGCCAGCCGTCGCCGGAAGAAGCGCAAAGGATCGCGCTCTACCGGCAGCAGAGCGCCGCGGTCTTCAAGGTAGAGGAGGACAAGGCGGGGCCCTGCGCAACCGGTGACGACAATTGCCAGGAGTATCTGCTGAACCGCTGCGCGGCGTCGTTCGAATTCTCGCCAGCATTCCATCGCGAGATTCTCGATCGGTATTTCTCCCCGCAGTGGCAGGCGCAGTACGCACGAAGGTTTGCGGCGGCGTCCGGAACGGTCTGGCAGCAGGCCATCGCGCTGCCCGCCGGCACGAAGGTCACCCTTTCGCCGCGTGAAGCCCAGAACTGCGCGGACGCATCGGCAAGCTCACGATTCTCCGGTCTGCTGAACTCCGTAACCCGCGGCGACGGTGGAGGCGGAGCGGTAGGCGGCGGCGGTTTGGGATCGCAGGTGTCGTCGGTGCTGTCCACGCTCCTCTCCCTGGTCACGAATCTGATTTTCATTGCTGTCGTGATCGCCGGCATCGGGTTGATGCTCTTCTATCGCTACCGATACTCACGTTATTACCTGCTTCGCCAGAATAACCGTGAGGCAATCGAGGCATTCGGGACCGGCAGTCAGAGTGCGCGGGAGCAGGCCATCATCGACGCATTCGACTCGCCGGATTTCACCTTCCGCTACGCAGGAGTCAGCTACGGCGGGTCGCTGGGCGGACGGCTTGCTCCGAACTTGAGTATCGGCGGCCTCATCGGCAGCGTTGTCGCGCTTCCATTCGTCGCATTGATCAAATTCGTGACGTGGCTGCCGGCGCTCATCGTGATCTACATCGTCGACCAGTTCGTCGGAACACGAGCAGCCATTGTGGTTGGTGTTGCGTACGTCCTGTGGCGGACGGTCGGCCGATTCAAGTATGGTGCGGACAGGGTGCGGTTCGTGCTGCTGCGCAACATCAGGTCATTCCGACGCGGCCATCTGGAAGCGATGCGCTTCGGCTACCTCGCCTTCAACCGCGGCCTCATCGACGAGGAGAAGTTTCACTGGTATCGCTTCACCGCCATCTATGCCGACGGGCACACCGACCCGGCGGAATGGGAGTTCGGTGGGCTCACCAACAAGTGGTTCAGCGGTTTCAAATCGAAGCAGGGCGACATCGACAAAGCGCGAGAGGCGGTCAAGAGCTACGCCACCGACAACGTCGGCTCGGATATTGAGGCGCAGGCGCTGGCGACCGTGCAGCGCCTCGCGCACGAGCATCCTGAAGATCCGCTATGGCAGGACATGCGGCGACGGTTCGTGGAAGGGTCGTACTGGCTGACGCAGGGCGAGTTGAAGCGGACGGTGTTTGCACCATCCGACAGTCCATACGTCATCACGCTCGGCACGCTCGACGGCACGAACAACGAGCTGGTGTTCTCCGGCGAAGGCTCGATCATGACCATCGCCCCGCCCGGCGCCGGCAAGACGCAGTGCAACGTCTTCCCGAACCTGCTGCGATGGCCGGGGCCTGCCGTCGTACTCGATGTCAAAGGTGAGATTTACGACGGCACCAGCGCGTGGCGCGCGGCGAACGTCGGCCCGGTGATCAAGTTCAGCCCGCTCGATCCGCACCGAAGCGCGCGTTTCAACCCGCTGAGTGGCGTCCGCAGCGAGTCGTTGTATCTCTGGGAAGACGCGCGGTTCCTCGCCGACATGATGATCGTGCCGAAGGCGAAGGAGCCGTTCTGGGAGGACAAGGCGAAGGAAATTCTTACGTTGATCATCGCCGATGTTGCCTTCTGGAATCCGCCGGACGACCGTGCCATGTCGAAGGTGCTCGCCATCATCAACCGCAACGGCTGGAACGAGTTCATCGATCGTTCGAAGAAGAATCCGGAATTGCAGACGATCCGCGACGAAGGCGCCAACCTCGCATCCATGGATCCGCGAACGCTCGACGGCGCGCTGCAAACCGCCAAGGCGAGCCTTGCCGCCTGGGTCGGCGAACGCATCAACATGGTGACGAGGCAGTCGGATTGGAGTCCGCTTGATCTGCGCAACGGCACGAATCCAACGCTCTATGTCTGCGTGAAGCCGAACGAGATCGAGGCGTACCTGTCGTTACTGCGTGTCGTGATCGCGCAGCACATCCGTGCATTGACGTCGGAGCTGCCGCCGCGCGGCGCGGCGCCGATCCTCTTCGTGCTGGACGAGCTGCCGCGACTCCGACAGATGCCGCCGGTAGAAGAGGCGCTCGAAGTCGGCCGTCAGTACGGCATCAAACTCTGGATGTTTGCTCAAAGCATCGGCCAGATGAAGAACGCATATCCGAACGGCGAAGGGATGATGGGCAGCTGCGCCGTGCGCACGTTCATGAACCCGAGCTTGCAGGACGGCACCGCCAAGATGATTGCCGAGCAGATCGGCATGCGCAGCGGTGAGGAACATGGCGGCAAGGAAGGCGACCTGAAGGAAGCCGCTCTCGTCGTCGAGCCCACACAGCTGGCCGGCGTCGAGTTCAAGGAGCTGCAGATCGTCATGGGCGTCGGCAGCAAACCGGCGAAGGTACGGAAGAAGTACGCGCATGCCGACCAGATGATCCGGTCGAGGATGGGCACCTATCAGCAGGAGGTCCGCGGCGAAGCCGCGGCGACGTAATGACGCACCCACACATCATCACCGTTGCAAGAACGACAATCGTTGCGCTCACCTTTTCTTCGATGGCCTCCGTCGCGGCAGCTCAGGGCGTCGGCGTCGGCGACATTGTCGAAACAAACCTCAACGGCTCGCGCGTGATCGGCGAAGTTACCCGAGCGGCCGGAGCTGTCGCCGATCTCAACGTCGGCCAGAACAATCGTGTGCCGCTGCTCGGCGTCGAGAACATGAAGGTTCTTCAGAAGGCCGGCGTCGGCGGTAAGTCATCGTGCGCCGTCGGCGAGGCGGTGCAGGTGCCGTACCTCGCCGGCACGGTGATGTCCGGCAGGATTCTGAAAACTAACGGCGCGTATTGCGAGATGGACTCGTCCGGGTCCGGATTCACAGGATGGAGCAAGTGCTCGGACGTCAAGCGCGCCTCTGGTGGCACGTGCGCTCCTGCAACGGCTGCCGCGCCTGCGCGTGCGGGAGGCGCATCGTCCGCTGCGGCCGGTCCGCAGCCGCCGCGGCCGGGGCTCACCTCCTGCGCCGGCAAGATCGAGGGGCGTTATTCCTCCTCCGCGGGATTCGGTGGTTTGACCATCGAATTCAGATCCGGCAAGGCAACGCTGAAGGGTCCGCTATCCGATGACGAAGTCGTGGACTGCTGGACAACGGGGACGAAGATTGTCCTGCACAATCCGAAGGAGCCTGAGGATCTCGAGCTCGATCTCAATAAGGACGGGTCGATCGACACGCCGTTCGGCGAAATCAAAAAGAAGGGCGATTAGAGGCGTCACCATGGGAGAGCGAGACGACCGAATCGACGCTCTAAAACGCGCCGAAGGCAGCGCGCGCAGCGGGCTCGGAGGTGTCGAGCAGAAGTACCAAAACGAACTGAATGCTCCAGGCACCGGTGGAGACCATGACGCGCAGATTGCCTCGCTGACGAGTCAACGCAACTCCCTTCAGGAGCAGCTGGCGAAGGTTGAAGGTGAGCTGTCGGAACTGCAACGCGGGTGGGACGCGGAACGGAAAGCGGCACTCGGGCGCGACGCGCAGGAATCCAAGCAGCAGGTCAGCCCTTCCGATCAGCAGCGAGCCGACGATGCCGTCATATCCGACCCATCGAAGCCAGGCGTCGCTCAGCAACCCGGCACACCAAATCAGCCGGATTCGCCGCAAGGACCTGCTCAGGATCGTCAGTCGTCCGGTGGCAGCCAACAGCCGGGTGGCCAAGCCAATGCGGCCGGCTCCGGCTCGGACCAAAGCAGCGGCACTGATAGATCGGACGATAAGCCGGCGCAGGATCGCGACAAAGGCTTCCCGCCGTTTGAGAAATCTGACCGCGCTCCGGGTGGCTTCGATTGGAAAGACATTTCCAACGAGCCGGTGAACTTTCAGAAAGTGGACCCGAACGACGGGAACTTCTTGTGGGGCCAGGCCAAGTCACCAACCTCGGATTTCAAACCGTACTCGCAAGTGCTTCATAACAGTCAGGTCGCCGCTCTCGACGCGACGATGGAGCAGATTGAAAGAGACGGTGCGGCAGCGCAGCAATTGAAGCCGACGTTGAATCTCGACAAGAGTGCGAGCGATGCCTTTGACCGTGCGCAGTTTGAATCCGGTGCGCAGAAGTTGAATCAGACGTTTGCCGATCAAGATCGCCAGCGCGAGCAGTTCGGCTCGAATTCGCTTATCGATCCGAACCAGTCTGTGGTTGATCGCGAGATGCAACTCGAACGGTGGGATGTCACGCACAAATACTGCCGCGGCGAAGCGGAGCGCCAGCTGGACGACTTTCGTTCGCAACTGCGTTCGGAAGTCGACAACGAGCGACAAAGGCTTGAAACGAACGACCAATCGATGATGGCGATGTACGAGAAGCGAGTCGCAGGACAAGCAGATGCACAGCAGCGACTGGCCGACTTCGACAAGATGCTGACCGAAAATCGCGATCAACAACTCGAAGGATTCAAAGCGATCAAGGACCAGGAATTCACGTCCACCGTCGACAACAGAGCCGACGCGCTGCAGGCGCAACATTTCCCGGAGGTCCATCAGAACGGCCCCACACAATACATTCCCCCGGCCCCGACGCTCGAGGTTACGGGCCCCGGTGGAGGCAGTCCCGGCGGAGGCGGCCCCGGCGGCGGGCCCTAGCCGCGAATGCGACGAATCCCAAGGCGCCGTCCGCCGACGCCTTGGAATTTGGAGCTTGGAACTTCGAACTTGGAGCTTGGAGCTCGGAACTTGGAGCTTGGAGCTTACTTCTTGACCTTCTCGTACCGTCCCATCAACTCGGCCTGCGCCAGGATGTGACCCTTGATCGCGTCCTCGACTGCCGCCCGATCCTTGAACGTCTTGCCGGTGAGCGGAATGTCAACCGCGTAGAGGCGGAAGAAGTAGCGGTGCTCGCGATCCGGCGGGCAAGGACCGATGTAGCCCGCCTTTCCAGTCCCGTTCACGCCCATTGAACCGCCCGCGCCCTCTGCGATCGCTTTGCTCGTCGGCGCGATGTCCCACACCATCCAGTGATCGAAGTTGCCGCTCGGCATCAGGGTCTTCGGCACGTCGGGATCGTGCATCGTCAAGACGATCTGCTTGGTGTTGGCGGGCACTCCGCTGAACGCCAACGCCGGGTTTACGCCGCCGCCCTGCGCGTCGCAGGTGTACTTCGAGGGAATCTTATCGCCCTGCTTGAATGCGGGCGAGGTGAGCTCGAGCGCGGATGCTGCCTGCGCCATGAGCAGTCCTCCTAGAACGAATGCAAGTGTCTTCATGCTTCTCCTTGATAGGGAACGATGCAAACAATCCGAGATCGTACGGTGCGCCGCGCGATCGCGTCAACGTGCGTGGAGATGCCGCGTCGCGCGACTCTTGCAGGAGGTGCCAGCATGGCTGATGTAATTGCTGATGTCGACACGACCGTCAAAGCAGCCGATGGCAGCGAGTACTACGTCCAGGTTGCTGCTGAGCAAGTCGGAGCCGTATGGGAAGGGTGGCTCGAGTTCGTCCCCCTGGACGACAGTCTGGACGTGCTCCTCACGCGGACGGAAACGACGCAGCCGACGCGTGATGATGTAGTGCGGTGGTCAACAACGCTGACACCTGTCTTTCTGCAAGGTGCCTTCAAGCGCGCCGTTCGCGAGACATCGGGACGACACATCGCGCGCAATTTCGCCAGGGTCGCCGAGGATGTGCTCGTTCCGTTCGATCCATTCGCGGTGCTGCCGCTCGGGAAGCACGAACTGCGTGCGCGCCTTGCCGTGCTCGGACGCGGCGAGCTGCTCGCCATGATCGAGCAGTACGGATTGAATCCCGCCGGAAAGAGTCTGGCGAGGCTGACCAATTCGCAACTGGTCACCTTCATCGCCACCGCGGTGGAAGTGCAGAATCTGCAGCATCACCGCTGACGCGGCTCGACGGATTTGGCGATCCACGCCAGCACCCAGTCGGCGACCTGCAGGCTGTTCTTGTCCTGCATCAGCATGTGCGAGTTGCCGTGGAAGCCGACGTCCGGCAGCGCGACAATTTCGGCGCGGCCGCCCGCCTTGTTCGCGGCCTGCACGAACTCGCGGCATCCTTTCATCCGCGGTGCCCAGCGCGCCGACTGGTCGACGTAATCGCCGAACAGTACCAGGATGGGCAGGTTCGCAAACGGCCGCATGTCCTCACCTGAAGCCGGGCACGCTCCGGGTTCGATGGAAACGATCGCGGCAATCCCTTTTCGGCTGAGCGCTGCGGTCTGAAATGGATAGATCCCGGATTGCGAATGGCTGATCAGAATCGTCCCGTTCAGCCGCTGCGCGAGCTCGGATAACGCAGGCACTGTGGGGTTCGGCGTCGGCAATGCCTCGACCCAATCGGGCACCATCTGCTTCCATAATTCACCCTGCGCTTCGATTGGAAACTGCAGTCCCGCGAACACGTTCGGATACTCGGAGCCGAATCGGAAGACCGACCACGCCTCCTCGTGCGAAACAAACGAAACGGGAGGCAGGTCGTCATTGGTGCCCTTGCCGAGCCGCACACGATTGATCGCAGACGGATTCGCCGCCGACCGTCCCCGCCACGCCTGATCGACGACGTAAACACCCTTGCCGTTGCGCAAGAAGTACTCGTCCCATCCCATCCGGCCGTCCGGCGTTGTCTCCCACGTCTTTCCTGTAAGGCAGCAGCCGTGAATGAACGTCACTGAATCGCCGGACGCGCCAACGGGGATTTGATACCGGACGTACACCTGATCGATGGTCACCGTGCCGCTCGGCGCGCGCGCACCGGTC
>Ga0310811_10005761_pt1 | contig 15737 bp, 15 predicted proteins | sample YCmetagenome_FD_207642 | JGI IMG/M metagenome (GOLD analysis project Ga0310811, IMG submission 207642) | Soil microbial communities from experimental microcosm in Duke University, North Carolina, United States - YC | ecosystem: Engineered > Artificial ecosystem > Soil microcosm > Unclassified ...
CGGCCTTCCCGACCGCCACGAAGCTGCGTGCCGTCGCGCGTGCCAAGCGGCCGGAGCGCGTGGTCGTGGCGAACGGCATGGAGAGCGAGCCCGCCGCGAAGAAGGACAAGGCTCTGCTACGCCTTGCCCCGCACCTCGTGCTCGACGGCATCCTCCTCGCCGCCGACGCGGTCGGTGCGAGCGAGGCGTACCTGTGCGTGGCCGAGAGCCGTTCGGGGCTTGAGCGGGAGCTGCGCGAGCTGATCGCCGAACGCCGCTACCAGGGCTTCGACCACATCGAGATCCAGGTACGCACGCCGCCGCACAACTACGTCTCCAGCGAGGCGTCCGCGCTGGCGAACTGGTTGAGCGGCAACGACGCCAAACCGACCACGACACCGCCGCGCACCGCCGAGCGCGGTGTGGGCGGCCTGCCGACGCTCGTCGACAACGTCGAGACCCTGGCGCACCTCGCGTTGATCGCGCGCTACGGCCCGGACTGGTTCCGGATGAGCGGCACGGCCGAGAGCCCGGGAACACTGCTGGTCTCGCTCGCGGGCGCCGTGCCGGGTCCGGGCGTGTACGAGGTCGCGTACGGTACGCCGTTGCGCGACGTGATCTCGCTCGGCGGGGCGCTGCACGACGTGCAGGCCGTGCTGATCGGCGGCTATTTCGGCACCTGGGTGCCCGCTGCCCAGGCCGCGGCGCTCGAATACAGCGGCCCGGGTCTGGCGATGGTCGGCGCCACGCCGGGTGCCGGGGTGCTGGCGGCCCTCCCTTCGACGTCGTGCGGCCTGGCCGAGACCGCGCGCATCCTCGACTACCTCGCCGGTCAGAGCGCGCGCCAGTGCGGACCGTGCCGCTTCGGGTTGCCTGCCACCGCCGAGGATTTCGCGCAGCTCGCGTTCGGAGTGCACGACCGAGCCGTGCAGGAGCGGCTGGAGCGGCGCGTCTCGGAGCTCAAAGGCCGAGGAGCCTGCAAGCACCCCGACGGCGCCGCGCGGTTCGCGGCGTCCGCGCTGCAGACGTTCGCGTACGAGGTGCACCGTCACCTGACAGCCGGACCGTGCCCCGCAGCGCTGCAGGCGCCGCCGCTGCTGCCGACGCCGACGGTCCCGATCGGGGACGGTGACTGGCAATGAGCCGCGCGCACCGCCTCGTCATCGACCGCATCGCGTGCACCGGCCACGGCCTGTGCGCCGAACTGCTCCCGGAACACGTGGCCCTGGACGAGTGGGGTTACCCGATACAGTCCCCGGGCCCGATACCCGGCAGCCTGACCCGCCACGCGCGCCGCGCGGTCGCGGCGTGCCCCGCGCTCGCCATGCGCCTGGAGCCCGCCCGCACCCGCGAGGCCGCCCCCGCCCCTCATCAGCCGCCGGCCCCATCCGATCCCCCGAACCCTGTCAGGAACCATCGATGACCTTTCCGCGCACCGAGTCGACCTCGCACCGTCGCAGATCCGGCCCCTCGGAGCCGCTCGGCGGGCCCGAAGGCAACGAACGGCTCACCGCGCTCACCGGCGCCGTGCTGCTGGTGCTGTTCGCCGCCGAGGGCGTGACGCTGCTGCAACTCGGCCGGCTGCTGTACTGGCACTACGTGCTCGGATTCCTGCTGATCGGCCCGGTCTGCCTGAAAATCGCGTCCACGGTCTACCGGTTCTCCCGCTACTACGCGCGCCACGAGCCGTACGTGCGCAAGGGCCCGCCGCATCCGCTCCTGCGCATCATCGGCCCCTTCATCGTGCTCTCGACGATGTCGGTGCTCGGCACGGGTGTGCTGCTCGCCGTGCAGCACACCTCGAACACCCTCGCCGGCTTTCCGGTCGTGTTCCTGCACAAGCTGAGCTTCGTGGGCTGGGCCGCGCTGATGACCGTGCACGTGCTCGCCTACCTGCCGCGGCTGCCGCGCCTGCTCGCGGACGACGCCGTGCCGGGCCGGGCCGCGCGGGCCGTCGGCGGGCGCGGACTGCGCTACTCGCTGCTCGTCCTCGCGCTCGGCGTCGGCGTCATCCTCGCGACGTGGGGCGGGCAGCTCGCCGCCTCCTGGCACCGCTGATCGGAGGGTTTCGCATTCTCCCGGGCCGGTCGTTCACGACTTCAGGGGAAGCCGTTAAGAAGGCGTCAAGACCGGCCCGCCGCGGAAGATTTTCCCGGCGCCGCAGAATTCCCGCCGAAGGCATTGCCCACGGCGGGCCAGAACTTTCCACGCTTCTCATTGCCCTGATCTTGTCCGTCGTATTCGATATGCAGCGAGGCCATCGCCTCACTACCCACCAAAGTCTTTCAATCATGGAAGGCATATCTGCATGCGTATACGCACTATGGTTCTCGCCGCCCTGGCCGGCGGCGCGAGCCTCGCCCTCGCCGCCGCGCCCGCGCAGGCCGCCGCGCACGGCACCCACCAGCTCGCCCCGCGCTCCAGCCACTCCGCCGCGAAGCCCGCCGTGACCGGCAGCGGCAACCTCTCCTACGGCGGCGGCCCGGTGGTGACCTCGCCGACGGTCTACATCGTCTACTGGGGCAGCCAGTGGGGCACCGGCACCACGCCGACCAGCGACCCGTCCGGCGAGGCCGCGCTCCAGCTCTCCTTCTTCCAGCACGCCTACGGCAGCGGCGACACCTACTTCACGTCGCAGACCCAGTACTGCCAGGGTGTGGCCACCGGCACCACCCAGTGCGGCACCTCGGGCACGCACGTCGGCCACCCGTCCGCCAGCCCGGTGGGCGGCACCTGGCTGGACAGCTCCGTGTCGGCGCCGAGCCGCCCCTCCAACTCCCAGCTGGCCGCCGAGGCCGTCAAGGCCGCCTCGCACTTCGGCGTCTCCGGCGACAACGTCCAGATCATCGTCGACTCGCCGCACGGGGTCGTGCCCAGCGGCTTCAAGACGCAGTACTGCGCCTGGCACGACGTGACGACCACCTCGAGCGGCGCCCACCTGCCCTACACCAACATGCCGTACATCACCGACGCCGGCGCCAGCTGCGGCTCCGGCTTCGTCGCCGCCACCAACGGCGTCAGCTCCGCCGACGAGGGCATCACCATCGTCGGCGGCCACGAGTACGCCGAGACGCTGACCGACCCGGAGGCGGGCAACGGCTGGCTCGACTCCAGCGGCTACGAGACCGGCGACAAGTGCGCCTGGATCTCCAGCGGCCAGGGCGCGTCGGCGGTCATCTCCATGAACGGCTCGTACTACGCGGTGCAGTCGGAATGGAGCAACAACTACGGCGGCGGCGCGGGCAACTGCGTCACCTACTACGCGAGCGCGACCAACCAGCACTAGCGCGGGGGCGCCGAACCGGGTCCCGCCGCCTCGTGGGCGGCGGCGGGACCCGCAGCACCCACTCCCCCGTTTTCCCGAACCCGGAAGGACGCGCCGTGACCGCGCCCCGCACCGCAACCCGCCGACGGCTGCAGCGTTCCGCAGCCTGCTACCTCGCCGGCCTCGCCGCGCTCGCCCCGCTCGCCGCCCTGTCCGCGTGCTCCTCCACGTCGGCCTCGACCGCCACCGTCGTCACCCCGAACGCCGCGCTCCCGTCGTGCACCGCCCCGGCGGACGGCGGCCTCCCGCACAGCGCGGGCACCATCACCCAGACCGACACCGGCGCCTACTGCCTGGGCGTGGGCAAGATCCTCGACATCTTCCTGACCGCGCCGACCGGCTCGACGGCGGGCTGGAGCGAGATCCGGATCAAGGACACGACGGTCCTCGCCTACGGCAACAACGGCGTCATGACCGCCATGCGCGGCGAGACGCCCGGCGTGATCGTCGGCCGAGCCCGCGGTGTGAGCACCGTGACCAGCACCCTCCCCGACGGCCGGACCTGGACCGCCACCATCGTCGTCGGCTGACCGCACCCGGGTATCGTCGGGTCCCGCACGATCACGTGGGTCTTGACGGTTGCCGGGCTCAGGACCAGGCCTCTGAGATCAACGTCGACGCCCTGGCGCGTGTAGCGTTGGGGCATCCACCGCTCGATGTGATCCAGCAGGACAGGACGCTCATGGAATCCGTCGCCGACCACCACCGCGTCGGGCCCGAATCGGCTCGGCTCTCCGAACCGCTGCCCGGCGTCTACGCCTGGGTGCAGCCCGACGGCTCCTGGTGGGTGAACAACGCGGGCGCGGTCGTCGGGGACGGGAGCGTGATGGTCATCGACACGTGCGCGACGGCCGAGCGCACGCAGCGGTTCCTGGGCGCGCTCGACGCGGCGGTCGGCGGCGCTCCGGTCCGGATGGCCGTCAACACGCATCAGCACGGCGACCACACCTACGGCAACAGCTTGCTGCCCGCGACGACCGTGCTGTTCGGGCACACGCTCATGCGCGAGGGGCTGCGGGTCGACCCCATCATCGACGGCTGCCCGCCGGCTTGGGAGCCCGTGCCGGATTGGGGCGCCGTGCAGCGCCGCCTGCCGGACGTCGCGGTCGAGGCGCGGCAGACGCTCTACGTCGGCGAGCGGCGGGTCGACCTGCTGCACCCGGGAGGCCCGGCGCACACGACGGGTGATCTGGTCGCATGGCTTCCCGAGGAGGCGGTGCTCTTCTCGGGCGACCTGGTGTTCGCGGGGATCACGCCGCTGGTGTTCATGGGGTCGGTGACGGGTGCGCTCCGGGCGGTCGACTGGCTGGAGTCGCTGGAGCCGGGCGTCATCGTGCCCGGACACGGGCCGGTGCTGAGCGGAGCGGACATCGCGCGCGTCCTGGCGGAGCACCGCCGCTACTACCGGTTCGTGCTCGATGTCGCCGAGCGGGGGATCGCCACGGGGCTGAGCCCGCTGGAAGCGGCCAAGAAGGTCTCGCTCGGGGAGTTCGCCGCGTGGCCCGACCCGGAGCGCATCGTGCTCAACCTGCATCGCGAGTACGCCGACCGCGCGGGCCGCGAGCTGGATCTCGCCGCTGCCCTGGGCGACGCGGTCACGTGGCTGGGCGGACTGATGCGGACGTCCGTCTAAGGAGACGATCAGCAGGCCGGCGAAGGCCGCGGACGAGGCCCCAGAGCGGTACGCCGATGCGGCGCAGTGGCCGCTGCCTTACCGGGCGAGGCGCCGCAAGCCGCCGACCTCCCGCACGGACGCGGTGCGCCCCCGGCTCGAACACCGACGCCTCCGGCCACCACCACAACAGCTCGATCATCCGCTTCGTCGAGGCCGCCGAGGCCGCCCTGATGCGCGAGCGCGACCTGCCGGAGTGCTTCGGCCTCTCGCCCCGCGTGCACTACGAGGTCGACTACCCCGCGAAGCTCTGGTTCGGCCAGGAGGTGACGGCCACGCTCGTCCTGGAGCGCATCGGCACCTCATCGCCGGCCTTCCGCTTCGAGGTCTGGGGCGAAGCCGACGAGAAGAACCCCCGTGCCCTCGCCGCCCGCGGCCGCTTCGTCACCGCCTACGTCCCGCAGGGCAGCCGCCACAGCGAGCCCTGGCCGCAGGACTGGCGACGTCGTCTGGGCACGGATCCCGGCGCCGATCAGCCCTCGTAGCACATCCAGGCGCCGTTCTCCTTCAGCGCCCGCAGGCTCGTGCGGTTGTTCTGGGTGTCGCAGGCGAGGTCCATGTTGATCGGCACCCGGCATACCCACGTGTTCTTGTACGCGGGATCGCCGGCCGTCGCCGACACTCCGGACATCGTGGTCAGCGTCGCGCAGTAGCCGGACATGTTCGATATCCCGTTGTCGTACCTCACCCCGGTCGCGGGATTCACGCAGATGGCGCTGTTCGGATCCGTCGATGTGAAGACGTGCTTCAGACCGGTCGTCTGATACTGGTAATCGCAGGCCGCGTCCAGGTTGACCGGCTGGACGCAGTCCGTCCCGGCGACCGCGTAGCCCTGGGCCCCCGGCGCGCCCTGGACCCCCACCGTCGCGCAGTACTCCGTGAGGCTCAGCCCGCTGATCGGTTGCGGCGTCGAGGCGGATCCCGGGTCCCACGGCCGGGTCCCGAGCAGCACGGCGGCGAGGACGAGGACCGCGCCGAGGCCGAGCGCCGTCGCGGAGCGGAACGAGAGCCTCGGCAGCCGGGTCATGAGCGGCAGCTTCGCGCGGCCGGCCCGCGGACCGGGTCGCCGGGCCGCGTTGTTGCGGAAGTGCGGAAGCCGGCCGATGTTGTCGGGGTCGTGCCGGTCCGGCTCCGGAAGGTGCTCCTTCCGCAGGGCGCTGCGCACCTCCTGATGCAGCGAGTTCAGGCTCAGGAACTCCGGCGTCTGCCGGTCGGGCGGAACCCCCTCGCGCAGGGCCCTCACCAGTTCGCCGGTGAACGCCGTGCACCCCCCTTCTCCCCCGGCGCCCGGCGCCTTGGCCTCCTCGTGCCGCTGGGCCGCGGCGAGCAGATACGTGCCCTCGACCTCCGCGACCTCGAGCAGCTCGGGCGGCTCCTTCCGTTCCGGTGCGGCCTCCCTGTCCGGCACGGCCAGGCCCGCGTAGCAGCAGTCCAGCCAGACGATCCGCCGCTGCGCGGGCGCATTCCCGATGACCTCGGCCAGCTGCCGCCACGCGACGGTCTGCGCCCGGTCCTTCCCCGTCGCCTCGGGAAGGGCGAGCAGCAGCCCGTCCTTCCTGTCGTAGAGGCCGTGCCCCGCGAAGTAGACGAGCAGCGTGTCGGGCGCGTCCCGCGCCGCGTCGGAGATCACATCCCTGATCGCGTCCGCGGACTGCGGATAGGCGATCGTGTGCATCCGCTCCGGCGGGACGCCCCACGTCCCCGGGTCGGCGAGCACGTCGGGAAGCTGCACCAGGTTCTCCCGGACGGCCGGCAGCTCCCGCATCTTCCCGTAGTCGCTCACCCCGATCAGCACGCAGCGCGACCGCCGCGGATCCGGCGCGCCGGCCAGCGCCCGCCGCACGGCGAACGCCTCGTCCCCGAAGTCGCCCAGCTCGTCGAGCGACAGCTCCGTCACCCGGCCGTTGTCCGCCTGCACCGCGATCGGCGCCGCGGTCTCCCGCGCCTTGTCGCGCCACTCGGCGAACGCCAGCGCCAACTTCCCCAGATCGAACCCCGTGCTCAGCACCAGCTGGATCACGTCGAACTCGGAACCCATGCCCTCCGGCGCCGAATCCGGCAGCTTGAGTTGCGCGTTCTCCTTGATGTACTGGTCATTGTTCAGACTGTTGTGCAGTGAATTGTGGGCCCTCTTGTTGTCAGGATCGGCGATTCTGATATTGATGATCAACTCAAGCCTCTCGTCAGCCCGCCCGTGAATCAAGTCAGACCATGAACGTCAGAGACTTTGGAATACCCCCGCCATCCGCCCACCTGGACGCGCCGCCGTTGACCGGGGAAGATCGATATCACCTGAGCAGTCGGCCCGACGCGGGTAGTTATGCCACCGAATTCCGGATACTGTCAACCGACTTGACGATTCCGCAATTGGAATGAGGCGGAATCCCGGACCTCGGCCGTCGACTGCCGGCCTCGATCCTTCGGCCGTAGTCAACCGTTGAAGTCGAGGGTTCGGCCGGCTGGGGTGGCAGCCCGGTTCGCGGCCTTTGCGCTCGCGGCGTGTGGGCTGGGGTGCGGCGTGGCTGCCGTGAGAGCGGCTGACGCCGTTTGACCTGCGGGATTCTCCTCCTCTCCGGTCGGTGCGTTGCGCAGGCCGGCGCGGGGATCGCTCCGAGGCGCTGCCAGGCCTCGACGACGCCATGCGCGTCCACCGCTGGGCGAGATCGTCCACCCGGGCCGACTTCGCTGGTCACTGCCGCACCCCACGGCGCCCGGGCCCGGCTCGCCACCTCACGTCGGTCTGACGGGATTCGAACCCGCGCCCGCCTGCCCTCCGGCATGGCTGTAGTCCTCGGCCGCCTGGGTGGCGATCTGGTCGTAGCCCCAGGACAGCGACCCGGATCGGAGATCGTCCGTCAGAGAGCTGAGCCAGCGTGCTTCGGCGTCGGCCATTGCGCGTTGGTACTCGGTCTCGATGCGGGTGATCCGGGGAAGTCCTTCGTGGCCGTCCCACAGGTCGGAGTCCAACTGCGCGAGGCGCGCCCGCGTGGCCTCGAGACGCCGGGCGAGGAGACCGGCGAACTCATCGGGGTCGAGCATCATGGCGAACGAGAGCGCTGCCGGGAATGCGGGGTACTCGTTGCGGGGCGATGCGAGCATGTCGGTCAGCCAGGCCATCCAGGTGCGGCGGCCTTCCTCGGTGAGCTCATAGACGGTGCGCTCGGGGTACTGCTGGTCGCGCTCGGTGGCACGGACGGCGATGAGGCCGGCTTCGTGCAGGCGCCTGATGGTCTTGTAGAGATTCGCCCGCTCGCCGATGTTGACGACCTCGTCCTTACCCCACGTCTTGATGAGCCGCCGCATCCCGTAGGGGTGCAGCGGGCCCGCGCCCAGCAAGCTCAGCACGGTGAGCCCCGCTGTTGACGGTCGTGGTGTGACGGGTGGCATAGGCGCAGCATATCCGGCTCACCTCGCGCGCCCTGTCCCATCGCCACCGCGCTCTTGACGCGATATGTCGCGTGCCCTAGGGTTTTTAGCGTAGATACCTCTAGTGTATTTACCACTATAGCCGGCGAGCCCGAAAGGCGGGAACCATGACCCGGACGCGCACCGCGCTGATCATCGGCGGCGGTATCTCCGGCCCGACCGCGGCGATGGCATTGCAGAAAGCCGGCATCGAGCCCGTCGTCTTCGAGGCCCGCCCCGACCGGGCCGACGGCGTCGGCGCGTTCCTCACGCTGGCCCCGAACGGTGCCGATGCTCTGCGCGCCATCGATGCGGAAGCCGTCGCCCGGGCCGAGGGCTTTCCCACCCCGGCCATCACCCTGCGCAGCAGCACGGGCAAACACCTCGGCTCCGGCCCGACCGGACTGTCCGAACAGCCCAGCCGAACGCTCAAGCGCGCCGACCTCTACCGGGTACTGCGCGAAGAGGCGGCGAACCGGGGCGTGCCCATCGAGCACGGCAAACGCCTGGTGGCCGCGGAAACCACCGACGACGGCGTGCGCGCGGCGTTCGCCGACGGCTCGGAAGCCGTCGGCGATCTGCTGATCGGCTGCGACGGCGTCCATTCGACCCTCCGGCGGATCATCGACCCCGCCGCTCCCGCACCCGCCTACGCCGGGCTGATCAACACCGGCGGATACGCATCCGGCGTATCGGTGGAGTCCGAACAGGGCAGCTACGAGATGATCTTCGGCAGGCACGCCTTCTTCGGCTACGCCGTCACCCCGGACGGCGCGGTCTGGTGGTTCGCCAACGTGCCTCGCCGCGACGAGCCCGAGCGGGGCGAACTCGCCGCGATCAGCGAGGAGCAATGGCGAGATCGGCTCACCACGCTCTACCGCGACGACGCCGGTCCCGCAGTCAGTCTGATCGAGGCCACACCGCACCTCTCGGCGGTGAGCCCGATCCACACCATGCCGCGCCTGTCCACCTGGCACGCGGGCCGCATGATCGTCATCGGCGACGCCGCACACGCGCCCTCGCCGACCTCAGGCCAGGGCGCCTCACTCTCGATCGAGGACGCCGTCGTCCTTGCCCGATGCCTGCGCGACCTTCCCGATCACGAACAGGCATTCGCACGGTTCGAATCGCTGCGCCGACCCGGGTCGAGAAGATCGTCAAAGCCGCCGCCCGCATCAACAACAGCAAGGCGGCCGGCCCGGTCGGCCGCGCCGTGCGCGACGCCGTCATGCCCGTGGTCTTCAAGGCCGCCGCCAACAGCAAAACCGTGAGACGGCCGTTCGAGCACCACATCGACTGGAACGCCCCGATCGGCTGACCGGCGCCTCCTCCCCCGCTCAGGAAGACGCGAAGGCCGCGCGATGCGCGTATCCGATTCTGGACGAAACGGTTGAGCCCCATCGGCCGCGTGGCGAACCCGGCCTCGGTGCCGAGCTGCCGAAACCTCGAGGCTAGCGGTTCCAGCGGCGGCGTCGGCGGCTGAGGATGAAGAGCAGGGCGAAGAGGGGGAACGGCGGGAGGCCGTGGAGGACCGCCGTCACGCCGAGGGCCAGCAGCAGCGCGAGGAGGATCGGCGGTACGGGCAGCGGCGTACGGCGGCGGTACGGACCCCGGGCGGCGGCGGGCTGTGCGGGCTCGCGGCCCGGGAGGTCGGTGAAGAGGCTGCGCAGCTGCTCGCGGGTCACGGCGGCGAGGGCGGCGTCGGCTCGCTGGTCGAACTCTGCCTGGTCGAGCCTGCCGTCCGCGTAGTGCGCGGCGAGCGACTGCACGGCCTCGTCGCGCTCCGCGTCCGAGGCGCGCACCGGCGCTCGGTCAGGCTCCGCGGAGAATCGTTCCATGCTCGCCAGCCTAACCGGGCCTGAGTAGGGGTGGCTGGGAGTCGGCTGGGAGATTCCTGTGTGGGGATTCGGGGCGGCCCGGGCCGCCGCCCCGCTCTCACGCCTCCGGGACGCGGGCCAGCACGCCGAAGGTGCGCAGGATGGGGGTGTCGTGGCCGCCGGGCTCCGGGTGCCACTGGTCGACGGTGACCAGGCCGGGCGGCTGGATCTCCAGGTGCTCGAGCCAGGAGGCGAGCACCTCGGGCTCGCGGTTGATGAAGGACACCCTCGTCGAGCGCTGATAGTCGGCGAGCATCTCGTCCTGCTCGCCGCGATGGCGCAGGTCGGGGGCGGCGTGCGAGAGGGCCAGGTAGCTGCCGGCGCTGAGGATTCTCGAGTAGCCGGCGACGATCTGCTCGGGGTGCTCGTCGTCGGGGATGAAGTGCAGCACGGCGTTCATCAGGACCGCGACGGGCCTGCCGAAGTCAAGCGTCTCCCGGGTGAGGGGGTGGTTGAGGACGGCCTCCGGGCGGCGCAGGTCGGCGAGGATCGCCTCGACGCCGGGGACGTCGGCGAGCAGGTGGCGGGCGTGCGCGATGGCCACCTGGTCGATGTCGACGTAGACGACCCTCGCGTTCGGGTTGGCCTCGAGCGCGACCTCGTGCACGTTGCCGACGGTCGGCACACCGGAGCCGAGGTCGAGGAACTGGTCGACGCCGAGCGGGCCGGCGAGTTCGCGCACGACGCGGCCGAGGAACGCGCGGTTGGCGCGGATCGCGGCGACGAGCGTCGGCATCGCGGCGTCGGCCCGGCGGCCGACCTGCCGGTCGGCCTCGAAGTTCTGACTGCCGCCCAGCCAGAAGTCGTAAATCCTGGCTGGACTGGGCTTCTCCGGGTCCACCTCGGGAAGTGAGAGGGCGAACTCCGCGGCCTCGATCGAATCCACGAACCGCACGATACGACCGATCGCGCCGCCGATCCAATCGGGCTCGCGATCGCGCGCGGGACGGGGTCCCGGGCCGCGCCCCGCCCCCGGGCTACGTCTCGTCCCAGTCGGCGGCGCCGGAGGTCGCGGCGTGGAACTCGGTCAGGCCGAAGACGCCGAAGCCCATCATGCCGACCCCGATCAGCTCGGGCAGCACGTGCCAGCCGAGGGCGATGCTCTCGCCGAACAGGAACACGCCGAGCGCGATGCTCAGGACGGCGTCGCCGAGGGTCAGCGCGGGCTGCGAGCCGGTGAGGCTGCCGGCTCGCAGGGTCCACTGCAGGAACAGCATGCTGAGTAGGCCGACGCCGGCGGCGACGTAGATGTGCCAGGACGTGAGAACCGCTTCGGCACCGCCGGAGAACCGCGCGGTGACCTCCTTGATGAGCGCCGCGGTGGCGGCGAAGCACACGGCCGTCGCAGAGCCCAGGACCGTGGCGCGCACCGTGCCGTGCACGCGGAGCGCGATCAGCACCAGCGCCGTCAGCACACCCGCCAGAACGATTCCGACAGCCAGCCAGCGTGCGCCGGACGACGTGTCGCCGCCGCCCGACGGGGACGCCGAGATGAGGAACAGGGCCAGTCCCCCGGCGAGCATCGCGAACGCCCGCCAGAGCGCGCCGCTGGGCCGGTGGTGGAAGACGAGGGCGCCGAGCAGCAGGGAGAAGAGCAGTTCGGAGGCGAGCAGCGGTTGCACGACCGAGAGCGCGCCGCTGTCGAGCGCGATCACCTGGAAGGCCGCGGACAGGATGGTCGCCGTGGCACCGCCCCACCACATCAGGCGGGTGAGCGGCAGGAGCAGCCGCTTGGCGCTGGAGCGCGCGCCCTGGCCGGGGACCAGCTCGTATCCGGCGGAAGCGTGCCGCTGCAGGACGAGGGAGGTGGCGTTCGAGAGCGCGGAGAGCAGAGCCGTCACCACCGTGAGCGCGTTCATTCCCCTCCTTTCGTCCAGCTCGTGCGAAGCTGGTGGCCGTGAGCCGCTTTCTGCTGCTGACCGCGAGCATGGGCGCCGGGCACGACGCCGCCTGCGACGAGCTGGCGGCCCGCCTGCGTACGGCCGGCCACGACAGCGAGCAGGTCGACGTGCTGAGCCTGCTGCCGGGGCCGCTGGGCGATGGCGTACGCGACTTCTACCATCTGATCATCCGACGGGCCCCCCTGATCTATTCCGGCATCTACGCCGCATTCTTCCGTTCCGGCGCCGGGCCGCGTCCGGCCGGCACGCCGCTGGCCGCCCTCGCCGAGGACCGCCTGCTCGAGGCCGTCGCGCGCAGCCGGAGCGACGCGGTGGTCTCGCTCTTCCACCTCGCCGCCCAGCTCTCCGGTAGGGCGAGGGCGCGCGATCGGCTGACGGTGCCGTGCGCGGCGCTCGTCACGGACTTCGCGCTGCACCGGCAGTGGCTGCACCCGGGCAACGACCTCAACCTCTGCCTGACCGAGCAGGACGCGGAGCAGGTACGGCGAACGCTCGGCCGTCCGGCGGCCGTGTACGGGCCGCTGGTGTCCGGGCTCTTCCGGCCGCATCCGGCGGGCGAGGGGCTGTGGCGCGAGCGGTTCGCGGGGCCGCGGGCCCCGGTCGTGATGTCGGCGGGCGCGTGGGGGGCGGGCAGCGGGTTCGAGTACACGGCGGAGGTCCTGCGCGGCGCCGGGTACCAGCCGATCGTGCTGTGCGGGCGCGACGAACGCCTGCGCCGCCGGCTCGCCGCCGGCTCCGGGGTGATCGCTTTGGACTGGGTGCGGGACATGCCCGGCCTGCTCGCCGCGACGGCCGCGCTGCTCGACAACGCGGCCGGGCAGACGGCGTTGCAGGCGCTGGCCGTCGGCGTGCCGGTGATCGGCTGGCGGCCGATCCCCGGTCACGGCGTGGAGGGCGTGCGCCGGATGGCGCAGCTCGGGCTGAGCGATTTCGCGACGGGCCCGGACGGGCTGCTGCGGGCCCTCGGCCGGCTCGTGCCGGACGGGCCGGAGCGCGCGCAGCGGGTCGCCGACGGTCGCAGGCTGCTGGAGGCGGACGTGGTCCGTCCGCTGGAGTCGATGCTCGACGGCTGACTCACCCAAGGCGCGCGGCGAGCTGCCGGTAGGCTCCCGGCAGCAGTGCCCTGATGCCGGCCGGAATGCGAAACCAGCGCGGCACGAACACCTCGCGGCCGCCGTGGTCGATCGCCCGCAGGGCCGCCCGCGCGACCCGCTCCGGCGGGATGGGCCGGGGCAGGCGACGGTTGTAGGGCATGCCTCGGCGGGCGAAGAACGGCGTGTCGACGACGCCCGGCACGATGTGCGTCACCTGGACGCTGCTGCCCCGCAGTTCGTAGCGCAGCGCGTCGGCGAACGCGCCGAGCCCGGCCTTCGCCGCCGAGTAGACCGCCTCGCCCTCGACGCCGATCGAGCCGATCAGCACGAGGTGTCCGCGGCGCCGGAGCAGCATGTGCGGCAGCACCATCCGGACCAGTTGCACGACCGCGGCGAGGTCGACGGTGAGCACGTCGTCGACCGCGCTGGTCGGCATCGTCGCGAAGGGGCCGGCCCAGCCGACGCCCGCGGACGCCACCAGGAGGTCGATGTGCTGCGCCTCGTCGACGGCGCGGGTCACCAGCCGCCGTGCGCCGCCCGGTACGGCGAGGTCGCCGAGCAGCGGGGTGCCGCCGGTCTCGGACGCGATCCCGGCCACCCGGTCGGGATCGCGTCCGGCGACCAGCAGGGTCCAGCGTTTCTGGTCGGCGAGCGAACGGGCGATGGCGGCGCCGATCCCCGAGGACGCACCCGTCACCAGCGCCACGCCCCTGGCGGGATCGACGGCCGGCTCGGCGGTGGGCTCCGCGTGCTGCGACACTGCCATGAGCTGAATCTCCTCAACTCGATCTCTGATCAGCCTGCCACGGCCTCCTCCGGCCCGCGCGTCGAAGGCGGCGTCCCGCGGGCGCCTGGAGTAGGTCTGCGGATACCCGGCGCGCTCCCCCGGTTCCCTACCCGGCGGATCCGGCCGCCGTCGCCCGATCGGGCGACGAAGTGTTTGACGCGGGTCCGGGCGGGTGACGTGGACCCGATCGAGGAGCGACCTTGTCGCCGCCGACAGGCCGAATCGGAGTACCGCGTTCATGACGATCCCGCTCGCCGCTACGGCAGCCGCGCCGCAACCCGTCCAGGCCTACCTGCTCGAAGCCCGCCAGATGCAGGCCCTCTCCTTCATCGTGCACATCCCGCTGGTGTGCTTCGGGATCGCCTTCCCCGCGCTCGTGGCGTTCGTGGAGTGGCGGTATCTGCGGACCGGCGACGTGATGTACCGCACGCTGGCGCGCCGCTGGACGCGCGTGATGGTCACATTGTTCGCCGCGGGGGTGGTCACCGGGACGGTGCTCAGCTTCGAGATGGGGCTGCTCTGGCCGGAGTTCACGGCGACGTTCGGCAGCGTGTTCGGGCTGGGCTTCGCGATCGAGGGCTTCTCGTTCTTCCTCGAGGCGATCTTCCTGGGCATCTACGTCTACGGCTGGGACCGCCTCTCGCCGCGGCTGCACTTCCTGTGCAGCATTCCGATCGTGATCGCCGGGATGCTCGGCTCGTTCATGGTCATCGCGGTCAACGGCTGGATGAACCATCCGCAGGGCTTCAAGCTCGACGCGCAGGGCCGTGTCGTCGATGTGCGGCCGGTCCAGGCGCTGTTCGCGAACACGTACTTCTGGCACGAGCTCGTGCACATGTACCTGGCCGGCTACATGGTCACCGGCTTCCTCGTCGCGGGCGCTTACGCGATCGGGCGGCTGCGCGGGCGGTGGGGCCGATACGAGCGCACGGCGCTGCTGGTGCCGCTGAGCGCCGCCGTGATCGCCTCGCCGATGCAGGTCGTCGTCGGCGACTGGGCCGCGCGCGACGTCGCCACCGAGCAGCCGATCAAGCTCGCCGCGCTCGAAGGGCTGGGCAGCACGACCCAGGGCGCTCCCGAGCATCTGCTCGGCTACTACACGGACGGGCACGTCGTCGGCGGCATCGCCGTCCCGCGGCTGCTTTCCCTGCTCGCCTTCCACAATCCGGATGCGACGGTCCAAGGCCTGAACACCGTGCCGGCCTCCGATCAGCCGCCGGTGAACGTGGTGCGGTTCGCGTTCCAGACGATGGTCGGGATCGGCACGCTGCTCGCGCTGCTGGCGGTCGTCGTGCTGTTCGTGCTGTGGCGCAGGCATCGGCTGCCGACCAGCCGCTGGTTCTTCCGGGCACTCGCTGCCGCCGGGCCGCTGTCCTTCGTCGCGCTGATCGCCGGCTGGACGACGACCGAGGTCGGGCGGCAGCCGTGGGTGGTCTACGGGGTGATGCCGACCAGCGCGGCGGTGACCGGCGCGCACTCCGTCCCGGTCGGCTACGGGTTACTGGCCGCCGCGTACGCGATCCTCGTCGCGGCCACGTTCTGGGCCCTGCGCAGGCTCGCCAAGGTCCCGATGCCGCCCGCCGGGCAGCCGCTGAGCGGACCGACCGGGCCGATCACGCCGTCGGCGCCGGTCGGACGGGGATAGGGGCCGCCATCATGGTTCTCGACCTCATCCCACTGCTGATCGCGCTGGTCGG
>Ga0310811_10005762_pt1 | contig 15736 bp, 13 predicted proteins | sample YCmetagenome_FD_207642 | JGI IMG/M metagenome (GOLD analysis project Ga0310811, IMG submission 207642) | Soil microbial communities from experimental microcosm in Duke University, North Carolina, United States - YC | ecosystem: Engineered > Artificial ecosystem > Soil microcosm > Unclassified ...
TCACGTAAACGCGGCCCTTGCGGCGGATCACGCGGCAGTCCTTGTCACGCTTCTTGAGCGACCGGAGAGAGTTGCGAACCTTCATAGGACTGCCTTTGGACCAATTCTTGGCCGCGAGCGGCCGTCTTTGCGAGAAGGCGCGGAAACTATGGAAAGCACCCACCCCTGTCAACCCGCCAAGCCACGGAAAAAACCCAGCTTTTCCGCCAAAAATACCGGAATCAGGTATACCAGTGGACCATGGCGCGCCGCCCATCCCTTTTGACCGCTTTCCGGGCCGATCCCCTGCCCGGGTTGCAGCGGCTGGCGGGCCTCGCCGCCCTGTTGCTGGTGGTGGCCTGTGCCCATACGGCTCCTAAGCCGATGCTACCGCCCACGCCCGCCGTCCGCATTCCCATCGCGCCGCCGCCCCCTGCCCCGCCAGGTTCGAGCGATGCCAAGTTCGATGCCTTCCTGGCCGAGGCCCGCATGACCGCGCGGGCGCAAGGTATCACCGACGCGACCTTCGATGCCGCCACCGCAGGTATCGCGCCCATTGCGGCCATTGCCGCGATGAACGCCAATCAGCCGGAATTCTCCAAGCCGGTATGGAACTATCTGGACAGCGCGGTCTCGGCGCGGCGGATCAAGGACGCGCAATTCATGCTGGCGCAATATGGCGATGTGCTGGCGCGGATCGAAGCGTCCAGCGGCGTGCCCAAAGAGATCCTGGTCGCCATCTGGGGCATGGAAACCGACTATGGCTCCGAGAAGGGCGGCTTCAACCTGTTCGCGGCGCTGGCGACCCTGGCCTATGACGGCCCGCGCGCCGAGTATGCCCGCCCCGAGTTCTTCGCCGCGCTGCGCCTCTATCAGGAGCAGCATTATCCCTTGAGCGAAATGGTGGCGAGCTGGGCCGGCGCTTTTGGTCAGACCCAGTTCACGCCCACCACCTTTTTCAAATATGCCACCGATGGCGACGGCGACGGCAGGATCGATCTGTGGCAGTCGGCGCCCGATGCCTTGGCCTCCGCGGCGAAGCTGCTTTCCAGCCAGGGTTGGAAGACGGGCCAGCCCTGGGGCTATGAGGTGCAACTGCCGCCGACCTTCCTTTATGAGATGGCCGATACCGACACCGTGAAGCCCATCGCGGAATGGCACGCGCTGGGCGTGACCACGGCAGCAGGCGATGTCCTGCCGGACGCGCCGGACAATGCCGGCATTCTGCTGCCGGCTGGCGCGCGTGGCCCCGCCTTTCTGGTGCTGCCAAATTTCAGTGTGATCCTGAAATACAACAACGCCGTCTCTTATGCGCTGGCGGTGGGTCTGCTTGCCGATCGCATGGCGGGCGCGCCGCCCGTGCGTCATGCCTGGCCGCGTGACGAACGGCCCTTGTCGCGCACCGAACGCATCCAGTTCCAGACGGACCTGGCCAGGCTGGGCTTTGATCCGGGCACGCCGGACGGTGTGCTCGGCCGCAGAAGCCGCGCCGCGCTGCGCCAGTATCAGAAGAACCATGGCCTGGCGGTGGACGGCTTTCCCACCGCCGCACTGCTGACCGTGCTGGACCAGGCCGCCGCGAAGGCGGTGCAGTAATCAGGGCTTCAGGCTCGGACAATCCAGCCGGCCTTTGCCGGTCGTGCTCAAGCGACATTGCCCTTCTGGTTGGCCCGCCGGATCGTAGAGATCGATGGTCCAGCCGTCGGCCGCTTTGGTCATCAGCAGAAAACCAAAACCACCGACCGACAGCCCGTCGGCCACCGTGACGCCCGAATGGCCGATGAACTGCGTACCGCGCAGATTGCGGGGCGTCACATAGAGCGCGTCGCCGCCATTGCCGGCCACGATCTGGGGCGGCACGGGCTGATTGAAATTGATGGCTTCGAAGGTGTGGATGTGCCCGGACAGCATCAGCTCCACCGAAGGGGGAATGAGCGGTGCGCCTTTCTGGGCGTTGAGGTGGCTGGCTTCCATCAGAGTGAGATTTCCGCCCATGGCGATGCCGAGTGGACCACTGATCGCCGCCCAGGTCGGCCGGTGATGCACCAGCCAGACCGGCGTGGAGATTTGCGCCAGGCTTGCGATTTCATCGGCATATGTTTGCGCCAAGGTCCGGTCAAGATCGGTCTCGTCCGACACGGCATCGTCCAGCACACCCAGGGTGAGGCCACTGAGATCGACCGTGTACAGCGGTTCATGCACCTGGCACGGACCGGCTGCACTGCCAGGACCCATCAGCAACTGAAAGCCGGGGCCGGAGCGCCGGCAATCTTCGTGATTGCCGCGCACCAGCACGATGGGCGCGGCCGCCAGCAGCGGCGCGGCCGGCGTGTAGAAATCGGCCTGCCATGTGGTCCAGTTGTTGCCCCAGGGCGAACCGGCGCAGCCTGCGTTGCCAGCGGGACAGGCGCTTTCCCGATAAACATAGTCGCCGACATGGATCACCAGATCGGGCTTCAATTTGGCGGCAGCGCTGGCGACCAGCGGAAAGGGCCATGCCGCCGGATCGTTGCAGGCCTGCAAGGCCGCGCCCTTGATGCGGCAGCCGGTGTCGCCCACGACCAGAATGCGCTGCGGATTTGCCACCGGCACCGGCAACATCACAGCGCCTATCTGTGCCTTGGTGGCGCCGGCGGCCAGAGGCGCGGCACAGACCAGCGGGAAGTCAGCGCTGGCCAGCGCCCGCATGGTCATCGTCGTGTCACCTTTATCGGTGTGCAGGACAGGACAGGCGGCAGCGGCCGTTACCAGCCGGGCTTCATAACCGTTTGCGACCGCCTGCACCCAGGCGGAATCTTCGGCTCTAGCGGCGGCCGGTAGCAGGAAAAGCAGAAATGCGAGCGCGACTCTGTTCATGGCGCGCGAGCTTACGGTGCGCGCGCGGCTCAGAACAACCGCGTCAATGTGACTTTGAAGACGCGTCCAATGCCGGGCAAAGCACTAAGATTGGCATAAGTGTCGGCGCCGGGCGTGAAGTAGCGTTCATCCCCCAGATTGTTCACGTTCAGGTCCGCCTCCCAGACATCCCATTGCGCGAAGGCCGAGGCATTGAGGGTCACATAAGCGGGAAAGACGATCGGATCCGGCACCGTCTGCTGGGTATGGCCGACATAGGTGCCGCCGAAGGTCGCGCCCCATTTCAGATTGCTCAGCGGACCCCAGGTCTGTGTGTCGCTGGTCCAGGTGACATAGGGGCTGATGACGGCGTGGGGCAGAAGCGTGTCTTCGTAATTGCCGATACGTCCCGGCAGAGTGGAAAAATCATAGACGATATAGCTGCCGCCAAAGCCGTTCTGCGGGCTGACGCCATAGGTGCGCGCAGGGACATAAGCGAAGCTGTGGTCCGGGCCCTTGATAGTAGTGTGCTGCAGATTGGCCGCCAGGGTGAAGCTGATATTGGGGCTGGCGACATAGCGCAGCTCCAGTTCGGCGCCGCGCCCCACTGTGCCCATCACGCTGGTGATGCCTTGCGCGCCCTGGCTGAGCTGTGTCCGGTTCTGGACATACCAGTCCAGGCTTCCCAGCAGATGGTCGTCGAGCGCGGTGAACTTCACACCCACTTCATTCAGGAAGGAATCGGATAACCAGTCGCGCGACGCCAGCAGGTTGGTCAGCACCTGGTCGGCCTGACCCATCTCGATGGCGGAGGATTTGGCGCTGGTGACATAGGGCACCAGCCCGAACGGCGTCTTGTAGGAAAGGCTGGCGGAATAGGTGAAACGGCCGGCATTGCCGCGTCCGGAACCCGGCTCATAAGGAAGGACGCCGACATCCACGGAGCGGACATTGTAAGCGTCGTAGCGCCCGCCCACGGTCAGGTCGAGACCATTGTCCCATGCGAGGTCCGTGGTGACGAAAGCACCCGCGTCACTCGTGTTGCTTTGTACATTGTTTTCCCAGCCCAGTCCGATGGTACCCGGCGGATCAACATTGAACGGCGAATCGATGATGTCATTGGCGGCGGGACCCTGCGAAATATCGCGGCGGTCCAGTGCGATGACGCCGCTGTTGAAGCTTTCCTTGCCGACGGCGTGAACGTAACGCCAGGAAAGACCCGCGAGTGTTTGCATTTTGACCGGTCCGAAATCGCGATGGAGGTCGTAGCGCAGCCGCGCTTCGAAAATCTGGGTGCGATAAGAACCGGGGAAACCATAGGAGACAAAACGATCATTCTGCAGCACATCGCCGAACAGCTGCAGCCGGAGAGCCTGGCCCTCGCCCAGCGCGTCGGCGGCTTCCAGGAATGCGGTATGGGTGATGGTGTTGGAGAAATCCACGCCCCGCGCCAGATAGGCGGTGCGCGGATCGAGCATGGTGCTGCCGAGCCCGGTATCCAGCTTGTGCGCGGCATCCTGGCAGGCGACGCAGGCCAGCGGATGGAAATTGGGATCATAAGCGTAGGGATTGCCGCCGAACTCGTTCAGAGTCAGCCGGCCATTGCCGTCCGCATCCTTCAGCGAGGTATTGCGGCCGGTGATATAGGAGCCGTTGTCGATCAGCGCCTGGGTCAGCCGGTTCCAGCCCGGCGTCTGCACGTCGCCGTTGGAGTGGTAGTACATGTAGTCGGCGGCGAAGGACCAATCATCCCGCGCCAGGGTGCCGGACAATTCCAGCAGCTGATGGCTGGGATGAATGCCGCGATAGAAGCTGAAACTGTCATCCACTTCGCCATAAGCATGAAGCCCGCCCGCGAAACTACCCAGCGCGATGGGCGTGCCGAACTGGGCCGTCAGGTTGCGTTTCTCATAGCTGCCATAGGTCAGCGTCATCTCGCCGCCCAGACTGTCATTCGCCGCCGCGCTCTTCGGCAGGAAGTTCACCAGGCCGCCGACTTTGCCCGCGCCATAGACCGGCGAAGGCGGCCCGCGCAGGATCTCGATCCCGGCGGCGTCGGACAGTGGCGTGGAATAGGTGCCGCGGTTCTCTGCCCGCTTGAAGCCGCGGAAATAATTTTCCGCCAGGGTGCCGCGCAAGCTGACCGCGCCCTCCACGCCGTAATAGCTGGCGGTGTAGGCCGATGGCGTGATGGCGGTGAGGTCATTGACACCGCTGACACCGTAGCGGGCGATGGTGGCATCGCTGACCAAGGTGACGGCGCGCGGGGTTTCCAGCAGCGGCTTGTCCAGTCCGAACGCCGCGTCGCTGGCGCCGGTGTGCAGCAGATGCACGGGGTCGCCACTCACGGTGATGGATTCGACGCCCTGCGCGAAGGCAGGCGCCGTCCAAACCATGATCGCCAACAAAAGAAGGCCCCGGTGCATGGAAGCGTACATAGACATCCCTGTTGGAAATGCCATGTAACATTTTACGACTTTGCGCAACCGCGAATTGGTCGCAACCGGCTAAGCCTTTGTTTTCTCTAGTTTCCAGACCGCCGCCAAATCCGCGACCGGGACGACAATGGCGGCGCTGAGCTGCAACGCCTTCAAGGCATGGCGGTGCAACGCATCGTCATAGGCGGCGCAGGCGTCCTCGGCGATGAAGATGTGAAAGTCGCGCTCGAAGGCATCCCAGGCCGAAGACTGGATGCAGCATTCGGTGGTGAGGCCCGCCAGCACCAACGTATCCACGCCCTGTGCATGTAGCTGATCGGCAAGGCCGGTGCGGGCGAAGGCGCTGAAATGGGTTTTGGAGAAAATGCTCTCGCCAGCTTGCGGCTGCGGCCCGATGAAGTCGGCGCCGCGGCTGCCTTCGACACAGAGATCCGGCTGGTCATCGCCCTGGCGCTCTTTGGACTCCCGCACGATGCGGTTCTCCCCGCCCGGATGGGTCAGCAATCGCACGAACACCACCGGCACAGCGGCGGCGCGGGCGGCATCGGTGAGTTGGACCGCTTTTGCGACAGCCTGTTGGCAGGCGCTGAGGTCGGCGCCACGGCGCGCCATCTCGCCCTCGGGGCTGCCGAAATCCACCTGCATATCAATGATCACCAGCGCCGTACGGTTTGGCGCGATCCATTCGGGCTGAAGCGTCTTCTGGACTTTCTCGGTCATGGAAAGGCGTTGCACAGATAGGGCAGGATTTCCTGGCCGGTAACGCGCAAGCCCGCCGGATAGTCGTCATAGATGAACATCAGCCCGTCTATGTCGCAGTCGCGCAGAAAGGCTTCGATCTGGCGCGCGCAGCTGGCCGGCGAGCCCACCACCGTCTGGGTCATGAAGGCGCCTTGCGCCCGCGCCGTCATGGCATTGCCTTGTGCCCCATAGCTTTCCAGCATGCCGGCCACGGCGCCCTCGTCCAGTCCGTCGCGATATTTTTCGGCGCGGCTTTGCGCTTCCGCATCGGTCGGGGCGGCAATCACCGTCATCATACAATAGGTGCGGATGGTCTTTCCCAGTCCGGCAGCCAGCGTCTTTGCGCGACGGGAAGCAGCCGCAGTTTCTGTGGCATCGCGGCCGCCGATGAAACAGCCATCGGCTTCACGCACGGAGAAATCAAAGCCGCGCGCCGACATGCCGGCGCAGATCAGGAAAGGCTGCTTGAGCGGCTTGGGCTCGCTGACACAGTCCCGGAAGGTGAAATATTTGCCTTCGAAAGTAACGCTGGGTTCGCGCCATAGCCGCTTGATGATTTGGGTCCATTCCTCGGTCAGGTCATAACGGGCGTCGTGATCGAGGTTCGCGTCCCAGGCATCCATCTGCTCGAACTCGCCGCGATAGGCGCCCGCCACGATATTCAGTCCGGCGCGGCCGCCAGAGATATGGTCCAGGGTGGCGATCATTTTCGCCGCCACCGCCGGATTGTGCAGGATGGCATGAAGCGTCGCCCACACTTTCACGCGCTTGGTAACGGCAGCGATTCCCGCCATCATGGTGACGGCCTCCAGCGAGTGGCCCCAATGCCCGGTCTCGCCGCCAAAACCGCGCCATTTGCCCATCGCCATCACGAAATCGAAGCCCTGCTCCTCGGCGATCAGGGCGGCGTCGCGGTTCTGTTCCCAGCCGCCATCCAGCGGCGGCGTGGCTTTGGAAACAATCCACCCACCGTTGGCGATGGGCAAGAAAACGCCATATTCTTTGGCAGCTTTCATGTCGCCAACGTTATTTTTTGGCGAACACGCTCGCGCGTGCTTCGCATGGCAATGGGAAGAAAGACTCCAAACTCCTTCATGACACGCTCTTGTGCGGCGGGCGCATCATCAGGACCGTCACCATCACCAGACCAACCAGCACCGCCAGACCAATAAAGAAAGGCGTGAAGATGCCGGTCTGGTCACGGGTGAAGCCGGCCATGGTGGGCGCCACCGCGCCGATGGTGCCGATCAGATTGACGGCGGCGAACAACTCCAAATAGGGCCCGCGCCCGAAATAATCCAGGAGCAGGATGGTGGCCGAGAAAGTGGCGAGGCCAAAACCAATGCCGATGCCGGCGGCGTAGAGCAGCATCATGGGCAGGTCGCGCGCCGCGGCCAGCGCCAAGAGGCCGATCACCAGGCTGACCAACGCCACCACCAGCAGCGTCTTGGCCGGAACAAAGCGGGAGATGATGCCGCCGGTCAGGCGCGCAGCGGAATTGAGCAGCGCCTCCACGCTCACCATGCTGCCGGCGATCACCGCCGCCACGCCATGCTGGGTCAGATGCGCCACCGAGACGGAATTGGCGGTGATGCCGCAGAACAGGAAGGCGGCGTAGGCCGCGGCGATGATCCAAAACTGCCGCGTCTGCAGAGCCTCCCGCATGGTCCAGGCTTCCGTGGAAATCTCGGGATCGGCTTCCGTTCGCGCGCCCACATCAGTTCTGGCATCAACACCGAAGGCGGTGGCGACGCAGACCAGCACGACCGCCGCGCCGATCACCAGCCAATAGGCACGCCAGTTGCCGGTCATGCCAATCACGGCGGCATAGATCAAAGGCCCTGCGACCCCGCCAAGCCCCCCGATCGTGAAGAAGAGACCGAAGGGAAATGACGGCCGGGCGAACAGCCGCGACAGAAGATAGGTACCGGGCACCGAGTCCAGCAGCGTATAGCCCAGACCCGCCAGTGACGCGCCAACAAAATAGAATAACAACCCGTCGGCCTCGGCCAGGCAGACGAAGGCCAGGCCCATGACCACCGAACCAGCCAGAAGATTGGCGCGCACCCCGAAACGGCGGATCAGGCTGGCCGGCACCGCGCTGGTGATGCCGCAGAAAAATCCCAGCAGGGTGAAGCCGAAGCCGGCGCTGGTCCAGCTCCAGCGCATTTCCGCCACCATGGCCGGCAGCGCCAGGCCGAGCGCGGAAAAGGTCGCGGCGGTGATGATGAAGAACAGCGCGCTCGTCAGGGCGAGCGTCATCCAGGCGCGAAAGCCCGCTCCGGCGCCCCCTTTCGCCACTCAGCGTCCTTCCAGGCTGCGCTTCATTTCGGAGGGAAAATCGCCCAGCACCTTCAGCATCTGGTTGCGGGCTTTTTCCACGTCCCGGCTGGCGATGGCCTCGGCCAGGGCGCGGTGCTCGTTCAGCGCCGCCATACCGTCATTGTCGCCGGGCTCGCGCATGGCATAGAGCCAATAGCGCGCGGTCTGGTGATGCAGGCTCACCACCATCTTGGCCAGGCTGCGATTGCGGCTGGCCGTCGCCACCGCGACATGGAAGGCTTCATCCATGGCGGCAAGCGCGGCCTGGTCATCGTCACGCACTGCCGTCTCGCCGTCGTCCAGGGTGGCGCGGATGGCGGCGATCTCCTCGTCGGTCGCGCGCTGGGCGGCCAGCCCGGCACACTGTACCTCAACGAGACAACGGGCTTCGAAGGCTTCGCGCGCGCCGGCCAGATCCAGCGGCGCCACGGATGTGCCAACCCGGGCCCTGCGCACCACCAGGCCTTCCAGCGCCAGGCGCGCCAGGGCCTCCCGGATGCCGGCCAAGCCTCCGCCATAGCGCTCGGCCAGGACGTTCTCGTCCAGCTGCTCATTGGGCGCCAGTGACCCGATGATGATGTCAACCAGGATGCGGCTGTAGAGCCGCGACTTAAGCAGCCGCGGCGACCATTCATCCAGCCGGCTTGCAGTATCCTTGTCGGGCATGCCTGCCATCTCTGACCTTTTCCGCGCAGGACAATGGGTATCGCGGGCGCGGATGGCAAGGCCCGACGAAAAGTCAGACGAAACTGATCTCGAAAATATAGCCGGCACTGGGACTTCCGGTGCCCTCGAAACCGGGCGGGCCGACACCCGCATCGCAGGAGATCAGCTTGCCATCGCGCATGGCCAAGCCATGCGGATCCGCGGTGCCTTCGAGGAATTCGGCCGTCTCCAGCACGGCGCCGGTGCGGGCATCATATTTCACCAAACCGGAGGTGGTGGTGTGATGCAGCTTGCCGTTCTGCATCACATAGCGATCGACGTCGGAGGAACCGGTCACCATCCAGATGGCGCCGCCGGGATGACTGTCATCCCAGGCGATCCCGTGCCAGCGGTCGGTGGTGATCGGAATCATGAATTCCGGCGTCCAGCTTTTGGGGTCCACACGCAGGATGCCGCGCAACCGATTGGCCACGATCCAGAGTTTGCCCTCGTGCCACATCAGGCCATGGCAGCCGCCGCCATTCTCGGCCGGTCCCAGGGGAATCTGGCGATGGCTCACCAGCTTGGAATCCATGTCCACTTCATAGATGCCTTCCGGTCCGCCATTGGCGCCCATCCAGACATGGCCGTTGCCATAGGCCAGACCCGAGGTATTGCTGGAGGGGGTGTGGACCGTCTTCAGCATCTTGCCGATCCAGTCGAACAGCCAGGCATCCTCGGTGACGTGGCCGCCGTCCTTGCCGTAACCCTGCGCCTTCTGTTCGCCGACCCAGAGGCCTTCCGGCGCGATGGCGACGCCATTGGGATATCCATGCGGCACCTTGAAAAGATTGCGCGTCGTCACCTTGCGGTGGGGCACATCCTTTTTCTTCTGCGGTGGGGCCGCACCCAGATTTTTGCCGTGGAGATAATCGCCACGCGCCACACCGGCCGTCAGGGCACCGGCAGCGAGGGTGGCAAGAAAATCGCGTTTGCGCATGTCGTCCTCCGCATTCCTCATCCTGAGCTTGTCGAAGGATGAGGCAGCTCCTCATGGTTCGACAAGCTCACCATGAGGAGCTTACAAATGCAAAAGGCGCCCACGCGAGTGAGCGCCCTCTGCAATTTACGTCTGCATCAGTTGGGCAATGCGAAAGCCACCAGCTGGTCGGACAGGCGCGGCGTCAGGATGCCGTTGCCGCCGGCGGCGAACACCACATATTCCTTGCCCTTGTAGGTATAGACCGCGGGCTGGGCCACGGCGGGCGCATCCACGATCTGTTTCCACAGCACATTGCCGCTCTTCAGGTCGATGGCCCGCACGCGGCTGTCCATCGAGGCGCCGATGAAGACCAGGCCCGACTTGGTGATCACCGGCGCACCGATGGTCACCGAGCCCCAGCTCTCCGGCATGTAGAAGCCCCATTTCTGCACCTGGCCGAAGGGCTTGCGCCACAACAGCTTGCCGGTGTTGAGGTCATAGGACGAGATCAGGCCGTAAGGCGGCGCCCAGCAGGGCATGCCCCACATGTTGAGGAAGTTCTCCAGCCGGAAGCCGTAAGCCGAACCCTCCTGCGCGGAGTAGCCATTGGCGCCGCGCGGCGCGTTGCCATACATCTTCGTGGCTTCGTCGCGCGGGATCAGGCTGTAGACCTGCGGCACCATGTCGGAATTGACCACATAGGTGCCGGTGGTGGGATCCACCGCGCCGCCGCCCCATTCCACGCCGCCGACTGTCGCCGGCCAGGAGATGGAGCCGCGGATCGACGGCGGCGTATAGCGGCCCTCATCACGGATGCGCGCCTTCCAGCGGCTGCATTCGCCGAAGCTCACCACGTCGGCCAGGGTGGAAACAGGCGGCGTCATTTCCGGCACCAGCGGCTCCGGATAGGGCACAAAGGGCTGGGTCCTGGACGCGACCTCACCTTTGACGTCGGACGCCGGATAGGCCTTCTCCACGATCGGATAGATGGGCTCGCCGGTATTGCGGTTCAGCACCACCATCAGGCCCATCTTGTTGGCCTGCACCAGGGCCGGAATGGTCTGGCCGTTCTTGTGCAAGTCCACCAGAGTGGGGGCGGAATTGATGTCCACGTCCCAGATGTCATGGTGCACCAGCTGGCGCGCCCATTTGACCTCGCCGGTCTCGGCATTCACCGCAACCGTGGCCGTGACCAGGGGCATCTCCTTCAGCCGGTCGCCGCCGTAATAGTTGGGGCTGGGCGAAGAAGTCGGCAGGAAGGCCAGACCCGTTTCCGGATCCACCGAAATGCCGGCCCAGACATTGGCGGTGCCGGTCTGATTCTGCATGTCCTGCGGAATGGCGTTGAAGGTCCATTTCAGCGCGCCGGTGCGGGCGTCGATGCCATAGACGGTGCCAGGATTTTCAACCTTGTAGACCCAGTCCAGGCCCGCCCAGCCGATGATCAGGGTGTCCTTGTAGACCGCCGGCGGCTGGATCAGACCCACCTTCCATTTGTGGTTGACCGTGTTCCAGGCATCGACGTCGACCACGCCATTCTTGCCGAAGCCGGGGCACGCCTTGCCGGTATCGGCATCCACGCCATGCAGCTCGCCGCTCGCGGTGCCGATATAGACCATCTTCTGACAGGGCTGGCCGGCGGCCGGACTGGACGACGCCCAATAGGCCACACCACGATTCTTCGAACCCTGATTCTCGGGCTTGCCGTTGGCGCCGCCGGTGGCATAGATCCACTTCTGCTTGCCGGTGTCAGGCTCGACCGCAAAGATGCGGCCCTTCGGCGTGCCGACATAGACGGTGTTGTTCACGAACAGCGGCGTCGCGCCCCAGGTCGTCTCATGCGGGCCACTGGAGACGTCGCCGGTGTGAATGTCCCACGCCTTTTTCAGGTTGCCGACATTGTCCGGCGTGATCTGGGTGGCGGTGGAATATTTCTGCGCCTGCTGATTGCCGCCGAACGCATCCCACGTCTGGGACGCATCATTGTCGGGTCCCTGGGCGGTGGCGTGGTTGGCGGGCAGAAGAAACAATGCGCCGGCCGTGGCCGCGGCGCCCACAAGAGTGAGGGCGAGAGCTTTAATCTTCATCTTCAACCTCGTCGATTTCCACGCTGCGGTCGGCGGCATCGCCGATCACGTTCATCAACCAGCCGATCAGCGCCAAGGCCTCGGCAGCCATGATGACAGGGCTTTCCAGGAAATAGCCGGCTACCGAAGAGCCGATGATGTCCAGCAGGATGGACACCACCAGAAAGCCCTGCAGCAGACCGGAGCGGTTGGGCACCCAGGCCACCACCAGCGCGGCGAGCAGCATCAGAAGGCCCGCGACCGCGACCAAGATGGTGCCGCCCGTGCCGATCAGGCCCGTTTCCGGCGTGTAATAGTCGTAGACGCAGATGGCGATCACGATCAGTGATGCCAGGATGATCAGCCACGCGCCACGCGTGGAATGTCTTGAAGTCACGGCCCCTCCCCAACGGCTGGAATTTTTTCGATCCTAAGCGGGGTTTGGCTGGGACGCAAAACCTGCGCTCTTCGCACTAGCAGCAAATATCAGCCTGGTTGCGATGTATCGCGCTTCTTCCAGCGATAAATATGCTGGCTGTTACGCCAGAAATACTTTTCAGCCTGTATACGGGGCCGCGCCGCGAAATAATCACGCATCAGGGCCAGGGCTTCAGAAATGGTCGCGGTGCCGACGCTGTTAGGCCAATCCCCGCCGAACATGACACGGTCTTCACCCAGGGCCGCCATCAACCGGTCCAGCCGCTCCCGGGGCGCGGTGACGGTGTTGAGGTTGGCGTCCTTGTGGCGGACCTGTGACAGCTTGACGAAGAAATTCGGCCGCTGCGCCAGCTCAGCGATCAGGGAATTGTAGAGGCTCTCGGTCTCCGGCGTGGGATCGAGCGAGGGCATGTGATCCATCACCACGCGCAAATCGGGCGCTGCGTCCATCGCCAGCAGCGCGCCGCGCAGCAGATCGAAGGAGGGATTGGCCATGTCGAGCGTCTGGCCCGTCTGGGCGAACAGCTTCAGGCCCTCCGCCATGCCGGGCTTGAGCACCTGCCTGCCGTTTTCCATCTGCCAGACGCGCGCATAGCGGATGCCGCGCCACAACGGATCCTTGGAGAAACGGTTCAGATAATCGCCAAAATCGGATTTTGACGGATCAAGGCTGCCTACGACGCCCACGAAAACCGGATCGGAATTGGCCCGCTCCAGGATGAAGAGATTGTCCTCGACCCAGGGGCTTGCCTCGACGATCACCGCGCCGACGATGCCGGTGCCCACAATCTGCTGATGATAGTTTTCCGGCGTGGCGATCTGGGGCGGTTGGCCCCTGGGTCCCGAATAGGGCACGCCCTGCGGCCGGCGCGGATCGAAGATATGGACGTGGGTATCGATCACCGGGATCGGCGAGGCTTGTGCAAAAAGAGGGGGCGCGAAAACGGGCGTGGCGGCCGCCGCCGCCACGCCCGCCAGGAAATCTCGCCGCAACATCAGTGCAAGGCGACTTTCGTCACACGCCAGTTACCCGCCTCGGCGACATACAGTGCATTGGGATTGCGGCAGTCGATAGCATTGACGCTGCCGAAATCCTTGGGGCCCTTGCCGGCCTGGCCGAACTTGCCCACCACCGTGCCGTTCAGCTCCAGCTTGTAGATCTCTCCGCCATGATCCAGATCGTCCTGCGGATTGGAGTTGGAACTAAAGAGATATTGGTGCGCGCCAGGCGAGATGCAGATGGCTTCCGGATCGCCGCCGGTGGTGATGCTGCTCTTATAATTGCCGTCATTGTCGAACACCTGGATGCGTTTGTTGCCGCGGTCGCCGACATAGACATTGCCGTTCGCGTCCACCGCTACGCCATGAGCGGTCTTGAACTGGCTATCGCCCGTGCCGCGCGAGCCCCAGCTTTTCACGAACACGCCGTCACGGGTGAATTTGGCGATGCGGGCATTGCCGATGCCGTCGGCGACAAAGATGTTGCCCTGCCCATCCCAGGCCACATCCGTCGGCGACTGGAACAGATCTTGGGGCGCGCCAGACCCCGGCGGATTGCCCCGCCCCTCGTCCGGCTTGGACGGCACGTCTACCGACTCGGGCTTGCGGCCCAGCAGCATGGCGACGTGACCCTCAGGATCGAGCTTGATCACCATGGAGGAGTAGCGGTCCACCACCCAGATGTTATCGCTCTTGTCCACCCGCACCTGCTGGGCGGCCAGGAAGCCATAGACCTGTTTGCCGATCTGGCGGATGAATTTCCCGTCCGGGCCGAACTCATAGAGGCTGGAGCCGCCATGCGCGAAGCTGCGGCTGCCGGCCAAGGTGACGGTCGGATCGCCGTTGCGGGTATAGACGAAGACATTGCCCTTGGAATCCGTCGCCACGCCCGCGGCCATGCCGAAGAAAGTGTCGTGCGGCAGGGTCAGCGGCTGGGAGTTGGTATAGGAGATTTCCTGCGCGGCGGCGGGAAAGCCCAGGGCGCAAGCAGCGGCAAGCGCCAATGTGGTGATGCGCTTCATCTCACTTGCTCCCCTTCAGGACAAATTTCTGCATGCGCCAGGATTCGATCTCGCCCACGACGATCTGATTGGGATTGCGGCAGTCCATCATGTGGACGACCTGGAAGCCCGGAGCCAGCTTGCCGGCATGGCCAAACTTGCCGACGGGCGTGCCGTCCAGTTCGGCCTTGTAGATCTGCCCAGTACGCGCCCAGGTCCCCGGTCCGTTGCCGTTGGGGTTGGAGTTGGACATGAAGAGATACTGGTGCGGCCCTTCGGAGATGCAGTCGGACCAGGCGGTGCCGTACTGGGTATAGGCCGTCTTCCATTTCAGATTGTTGTCCAACACCACATAGCGGTTGTTGCCGCGGTCAGCGACATAGACATTGCCCTGATGGTCCACCTGCAGGCCGTGGGGCAGATTGTATTCATTCTCGCCCTTGCCGACCGCTGAACCGCCATTCTTCGCCAGGAATTTGCCCTCGGGCGAATATTTCAGCACCCGGTTGTTGCAATAGCCGTCGCTGATGAAAATGTTGTCCTGCTGGTCCCAGGCCACGTCGGTGGGCCGGCACAGGGTGTAATTGTTGTCCGGCGGATTGGGTCCGTGCGGCGTGGCATAGGGACCATCGGCCTGGCTGGGACGATGACCGATCACCATCAGCACCTTGGTGCCGGTGGGATTGAACTTGGTCACCACATTGGTGCCTTCGTCCACCGTCCAGATATTGTCATGGCGGTCCACCCGCACCGAATGGGCGAACTGGAAGCCGTAAAAGCCTTTGCCGATTTCCTTGATGAACTTGCCGTCCGGCCCGAATTCCCACAGCCGGGTCTGGGGCCCGCGGAAGAAGGCGAAGGTGTTGCCCTTGGAGTTGGTGGCGACGCCTTGCAACTCGCCCATGTAATCGTTGGCCGGCGCCTGGAAGAAGTTTGGCACCGCCTCGTAAGGCAGGTCGGGCGCACTGCCGGAAGCGGTGGCGGCGGATTGCGGAAATGCCGCGCTGGTGCTGAGCAACAGGGACAAAGCGGCAGCGGCCGCCAGATGCGTCTTCACGAGAACCTCCCCAGCTAACCCGCGCTCTTTTGGCGCCCGGTTACGGCGGGGAGTGTATACGCGCAAACGCCAAGGGCAAGCCGCGCTATGGCCTTTTGGGCGCCTGAAAAGCTTTACGCTGCGCTGCAACTAGTACGTAGGTGGCGCCGGCTTTGGTACCTGTGCCGTCTTGGTCTTGGCTTTCTTCTTCGCCGACGGCGCTGTCATTTTGTCAGGCACCTTGTGCGAGGCAT
>Ga0310811_10005763_pt1 | contig 15735 bp, 10 predicted proteins | sample YCmetagenome_FD_207642 | JGI IMG/M metagenome (GOLD analysis project Ga0310811, IMG submission 207642) | Soil microbial communities from experimental microcosm in Duke University, North Carolina, United States - YC | ecosystem: Engineered > Artificial ecosystem > Soil microcosm > Unclassified ...
GAGGTCACGTGTGCGCACGCGCGTGGCCAGCAGCGATTGGTGGGCGTCGCGGAACGTCGTGTCCGTGACGGCCACGCCCCTGGCCGCGCGCAGTTCCGCCGCGAACGCCTCCGGGCCGATCGCGCGCAGCCGCTGCCGGGTTCCGTCCGGGACCGGTGCCTTCGGATCGAGCTTCGGCAGCTTCTCCCGCGGTGAGGTGGTGGCCGGCGCCGCTCCGTGCGGCTGGTTGACCGTGACGTCCGCGAGGTAGCTCAGCAGCTTGGTGCCGCGGTCGCCGGAGGCGCGGGCGGTGAGCAGTCCGGGGTGGTTCTCGATGAACGAGGTGGTGATCCGTCCCGCGGCGAAGTCGGAGTCGTCGAGCAGCGCCTGAAGGAACGGGATGTTCGTCGCGACGCCGCGGATCCGGAACTCGGCGACCGCGCGGCGGGCCCGCCGTACGGCGTCCTCGAAGGTCATGCCGCGGCAGGTGAGCTTGGCCAGCAGCGAGTCGAAGTGCGGGCTCACCTCGGCGCCGGTGAACGTGGTGCCGCCGTCGACGCGCACACCAGCGCCGCCGGGAGACCGGTAGGCGGTGATCACGCCGGTGTCCGGGCGGAAGTCGTTGGCCGGGTCCTCGGTGGTTATCCGGCATTGCAGGGCCGCGCCGCGCAGTCGCACGGTGTCCTGGCTCAGCCCGAGGTCCGCGAGCGTCGAGCCGGCCGCGATGCGCAGCTGCGACTGGACCAGGTCGACGTCGGTGACCTCCTCGGTCACGGTGTGCTCGACCTGGATGCGCGGGTTCATCTCGATGAACACGTGCTTGCCGTGCGTGTCGAGCAGGAACTCGACGGTGCCCGCGCACGTGTAGCCGATGTGGCGGGCGAACTTCACCGCGTCGGCGCAGATCTGCGCGCGCAGTTCGGGGTCGAGGTTCGGCGCGGGTGCGATCTCGACGACCTTCTGGTGCCGGCGCTGCACCGAGCAGTCGCGCTCGAACAGGTGGATGACCTCGCCGGTCGCGTCGGCGAGGATCTGCACCTCGATGTGGCGCGGGTCGACGACGGCTTGTTCGATGAACACGGTCGGGTCGCCGAACGCCGCCTCGGCCTCGCGCATGCACGTGCGCACCGCCTCGGCCAGCGCGTCGGGCGCATCGACGCGTCGCATGCCGCGTCCGCCGCCGCCCGCCACGGCCTTCACGAACAGCGGGTACGCCATGCCCTCTGCCGCGGCCACGAGCGTGTCGACGTCCCGGGACGGCGGCACGTCGGGCAGCGTCGGAATCCCGGCCTCGCGCGCGGCGGCGATCGCGCGCGCCTTGTTGCCGGTCAGTTCGAGCACCGGGGCGGGCGGCCCGACGAACGTGATCCCGGCCTCGGCGCACGCCTCGGCCAGCGCCGGGTTCTCGGACAGGAAGCCGTAGCCCGGGTAGACCGCGTCGGCCCCGGCCTTCACCGCAGCGGCGACGATCGTGCGCGGATCCAGGTAGCTGCGGACCGGATGCCCGCGCTCGCCGATCTCGTAGGCCTCGTCGGCCTTCAGCCGGTGCTCGCTGCGGCGGTCTTCGTACGGGTAGACGGCCACCGTCTTCGCGCCGAGCTCGTACGCCGCCCGGAACGCGCGGACGGCGATCTCGCCGCGGTTGGCCACCAGCACCTTGGAGAACTGCCGGCCGGGCACAGGGGGAACGCTCACGTGGATCCTTCGCTCGTCGCAGCCGGGCGCTGGTCCGGCTTGAGGCTCACAAATCGGGATTCAAGCTTCGTGGTGTCCAATCTCGGGCGCCGGTACACCCGTTCAGGCGGGTTTCGTGGATCACGGGGCATGCCGGGCGCAGGGGCTCGGCCGGCTGCTCGATATCCGGTCGGCGACGACCGGCGGGGGCGGATCGCCGCTCGAATGGACGAGCGGCGACGGGGCCGTCCGGCGGACCCCGAACGGCGCGAGTGGCATAGGCCTCAGTGCGCTGTGAGTGGGCGCCAGTTGCCGCTGCGCGGGTAGTTCGCGAACCCGAAGTTCAGCAGCGCCTCGGAGTCCGTGGTCACGACGCTCCAGCTCGGGTCGTCGAGGACCACGCCGATGACGTCCTCGCTGCCCTGGTACGCCTCGAACAGCAGGCAGTAGCTGGCGCCGTTGGTGCTGCCGGTCTTGATGCCCTCGATGCCCGGGTACACGCCGATCAGCGGGTCCGTGGTGGTCCAGGTGAAGGCCGGGTGCTCACCGGTGACGGCGTCGACGTGATACGTGCTCAGCTTCACGATCGAGGCGATCAGCGGCACCTTCATCGCGGCACGGCCGAGCTTGAGCAGGTCGCTCGGCGTCGAGTACGTCGAGGTCTCGGTCGGGTCCGGAAGCCCGCTGAAGTCGGTGAAGTGCGTGCTCGTCATGCCGAGCGCCGCGGCGGTCGAGTTCATCTTCGCGATGAACCCGTCCAGCCCCGGTCCGTACGCCTGCGCCAGCGCGTAGGCCGCGTCGCAGCCCGAGGGGATCAGCAGCGCGTACAGCAGCTGGAGCGTGGTCAGCTGCTGCCCGGGCGCGAGCCCGGCGGTGCTGGCGCCGTATTCGTTGTCGTACGCGGTGATGCCGGACGGCACCGTGACCAGCTGGTTGAGGTTCAGCCCCGAGGACTGGAGGACGACGAGGGCCGTCATCACCTTCGTGATCGAGCCCATCGGAACCTCGGCGTTCTCCGACTTCCCCCAGATCTCCGCGCCGGTCGCCGTATCCTCGATCTCGTTGTACGGGGCCGTGATGCTGCCCGGCGTATGCGGCATCCTGAGAATGTACGCGGGCGCGACGGGATGGGCCGCGGTGGCCTTCGTCGGCAACGGCCTGAGCGCGGCGGCCTCGGCGGGCGCCGCCGCCGCGAGCGAGGTGCCCGCAAGGCTCGCGGCGACGCCCGCCGCCGTCAGAAGCCGACCGATCCCCATGGTTCCGTGCACGTGACCCCTCCGTACGTCCGGCAGCAATTGAGCGTGCGTGACAATCCCCGTGGCGGCCGTGGGCGCGCCGGGTCAGATCCTGGCGGAGTCGATCCCCGAAAGCAATGTTCTGGAACGACTTCTTTTTGAAGTCGGCTCAGATTGCGCCGATCAGGCGGCGCGGCTGACGGCCTCCGTGATCCGCGCGGCGGCCCGCGCGGTCGTGAGGTGCGTGGTGTCGACGACCTCTGCTTCGGTGTGCAGCCGGCTGCGGCCTGCCTCGGCGTAGGGCTCGAACCCTCGGCGTCCCCGGAGGATTTCGACGACCGAGCCAGCCAGCCGGTCGCCGCCGGTCGAGCCCGGCGGCGCCGCGCTCACCGTCCGCGGGCGCGCCGCCGTGTCCCGCCGGGCCGCGTAGCGGCCCGATATCATGCGAGGTCAGTTCCCACGAGCGGACAGGGACCGCGATGACGACCACCACGAGGCGGGTTCTGCCGCACCGCGTCGAGTTCGGCGGACCGGCGGAGGGGCCGCGCGTCGTGCTGGTTCACGGGCTCGGCGGGTCGCATGCGAACTGGGCGGCGCTCGGACCGCTGCTGGCGGACTCGACGCGGCCGGTCGCGGTGGATCTGGCCGGGTTCGGGTATACCCCGGGTACGGGGAAGACGGCGCGGGTGGCGGCGAACGCGCGACTGCTCGAGCGGTTCCTGCGCGAGGAGGTCGGGGAGCCCGCCGTGCTGGTCGGGAACTCGATGGGCGGGATGATCTCGATCATGACGGCGGCGGCGCATCCCGAGCTGGTCACCGGCGTCGTGCTGCTCGATCCCGTGCTGCCGACGTCGCCGGGGGCGCGCCTCGACCCGGCCGCGATCCTCGGTATCGTCATCGCGCTCTTACCCGTCCTGGGGCCGATGGTGCTGGTTCGGCGGCGGGCCGCCGCGGGTGCGCGGGAGCGCGCGCTCTCGACGCTGTCCGTCTGCTACGCGGATATCAGCCGATTGACCGATGAGCAGCTCGATACCGAGGTCGGGCTTACCGAGACCGCCGAGGCCGAGGGGCTTACGCCGGTCGCGGCGTATGTCGGCGCGGCGCGGTCGCTCGTGCTGCACGGCGTTCGTCCGCGGTATCGCCGCGAGATGGCTGCGATCAACGCGCCGGTCCTGCTGCTGCATGGCACTCATGACCGGCTCGTCAGCGTCAGCGCGGCCGACACCACCGCGCGCAAGCACCCGTCATGGCGCTATCAGCGCCAGGACGGCGGGCACGTCCCGCACATGGAACTCCCCGTCGAGACCGCACACACCATCACGGCCTGGCTCGAAGGAAAGGACGCGTAATCCATGCCCCGAGGCATCGGCGTAGGCGACAAGGCACCCGACTTCACCCTCCCGTCGGCGGCCGGCGAACCGGTCTCCCTGCACGACCGGATCGGCGAGAACGCCGTCGTGCTCTACTTCTACCCCAAGGACGACACCACCGGCTGCACGGCCGAGGCCTGCGCCTTCCGCGACAGCTACGAGGCGTTCACCGACCTCGGCGCCGACGTGATCGGCGTCAGTTCCGACTCCGTGGAGCGGCACGAGGCGTTCGCCGGCAGGCACAAGCTGCCGTTCACCCTGCTGAGCGACGCCGGCGGCAAGGTCCGCAGGCTCTACGGCGTGCCGACCACGCTCGTCGTGCTGCCCGGCCGGGTCACCTACGTCATCGACCGGACGGGCACCGTGCGCCACACCTTCAACTCCATGATGAACTTCGGCGCGCACGTCACCGAGGCGCTCGAAGCCGTCCGCCGGTTGCAGGGAGACGGCGCGTAACGGCTCGAAAGGCAATCGGAATTCGAGCGCTTGTCCGCACATAGCGCGAAAAAACCCTTGGACGCCGTAGCCGCCGTCACGCGACACTGAGAGCTCTGACGGCGGCCTTCCGCCAAATCCTGCGGATATATCAAGGAGGCGGCGTGATGGGTGTTTCACGCGATGAAAGAAGCGAGGAGAAACCGGACAAGGGTTCGGTGATGCTCGCCGTGCGCTATTACCGGCGCGAGATGACGCGGCTCTGGCGGCTCACGCTACCGGCCATGCTCGGGCCGGCGCTGGGCAACATCGGCATTCTCTACCTCGCGCCGCTGGTGGTCGCGCAAGTCGTCACCCGGATCACCGGGAGCACGCGCCTGACCCTCGGCGCGGCTATTCCGTACGTACTAGGATTCACCAGCATTCTGCTGTTCTCCGAGGTGCTCTGGCGCATCGGGATGCACTTTCTGAACCGGCTCGACGCGCTCGGAATCGAGCATTTGTACGTGGTCGGCCTGGACGAGCTGTTCGCGAAGGACGCAGCGTTCTTCCACGACAACTTCGCCGGTTCGCTCACGAAGCGGGTCTTGAGCTTCGCGTCCCGGTTCGAGCAGACGGCCGACACGCTGGTGTTCGAGGTCGTGGGCAACTTCGTGCCGCTCGCCTTCGGCTCGGTGGTGCTGTGGCGCTACGACCCGTGGCTGGTGGTCCTGCTGCTGGGGATGATCGCGATCACGGCCGTGGCCGTGGTGCCGATCATCCGGCGGCGCCAGGCGCTGGTGGATCTGCGTGAGGCGGCCAACGCGCGGGTGGCGGGGCACGTCGCGGACAGCCTGACGAACATGGACACGGTCCGGGCCTTCGCCGCCGAACGGCGGGAGGCCGCCGAGCACCGCAGCCGCGTCGCGGAGGCGAAGCGGCTCTCGGTGCGCTCCTGGGACTACAGCAACCTGCGGGTCGACACGGTGATCGCGCCGATGTCGGTGCTGACGATCGGCCTCGGGCTGCTGCTGGCGGTCGTGCTCGCGACGCGCGGCCAGGGGGTGGCGGCGATCGTGGTCGTCTTCTCCTACTACTCGAGCGCGACGCGGATCATGTTCGAGTTCAGCCGGATCTACCGCAACCTGGAAAGCGCGATGACCGAGGCCGCGCAGTTCACGGCCCTCGTCCGCACGCCGCCGACCGTGCTGGACCCGGTGACGCCCGAGCCGCTGCGCGCCGGGCCCGCCGAGATCCGCTTCGAGCGGGTGACGTTCGGCTACGGCGGCGACAAGCCGCTGTTCGACGAGCTCGACCTCGCCGTTCCCGGCGGCTCGCGGATCGGGCTGGTGGGCCGGTCCGGCGGCGGCAAGAGCACGCTGACCAAGCTGCTGCTGCGGCTGACGGACATCGACGGCGGCAGGATCCTGATCGGCGGGCAGGACATCCGTGACCTGCGCCAGGCGGACCTGCGCGGCCAGATCGCTTACGTGCCGCAGGATCCGGCGATGTTCCACCGGACGCTGCGCGAGAACATCGCTTTCGCCCGGCCGGCCGCCACCGAGGCCGAGATCCGGCGGGCGGCGGAGGCCGCGCACGTCGCCGAGTTCGTCGAGGCGCTGCCGGACGGCTACGACACGATGGTCGGCGAACGCGGCGTGAAGCTCTCCGGCGGGCAGCGCCAGCGCGTCGCGCTGGCCCGGGCCATTCTGCGCGATGCGCCGATCCTGCTGCTCGACGAGGCGACCAGCGCGCTGGACTCGGAGAGCGAGATCCTGGTCCAGGAGGCGCTCTGGCGGCTGATGGAGGGACGGACGGCCCTCGTGGTGGCGCACCGGCTGAGCACGGTCGCCGGCATGGACCGCCTCGTCGTCCTCGACCGCGGCCGGATCGTCGAGCAGGGCACGCACCACGAACTGCTCGACGCGAAGGGCGCGTACGCGAAGCTCTGGCAGCACCAGTCGGGCGGGTTCCTGAGCGAGGAGACGAGCGGAGCCACGAGCGAGGAGTCGCCCGAGGCGGTCGGCGCCACCGTCTGACCGCGGTCGGCGCCACCGCGGTACAGCACCCCACACCGCCGGCCGCCGACACGACCTGAGACCCCGCGATGACTGGGCAGGTCAGTCGCTGCGCGCCGGCGGTCGGTGCCGCGCCACGGCCTGATCGACTTGGGCGGTGCCCGTCCGCGTACAAGGATCCTGTGTGCGATGGAGCGTGGTACCCGGTGGCGCGGGCGCGGCGCGAGAACGGCGTGAGCGGGCGGGCAAGCGCTTGATGCGGTGATCGCTATACTGGCTGGTGGTGTGCCGGGAAGTCTGGTCGGCTCGGGAAGAACCTCGCCGGATCGGCGTGCGGGGCCCGGTGGACTCGAGGGGTGCCCGCGTGCGCGAGGCCGGAATCGTGGTGGCGCTGGTCGTGGCGAGCACGCTGGTGGCCACGTACGCGAATCGGTGGCGGGTTCCGGCACCTTCGGTGCTCGTGGTCTTCGGGCTTCTCGTGGCGTTGATCCCCGGGGTTCCGGTCGTGCGTACGACGCCGGAGCTCATCAGTCTCGTCGTGCTCCCGCCGCTGCTCTACGCCTCGGCTCAGGACATCTCCGCGCGGGAACTACGCGACATCTGGCGGCCGGTGGCGGCGCTGGCGCTGGGGTTGGTGCTGGCCACCTCGTTCGCGATCGGCGGCATCGCGCTCTGGGTCACGTCGCTGGCCGCGCCGACGGCGTTCGTGCTCGGGGCGGTGCTCGCGTCCACCGACCCGGTCGCGGTCACCGCGCTGGGGCGCAGGCTTCCGCTCCCCCCGCGCATTCAGGCGCTCGTGCAGACGGAGAGCCTGTTCAACGATGCGACGTCGCTGGTGCTCTTCCAGGTCGCGGTCGGCGTCGCGGTGGGGACGGACGGCGTGAACCTGCTCGCGGCCTCGGGCCGGTTCGTGGTGCTCGCCGGTGGCGGGATGGGGGTCGGGGCGGCGCTGGCGCTGTTGGTCATCGCGCTGCGGGCCCGAGCCGCCGATCCGATGTTGCAGACGGTGATCGCGCTGGTCACGCCGTATGCCGCGTACGTGCTCGCTCAGGGCGCCGGGGTCTCCGGCGTCACCGCCGTCGTCGTCGCCGGGGTCGTGGTCGGCAGCGCGGGGCACCGGATCAGCGACGCGCGCATCCGCTTGCAGGTGCACGCGGTGTACGGCGTCATCGTCTTCCTGCTGGAATCGGTGGTGTTCGCGCTGATCGGCCTGCAACTGCCCACGTTCGTGCGCGACCTTCCGCCGGGCACCTCGTGGTGGCCGCTGGAGGCCGCCGCGCTGGCTGGGGCGCTGATCGTGGTGCGCGTGGCGTGGATGCGGCCGACGGTCGCGCTCGCAGCACCCACCCGCGGGTATCCGGCCTGGCCGCTGACGCGGGTGATGGCCTGGGCCGGCACGCGCGGGGTGATGCCGCTGGCCGCCGCCTTGTCCATCCCGTTGACGGCCGACGACGGTACGCCGCTGACCGATCGGCCCCTGGTCCTGGTGCTCACGACGGCCGTGGTTGCGATCACGCTGACCGCTCAAGGCCTGACTCTGGGCCGTGTCGTGCGCAGTTCGGGCCTGGCCGTCGATCCGGAGCTGCTCGCGGCGCAGGAAGCCGAGGTGCGCACGTCGCTCGACGAGGCGGCGCTCGAATACCTCGACAACCTCGGCGAGGGCGACGGCATACCACCGCAGGTGGTCGATCGGCTCCGCCGCCGGTACAACGCTCGGCTGGGCGGCTATGAGGACGGCGCGTGGCCGGTCGGCGACTTCGCCCGGCTGCAGCAGGCGGTGATCGACGTGCAGCGCGCGGAACTGCGCCGACTGTACGCCGACGGCCGGATCAACGATGCCGCGCAACGCCGGTTCACCCACGAACTCGACCGCACCGAGAACGGCATCGTGCGCTGACGCCGTGCTGAAGCCGCACCGAACCCGGTCGTTCGAACTCTGTCAGTGGGGTCCCGTAGTGTCTCCGCCATGGCACCGGAAACCAGCTCCGGCTCACCTCAACGGTGGTCGGTGGCGCAGATACATGCCCTGGCTCCGGACCCGGCATCGCAGAAGGCTGGCACCAAGCTCGCCGCGCCGGGACCGTGGAGCGATACCGGGGCGAGCCCAAGCGCGAGCCTGTTGTGGGGCGACTGCAAGGGCAGCGGCTCGAAGCCGTATCAGGTCACTGTCGAACTGTCGGCGCCCGCGTTCGCGTGCAGCTGCCCGTCGCGCAAGTTCCCCTGCAAGCACGCGCTCGGGCTGCTGCTGCTGTGGTCGGCTGGCACCGTGGCGGAAGCGGACGCCCTGCCGCAGCGCGTCGAGGAGTGGTTGAGCGGGCGCAGGGAGCGCGCGCAGAAGAGCGAGGCGCGGAAGGCCGCTCAGGCGGAGAAGGCCGCCGAGGCGGCCGACGACCCGGCGGCGGCGCGTAGGGCCGCGGCCGCCGCCGAGAAGCGCGGCGCGCAGCGGGCGGGGCGGATCGACGCGGGGTTCGACGAGCTCGAACTCTGGCTCGCGGACCAGGTGCGCGGCGGGCTCACGGGCTTGCGCGGCGCCGGTTACAGGCCGCTCGACGGCCTCGCTCGCCGCCTCGTCGACGCGCAGGCGCCCGGCGTCGCGGGGCGGGTGAAGGAACTCGCGCCCGCGCTGTCCGCCGAGGACTGGCCCGATCACACGCTGCGCGGGTTCGCGCAGCTGAACCTGCTGGCCCAGGGCTGGCGGAACCGCGCGCAGCTGCCGGGTCCGCTGGCCGCGACCGTGGCCCGGCGGGTCGGGCTCGCGCCGTCGACCGAGGAGATCGCCGCCGCCGGCGAGCAGGTCGCCGACCGCTGGCTGGTCCTCGGGCAGCGGGACGACGTGCCGGACAAGCTCGTCGAGCGGCGGGTGTGGCTGCGCGGCGAGGCGACCGGCCGGACGGCCCTGCTGCTCGCCTTCGCCCCGCGGGGGCAGAGCCCCGGCCTCGCGCTGCCCGTGGGAAGTTCGCTGGAGGCACGGCTCGCGTTCGTGCCGGACGCGGTGCCGCTGCGTGCCATCGTGCTCGAACAGGGTGAGCTGCAGCAGGGTTCCGCTTCTCCTTCTGGCGCCTTGCCGACCGGCGGGAGCCTGGAGGAGGCCGCGAACGCGTTCGCCTGTGCCGTCGCCGCCGATCCGTGGACTGCGGCCGTCCCGGTTCTGCTTGAGGCCGCGGTCCCGGTGCGGCAGCAGTTCGGCGAGCGGCAGGAGTGGCGGGTGCTGGACGCGAAGGGCTCGCTGACCGTGCCGCTGATTCGCCCGGGCGCCGGCGAGACGGCGATGGCGTTGGGCGGCGCGCGAAAGGACCCCGACATTCCACGGTCTGCGTACGCGCTGCTCGCTGCCGCAGGCGGTCAGCCCGCCCCGGTGTTCGGGATCTGCAGCGTGTCGGGCTTCGCCCCCGTGACCGTCTGGACCGTGGATGGGCCGGTGAGCCTCGCATGAGCACGTGGACCGAGCTTGTATCCGCCGCGCTGGTCGGCACGGAGCGCCGCGCGTTCGTGGCGGATCCGGCGGTCGGCGTCGACACCGGCGTCGATCCGGCGCAGGCGCTGCTCCAGCAGGCCGCGCTCGCGGCGATCCCGGCGCTGACGGGATCGCAGCCCGCGCCGTACGAGGGTCCGCTGCCCGAACCGGCGCCCGCCGACGACCGGCCGCTGCTCCCGGCGGCGTCTCGGCTGCGGCTGCGAGCGGTGGTGGACGTCTGTCCGAAGTACCTCGGCGAGTGGCTTGCCGCGGTGCGGGCGGCGGGTTACCGGGTGCCGTCGGATGCGATGCCGAGCCTGCTGAACTCGGGCCGGAGCGACGTGTCGGTCCGCGGCGATCTCGCCGAGGTGCTCGGCGCCCGCGGGCACTGGCTCGCCCGGCAGAACCCGGACTGGCGCTACCTGCTGCGCGAGCCGTTCGGACCGCTGCGTCCCGAGGACTGGGACGCGTCCGAACCGGATGCGCGGATCGCCTACGCGACCGGGCTGTACGCCACCGATCCGGATGCTGCCAGGACCCTGATTCAGGCCGCCTGGCCGACGCTGACCGCCGCCGTGAAGGTGAGCCTCCTCGCCGTCGTCGCCCGGCATGCCACGGATGCCGACCTGCCGTTCCTCACGGGACTGGCTCAGGACCCGTCCAAGCAGGTGCGCGAGGAGGCCGGGCGCATCGCGACGCGGCTGGCGCACAGCGGCGAGGACGTCGCGGAACTGCTCCCGGAGGAGTTCGCGGCCGAGATCGCGCGGCTCGGCGCGGCCGAGGGGTTCGGCGCCGACCTCACCCGCCTCGTGACCCGGCGCCGCCTCGGCACGTGGCCGCTCGACGCGGCTCGCACACTGCTGGCCTTATTCGTCGAGTTCAGCCGTGGGAAGGCCGCCGGGCAGACGAGCGATCGGGCCATCCAGTACGAGCGCAGCCGCAACGTCTGGACCGTGCAACAGCTCGTCGGCGTCCTCGCCGACCGCGCACCGCTCGACCTGCGCCCCGACGTGGAACGCGTCGTGCAGGCGCAGGCCTGCGACATCGCCGCCGGTGTCACGCACGACCTCGACTTCACCGACCTGCACAGCCTGCTCGGCTTCCGCGCCGACATGCACGCCGAACTGACCGCGTCCGCCGACGCCGCAACCGGACAGGAATGACGAACGCCATGACTTCGACCAAGACCGCCACCGCGAGCAAGACGCCCGCCGAGGCCGCGCTGCGCCCGCACGCCGAGAACGCGTTCGCGCACGAGCTCGCCGCGCTCGCGAAGGGCGACGGCCGTCCGCGCCCGCCGCGCTGGAACCTCTCGCCGCAGGCCGTGACCACGTACCTGCTCGGTGGGGCCGCCGCCGACGGCACCGAGATCATGCCCAAGTACATCGGCCCGCGCCGGCTCGTCGAGGTCGCGGTCGCGACGCTGGCCACCGACCGCGCCCTGCTGCTGCTCGGCGTGCCTGGCACGGCGAAGAGCTGGGTGTCCGAGCACCTGGCCGCGGCGATCAGCGGCGACTCGACGCTGCTGATCCAGGGCACCGCGGGCACCTCCGAGGAGGCGCTGCGGTACGGCTGGAACTACGCGCGGCTGCTGGCCGAGGGACCGTCCCGGGAGGCGCTCGTGCCCTCGCCGATGATGACGGCGATGGCGAACGGCGCGGTGGCCCGGGTCGAGGAGCTGACCCGCATCCCGGCGGACGTGCAGGACACGCTGATCACGATCCTGTCCGAGAAGACGCTGCCGATCCCGGAGCTCGGCGACGAGGTCCAGGCCGCGAAGGGGTTCACGGTCATCGCGACGGCCAACGACCGGGACCGCGGCGTGAACGACCTCTCGTCCGCGCTGCGCCGCCGATTCAACACCGTCGTGCTGCCGCTGCCCGCGACCGCCGAGGACGAGGTGCGCATCGTCGCCCAGCGCGTCGAGTCGCTCGGCCGCTCGCTCGAACTGCCGCCGATCCCGGCGGCCGCCGAGGAGATCCGCCGCGTGGTCACCGTCTTCCGCGAATTGCGCTCGGGCCGCACCGAGGACGGCCGAACGAAGGTCAAGTCCCCGTCCGGCACGCTCTCCCCGGCCGAGGCCATCTCCGTGGTCACCGGCGGGATCGCGCTCGCCGCGCACTTCGGCGACGGCACCCTGCAGCCGCAGGACGTGGCGGCCGGGCTGATCGGCGCCGTCATCAAGGACCCGTCGACCGACCCCGTCGTCTGGCGCGAGTACCTGGAGACCGTCGTCAAGCCGCGCGACGGCTGGAAGGGCTTCTACGAGGCCTGCCGGGAGCTGTCCGCGTGACGTCGCCATCGAATGAGAACACCGGCTCGGTGCCGTGTGTGGCGGTCCTCGGGGTCCGCCACCACGGGCCGGGCTCGGCCCGGGCGGTCGCCGCGGCGCTCGCCGAGTACGCACCAGACCGGGTGCTGGTCGAGGGCCCGGCCGACGCGGGCGCGCTGATCCCGCTGGCCGGCGCGGCCGAGATGGAACCGCCGGTCGCGCTGTTCGCCTACCGCGAGCAGGACCCGCAGGTCTCCGCGTTCTGGCCGTTCGCCGCGTTCTCCCCGGAGTGGAGCGCGCTGCGGTACGCGCTGGCCCACGACGTGCCGGTCGGCTTCTGCGACCTGCCGTCAGCGGTGAGCCTGGGCATCGACCGAGATCTGGAGGCGGACGACGATGGCGAGGGCGACGGGGTTCGGGATGAGACCGAGGAGAACGCCGAGGCCGAGCAGCCCGGCGCGCCTCGTCGCACCGATCCGCTGAGCCGGCTCGCCGAGGCCGCCGGGTGCGACGACGGCGAGACCTGGTGGGAGGACGTCGTCGAGCACCGCCTGCACGCGACCGGCGCGCTCGATGCCTTCGACGCCGTCACCGAGGCGATGGCCGCGGTGCGCGCGCACGAGAAGACCGGCTCGTTCGACGCCGTGCGCGAGGCCCATATGCGCACGGCCGTTCGCGCGGCGATCGCCGACGGCGCCCGGCGCATCGCGGTGGTCTGCGGCGCCTACCACGCCCCGGCGATCGCCGGCGTCGAGAAGGGCAGGTCGAGCGGCCTGCCCTCCGCCAAGCAGGACAAGGCCGCCCTGGCCACGCTCCCCAAGGCCACCAAGGCCACCGCGACCGCGTTGACCTGGGTGCCGTGGACGCACAGCCGACTGTCCGCGTACTCGGGCTACGGCGCGGGCATCACCTCGCCTGGCTGGTACGGGCATCTGTACGAGCACGAAGACCACATCGCAGAACGGTGGCTCACCCGCGTCGCGGAGCTCTTGCGCAAGGAGCGCGTGCCGGTCTCGAGCGCGCACCTGATCGAGGGCGTGCGGCTGGCCGAGGCCCTCGGCGTGCTGCGCGGGCGTCCTCGGCCGGGGCTGGCCGAGCTGACCGAGGCCACCATCGCCGTGCTCTGCGAAGGTTCGGCCGAACGCCTCTCGCTCATCGAGCGCGAACTCGTCGTCGGGGACGTACTCGGCACGGTTCCGCCCGAGACACCCGTCGTACCGCTGGCCGCCGATCTGACGCGCGAGGCCAAGCGGTTGCGGCTGCCGAAGGCCGCGAGCGAAAAGGGCTACGACCTCGACCTGCGTACGCCGAACGACCTCGACCGCTCGAAGCTGCTGCGGCGGCTCACGCTGCTCGACGTGCCCTGGGGCCGGCTCGGTACCAGCAGGTCCACCGGCACCTTCCGCGAGTCCTGGAAGGTGGTCTGGGAGCCGGCGCTGGAGGTCAGGCTCGTGGAGGCGAGCGTATGGGGAACGACGGTGCCGGGCGCCGCGACCGCGCGGATGCTGGACAAGGCCGCCAACGAGACCTCGCTCGCCGCCCTGACCGGCCTCGTCGAGCGCTGTCTCGCCGCGGACCTGCCCGACGCGCTCGGCCCGATGGTGGACGCGGTCCAGGGCCGCGCCGCGGTCGACACCGACATCGCCGAGCTCGCCGGAGCGCTCCCGCCGCTCGTCAACGTCCTGCGGTACCGCGACGTGCGCGGGACGAGGGTGGAGTCGCTGACGACGGTGGTGCGCGGGCTCGGCGTGCGGCTCTCGATCGGGCTGCTGGGCGCGTGCGTCGGCATCGACGACAAGCCGGCGATCGCGCTCGCCGGCCGGATGTCCGAGGCGAATGCCGCGATCCAGCTGCTCGACGACCCCGAGGTTCGGGCCCCGTGGACGGAGGCGCTGACTCGGGTCGCGGAGTCCGGGGGCGCGCACGGCATGACCGCCGGACGTGCGGTACGCCTGCTGCGCGACAACGGAGTCTTCCACACCGACGTGGTCGCCGAGCAGATGGCCCGTGCGCTCGCCCACGGCACCGAGCCGGCTCAGGCGGCCGCGTGGCTGGAGGGCTTCCTGGCCGGAAGCGGCCTGCTGCTCGCCCACGACACGGCGATGCTGCGGCTGATCGACTCCTGGATCGGCGGCCTGGACGGCGACCGCTTCGAGACCGTCCTGCCGCTGCTTCGCCGCACCTTCGGCACCTTCGCCGGCCCGGAACGGCGTGCCATCGCCGAGCAGCTGCCCGGCATCGGCACGAACACTTCGACCGGCCCCATGACGGACGCCGACGATGCGGACGGCACCGACGCGCCCGCCTGGCTGCTCGCCGCCCGCGCGGAGGCCGCGTCCACGGTCCGGCTGCTGCTCACCGGCGGCGGCGCGATTCCCGCGCCGCGCGCCGGCGAAGCGGCCCCGACGAACGAGCTGGAGCGTGTCTCATGACCACCACCACCGCACCGGCCACCACCGATGAGCGGCTGCGCCGCTGGCGCCTGGCCCTCGGCAGCGACGCCGAGGGCTGCTGCGGCGGCCTCACCGGAGGCGACGCGCGGATGGACGACGCGCTGGCCGCCCTCTACGGAGGCGGCGCCGTCGCCGGGCGGACGGCCCGCAGCGCCGCACGCAGCGCGAGCCTCGGCTCGTCCGCGCCGAACGTCGCGCGCTGGCTCGGGGACATCCGCGAGTTCTTCCCGTCGAGCGTGGTCCAGCTCATGCAGCAGGACGCGATCGAGCGGCTGAACCTCAGGCAGCTGCTGCTCGAACCGGAACTGCTGGAGTCGGTCGAGCCGGACGTGCACCTCGTCGGCACGCTGCTATCGCTCAACAAACTGATGCCCGAGGAGACGAAGGAAACCGCGCGAGGTGTCGTGCGCAAGGTCGTCGACGAGCTGGAGGCGCAGCTCGCGCAGGGCTTCCGGGCGGCCGTGTCGGGCGCGCTCAACCGGGCCGCGCGCACCAACCGGCCGCGGCCCAAGGACATCGACTGGAACCGCACGATCCGGGCCAACCTGAAGAACTACCAGCCCGAATACCGCAGCGTGGTGCCGGAACGGCTCATCGGCTACGCGCGCGCGGCGCGGACCGTGAAGCGCGACGTCGTGCTGGCCATCGACCAGTCGGGCTCGATGGCCGCCTCCGTGGTCTACGCGTCGCTGTTCGGCGCGGTGCTCGCGTCCATGCGGGCGCTGAAGACCTCGCTGGTCGTCTTCGACACCCAGGTCGTCGACCTCACCCCCGAGCTGACCGATCCGGTGGACGTGCTGTTCGGCACCCAGCTCGGCGGCGGCACCGACATCAACCGCGCGATCGCCTACTCCCAGACACTGATC
>Ga0310811_10005764_pt1 | contig 15733 bp, 11 predicted proteins | sample YCmetagenome_FD_207642 | JGI IMG/M metagenome (GOLD analysis project Ga0310811, IMG submission 207642) | Soil microbial communities from experimental microcosm in Duke University, North Carolina, United States - YC | ecosystem: Engineered > Artificial ecosystem > Soil microcosm > Unclassified ...
GCCGCGGGCAGCGGCGCTACCAGGCCAGCGTGCGACTCCAGGATGGACAGCCCGGCTGAGGTGAAGAACTCGGCGGACACCAGCCCGGGCACCGACACCAGCGCCTGGCGGGCGAGCGCGTGGAGCGTGGGAAGCCCATCGAGTCCGACGAGCGCGGTCACGGTGTCCCGCAGGCGCGGCACCAGGCGTAGCCGCGCCGTGGTGACTACGGCTAGGGTGCCTTCGGAGCCGGCGAGCAGCGACGGGTAGTCGTAGCCGGTGTTGTCCTTGGTCAGCCCGGCCAGGTGCGACACCACCGTCCCGTCGGAGAGCACGGCCTCGATGCCGCGCAGTTGCGCGCGCATCGGCCCGTAGCGCAGCACCCGCACCCCGCCCGCGTTCGTGGCCACCGCCCCGCCGACGGTCGCGCTTTCCCGGCTGGCGATCTGAATGCCCAGGTCCAGGTCAGGAGCGGCGTCGGCGACGCGCTGCAGGGTGACGCCCGCGCCCGCCGTGACTTGCATGGCTTCCCGGTCCACCGGCGACAGGTCGTCCAGCCGGGCGAGGCTCAGCACCACCTCGCCGTGCAGCGGCACCCCGCCGCCGACCAGCCCGGTGTTCCCGCCTTGCGGCACGACGGCCACCCCGGCGGCGGAGCACAGGGCGAGCACCGCCGCGACTTCGCCGGTATCCCTTGGCCGCACCACCGCCGCCGGGGAGCCGCGGAAGCGGCCCGTCCAGTCCACGGCGTACCCGGCAGCGGCGTCGTCGGTCAGCACATGCTCCGGGCCAACGATGCCGGCCAGCGACGCGAAGAACGCTTCCATCAGCAAGCACCATCCCTCACCGCGCGGTTACCGCAAAGAAGTTTCTCAGTTGCCGGGCCGCGGGCAAAAACCAAAAGGGCGAATTCGGCCGATTCGGAAGGCGGTGTGGGCGTGGCGATCAGCGCGGCGGAACGGACGGCCCTGCGGGAGGCGGTGCGCGACCTGCTGCGGGACGCCTGCACCGAGCAAGACGTGCGGAAGGTCATGAACTCCGACGACGGCTTCGACCGGGGGCTGTGGCGGCAGCTGGCGGAGCTCGGCGTCGTCGGGATGCTCATCGACCCCGGTTACGGCGGCAGCGGCCTTGGGGCACGGGAGCTTGAGGCGGTGACCGAGGAGACCGGCGCCGCCCTGCTGCCGTCCCCGTTCATCTCCAGCGGCGTGCTGGCGGCCGGCCTCATCCAGGCCGTCGGCGCGCCCGAGGACCGCAAGCGGCTGCTTCCCGGCATCGCCAGCGGCGAGTCGATCGCGACCGTCGCCCTGACCGGGAAGCGGGGCACGTGGGCGGCGGACGGAGTCGACGTGGCGGCAGGCGCGGACGGGGCCCTGACCGGTGCGGCCCGCTACGTGACCTTCGGGCAGGCCGCTGACGTCATCCTGGTCGCGGCGCGGACCGCGGACGGCATCGGCGTCTTCGAGGTCGCGCCGGACGCGGCCGGGTTTACCAGGACCGCCGAGAGCGTCTTCGACCCGACCGTCCGGCTGTCCGCCTATGCCTTCGACGGCACCCCGGCCCGCCGCCTGGGCACGGCCGGCTGGGAGGCGGTCCAACAGGCGCTCGACCTCGCGGTGATCGCCCTCGCCGGGGAGCAGGCAGGCGGGGCGCGCCGCATCTTCGACATCACGGTCGAGTACCTCAAGACGCGGATCCAGTTCGGTCGGCCCATCGGCAGCTTCCAGGCGCTTAAGCACTTCGCCGCGGACCTGCTCCTCGAGGTCGAGTCCGCGACGTCGGCGGCCCGGAACGCGGCGGCACAGTACGCGGCAGCGCACGACCCGGCTGTCGCGGCAGACCCCGGCGCGGCGGCCGGCGCGGTCGCCCTGGCGGGGTTCGCCTGCGCGGAGGCCTACGAGACCACGGCACTGCACGCGATCCAGATGCACGGCGGCATCGCGTTCACCTGGGAGCACCCCGCGCACCTGTTCCTGCGCCGCGCCCGCTCCGGCGCGCAGCTGTTCGGCGGCTCGCGTGCGCACCGCGAACGCTACCTCGTATCGAAAGGCGCGTGACCATGGCCGGCACCCCCGACATCCCGCTGCCCAGCGCGGAGAAACTGCGCGCCGAGGTCCGTGACTGGCTCGCCCGGCACTGGACAGGGCTCCCGCCGACCGGCGACGTCTGGCGCACGTCACCGGAGCGCATCGCCTGGCTCGACAAGGTCGTCGACGCCGGCTACGCCGTGCCGACCTGGCCGGCCGCGTGGCACGGCCGCGGCTACCCGGGTGAGCTGGCCGCGGTCATCGAGCAGGAGTTCACCGCGGTCCGGGCCGCCGGGGCCCGCCAGGACAAGTACAACATCGCCGCCAACACCGCGCTGAAGTTCGGGACCGAACAGCTCAAGCGCGACATCATCAGAGATGTGTTGACCGGCCGGGCCGTGACCTGCCTGTTCTACAGCGAGCCTGGCGCCGGCTCCGACCTCGCGGCGGTCCGCACCACCGCCGTGCGCGACGGCGACCACTGGGTCGTCAACGGTCAGAAGGTCTGGACGTCAAGCGCGGCCACCGCCGACTACGCGCTCCTGATCGCCCGCACCGACTGGGACGTGCCCAAGCACCGGGGCCTGAGCTACTTCGTCGTCCCGATGCACCAGCCCGGCATCGAGGTCAGGCCGCTCGTCCAGATCACCGGGGAGTCCCACTTCAACGAGGTCTTCATCACCGACGCGATCGTGCCGGGGGAGTACCTTGTCGGCGCGGAGGGCGACGGCTGGCGGGTGCTGCAGACCGCTCTCGCCTACGAGCGCTCGATCATGGGCGACGGCGCCCGCGCCTCCCGGCATCACACGCTCGCCGACGACCTGATCGGCCTGGCCCGCGCGCACGGGCGCCTCGACGACCCGGTCGTGCGCTACCACCTGGCGAAGGTGCTCGCGCTGCGCGAGCTCAACACGCTGAACAACGCCCGCGCGAAGGCCGCCGCCGAGCAGGGCACGTCAAGTTCGATCATGTCGCTCGGCAAGCTCGCGATGGCGAACATCCTGCACGCCGAGGCCGGGCTGCGCACCGAGATCGCCGGCGCGGAGACGCTGCTGTCAGGAGCCGGGAACCCCGAGGCCGACGACATCAACTTCCTGACGCTCAACGCCTTCTTCACGTCCATCGGCGGCGGCACCAACCAGATCCAGCGCAACATCATCGGCGAGCGGGTGCTCGGCCTGCCGAAGGAACCCGAGATCGACAGGAACATCCCGTTCCGCCAGGTGCGCAGGAGCTGACCCGTGTACGACCCACCCCTGTCCGGCGTGCAGGTCATCGACCTTTCGTCCGGCCCGATGGCCGCTGTCGGCCGCCTGCTCGCCGACCTGGGCGCGCACGTCACCCGTGTCCGCTTGCGCGGGGTTACCAGCGATGAGGCCGTCGGGCCGGTCATCGCGGGCGTGCCGGTCGGCACCGCGGTCGAGCGGCACGGCATCAGCGAACTCGAGCTCGACCCAGCCGCCGTCGGCGGCCAGCAACGCTGGGCCGCCCTCCTCGCGGACGCGGACATCCTCATTGAGACCACGGGGCCGGGCTCGGCGGCCGAGGCGGCCCTGGACGCGGGGCGGCTGCGCGCACGGTACCCGGAGCTGGTGGTCGTGTCGGTCAGCGACTTCGGCCGCGGCAACGACCACAGCGGATGGCAGGCGACCACGCCGGTCCTGCACGCGCTGACCAGCGAGCTGTCCCGCTCCGGCATCCCCGGCCGGGACCCGCTCATCCCGCCTGGGGAACTGCCCTACCAGGTCGCCGCCGCGCAGGCGGCGGTCATGACGATCAGCGTCTTCCTCGACCGGCTGCGCACGGGCCAGGGAAGCCGCATCGACTTCTCGGTCCTGGACGGCGCCATGCAGGTGCTCGACCCGCCGTTCGGCATGACGGGCAGCGCCTCGGCGGGGGTGCCGCTGAGCGAGCAGCCGCGCGGTCGGCCCGACGAGGGACACCGGTACCCGATCGTCGCGTGCGCGGACGGCTATGTCCGCATCTGCGTCCTGTCCAAGAGGCAGTGGCGGGGCATGTTCGACTGGATGGGGCGCCCGCCGGAGTTCGCCGACCCCAAGTACGACAGCATCATGGCGCGCTTCAACTCACCCGCGCTGCTCCAGGCGATCTCGCTGTTCTTCAGCGACAAGCCAGCCGCGGAGCTAGAGGAGCAGGGCCAGGAGCACGGCGTGCCGACGGCGGCCGTGCTCACGCTCGACCAGGCGCTGGCGACCGCGCAGATCAAGGCGCGCGGATTCATGCGCGAGACCGAACTCGCGCCGGGGCTCACCGCGGCCGTCCCGGCCGGCGTGGTCGAGGTCGACGGCCACCGGGCGAGCGTCCTGGCCGCCGCCGGTGACGACGGCAGCGGCCAGCGCCTCCGGCACGCACCGTTGCTCGCCCGGCGCGAGCGCGCCGGGCAAGGCCGGCCCCTTGAGGGCATCCGGGTGCTCGACCTTGGCGTGATCGTGGTCGGCGGCGATACCGGGCGCCTGTTCGGTGACTTGGGCGCGGACGTCATCAAGATCGAGAACTCCGCGTTCCCTGACGGATCGCGCGGCGCCATGCGCACCCTGATGTCGCAGGGGTTCGCGGCGGGGCACCGCAACAAGCGGGCGATCGGCATCAACCTCCGTGACCCCGCAGGCAAGGAACTGGTGCGCCAGCTGGCGGCGACCGCCGACGTCGTGCTGACGAACTTCAAGCCGGGCGTGATGGAAGCACTCGGCCTGGACTACGGTTCGCTCAAGGGAGTCAACCCCGGCATCGTGGTCGTCGACAGCTCGGCGTTCGGCCCCACCGGCCCGTGGGCCCAGCGCCTCGGCTACGGGCCGCTCGTGCGCGCCGCCGCCGGGTTCACCGACCAGTGGACCTACCCGGGAGAGCCCGGGACCTTCAGCGACGCGATCACGGTCTACCCCGACCACGTGTGCGCCCGGATCGGCGTGCTGGCGTCGCTTGCCCTGCTCATCCGCAGGGAGCGCACCGGCGTCGGCGGGTCAGTCAGCGTGGCGCAGTCCGAGGTGATGCTCAGCCACATGGCCGCCCTGATCGCCAGCATGGACCTGGCACGCCGCGGGCATGACGGGCCGGCCGAGCCGGCCCATGACGCACCGTGGGGGGTGTTCCCCGCGGCCGGCGACGACGACTGGGCCGTCATCACGGTCAGGGGCGACGCCGACTGGGCCGCGCTCTGCGCGGCGATCGGGCGGCCTGACCTGCTCGCCGACGCCAGCCTCGGCACGCGCCGCGGCCGGGACGCGCACCGGGCCACGATCGATGAAGCCGTCCGCGCGTGGTCAGCCGGCCGGACCGCGCACGAGACGATGGAACTGCTGCAAGCCGCCGGAGTCCCGGCGGGTGCCATGCTGCGGGCGGTTGACCTGCCCACGTGGGGCTACTACCGAAAGCGCCGCTCGTTCCGCGAGGAAACCCACCCGCACGGCCGCGAACCGTACCTGATGGAAGACGTCCAGATCCACGGCGACCGCACCGTGGCACCGCCGCTCGTCCAGGCGCCGCTCCTTGGCGAGCAGACGTTCGAGGTCGCCGCTGAACTACTGGGCCTCGACGAAGAGCAGGTCAGGGCCCTCGTCACGCGCGGCGTGCTCGAAGCGGCGAACGCCCACGGCAAGGAGGACCATTCGTGAGCGCTGCACCGCGCGATCCGGTCATCGCCGGGCTCGGCATGACGGAACTCGGCAAGGTCTACGGGCCAACCGCGGCCGACTTCGCCGCCCAGGCGGTCCGGCGCGCCGCAGCCGACGCGGGCCTTCCACTGGCCGACATCGACGGGCTCCTGGTGTCGTCGGGGACCACGAACGGGGTGCACCTCGACCTGCAGCGCGACCTGGAGCTGACCGACCTGCGGCTGCTGTCGGAAATGCAGGCCTACGGGTCCACGGCCGGGGCCATGGTGCAGGTGGCGGGCATGGCCGTCCAGGCGGGCATGGCCGACGTCGTCGCCTGCGTCTGGGCGGACGCGCCGCTGCGCCAGGGACGGTCCGCGGGCGCCGCCTACGGCGCGGCGGGACGCCCCCGGGCTGGCTGGCAGGGGCTGCTGACCGCCGCCGGAGTGGTCGGGCCCAACCACCTGTACGCGCTGGCCGCCCGGCGGCACATGCAGGCCTACGGGACGACAAGCGAGCAACTCGGCGCGATCGCGGTCGCCCAGCGCCAGTGGGCGGCTATGAACCCGCTCGCCCAGCTGCGCGACCCCATCACGCTGGATGACTACCTCGCGTCCCGGTGGATCGCCGAGCCGTTCCGGCTGCTCGACTGCTGCCTGGTATCCAACGGCGGCATCGCCGTCATCGTCACCGCCGCCGACCGGGCCGCGTCCCTCGCCCAGCCAGCCGTGCACGTACTCGGCTGGGCGCAGAGCCATCCGGGGCACTCGCAGCGGCGCGATGAGAACTTCGGCCTCGTGACCGGCGCCGCGCAGGCCGGCCCGGCCGCCATGAAGATGGCCGGGGTCGAGCTCGCCGACATCGGCGTCGTCGAGCTCTACGACTGCTACACCTTCACCGTCCTGGTCACCCTGGAGGACTACGGCTTCTGCCCCAAGGGCGAAGGCGGCCCCTTCGCCGCGTCAGGTGCGCTCGGGCCCGAGGGCAAGCTCAAGCTCAACACCGGCGGGGGCGAACTGTCCGGCTACTACCTGTGGGGCATGACCCCGCTGTCTGAGGCGGTCATCCAGGCCCGTGGCCAGGCGGGCGAACGGCAGGTAGCCAACCACGACCTCGTCCTCGTGAGCGGCAACGGCGGGATCCTCGACCACCACTCCACGCTGGTGCTCGGGACGAGCCGGTGAGCGCCGCAACCCAGTGTTACCAGGAGGCAAGAGCATGCCAGTAGGACCAGTCGCCCGCGACGAGCGGACCGCGGACTTCCTCGACGGCGCCGCCGCGGGGAAGTTCCTGCTCCGCAAGTGCGACGCCTGCCAGTCTCTGTCCGCACCGCAGGCGCGGCAGTGCGGGCAGTGCGGCGGGGCGGAGCTGGGCTGGCAGCCCGCCGCCGGCGGCGCGTCGGTCGTCAGCTGGGCGGTCACCCACACCAAGCCAGGCCAGGACGGCACCACGCGCACCGCGGTCATCGTCATCGCGGAACTCGACGAAGGCCCGTGGTGGTGGAGCCAGGTCGTGGACGCCGCCCCGGACGACATCCAGGTGGGCACGCGCCTGCGCATCGACTTCGCGCGGGCAGACGAGGACTCCGAGTCCGTCCCCGTCTTCCGCCTAGCTTCCTGATCCAATGATTCAGAACGGTCCCGTGTTTCACCTGGCAGGCCGCCCGCTGCGCAAGGCGGGTGGAGACGCGGTCGTGCTAGCCGTACCAAATCGCCTCGGGTGCCACGATCGCGGCGCGACCGGGTGCGGCCGCAGCATCGAGGCATGAGAACACGAACTCTCGCCGCAGACGGTCATGACGCCGTCATCACGTACGACAATCAGCTCATGACCGAGCAGGCCGTGTCGCCGCTCCGGCACGTGATCGAGGCGCCGTTCTCCAAGCGCACCTGGTCCGAACTCGGCCACGCCCTGCTCAGCTTCCCGGTGGCCGCCTCCGCTTTCGTCTGCTTCGTGCCTATGCTGCACAACGGCATCTTCTGGGCGGTTTCCGCGCCGGTCGTGCGCTGGCACGAGGCGGTCGCCCGCTCCCTGTCCCGTACGCTGCTCGGCGAAGACATCCCCGCGCCGCCACCGTTCCAGAACCCGCTCCGGCTGAAGGTGGCAACCCCGGATGCCGCCGCCGCCGTCCGCCTCTTCGAGGCGGTCCAGGCAGCAGGCGGCAAGGCCCGGGTGTGGGAGACGAAGCCCGGGGTCACCACCAGGCAGCTGCCGCCGGAACGCGTCGCCGAACTGGCCGCCGCGGCGGGCGTCCCGGTCCCCGGCCTGGCGCCGCAGGGCGAGTTCGCCGAGTGGCTGGGCGCGCGCGTCCTCGACCGGGTCGCCTGGCGGGCGCGCGCCTACTTCGCGCTGAAGCTGCCGCTCGCCCTCGTCAGCCTCGCCGTCATCGCGGCGGGCTGGCTGGGCGGGGTGTTCTGCCTGACCTTCCCGGTCTGGTGGACGCTCGCCCTCAGCACCGTGTTCGGCGGCAGCCTGGCCAGCTCGCTCGCGTTCCTCCCGCTCGGCGCCGCCCTGCTGCTAGCGGCGCCGTGGGCGACGCACGGCCTCACTGAGACGGACCGCTGGCTCATGCGCGGCCTGCTCGGGCCAGGCTCGCCCGCGGAGCGCATCCGGGTGCTGGAAGAGAGCCGGGCGATTGCCGTGGACGACTCCGCCGCCCGGCTGCGTGGCATCGAGCGCGACCTGCACGACGGCACCCAGGCGCAGCTCGTGGCCCTGGCCATGAAGCTAGGCCTGGCCATGGAGAAGCTCGACACCGCCGCGCCCGCCGACCTGCCGCGCATCGCTCAGCTGGTCGGCGACGCGCACCGCGGGGCGCTCGAAGCGATCGCCGACTTGCGGACCTTGGCACGGGGTATCCACCCGCCGGTGCTCGACAACGGCCTGGCCGACGCGCTGGCGACGCTCGCCAACCGCAGCGCCCTCCCGGTCGAGCTGATCACCGACATCCCGGAGCGGCCCTCGGCCGCCATCGAGACCATCGCCTACTTCTCGGCCGCCGAACTGCTCGCCAACGTGGCCAAGCACAGCGGCGCGCGGCGCGCTACGCTCGAGGCCGTGCACGTTCCTGGCCTGCTGCGGGTCCGCGTCACCGATGACGGGCGCGGCGGCGCGCACCCGGTCGCGCACGGCGGCCTGCGCGGCCTGGCTGAGCGCGTCCGCACCGTCGACGGCCGCATCGATATCGACAGCCCCGCCGGCGGTCCCACCACCGTCACCGTCGAACTGCCCTCCCACGCCTGAGCCCGCGGCCGACATGCGCATCGTCATCGCCGAGGACGCCGCCGTGATCAGGGCGGGCCTGACTGAGATCCTCACCGACCGCGGCCACGAGATCGTCGCCGCGGTCGGCGACGCGGCGGCGCTGCTCGCCGCCGTGGCGGCCCATGCGCCCGACGTCGCGATCATCGACGTGCGCATGCCCCCCGACCACACCGACGAGGGCCTGCGCGCCGCGATCGCGATCCGCCGCACCCACCCTGGCACTGGCATCCTGGTGTTCTCCCAGTACGTCGAGACCAGGTACGCCGCCGACCTGCTGCGCATGCACTCGGGTGGCGTCGGCTATCTGCTCAAGGACCGGGTCGCCAACGTCGCGGAGTTCGCCGACGCCATCGCCCGGGTCGCCGCGGGTGGCACCGCGCTCGATCCCGAAGTCGTCACCGGCCTGCTCACCGCCACCAGGCACGCGGCGGCCCTCGACGCGCTCACCCCGCGCGAGCACGACGTCCTGGCCCTGATGGCCGAGGGCCGCTCAAACAGCGCGATCGCCGACCGCTTCGCCGTCTCCGAGCGCGCGGTGGAAAAGCACATCAGCAACATCTTCAGCAAGCTCGGCCTGCCGCCGTCCGACTCCGACCACCGCCGGGTGCTGGCCGTCCTCGCCTTTCTCGATGAGCGCTAGCACCTTGCCCGTCTAGAATTTAGTTCTAGAATGATGCTCGTGCAGTTGTTTTCGCTGCGTCCACCTCGCACATGGGAGTGATAGGCATGGGCATCCTGGACGGCAAAGTAGCCATCGTCACCGGCGCAAGCCGGGGCATCGGCGCGGAGATCGCCCGCCGGTTCGGCGCGGCAGGCGCCGCCGTGGCGGTCGCGGCCCGCACCGCCGAGCCGGGCTCGTACCAGCTTGAGGGCTCGATCAGCGAGACCGTCGACGACATCCGCGGGGCGGGCGGGACGGCGGTGGCGATCCAGGCCGACCTCTCCAAGGCGGAAGAACGGGAGCGGCTCGTCGCCGCGGCCACGGCGGAGCTCGGCCCACCGGACATCCTGGTCAGCAACGCCGCCGTCACCTACTTCACCCCCGTCATGGACTTCACCCCCAAGCGCTACGACCTGATGTTCGAGGTACAGGTCGTCGGGCCGTTCCACCTCGCCCAGCTGGTGGTCCCGGGTATGCGCGACAAGGGCGCCGGGTGGATCCTGAATATCTCCTCCGGCGCGGCCCGGCATCCCGTGATGCCGCCAGGACCGCGCGCCGGGTGGGGCGGCACCGTCTACGGAATGTGCAAGGCCGCGCTCGAGCGGTTCTCCACCGGCCTGGCCGCCGAGCTTTACGCCGACAACATCGCGGTCAACGCGCTGTCCCCCAGCCGCGTGGTCCCCACCCCGGGCACGGTCTTCCACCACCTGACCACCTACGACAGCCCCGACGCCGAGCCGACGTCGGTCATGGCGGAGGCGGCGTTCCAGCTGTGCAGCGTCGAGCCGAAGACGCGCACCGGCATGATCACCTACTCCCAGCAGCTGCTGAGCGAACTAGGCGTGGCGATTCCCGGCCCGAGCGCCCGGTGACGGGCGCGCCGGAGGCGGCGCCAGGCGAAGCTATCGGGCCCGCCGGCGTGCCGCGTCAGGTCACCGCGCGGGCCACCTGGCTGCTCGCACCCAACCCCGGGCCGATGACGTTCGACGGCACCAACTCCTGGGTGCTGCACGAACCGGGTCGCCGTGGCGCGGTCATCGTCGACCCGGGGCCCGACCGCCCCGACCACCTGGATGCCCTGGTCAAGCTCGCCGTCGAGGCGGGCGGGGCGGTGACGGCAATCCTGCTCAGCCACGGGCACTTCGACCACTCGCAGGCCGTGCCTGAGCTGGCCAGGCGCACCGGCGCGCCGGTGTTCGCGGCCACCCGGGAGTGGGCCGACCAGGTGATCGGCGGCGACGGCCCGCAGACACTGGAACTGGCCGGCCTGCGGATCGAGGTGATCCCAACGCCGGGGCACAGCGAAGACTCGCTGTCGTTCCTCCTACCGGATGACGGCTCGATGCTGACCGGGGACACCGTCCTCGGCCGCAGCGCGCCCATCATGCTCGACGTCGGCCAGATGATCAGCTCGCTGCGGACGATCAGGTCGCTGGTGGGCGGCGGCGAGCACGTGGTGCTGCCCGGCCACGGGCCGGTGGTCGCCGAGCCGGGGCCGCTGCTCACCTTCGCCCTGGAAGCCCGCGAGGCGCGGCTCGCCCAGATCGAGCAGGCGGTCCGTGACGGCTGCCGGTCGCTCTCCGCCATCGCCGAGCGGCTGTACGGCCGGCTGGACGAGCGGATCAGCCGCCCCGTCGAGGCCACGGTGGCGGCGCACGTCCGCTACCTGCGGGACGTCGGCCGCATCACCTGGTCGGAGGGCTGATGACCGTCGCGCGGCCAGTGCCGGGCAGCCGGGCCCCGGCGGGCCAGGTGCGGGTGGACTGCCACCTGCACACGGCGGCGTCCGGGGACGCCGTGCTCACCATCGAGCAGCTCGCCGAGCGGGCGCGGCAGGCCGGCCTTGACGCGGTGTGCGTCACCGACCACAACCTCACCTCGGCCGCCGTCGCGGCGGCCGAGGCGTGGGCCCGCGGCGAGCTAGGCGTCCGGGTCATCGTGGGCGAAGAGGTCAGGACCCCGTCCGGCGACGTGATCGGCTTGTTCCTGACCGAGCGCATTCCGTACGTCCTGCCGCTGGCCGAAGTCGTCGCGCGGATCAAGGACCAGGGCGGCCTGGTGTACGTGCCGCACCCGTTCGACCCGGTCAGGTCCAGCATCGGCCGGGTGCTGCCCGCCCTGTGCGCCGAGGGCAGCGTGGACGTCATCGAGGTCTTCAACGCCAAGATCGAGGACCAGGCGTACAACGACAAGGCGGCCGCGGTGGCTGCCGAGTTCGGCATTCCCGCGGCCGTGGGCTCGGACGCCCACGACGCCGACGGCGTCGGCGCGGCCTACCTGGACCTGCCCGACTTCGACGGCCCGGCCAGCTTCCGCGCTGCCCTCGCACACGCCCAGCTCGCGGGCGAGCACCGCCCGCACGCCATCCGCTACCCCCGCGGCCCCCGCTAACGGCCCCCCGTCAGCTGCTGCCGGGATCATGATCGCGAAGACTTTTGGTGTCGTGAAGACTTTTTAGCGTGATAACGCTAAAAAGTCTTCGTGATCATGACACAAGCTGGCGCGCCACCCGGACAATTGGGGCAGAACGGGCGACAGCGGATGGCGTATAGCGGGATGGCGTACGTTAACTTGAAGGCATTCCACACTGCGCATGCCGTAATTGCAGTCTTAGCCGAAATTGGCGTGCTAACCGACCCGGAACCCGCCACCGAGGCTCCGCCGATTCGGATAACAGCAACAGGCGCGTCGCACCGCCCGCCCGGCGCACGCCCAATTGGCTGATAACAGCAACAAGCGATCCGTAAACCGACAAACCCCGGCAGGCGCCCTCCCGAGCGCAGCGTCCGGAGCAAAGGGGAACGCCGCGCCCGGGGACGGAGGCATGCCCCCGGGGCGCGGCGTGAGGGGTGAGCTACAGGCCGATCCTGGTGGCTAGGCGCTCGCGGTGGTAGGCGCCGTCGCCGAGGAACAGCTCGCTTGACTTGGCCCGCTTGAAGTACAGGTGGGCGTCGTGTTCCCAGGTGAAGCCGATGCCGCCGTGGATCTGGATGTTCTCGGCCGCGACGTGGAAGTACGTCTCCGATGCGTAGGCCTTAAGCAGCGAGGCCAGCACCGGGATCTCCTCGGGCGACTCGGTGACCGCCGCGGCCGCGTAGGAGACCGCGGACCGCAGCGACTCGACCTCAAGGAGCAGGTCGGCGCAGCGGTGCTTGATCGCCTGGAACGAGCCGATCGGCCGGCCGAACTGGTGGCGGATCTTCGCGTACTCCACCGCCATGTCCAGGGCCCGTGAGGCGCCGCCGAGCTGCTCGGCGGCTAGGGCGATCGCGGCGATGTCGAGCGTGCGGTCCAGCGCGGCAGCGGCGTCGCCAGGCGACCCGATCAGCCGGGCGGTCACGCCGTTAAGCTCCAGCCGGCCCAGCTTCCGCGTCTGGTCGAGCGCGGGCAGCGTCGTCCGGGACAGCCCCGCGGCGCCGGGCTCGACCGCGAACAGCGACAGCCCGGCGTCGGTGCTTGCCACGACGAGGATCAGCCCGGCGGTGGCGCCGTCGAGCACGAAGCTCTTGTGCCCGTCCAGCCGCCAGCCGGTTCCGTCCTTGATCGCCGTCGTCGCGATGGCCCCCGGGTCCCAGGAGCCGTTGTCCTCGGTGAAGGCCAGGGTCGCGATGGTCTCGCCCGAGGCGATCCCCGGCAGGAAGTCCTGCCGTGCGCCCTCGTCGTCGCTGGCCAGCAGTGCATTCGCGGCGAGCACCGCGCTGGCCAGGTACGGCCCGGTGTAGAGGGACGCGCCCAGTTCCTCAAGGACGATCGCCTGCTCGGCGAAGGTGAAGCCGGCGCCACCGTACGCCTCGGGGATGGCCAGGGCCTGCAGGCCAAGCTGCTGGCCAGCCTGGTCCCATACCGCCTGGTCGAGGCCGTCCTTGGTCTCCATCAGTTCGCGGACCCGTGCTATCGGCGCGCGGTCGGCCAGGAATCGCCGGACTGAGGCGCGCAGTTCTTCATGCTCTTCGCTGACACCCAGGTTCATGGGTCATGCTCCGTTCTCAGGCGTGCTAAGGCCTATGCCGTGATGACGAGGACGTCGAGCGCCTCGACTTGATCTCCGTTCACCCACAGCGGGTTGACTTCAAGCGCGCGCAGCGCGCCGCCGAGGGACAGTGCGGTCCGGCCGATCCCGGCGATCGCCGCGGCCACCGCGTCGAGGTTGGCGGGGTTGCTGCCCCGCGCGCCGCGCAGCAGGGCACCGCCGCGCAGTTCGCCGAGCATGCGCTTGACTTCCTCGGCGTCGGCCGGGAGCACGCGCAGGCTGGTGTCCTTGAGGACCTCCACCCACACGCCGCCAAGGCCGACCGCGAGTACCGGGCCGAACGTCGAGTCGACGGTCACCCCGGCGAGCAGTTCCACGCCGCCGCTGCGCATCGGCGTCACGAGCACGCCGTCCACGGTGGCGTCGGGGACAGCCGCACCGGCGTCCGCGACCTTGGCGTACGCGGCCCGCACCTCGGCCTCCGACGACAGGCCGAGGGCCACGCCGCCGATGTCCGACTTGTGGGTGATCTGCGCCGAGCAGATCTTCAGCGCCACCGGCAGCCCGACCCGCTGCGCGATGGCGACCGCCTCGTCGGCGGACTGGGCGAGCCCGCCGGGCACCACCGGGACCCCGGCGGACGTGAGCAGCTCGCGCGACTCGGCCTCCGACCAGGGACCGGACCGCACCGGGGCGACGGCGGTGCCGGTGGCCACGGCCACCTCACCGATGCCGGCCGTCCCGCGGCTCTCCAGCCAGCGCAGCGCCTTGCCGAGCGCACCGAGCCCGACGTCCATCCCTGGCAGGACGGACAGCTGGTGCTTAGCGAGCATCTCCCGCCCCCAGTTGCCGACGTCCACGCAGGTCGAGCCGATCGGGATCACCGGGATGGGGGAGGTCTTGATCTTCTCGGCGACTAGGGCGACGCGCTGCTCGAGCCGGGTGGCCATGGTCTCGTCCGGCGGCCGCGCGTCGGGGAGGTTGAGCCCGGAGTACAGCACGAAGTCCAGGTTGGGGTCCTTGACCGCGGCGTCGAGCGCGTAGTCGATCGCGCTGAGCGCGTCGCGGCCGCTCCCGATGTTCGCCAGGCCGTAGCCGGTGACGTCGAGTGGGTTCTTCGCGGTGGCGAACGGCGGAAGGTGCGGGGCGATAGCCTCGGCTGTCTCCGCCGCGAACGCCGGGATCTCGATGCCTTCCGCGCTCGCGGTGTCGGCGATGATGTCGCACGCGCCGCCGGAGGCGGTCAGCACGCCAACGCGCCGCCCGCCCGGCCACCGGTTGTAGCCGAGCAGCGCCGCCGTGGACAGCAGCGCCTCCAGGCTGGTCACCCGGATGACGTTGAGCTGGCGCAGCGCCGCGTCGATCACCGCGTCGTCGCCGGCGACGGAGCCGGTGTGGGCGAGTGCCGCCTGCTGGCCGAGCGGGCTTGAGCCCACCTTCAGCGCGACGATCGGCTTGCCCGCGGCATCCGCCCGCTCGGCCATCCGCGCGAACCGGGCGGGGTCGCCGATTTCCTCAAGGAACAGCGCGATGACCTTAGTGGCCTCGTCCTCGATGAGGTACTCGAGGACATCGGTCGTCTTGATCATCGACTCGTTGCCCACCGAGGTGAGGATGCTGATGCCAATGCCGTGCGCCTTGGTGAAGCCCAGCACCACGCTGGCCAGCGCGCCGCTCTGCAGCACGATGCCGACCGGCCCGGCGGCCAGCGGCGGCGGCAGGGTCAGCGCGTAGGGGGCGGACCGGGTGTGCGCGTTGAGGAAGCCCAGGCAGTTCGGGCCGAGCACGGTGACGTCGTTGGCCACCGCGCGGGCGATCATCGAGTCCTCAAGCCGCACGCCTTCGCCGCCCACCTCGCGGTAGCCGGAGGCGAGCACGATGGCGTTCTTGATCCCGGCGGCGCCCATGTCGTCGAGGACGCTCTCCACGGCCGGCAGGGGCGCCAGGATGAACGCGAGGTCGACGGGCTCGTCCAGGTTGCGCAGGTTCGGCACGACCGGCTTGCCGAACGCGTTCTGCGCCTTGGGGTGGACCGGGATCACCGGCCCGGCGAAGCCGGTCGTCAGGCTGCTGGTCACGATGAACCGGCCCCAGCCGGAGTTGTCCGACGCGCCCACCATGGCGATGCTCTTCGGCGCGAAGAACGACCGCAGCCGCGCCGGGGTCACCAGCGCCCGCGATGCCTGGTAGTTCGCCGCGTGCAGGTCCGTCTGCGCGTTAG